>JAESFQ010000560.1_pt1 | contig 13709 bp, 9 predicted proteins | sample 9269431 | NCBI WGS metagenome assembly JAESFQ01 (sample SAMN14502588, study PRJNA617103) | algae metagenome | isolation source: Plectolyngbya sp. WJT66-NPBG17 and co-occurring heterotrophs from well... | place: USA: Mojave Desert, Joshua Tree National Park, California | collected 2006-08-06
CAACGACAGGACGTGGAGCATGATCTCGATCGTATGTTTGGCTAATCTCCTAACCTAAACGGTTACATTGGCGATGTCACTAACATTCGATAGCATACTATGGTGCTTTTGCTCGAGCCGAACTAACCCCTATGGAATTTACTGCTATTGTCCATGGGGGCGAGAACGGGTTTGCTGCATTTCCAGTAGGAGGCACCAATCTGTTCGATATCAATGCCTCTCCTCGGGGATACGTCGATGGTAAGATTGGACAAACACTCTTGCCTCTCCAGTCAAGATGGCGTTTCGACTCATGTTGCTAATCGACTTATAGGAGTCCTCTCAGCGTACTGGATCCTCCGTGCCGAAATGCAGTCGCCTTTCTTACTCACCACGGTAAGTTCATCGACAGAGTGATTAATTGACACGGGAATTGTGCTAATGAAACATGCCTAGATTCTCCGCAACGATAACTTCACCTACCGCATAGAAGAGCTTTGGACGAGTGAGAAGCTACCAGCTGGTTTGTTTTCCTCTCTATTTCTTCCCGTCATACCGAATCATGCTTGCTGTACCTGGGGCTGACAGCAATCTCTAGTCTACGACGGTACTCTTCAGGTGTCCGTTTTGTTTGACCCCAAAACCAACTTGCCTTACGCTGTTCGCTCATTCGAAACGCACGACATATACGGCCCCGTTACAAGCGACCTGGTGTTGACTGCATACACGACAGTCAATGGCGTCAAATTCCCGACCAACTTCAAGACAATGTACAACGGTGCGAACATCATCATGAACAACGACATTTCCCAAGTTCAAGTCAATCCGACCCTTCCAGAGGACTACTTTGATGGGCCAAGTAATACTACGGCGATAGAGACACCTAGAAGAAGTGAGATCCAAGACTTCTCCGAGATTGGGGAAATGTTCAGCATCTACGTTTGGACTGGGCCTTGGGCATTGACACTGGAGGATATAGTAGCTCGTCAGCCCTTTCCTGACCTTCCCGGATTGTGGGTTCTGGACATCGGCACTGTAGATCCAGTTTATACCCAGGCAATTCTTGTGTTGGAAGACGCGGTTGTCGTTTTTGACAGCCCCCGACACCAGAGCTTGCTGGTGTTGCAGTGGGTAGAGCAGACACTCGGAAGGAAGGTTACTCACATTTAGGTTAGTGTCACTTCAGTCCCTCAATAGCACTTTCACTAACGCTCACATCTCTAGCCAACACACCACCACCACGATCACTCATCCGGCCTAAAGGACTATGCGAGATATGGGGCAAAAGCAATTGTGCCTGACACAGCACAGTTCTATTATAAGAATATCCCTGGACTCGAGTTTGAATCTTTTAGGTAAGCTCTTATGCTGCATTTATACAAGAGTCTTTTCAATTCTGACACAAACTATAGTATTGGGGAACCCTTCATCCTTGAAGGCGAGAGGGTTCAAGCCAGGATCATTCACATGGAAGCGTCAATGCATGCTTCTGACCACACTTACGCTGTCGTTCTTCCAACTCGGCCGACGCTTAATAGTAGCGTAGCTTTGTTCGACGCTGATCACGCACCAAACAACATTGCTGCAACGACTGATGACATCTTGTTGATCGAAATGATGAAAGCATTGATTGATGCTCGAGTGGCCGAAACTGCAATGTAAGTAAACTTCCCCAAGGCTTTCCCTACCACAATTGCGATTGCATCCTACTAACGCCCCCTGATAGTATGATCAATACCCATACCTCAATGACTCCAATTTTCCCTTACTACGACCGAGTCGCACTTCGCTCGCCAGGTTATAGTCCCTTAGACTTCAAATACCTATAATTTACGTAGGGTTGTGTGAATGCGGGGCAAGTGGCTATGCTAATCGAGTGGTTACCCTAAGAAAAGTAGCAAGATTGTTAGATAGTACGAGCCCTGAGGGATTGGATCTGTACAATCGAACAGGGACTACAAACCTTGGCACACTAGCCGAGGAGTCAGAACTAGGGGAGGACAGTTAGATCTATACACAGACATTTAAAGCTTTTGTCATCTGGATTCCTTCTTCCTCTATCTGGGTTAAGTACAACTGACGGCACGTTGCCTAGGATGGCGAATGACCCCATGTCCGGGCTATGCACCCTTTCGACTTGTGCGTTGCAGCAAGCAGTAATCGCCCCATTGGCGACGAAACTTGGCAGGGATAATGGGTAGATCTGGAACCCAGAGCATGCGACTAACAGTATGTGTCTTGCTTGCATCTAGAAATGGAAGACACTTCAAGGTTTCCCAGTGCGCTGTATCGGAAATGTAGTCCGGTTCGAGAGCTGTTGGTGGAGCTCCAGCGGAATGGGAGTCGACAAGGAAGTCGCACTGCTCAATGTCGGTCTATTTCTAGGGTTAGTGAAGACTGAAGATCGTTCATTGGAGTTTCACCTACATATTTGCTAAGGTCTTCCAAATTCTCATCGTTCATGCCAGATGGTACAAGCCACGTGCCAGGGAATAGTCCGAGACTGGCGTCTGCCTCGCTGAACTCGCCTGGAAGAAGACCGGAAAACTCGCTCTTGACGAACTTGGCATGAACACCCTGAGGTAAGTTGAATGAAGACGGGAAGCGATACCACTCTTTGCCTAGACACACGTTGTCTCCTGGGCGGGCAACTGTCGGGTCAAACAATGGCTTGTAAACGTTGAGTGGAGCTGAGTAGGCAGACATGTGGCCTAGAACTACGTCAATAAACCATCCCAAGGTACCTGACAATCTTTGATGCTTGTTGGCAGGCAGTGTGAGAAGCGATCAATACATACCATTGATCCTGAGAATGCCCAAGTTCAAAGACAAGAGCACGTGAATGCAAACAATGGCAAGCTTTACCATTGGAGGTATTTTGCTTACCAAATGTCGTGGGTCCATGGAGCCAAAGTTGGCTAGCAAGATGTGTAGGGAGAGGGCCGCGTTCCAGGCTAGCGCTGGATACGCTGGATACATGAACCGCTCCTCTTTATGAGGCTGGACTGTGAATATTGCTAGCCACAGGTAGAATGGGCTGACGAAAGTGATGGACCTCGTAAGCGCGTTGCGATAAACAGCCCTGTCAAAGACCAGATACTGGATCAGCAGTAGCGGGAGGGCAGCTAGCGCGAGAAAGAACCAAATGTTGAAGTTGAGCGCTAGATTTCGAATGTAGAAATGCCACGGCTCTACACCGTAGATATCGGGGCCTCTACTACCACAACTGAAGACATTGTACAGTACGATGTTGAGCGGCACGCACACAAGTTTCCTGTAGAACAGCGAGTCGACGACAGTCTGCAAGAATACAACAGCGAGCGCTCTACTTGCACCTTGGAGTAGTATGCGCCGCAGACTTTCTTGAATGGTGCTGGTAAACAAGCCCGCGATAGCATCTTCCGCAATGAATGGCAGAGCAAGTGCACCTGCAAAGGGCCAACCCAGAGCACTGCCAACGGCAAACCATGTAATACCTTGGGCAGTCCTCATTGTACGTCCCGACCAATCCATGAAAGATGCGAATCCAAGCATGGCACAGTTCATGGCGAAAGTCGATGGAAGATATGCCGGAGCAGCGTGATACATGCCCGGACTTATGACCATGATCATCGCAAAGAAAGATGCGACGCGCACCTCGAATGTCTTCTTGATAGCAGTGTACATGCGAGTCTGGCACGCTGCGCAGGTTACTGCTAGGACCGCTCGCAGGAAGTAGAATTCGAAGACCTTGGATCTTTGCAAGCCTAGTGCCTGCATAGGCAGCATGGCGAGCCCTATTATAAGCGAGTGTACGGCGGTATAGGCCCAGCTGCGGATGGCGTAGTCGGGGGAGTACTCCCAGGTTTGGAGGCCGTAGCCATGATTGAGGTAATGGCTTGGTTCCCAGTAGTTGAAGACTTCGTCGCAGTCTTGGATCGGAGAGAAGGCAGCGGCGATGAGATTGGCTAGGGCGAAGACACTGAAGATTCCGAGGGCAGAGAGCTGAGGTGGTGGTCTCTCTGGGGCACTGTACACATTATGCACACGTTAGCCTAGGTGGTCGCAAGGTACGGAACTATAGCTCAACGATGGAACTGACCCAGGCTTTTGATGCGCCATCTTCGAGCGCGTGGTAGACATGTCAGCGAGGAGGCTTGCCAGAGGTGAATCCAGCCTCCATTGAATGCGTTGAAGCTCCTTCACAGACACCGCCGCGGGCTACTACGCATTCGCGGTTTCGTAGGGCTGCGCTCGCGCCTGCGGGTTGGCCAAGCTTCTTAGCGCGCATCCAAAAAGGCGACGTTCTTCCATGATGCGCTCTCCTCCTCCAGATCTATCATCGCACGCATTTAAGCAAACTGGTGCAAACAACACAGTTGATATATCGCAGCGATCACGCGTGTTTCAGAGAAGACTGCAGAGAGAGACACGAGCAATGTCCGACTCTCTGGAACCACCGGCCAAAAGGGCGCGGTTGGAGGCGGACGCTCCCTTTTATGGCACATCTGCATCAGCGCTCGACGCGCCGGGCTCGCCTGTCGATGACATGGACGACGACTTCTACGACACTACGCCCGTCAAACCCTCTGCGTTGGCTACGGCGGTGGATGGGACGACGTCGTTGTTTGCTGCGGCGGCACCCGCGCCAGCCTTTCACCTCCCTGGACTCGGCTCTGTGAGCGAGACCCCGGTCGCGCAGTCGCAACCACAGACGGCCGCAGTCGTTCAGGACGACGCCCCTGAAGACGGCGAGCTCTCAGATGAGGATGCCTTTTACAATGATGCGAACCCGCAGGCCGCCATCCCAGTCGAGCCGCCCGTAGCCAATCACGGCCAGGCGCAGGATGAGGCTCCACAGCACCGTGAGCCGCATCTCTCCTCTGTCCAAGATGCCGTTGCTGCTACTGCTGCCACCGAAACGCCAGCTGCTGACACGGATGGGGAGCTCGACGCGGCCCTTACAGCCGCCATAGACCTCCAGAACGAGATTGAAGACACCACCAAAGATACTGCTGCCCCTGATGGCGCTGCTTTCGATAGCAAGGCCGAGTTCCTGCGCGCGGCTGAAGCCAACAGGAGTGACCAGAACGCCGAATGGCAGCTAGACTCAGAGGCTTCTGACTCAGACTCATCATCGGACTCGTCCAGCTCTGACGACAGCTCAGATGAGGGATCAGACGAGGGCGAGCTGCTCGACCCCGAAGAGCAGGTCCGCCTCCTGATGGCTGAGACTGCCGACGAGCCAGGCGCTTCCGGCCCAGTCAAGGTCAAAACACTCAACGAACTCGAGGAGAAATATGAGAAGCCCGACATCACAGTCACCGAAGACACAAAGATCACAGAACTCGGCAAGGTGGAGTCTATTGTGGAAAACCTCGTCGTTGTCAAGGCCAAGATGTCTGGCGACGAGCAAGTGCTAGAGTCTGGCTCTGCGCTGTGTCTGGAAAACCGTACCGTTGTCGGCAAAGTCTCCGAGCAGATTGGTCGTGTCGAAGAGCCTCGCTACTCCTTTGGGTTTAACGATGTCGCTGAACTTGCGGCTCTAGGTATTCAGAAAGACACGCCCATTTACTACGTAGACGAGCACTCGACCTTTACCGAGACAGAACCCATCCGCCGACAGAAGCATACCGATGCATCGAACCTCCACGACGAAGAGACCAACGATGTCGAATTCTCCGACGATGAAAAGGAGGCCGAATACAAGCGCGAACAAAAGGCCAAGAAGCGCGCCAGGCAAGAGGGCAACGACGAACCGGCGCCCGTCAACATTCCTACCGGGCCCAGACTACACGTAGACGCACCTGCACCTCCCATCTACCGTCCCATGGAATACCAGGGCGGTGGCCTGAAATACAGTGATGATGAAGACGAAGATCTGGGCATGTACAAGCCGCTTGCTAGGCCGGATCACTTTGAGCAGATCGTTGGTCAGGGTGCGCCACTGGAAGACCGTAGCCACGTCCGAAGGGGCATGGGGCGCGGCAGAGGTCCTTGGGGTGATCGAGGTCGCGGCTTCCGTGGACGAGGAGGGGGAGCTGGCGGTCGCGGTGACTTTGGCGGCGGGCGCGTCGACAGAGGAGGCTACGGCGGCGGAGGACGCGATTTCGGAGGTCGTGGTGGCGGGGGACAGCGAGGCGATCGAGGAGGCGGCAACAATCAAAACAATAGGGGCGGTGGTGACAAAGGTAGACGTGGCGGCAAGAACCAACCTGACCGCGGCAGACAACAGGACCAGTTCAACGATCGCCAACAGAACAATCAGCAGAGGAACCAATACCAGGATGGCCGCTCTGCAACCTCGGCATCGCCAGCCCGCCAGCAACAAGACCGTAGCCAGTCCTACTCACAGCAGGATCGCGGCCAGTCTCAGCAAGCTCCCTCCCAACAGTCCCCATCTGGAGGCGGCGGAGGCAAGAATAAGAACCGCAAGCAGCGACAACGTGAAAAGAGGGAACGGGAACGCCAGCAACAACAGCAGCAGCAACAGTCACAACAGTCTCAACCAGCTCAGAAACAGCAACAGCAACAGCAACATGCCTCTCCGGCACCTTCTGGACCGTCAAACGCTAACGCATATGCAAACAACAGTAATGCAGGTTGGCCAGTGCCCTTCTCGGGTCCATCACAGCCGGCGGTCCCATATGCTGCCGCGCCAGCTCCTCCACCAGCACCAGCAGCGTACAACTATCAACCATCGTACCAGCCATCGTACACGCCTCAGCCTCAGGTTCCAGCGCCAGCCCCGGCGCAGCCACCCCAACAGCAGAACCAGGCGGCCAACTTGGCAGCGTGGGCACAGTGGTTCCAGGTTGTTGGAGCCATGAGCGGACAGCAGCAACCACAACAACCGCAGATGGCCGCGCAAGCTCCTGCACCGCCACCACCGCAGCCGCAAGCGCAGTACCCTTACCCTTACCAGCAATACGCGCAGCCGACTGCTCCTGCGAATCCTCCCCAGCAGGGTAATGCTCAAGCTGGAGCGCAATCTCTTCAAGATATTCTGCGAGCTCTTCAAGGCGGTGGAGCACCTCAGTAGGCTCGAGGTGCGTGTGCCCGGACGGCTACTACCACCTGTATTGATTCGGATAGGCGTGTTGTAAGATTATATTGTTTCAGTAGGAGCCATGGCACGTAGAAGCCGCTTTGACAGGCCGTCATGGCAGCTCTACGAAGCATGCCTCTGGTACTGGGAACAAGTGTCCCTCTGCATGCGGAGACGCAGATAGAACTGCGCTACTACGCAAAAAGGGAAGTGAGATAGACTTGGCGACGTACAGGGTTTAATGATTGCTTGTTATGCACGCATATTAGATGAAGCTGCGCTGAGTGGTCTGTCGTGACTAATGCGAACCGGCTGCCGAAAGAAGCAGTTTGGACTAGAACACGTGCATCATTCCGAGGTCCCTCGCGCCTTTATAATCCGTCACAAAGGACGTCTATGTAGGCGGGCGAAGGTTTGGCGCGAGCGCTACTGGCTCCTACTGGGAGAAATATTGAAATGACGTCAGCGTTGACCGCAGCCAAAGTATGAATGTGCCGAATGCACAGGCAGTAAAAGTGTGCCCTAGACAAATACACCGAATGCATGGGCAGTGAGAGTGTGCCCTCGACGTCGGAGAATAATGAAACAGAATGTCTTGGGGCGAAAGCATAAGAAACCGTGTCAGTGTACGCCACCAGATAGAACTCGCTTTGAGACCAAGCTATCGATAATTAGTCCTGGTATGAAACACGGACGCTCCATACCACTATCAGGTTGTCGAGTGCGACGGATGAAGGGCATGACGACGATGACAGTAGCCGGTGTGGCTTTGAAAAGCGGGGGAGAGGGCAGAAGACATGTGCAACAGACAGACGGCTGAAGGACGCAAGCCAGAGGCGCTGGGCTGGGCACACGGTGCAAACAGTGCAACCTTGGAGGTGAGCTGAGCTGCTGAAGGGATCAAAGGGACAAGTTATTTGACATGATACTGCATACGGGCAAAGATCCGGGTCCAGGTTCAAGTCGGCTCCGGACCCGTGGTCTAGGCCGGGCGCGGAATTGTGAGGACGCAGACGGATGCGTGGATGCGTGGATGTGTGGATGTGTGGATGTGTGGATGCTCGGTAGGACCCCGTAGTGTGTAGGTAGTAGCTGGGAAGGGTAGCGGAAGGGTTGTGGGTTGTGATGTGGGCGCAGGTGGCGCATTGGTGCTCGACAAGCACGGGTGAGCAAGCTTGTCGCTCTCCATGGCCAAGTGGAGCCCCCCATGCCCATGCCCCATCCGAGAGAGAGACTGTGTGTGTGAGAGTGAAGGGAGTGTAGTCAGCCATTCTTCACAACCACGACGCACACCGTCTGTGACGCTTCCTGCTGCCCCCCGTCTCCACGTCTGTCTCCCTCCCCCCACGCTGTCGCCGCTAGAGAGCTACCTCGCCTTTCCTGCTGCTCTGCCGCTGTTGCTCTGCCGCCCTTCTGCCGACCGCCGCCCATGTTGCACACCTCCCCCAGCCGCTGTCCCGCCTCGATGAAGTAGCCGTCCCAGTCCTCTCTGCGCAAGCAGTCCCCACCAAACCCTACCCGCCGCCGTCCTAGTCGCTGCCGTCGACGCTGCAGCCGCGCGGGCCATCGCGACTCACCCACTGCACGCCCCCGCTGCCCGTGATCATGACGAGGAACGAGACCATCGGCCGCCATGGATCGGTAGAGAGCTCGTGGAGTTCGCGCTCCGGCGACACCATACGGCCCTATGGACGCGCCGGTTCGCTGAGGGGCACCCCCGTCACCGTCAAGACCGACAAGACGCTCACTTCGCGGTATGTTGTTCCATCTGCTGCTGCAAGGGCTGGAAGCCGTGGTGGGGAGGTTGCGCGCGCCGCCGTGCGCTCTCGACTTGTGCCCTGGCCCCAGCCCTGTCTCGCCGTGTCTTACTGCCCGACGTGCATCGACGCTGCGAGCAAGAGGGACACGCCGACGAATAAGCCCTGCTAACACCGTCATGTAGTGTCGAGAGGGAGTCCGAGATATCGCCTGGCACCGTCCCCCCAGCTCCTCCGCCCAAAGACCCCTCGCACCGCTCGCGCAAGCCTGCCAATTGGGACGCCCCCACGACGAGCGCCTTTGGACATCACCGTAAACAGCTGGCTGTCTTGGAGACCTCGGGAGGACGCGTGCCGTCGATATCGCGAAACCCACCCACCGCTTCGAGCGCCAATTCGCAAGTCGCGCCCTGGTCCACCGCGTCCAACGGGAACAACATGACCAACAGTGTCTGGAGCAGCTTCTTCAATGACTCCAACGAGGACCTCTCGCAGTCGTCGCCTGGCTACCGTCCGAGCACTGGTACGAGGGAAGATAGCATGGGCTTCCCCATGAAGGACGACAGACGGCCGTCGGTAGCCAGCGCCACCACTGTCAGCAGCACCGGTTCCAAGTCGAGCATGGGCAGGGGCTTTCACAAACGCCTGCAAAATGTCTTTGGAGAGGACTTTCCCGCCGACGAACGTCAGAACTCGGATTCGAGCTTGAACACGCCGCAGCGCAACCGTGGCAACTCCCTCAGCAACACGATAGGCAGTAGGCACCACTCACGTCCGACCTCGCCTACCAACTCACGGCCACGCACACCCCAGCCGTCCTCGGAAGTCACACCGTGGGAGTTCCAAGACTCAAAGGTACGTCTTGGATTGCTTCACGCGCCCTAGCAGAGGAATGCACCTTGTCTTCCACTCATGCTCCTGCCCTGTTACTTCACCGCCGACCTTGCACCTACATCACTAACCCCTCGTAGGACGTACCCACCCCAGGTGAGAATGGACGACGTCGTTCCTCCGAGCAACATTCAGCCAAATCGGGTCGATCGCAGCATAAGCTGCATGTAAGGCTGCCTGGCACTGGGCACCGGCACAAGAGCAGCAAGGAGGACAACAAGGCCCCAGAGGGACGCGCAGATATAAGCCAGCCTTACCCGTTGCGCCCCACCACCAGCCGCGAAGAGTCCACCCACAGCATGCGCCTGAACCAACCTTCTGCCCTCAGCTCTGCCTTTGCTTCCAAAACGAGCCTTCTGGGACGACCGTCGAGTCCAACGCCAAGCTCATACTCGGATATGACAAGAGATGACAGGATCGCCCAACGATCTCCCAGCACGAACAAGACGTCGCACGGCTTCTTCGCACGACTACGAGGCAAGGACAAGGACAAGGCGGATCGCACATTGCCCCAAGACAATCTCAAGAACTTGACGGCTGCCGGGACTGCCTCCGCCACCTCTCTGAACCCCTCCATCAACACAACACGACTCGTCAGGCCAGAACCGGCTCGCCAGACTGCCATGGCGAAGCAGCAGCCGACCAACAATGGTGTCGACGCCCAAGGCAAGGAACAAAGAACGCGGGCTCCTCACCATCGTTTACCCACCTTTCGGAAGGAGAAGCGCGCGCCCACAAATGAGCCGCCCGGACGGGACCCCAACAATAACATCGCTAGCACGGCAGGCAACGATGCCGTCTTCTTCTTGGACAGAAACCTGGACGACATGGAAGGCATCGTAAACCTTCAACAACAACAACAACCACCACCGATGACGCCGCCTGTAGGAGAGGTGCAAAAGCAGCCGCCAAACCTCGGTGAGGACATTTCTGTACCAGGACCCGATGACGACGGTACCGCAGCCTGGGACGCGCCAGACTCCTGGGCCGTGAAGCGCATGAAAGACGAGATGGACAAGCTGGGAGACGCCGACGAGACTACGACACCTTCCAAGGAGGAAAGCGACAACAAGACGTACTGTCTGCGCATCTTCAGGGTCGACTCAACGTTTGCGACTCTGTCAGCTACCTTGAACACGACCGTACAAGAAATCATACAAATATTAGGAAAAAAGACTGTATTGCAGGACGAACTGGACAACTACCACATTGTGATGCGGAAACATGACACCTCACGGCAACTCGAGAGCAACGAGCGTCCGCTGTTGATCCAGAAACGATTGCTAGAGCTCGCTGGATACACGGACATGGATCGTCTCGAAGACGTTGGACGTGAAGATAACAGCTACCTCTGCAGATTCACCTTCCTCCCTGCTAAGATGAGCGGATATTCCAGTCTGGAACGGGACCCTGGATTCAGCAAGATGCAGAAGTTTAGTCACATTGACCTCCAAGGTCGCAACCTCATCACCATCCCCATCACACTCTACCAAAAAGCAACCGAGATAATATCGCTCAACCTGTCGCGAAACTTGTCACTTGACGTACCGAGAGATTTCATCCTCGCATGCACCAACTTGAGAGAGATCAAATACACCAGCAACGATGCCCGACGACTACCTCCCAGTCTGAGTCTTGCTAGCCGTCTGACCATGTTGGACATTTCAAACAACCGTCTTCAGTCCCTTGACCGTGCCGAATTGCACAAGCTGCAAAGTCTGCAAGGTCTTCGACTTTCCAACAACGGGCTGACCCGACTGCCACATTACTTTGGACAATACCGCGCGCTCCGCAGTTTGAACCTCAGCTCGAATTCTTTGACCGAATTCCCCGACTTTTTGTGCGAAGTCCGGACACTGGTGGACCTTGACATCAGTTTCAACTCAATATCGAGCTTGCCCAAGATTGGTCAACTGACATGTCTAGAGAGGCTTTGGGCGACCAACAACAAACTGACTGGTAGCTTCCCTCCGACACTAAGCAACTTGGTCAATCTTCGAGAAATCGATGTACGATTCAATGCGCTTGATAGTATGGATGTCATGTCCCAACTACCGCGACTGGAATGCTTGATGATCGGCCACAACTCCATTTCCGCTTTTGAAGGCTACTTCCCAAAGATCCGCGTGCTGCACATGAACCACAACCCAGTTACACGTTTTGGCCTCAGCCAGCCAACGCCTTCACTAACCCTTCTCAATCTTGCGTCTGCCAAATTGGCGCAATTGCCCGAAGACCTGTTCGGCAAACTGACTGGTCTCACAAAGCTCATTCTCGACAAGAACCATTTCACATCAATATCGAACAACATTGGAAAGCTGTACCGGCTGGAACATCTCAGTATAGCTCGAAACTCGTTGGATGTATTGCCTGCCGAGATTGGTCGCTTAGTGGAGCTTCGGTATTTGGATGTGCGCGAGAATAACCTGAGTGGGCTTCCTCAAGAGCTCTGGTATGCTCGACGACTAGAGACACTAAACGTGTCTTCCAATGTCCTTGACGCATTCCCCAAACCCGGTGCATCACCCCCACAGGTAACAAACGGGGAACAGGCCCAGGTAGATGGAGCGTCTGCACTTGTTACACCGGGCTTGACATCAAGTCCCAGTTACGAAGAGCTGGGGAAATTGGAAGACTTTCAGAATCGCCGTCCTAGTCAGGCATCAGCAGGTCTTAGTGTTGGTGCGTCTTCTACTTCATCGCAACGGAAAGGATCCATGGCCTCATACAACACTTCGAGCACGGCACGTAAAACATCGGTAGCGTCTCGTGCGCCTACCGAAGGGACACTGACACCCATGTCCCGCAAAGACTCTAGCCTTAGTAATCGCTTGGTGACTACTTTCGCGGGCTCTCTTCGACACGTGTTTCTGGCTGATAACCGACTCAACGATGACGTGTTCGACGAACTATGTCTCCTTCCCGAGTTGCGAATCGTGAATCTGGCATACAATCTCATCTACGACGTACCACCGCGCACGATCCGAAGGTGGCAACACCTTACCGAGCTGTACCTGTCGGGCAATGACCTCACATCTCTGCCTGCAGAGGATTTGGAGGAAGTTGGCTCGCTCAAGGTCCTTCACATCAACAACAACAAGTTCCAGGTCCTGCCGGCCGAACTTGGCAAAGTTGCGCAGTTGGCTGTTCTTGATGTGGCTAGCAATTCGCTGAAGTACAACGTGTCGAATTGGCCATATGACTGGAATTGGAACTGGAACCACAAACTCCGCTACCTGAATCTATCAGGCAACAAACGTCTAGAGATCAAGCCCAGCGGCTCGTATAGCGGCAGCGGCATGAGTATGCGAGAGGGGCGCGATCTCACCGACTTTAGCTCTTTGATTAATCTCCGAGTACTTGGGCTCATGGATGTCACAATGATGGTTCCCTCGGTGCCCGAACAGTCAGAGGATCGGCGAGTACGCACTGCTGGCTCGGCTGTTGGCACAATGGCGTACGGTATGGCCGATTCACTGGGTCGCAACGACCACATATCGACGATGGATATGGTTGTACCGCGCTTCCGCAGCCACGACGATGAACAGTTGTTGGGTCTGTTTGACGCACAGCCGCTAGCGGGCGGCGGAGCTAAGATGGCCAAGTACTTGTACGACCACTTCAAGAACCGGTTCGCCGATGAGCTCGAGCGTTTGCGACCGAATGAGACGCCGTCGGACGCGTTACGACGAACTTATCTTGGCCTCAATAAGGAACTAGCTACCGCTGCCAGTCAAGGTCTGGACAAGAACGGTTTCACTGCACCATCGACACAAACACGCAATCCGGTACCTGATCTTAGCGATGATGACCTGACATCTGGAAGCGTGGCAACAGTATTGTTCCTGAAAGAGATGGAGCTCTACATCTCCAACGTTGGTGATGCACAAGCCCTTCTGATCCGTTCAGAAGGAGGGCACAAGATCCTTACCCGGAAACATGACCCTGCCGAGCCAGGTGAGAGATCCAGAATACGAGAAGCTGGTGGATTTGTCTCGCGACAGGGCAAGCTCAACGACGTGCTCGAAGTGTCGAGAGCATTTGGATACGTCCAA
>JAESFQ010000561.1_pt1 | contig 13703 bp, 12 predicted proteins | sample 9269431 | NCBI WGS metagenome assembly JAESFQ01 (sample SAMN14502588, study PRJNA617103) | algae metagenome | isolation source: Plectolyngbya sp. WJT66-NPBG17 and co-occurring heterotrophs from well... | place: USA: Mojave Desert, Joshua Tree National Park, California | collected 2006-08-06
GGAGACATCAACACAGCAAAGCATACTACAGCCTACAAGCAAAGCAACTACTACTACTATCAATTCATTGATCGAACCTCAAACATCTACCTCACATCGATCAAAACCACAACACAAACAACCACCACCAAAATGACCAACTTCCTCTCTTCCATCGCGGCACACGCAAAAGCCCACCACGAGAGCGTCAACGCCGCCTACAACACCTACTACACCGGCTCTCCGGCATCAACCCCATCAACCTCCCGCAACGCCTCCGTCGCGGGTCCCTCATCATCCACACAACGCAACCCCACCAACGCCTCCAAGGCCTGGAAAGCCCTCAAGAAGCACCACCAAGAGATGAACTCAGCCTTCGCTGTCTACTACAGCCCCGGCAACTCTCCATCCGCGTCCCGCAGCTCTTCCAACGCTTCAAGCCCCAGGCAGAGCGCCGAGGCACCACGCCAGGCGGAGACCGCTACTGAGTTGGGCCCGAGGAACTACCAGAAGGTGTGGAAGGCGCTGAAGAACAGGGTTGTCGAGCACCACAGGAGTGTCAGCAATGCTTACGAGCAGACCTACGGCATCCACCAATAGATGGATGGATGCAAGAGATTGGCATGGGAAAGACAAGGGGATGTTAATGGTTAGGAACGGAGAAATGGGAAAAGGGAACGACAAAAGTGATTTTTTTTGGGGAGAAAGCGCATATACCACTGGAAATTGGCTCGGTAGCTAGGCGTTTGTGGATTACTGGATCGAGATAGATCCGATTAATATGAGCGAGAATAATATCATCATTGAGCAAGCACTTCTATCTGCCGAAGGACACTTCGATTGCATTTTGTGAGAGGTTCGAAAGTTTGCAAAGCAAGTTGGTGAGATTAAATGCTATGACTAAAGATAGGTGTCCATTTAAGAAAAATGGTACAAAGAATGACATGAAGAATAACCCGCCAGTCTCGTTATCTCTTGAAAGATGCCTTAAACTTCTCCCGTCGACGAACATTCCCGGCTCGTCGCCAATGCGCTACTGAGTAGGCTGCTTAGCACGTAGCGCGGTATCCAGCGCCAACGCTGTCGTCACCAGGGGCCTGGTTCTTGCAGGCGTTGTAGAACGCATCGCCAGAAATGGACCCGGATCCAGCAGCCTCGGTGCAAGCGTTGTTGTACATCTGAGCGCTTGAAAAAGAATTGCACACCTTGACCGTAAGGTCGTGGGCACGCTGGTTGTACTGCCATCCGCCGTCGTTGACGCAGCAGTTGTGGGCCACATGCCTAGAGCGTCATGTCAGCTTTTGGAAGTGCCATTGGGCGTAGTTGAGTGCCAGACTCACTTTCCAGCAGTTGATGGGATGAATCCAGCGGCGGTGCCGGCGCCTCCGATGACATCGCCGGCGTGTTCGCCAGCCCTGCCTCCTCTGCCGCGACCGCCGCGACCACCCGCAGGGGCAGCCTCAACTGAGACACTGTGTGAAGGGTTAGAAGAGTAGATGGCTCGGTTTGCGTGACACGTACCTCATGGTAGCGAGAGCCACGGCGATGATGGAGAAGTTGAAGAGCATTTTGAAGCTGGTTGGGATGATTGAGAGATTGTAAGGAGTGTGGATATGGGGAAGAAAGTGTAGTGAAGAGAGTGTAGTGAATGAGTGACTGAACTGTTGGTTGAGATGAGACTTATGGAGGAGAACAGTGAGGTGTTATATAGACATCCGATCAACCCACACGGCATCATTGACAAGGCATAACGACCACAGAGGACCGATTGTAAATGGCCGTCTTGTAAAGCAATTTCCGGAGGGTCATCCAGGCGTAGGAAACACTAGAGACCAGGGTGAAGAGCAACACGAAGGGATCGTCTGGGATTGCGCCGTGACATCTTCCGTTCCTTACTGAAAGAAGATGCCAAGTTAGCTCAGTCAAACCTGTTTATTGCTGCACAGCTTTCCAGCCTCGCCGGATCTCATTCACTGTCAAGTGGCAGTCCATATACAACACACTCAATCCAAAGCATAACCAGTGTGTAGAGAATGGCCTAAAGGAATGGATAGAGTGGTTGAGACTAAGCAGAACTACAAGTCGACGGCACACAACGGCAGCATCTCGTGTTGTGATTTGGAAGATGAACGGCTCAGTTTCCTGACAGGGCTAGTCATGGATACCGATGTCGCGCTGCCTAACATGTATTTCCACCCATCTTACTGCCAGAAGCACTACGTAAGCTCAGTGAAAAGGTGCGAAACGAAACCCACTTGGTGTGATCCAGCCCCTAGCACAGCTATAGAGAGAATGACAGGACAAACAGTTGATGTGGAGTATCTTATAGTTAGCAAAACAGGTATCAGCATTGTGCAGATGTCCGTCTTTCGCTCGTATCGATTGAACCGTATCTGCATCTTGCAGCATATAGAACCTTTGGCCCAGAGTTTTGCATCTAGCAGATTAACCGTAGCGCAACTTGCTCCTTGCGCGCTTTAGCGAAGTGCCTTCCCGTCTGTCGCATAAGCCTGTGATGCTCGGGGTAATATTTTAGGATGTAACAGATACAGGACCTCGATGTAGAGAAGCACCACATAAGCAGAACGGAGTTGAAGTCTTTGTCATCGCTATGTTGCTTTTGGGGTAACGTATCGAGAGGGAATCACAACAGAGTAACAACCGATAGCCCACGTTCATGTTCTGAGACCGCGGACATACTTTGTTTGCTTTCATGCTCTAATCTCAATCAATGAGGCTCTTCATGCCGCGGTACGGGTGAAGTCTCGCTGACCTTGCGACGAATGCTTAACGCATCTCAAGGTTCCTCGGCAAGGCATGTCATACAGGCGATCGGCCCGTTATCTGGGGTTCGCGTTCGCATCTGAGTCGTGGGTTCGAGCACCGTGTGGCTGATGCATCCCAAAACAAGCTGGGTACCCTGGGCGTTCCATGCGCGCGCCCTGGCTGGAATATCAATCTGTTTCTAGTGCCAGGAGCGCATTGCAAACGTGTTTGCGACACCCGTTCATTGGCCAATCTCACCACGATCGACGCCATTCTTTGCGCGCACAATCGCTTCTGGAGATTCGATACGAAATGTCAAGCTCATGTTCCTTGCAAGCATTGCGGCTTGTCATTGCGATCTGCATTAACCGAACTGTCTTCTGTGTATACGATGGTTCAGGGACCTCACTAAAGAGCACCCAGGATACCATGATGGCCGCCGGCGTGCAGTTAATGCGTAAGCCGCCTAAGCGAAACCACCAAGCACTCGATGAGAACCGCGGTAATGACCGTACAGTCGTTTGCATTGCCCCGCTGGTGTATCAGTCTCCAGATCTTTGGCGACTGTTGCACCACATGTAGAGAAGACCAGCAGTCTATCACTACTGCGTGGGCTAAGCTGCCGTTAACTGCTGAACAGAAATTAGTAGTCTCCGATTTCTGGGAAGTTCTAGGGCCTAACAGCCTGACATTAGCAGAACTTTTGGGTGCGACGGCTGCCGGCATACCTACCTAGTTATGTCGTACTACCAGAAGCCACAGACAGCACGAACAAGCGCTGACACGCAATGGTCTCCACCAAGAATCCGTCGACCTCCGGAAGGCATAAGCTGCTATGCGATGTGAAGATTTCGCCGAAATAGGCAGCATTGTATAATATGGAGGTAGTGCTTGGTGTGGACCTTGGAAGGACATGCCCAATGTGGAAGTGCCTCGGCAGCTTAGAAAGAATCGACTCCACTTCGAAAACCACCACGTTTACATAGAGGAAATTGGCCTGCGCTCTGTAGAGGTAAACTTGCTCTGCTTCGACAGTCCGTGCCGCGTCGCGCGAAGTTTCATGGTTCGTCAACGATGCGAGTGGGAGAACAGGCGCACAGCTGACATGCACAGCCACATTCAGCCCGATGCGCGGCATATGCGCAGTTTCTCACTTTGGCCGTTGACGTTATAACCTGCTTCTGTCTCTTTACCCGTTACCTCCCCTTCTACGCGAGACGTAGGAGACGCTCATGTCGAACCGTGTTACAGCTTCTTATGCCGTACACTGCTGTCGTCGCATGACTGCTGCAATCTCTAACCGCACCTCTGACTACTCGGTTGTTCATTGATCGCTTGATCGGTTTTCAAGGTACATTCGTCGCAAATTTTTCACCCCAACTTGGAACGTCTTGTTTTATAGCTTCTCAGCAACAATCATGTCTAAAGCTCTGGCCAAAGTTTCGTCGCTCAAGCCTGAAATCCGCCTCGCCCAGGCTGTCTCTGAGTTCGAAGCCGACCTCTCGAACGAGCAGAAGTCCGAATTTCGCACGTTGAAATCTCAGTCGTTTTCAGCAGCACCTACACCGAGCGATGTCATGCGGGTGACGGCTGAAGTCGACCGTCGCATGTCTAGAAAGTTCGGTAGTCGATGTTTCGGGCCTCGCTTTACCAACTTTCTCCAGGGAGTACAACAGTTCGCTGCACTAGGAGATGTTATAGTCGGGGGTTCACAAAACCTGATAGCTTGTGGTGTGTGATCGTTGGTGCGCATGTCATTGTTGGTCAGTATCTCGTTGTTGTGCATATGCTGCGACCAGTCACTAATGCAACAAAGTCAATTGTGAGCGTCTCAAACTACGTAGACAAACTGTCGTCAATTTTTATGAACATCGGTCGATCCACCCCACGCCATCAAGCGATAGCCATGCTATATCCTCATTCCAAAAAATTACAAGCATACATTTCAGAGTACTTCATCGTAGTTGTCCGCCTATGTCATTGCTTGTTCAGCTTCGGACAAAAGTCGGGGTTCAAACAATTCACGTCCTCTTTGAGCGACGCAGACTTAATGGCATACCAGTCTGACCTCCAAAACTGGGCATCGACGATCGAGAAAGAGATGCAAGTGAGTGAAGCTCAAGAGAGTGCTGGTTTTAGGGCTTTGTCGCGGTCAAAGTTCAATCTTGCATCACATCAACAGAAACTTGCTTCAAGAAACCGAGTACTTGACTTCTGCTCTACATATGACCACGTAATAATTTGGAAGCAAACAAGGAAGGCCGGAAACACTTCGCTTTATACAAACTTCGTGGAATATCAGGAGTGGAGAGACTCTTCTTGTCCTTGCACTTTGGTATTCACAGGCAAACTGGGTTCGGGTAAATCTGTACTCCTGGCTAACATTGTTGATGACCTCAGCCTCTCTACTAAGAGAGATCAACCGGTGGTAGCGTACTTCTTCGTCAGGCACGATGTACCGGAAAGCCTGCAAGCACGAACAATCCTTGGTTCATTAGCGAGACAATTTCTGGGGACTGTCCGCGACTTGGACACGCTCTCGGATAGTTTTGGAGATACTCACACTACCGGAGATGTTGACAAACTGGTGGAGATGCTCCGTCATGGCTACCCTTCTGACAAGAGAACATATTTTGTCATTGACGGACTAGACGAATGCGCCGTAAATGAGAGAGAAATACTGGTACAAGCAGTCCAGAAGATTCAAGAGAAGCTATATGTTCTCGTGTGTACTTCTTTCCGAGTAGAGCCAAACAGAGGACTACAGTCAACTACCAATCACCTCTCAGCCACTCGCATCATACCATTACCGGAGAACAATCCAGACATTGAAGTCTTCATTGAAGCAGACCTGGAACGTTGTCTCAGCCAAGAACTTCTGGCAGTTGGAGACCCTACGTTGATATTGGACATCCATGACACACTCCTCAAAGGTTCTCAGGGAATGTTTCTCTGGGTAGCTCTTCAGATCCAGTCTTTGTGTAGTATGAAGACTGATCACGCTATTCGAGAAGCATTGGCAGATCTGCCCAGAGACCTTCCCCAAACTTATGCCCGCATCTTACGCCAATCAGGAAGCTCAGATCCATCTCTACAAGCTAAGACGCTACAACTTGTACTGGCAGCCTACCGACTATTAACGACTGAAGAGTTAAGAGAAGCCCTCAGCGTCACTCCTGGTGATGCAACCTGGAATCCTTCTAAAAGGTTGAACGACGTTCAGTCTGCGCTAGCTTGCTGTGGGTGTCTTCTTACTGTCGACGAGGAAGATTTAACCGTCCGGGTTATGCACCATAGCGTGGAGCAGTACATCCTTCGTGGCGCTGACAGCGTGGCGCACATGGGTTTCCCTATCGAAGATGCACGCACAACGATGGCCGACATTGTCGTTACTTATCTTAACTATGACGTGTTCGAAACGCAGCTATCGAGAGTCAAAACCCGTCCAATCATGGCACAATCAGCACCATCTACGATCATGCAAAGCGCTATTGGTAACTCCAGCACAGCTCGGCAATTTGCTATGAAGCTTCTCAAATCGAGGAAGCAAACTGCATTTGATCTGAGCAAGACAGTCGCTGAAGTGCGTGGCTACTCTGAGGCGCAGCGAGAAGACGTGTTTAAACTGTATGCTTATGCAGAGACGTACTTGCAGAACCATATTTTGTATGCTTCCGGACAGGATGATAGCATTTACAAGCTCTCGGCGAAGTTGATTCAGGGTCGGATGTCAGAGATCGAAAAGCTGAACGCGAATTTTTGGCTGCTTTGGCGCTCTGCTGCTGGGCGCGGAAATATGAATATTCTTGAGCTGTTGTTCGAGGCTGGAAAGATTGACGTCAACGCGAAAGACTACTCAGGGTTTGCGCCGATCTTTCGGAGTGCAATGGAAGGAGAAAAAGACGTTGTAGAGCTGCTGCTGAGAAGTGAAAGAATCGACGTTGACTGGAAGGACGTTCGGGGAATGACGGCGTTCATGGAGGCAGCGGATGCGGGACACAGAGACATAGTGAAGCTGCTGATTAACACGGGCAAGGTTGACTCTAGTTTGACGAACAACCAGGGTAGGACGGCATTAATGATGGCGGCAGTGAATGGCCACAAAGACGTGGTTAAGCTGCTGCTTGCTACTGGCAATGGTGATAAAAACGCGAAGGACTCGAAAGGACAGACGGCGTTATCGCTGGCACAGATGATGGGACATCGAGGCATAGTCAAGCTGTTGACACCCTTGTAGACTGTAGTCATTGCTGGAATTGAAAAATGACGAAACGATATTGATAGCATTGGTAGTTACTATAAACACGTACAAAGTAATCTCGGTTTTAGGTAGAAAGTGACTTGAATCTCAGATTTGACTTTAGTGAGACTTCTGAGCCATTAGGTACACAGCGTAGTTGCCCAAGGATTTTGGACTTGTGTGACTATCATACCGCCGGTCTAAAGGGGTATTGGGGAGTGATGGGGTGGTTTCATGATGGTGTGACTCGCGATTCCGAAGTTCCGAAGCATCGGGACATTGGCAGCCAATCAAACGAATCTGCTTTCTAATTGTGCCATATGCCCCGGAATCTGCCGCGGATGACATATGCTTCGGCGAATTTAGTGACAAGCAGCAGTCTGTCCCTCGCCATTCATTCACACAGCACGCGCTTCTTTCCAAGTCCACTCACAGCACTCCGTGCATCTCCCACCTTTTGATCATGTCGCTACCTCGGACTACGGCCGTGTTCGCGCGCTCAAGCTCCACATTCCTACGATTCGCCGCTCCATCGGGTACTCCCCGCGGATGCCCACAATGCGCGCGTACTTTCACCTTATCGATACCCTATCGACAGTCTGCTAAGCGGCAGATGCAGACAGCAACTGCTTATCAGCCTTCGTCGCTATATCCTCAGCCGCCACCCAGGAATGCTGGTGTACCAGAGACTTCAATAGCAGGCGGAGCAGCCGAGGCAAACAATGGGAAAACCCCACAACTGCCCCCGCAAGAGCACGTCGCAGCAACACCTTCCGAGCAACTGAATGTGAGCATGCCCGAAGGCGAAGCACAGAAGTCGCAGCAAGTGGCGAGTCCGAGCAAGCCTTTGCGACCGCGTCGCTACAACTTCGGACCCAGGAAAGCGACTATCAAGCTATCACCCTCGGCAGTGTCGCATCTCCGCGAACTACTCGAGCTACCGGAGCCAAAGCTTATCCGCATAGGCACAAGGGCAAAGGGTTGCTCGGGACTGGCGTATCACTTGGAGTATGTGGACAAGCCAAGTCCGTTGGACGAGCAGGTTGAGCAGGATGGCGTCAAGGTGTTGATCGACAACAAAGCGCTATTGAACATTATTGGAAGTGAGATGGATTGGTTAGAGGACAAGTTGAACGAGCGATTCATCTTCAAAAACCCAAACATCAGTAAGTTTCGACACAATGTGCCACAAGGGACCAAGGCTAACATTGAGTAGCGGAGCAATGCGGTTGCGGGGAGTCCTTCAGCGTATCATGATACCCTTACGATTCGATCACTATACCTTAAAGAAGCATTACCGGCGTTGCATCTTCGGCGTTACACATACATATGACATTACCGGAATATCATCAGCACCTGTATTAGCACAATTGCTACTAGGTTTCTCTCCTTATATGCGATACACAGACTTGCAGTACTTCTATGGGAAGGGTCAATCAAAACGTTGTCCTGGAACCGATCAAATGTGTCCGCACTAGGAACAATTTCTCTCAACATTGGGTGCTAACGGCATACATCCTTCGTTAATAATACTGCATTTACATCTTTCCAGGCTCATAGTCGAAGACTTTGACGCCATTCGCCACCTCTCCAGCAAACTTAATGAATTCCTGGTGAGCAGGATCTTTGTATACGTAGTAGTCGCGGTCTTCTTCATTCTCAAACTCAACTACGAAACCGTGGGTTGAATTGCCCTACGCATGTCAGCATTCATCAGGATATCCAAGGGCGCTGCATACACTGTGGCCTTCAGGGCTATTATTCTTGCCACCAGAAAAGGACTTGATGTAAGGCTTTTGGGATGTCGGATGGATGCACTGATCTTTGAGCCCGAGCATCCGCTTGCATGCCTACAACGTATTAGCACATGTATGATATATGTTTAGATGAATATAGAGGTACTCCTGAGATCTGATCAGGGGAAGCTGTTGGCTTCCACTCAAATAGTACAATATGAATGATCGCCATTTTGAGAATCACCGATTGTGACAACCGACTAGAATACTGGAAGTGTTGATGAGACAGACGGATAAAGAGGGGCAGTTAATACGGTGGGTTAGACTTCGGACATAATGACCTCAGCGTTGCTAAGCCCCGGGCAAGCTGTCGCGCGAACATCGCGAACTGAACGATCACTGCCTGAGATGCTGACTATGCCACAACGTTGCGAATAATGATGCTACGACTATTATGACCCCAACCAGACTCTATATGCACATCTAATTACCCACAATTATCTCCACCCCCGATAGCCGCCGCAGCCTACCACATCTAACACCATGGCGAACGCGCCAGCTCTTCCTGAGCAACTCATATACCTGATCATACGCTTCACAGCCTCCGTACCGGACCTTCCCCTATCAGTATACACTCCACGAACAATCGCGACCCTCTCCCTTAAACAACTCATCCGCCAACACCTTCCGTCCGAACATGCCTCGGCGCACCTACGCCTCATCTACGCAGGCAAAGTCCTCGCAGACACAGATCCATTATCTAAATCTTTACGATTACCGCCTCCGCCGCCTCCTCGAAATGTAAAGAATAGCGATGGGTTGGAGGGTAATGGGGACGCCAGTAAGAGCAAAGGAAAACAACCTCTGAGGCAGACACCAGCAATCGAATATGGCACAACAACAGACATACCCTTGGAAGCAAAGAAATACTACATACATTGTTCCCTCGGCGATGCGCTCTCCGCCTCCGAACTCGCCAGCGAAGCTACACTTGCTCAGAACACGGAGATAGTGTTGAAATCGCAGTACACATCCTCTTCGTCCTCTACCGCTCAACGGCGCGCAAGTAGTACCACAACAGACCACAATGCACGAAGACGTAGCTCCACCACTACAACAGCGAACACCGTACCGCAAGCCCAAGGTTTCGACCGCCTCCTCAGCTCGGGTTTCACCCGCGATGAAATCTCCTCCCTCCGCAGCACCTTTACGCAAAACCTCTCCTTCACACATACCCCCGATACCATGCCCACGCCGGCTCAAATCCGCGTCTTGGAAGACCGATGGCTGGACTCGTCTGCCAACGATCCCTCCGCCTCGCTTACAGGTGCCGCTGCGGCAGCTGGGGGTGCTGGCACGGATGCGGGTTGGGGCGCGGGCTTTGCGGTTGAAGAAGGCGGGTTGGATGATATGTTATACGGGTACTTGACTGGTTTCTTTTTCCCGCTGGGCAGTCTGGTGTGGGGGTTTAGGGAGGAAGGTGTTTGGACGAGGAGAAGGCAGGTTGCCGTTGTTATGGGGGTTGTGCTGAATGCTGTTTTTGGGTTTATGCGCTGGGGTGGATAGTGAGGAAGAGGAGGCTGTGTGTCGATATCGAGAGAATTGATGGAGGTGACGGGCTGTTGTTGTAGTCATGTGGTATAGCCTGAGAGTAGGTATTCTGTCACCGTTGTTGGTGACGTTTACACGTAGGAATTGTGCTTTCAATCGAGATGCCTAACGCAGTTACGCTACAAAACGTGTACGTCACTCCCTCCTGCTGACAGGATGTATGTCACCTAGCTTTCCTCGGTGTATCTAAAAGCGTACCAATACGCAAACATCGACAACCGTCATCAGCATCAGTACCAGCGTCCTGATCGCGACCGCTCTTCACGGCCATATCCCCTTACATCAACTCTATTTTGGGGAGGTGCAGATTCGCGAACGTAGTATCTCCTGCCTATTAGGAGAATGAATGAATTCTAGTAGCTGACCAACATCGTCTTCAAACGGCACAATGCACGCGCATGCACTGCAGTATGTGAGTGTACCCTAAAAGGCATTCATTCATTATAGTCGTCATCGTCGTCTACATGTCCCCTCAGAATCCGGACGCTTCTATCGCACCCATAAGCCGGTCGCGCTCAACGCCGATCACATCTAGCACTCACTGTCCCGGCATGTTTAACTCCACACTCAACGCCCGCTGTGTACATCACCCACGCCACCGCAACCCTCAACGTCTCACTCTACAACTCCATGTTTTCCTTAGGAGCACCCATATAACTCAACGGCCCCTTCTTGACCATCAATGTCATGACCTCATACAGAGTATCCTATCACCATCCGGTCAGCGAAAGCCCCATACCAACATATATAGGATCGACAAGTAGAGAGTAAGGAAGTAAAGACGCACAGCAGCAGCCATAGTAGTAAGCTCAGCATTGGTATCGTAAGCAGGAGCTACCTCGACGATATCAGCAGCGATGAGGTTGATGCCTTCCAAGCCGCGGATGATGGTGCGGAGTTCGCGTGTTGTCCATCCACCCGTCTCGGGAGTACCGGTTGCGGGTGCGACTATATCCACCATGTTAGCCACAACCGACGTCGCTTGGTCAAATCTACCATCACAATCATTTGAACTTACAAGCGGGATCAAGTGTATCGATATCGATACTCAAGTAAACGGGGTTTTCCAAACCGACCCTGTCCCTGATCTTCTTGATAATGCCATCAGTACCGATCTTGTCAACCTCTCTGGCCTCGACGATTTCGAATCCGCAGTAGCCATCATTTTCGTAGTCAGAGGGGCCAGACAGCGTCGTGCGGATGCCGGCGTGGATGTTTGTGTCGTTTTTTAGGAGACCTTCTTGCGCGGCGTGGAAGAAGTACGTGCCGTGGTTTATACTGGCTTGTTCGCTAGGGGCACCACCGAAGACTTTAGGACGCCAGGTGTCACTTAAGGGTGTTAGTGTATGGAGTGGAGGATGGGAGCGGGAGGGAAATGCCGGATGGGACTTACAGATGGCTGTCGAAGTGGATGACGGTTATAGGGCCATATTCTCGGTTGATGGAACGCAGAAGAGGGAGTGTGATAGTATGGTCTCCTCCAAGAGTGATCAAGCGAGGAAGTGTTTTGCCTTTCTTCGATGGGCCGGGCTTGTCGGCATGTGTGTGCGGTGGGCGGCTCAAAAGTAGGTTGTGGCCTTGCTCAATCTGCTGGAGCGCATATGCATTGTCGTACCTGCGCAGATGCACAAATCAGCATCTTCGAGGCCCGACTTCGCAGAGACCAGAAGATGGAAAGCAACTTACGAAGTCACTGGGATATCACCACAGTCAATGACCTTTGCCCAGGAATTGAACGGGTTCGCCGCTAGTGGGACGTTGTAGCCGCCACTAAATCCAATCTTGCGTGAGCCTTTTGGTTCATAACAAACAAAAGTAAGCATGTGACTGCTTTCAAGAGAACGTACTAGAGATTGAGGCGGCGAGAACCTTGTCTGATACCGCTGGGCCCGAAGCGAGCACCAGGGCGGTACGATGTACCAGTGTCAAAGGGTGCACCAATGAATGCGATATCGAACTTGGTGTTGCTCGAGAGACATGGCTGGTATGGGAGGCGACCGAACGTAGAAATTCCGGAGAAGATTGAGTCGGCCTACAACGAGGTAAGTTGCCGCTTCAGAGCTTCAGTCTCGAGTCGCAAGCTCATACCTGAGTTCCACCGTCGCCGGGGAGAGTGTTGTACCACAGTCCCTTGTGTGGGCCTGCCAAAGGCTCTTGGTCGAGACCGTGGTCGCCGTGCGCAGCAACAGTAGCTACGAAGCTTAAAAGTGCGGGAGTAAACCTCATCTTGCCGGATTTTCAAGGTACAATGGGGAAAAGATGGAGGGCAGGAGATGTAAGAAAAGACCCGAGGACTGCGGAACACTGGCAGTAAATAGCTGTCGAGATCTCAGGCTCCTGTTCTCTATCAGTGGCTTGCTTGACCAGCTCATGTTATGTAAACTGCTGTTAGGTAAACAACTTTTGGAGCTACCCCTGCTCCATGATGATGTCGTCTGCAGGCATAGCACCGTACTGCCTCCAACCGGTTAGTAGCTTATTGGAGCAGCTACAGGCCTCGATATTGCGTTGCTATTTAGTGTAAGCCTGGAGCTGGGTTCTCCGCACAACAAGCTGAGAAAGTGCGGCAATGAGAACTTGAAGAACATTATCCGAACATTCTCTAGCACCTACCTTCGTCTTTTTGAATTAAACGCAGAACACCATGATGGTCGCACCAAGTCTCCTACTTCATCCTCGCACTTCCGCGCAGGCTCATATTACCGAGAACGACATGTATCGGCCCTTGCTGATCGATGTGGATACCCACCCCGCCATGTACAATGACGGGCGCCATGGTGATAAAACCCGGGGAAACTGACCAGTAATCTCCCTCATAGACGATATGTAACGGCGATATTCAGCAGCTTTGATCTTTTGGTATCGCAGTCTTATCTGAAGCGAGTCAAGATCCGTAGGATGCTACGCTAACTTATGCAATGCAGGTGAGCTTCCGGTTGCGTTTGGTACGTAGCTTGCAGCTTTGTGTGCTCTACGTAACACTCTTTCGTAGCTCTTGTACGATGCTTGCATTGGTTCGATAAGAATTGAATGATCCAGACGCATCCTCCCAGTGCGATCTCTGTGGCGGATTAGGCGGTCAATTAATGGGGCGAGCTGCAATGCATGCAAGGTTGGACACATGGTTCACCCAGAGCATTCCGAGATGTGATGCCATGTCATTGAGAGGCAAACGTGGCGTGGGGTACGCAGCAATCGGACAGCTGTGCGGAGGTGATGAGGAGTGAGGTTCGGTCGCGTAGCAAGGATTCAGGTATCGGCGTACGGCGGCACTAAGATGGCTCGCTTAACGTATTGAGTAATTTTTGACACTTCGTGCATCGGCGTCTGCGGGCTACTATCTATCTCTATTCCGTACATGTCTAAGAAGC
>JAESFQ010000562.1_pt1 | contig 13685 bp, 13 predicted proteins | sample 9269431 | NCBI WGS metagenome assembly JAESFQ01 (sample SAMN14502588, study PRJNA617103) | algae metagenome | isolation source: Plectolyngbya sp. WJT66-NPBG17 and co-occurring heterotrophs from well... | place: USA: Mojave Desert, Joshua Tree National Park, California | collected 2006-08-06
CTTTGCGGGATGATTAGAATGTCGTTGCCGTTTCTCAAAAACTACCTCGATGTGAAGCGAAAAAACTACAAGAGTATATCGGAAACATATTTCATTTTCTCTGAATGGGGTCAGGTTGAGCTGCCAGCTTTCGAACGGGTCCGAATACTGTTCGGATCGCGAAATTTGATACGGCAAAATGGTGGCAAGCCAGTGTACTCACTGACCGACGTCTGGTTGGATTTCCAAGCTTCCAAATCAGGCGATGCGCGCGATAAGGTCTTCGCGCTTCTCGAATTAGCAACCTGCCACCAAGTAGAGCCGAATTATGCTCTATCGAAGGAGGCCACGTTCATGGAGGCTATGATAGCCTGTACTCCATCTCTTAACGACTATCGTCTTTTGGGTTACGCCGGTCTTGGAAATCCAAGGTTCTATCAAGAACCTGCGACAACAGATCTTGCAACGATGCCTACTTGGGTTCCTGACTTTTCTAGACCTTTTTTCATTCCACCTTTCACAAAACGCAATGACTTTCAGGCTACTCCGGCACGCGACCAAGCATCTCCTGAAAAGGAAAGGCAACTGATTCAAGGGAAAAATGTCAAAACTTTAGCTCTTCCCGTTCAGATGAGTTTGATCGATTGTATTGAAGAGCTATCTCTGCCTGGCTGCTGTGCTGTTGGCTCTCCACCGCCTGACGACCGGCCAATTGTGAAATGCCAGTACGAGATATCAAGAGAAGGAATCAATATGCTGAAAGACCGAAACCCAACCGAATCAGCCACGCTGAAATGCTGTGAAGCAATGACTGCTGGTGATCTCCGCCACCATGACATGACTGAAGTGGGGAAAGTTGCTTTACTTGAGGCATTCCAAGAATTAGAAGACGCTGCAAGCTACTCTTCTCGGTCTAAAGAGAATAGTCACATCAAAAGTCTCCATGCACAAACGTTCCTCTCTGGCATAGGTCGTTCAAGAAGGTTGTTTGTCACCTCAAAAGGCTACTTGGGTATAGCAAGCAATGGTATAGAGAAGGGTGATCTAGTATGCCTAATCTCTGAAGCCTCTGTTCCTTTCATCTTCCGAGGCCCAATAGCCCCAAAGACCTACAATCTTGTATGCGATGCATATTTACATGGATTCATGTTTAGCACAGAGTCCAATGTCTCTAGCCCCTCTTTCACGACTGCTTGGTTAGAATAAATCGCTTACGCATGCATCTCTACTCTCAAGATATTCGTATTAAATCAGGGTATACTTTTCTATATCAAAGTTGGGCGCTTGGGTTTGCGTATTCGGCTTGCTCTCTATAACTTTAGCTAGAAGCTTTATGCCTCCTTCATTGAATGCAGTCTAGTTACGATCTCACTATCCTAATAAATATTCCAAATGCCAAAATGATCGCTTAGAAGCAGGATATAATTGTGTCGCAGCGGCGCTGAGGATGAGGCTGGTTTCGCTAGAGACTGTACCTTGCCCTCATATCCACAGCTGGCATCGTGGGCTACGTACTCCGCATATCATGAGCGAAGATAAGAGAGATTTTAGTGCGATGTGCGCCCAATTTCTTTTAGAGCGCTGCGGTAGACCTAAAGAACTCGCTCTCCGGAGTCGATGTTGAAGAAAGAAGGCCAACTCTAGCATCACTCTCAACGTTCGAACGAACAAAACCGTTGAAAACATCGAAATAGCAAAGGCCTATTTTTGGAAAAGCGGAGGACTTGGCACCGATAGATGAGGAGGCAGAAACAACGGTTTTATCCATTGTCGCCTGACTAAGCGCACTCGCCTAGGAATCGTATCACATCGTAAAATCCTAGCGTATCATACAGTACGACTACTCATGACATTCATACTCCGAATTGCCCTTTTAGCGTCAGCTTGAGCAAGTCGTCCTTAACGATCTCATCCTTGCGGCTGAGAAGATCTTCCACATCCCAGTTCGCAGCAATGAAGCGACCACTGAGGAACTTCGCCTTCTCCTGGCATAGCCAGACAGCAGTGCCACCAACAAGCTCGGAGCTGTCTTGGTTGAAGAGCGAGCGGAAAGGTTCACGCAGCATGTCGGTAGCGACAAGACCTGGATGCATCGACACCGCGGTAACATTCGGGTACTCAGCCGCGACATAGGTGGCCAGGGCATCTAGGATGAACTTGGACATGAAGTAGGCGCCGAGCGGTGGAACCGTAAAGAAAGCCTGCCATGAGCTTACGTTGACAATCGTGGCAGGTGTATCGGGGCTGGGCAGTAAGCGCAGGAACGAGCGAATGAGCAGATAGTTGCCTTTTCCGTTGATCTCCTACAATGGTGGTATCAGTTCATGCAACTTCGATTCATTCACTGCGGGATTAGTAACGGGTCGGATCTTACAAAGTTCCTCCACCATTGATCGGGGTCTGTGTCGTGTAGTTTCGGTCCGTCTCCAGTCATGGCGCCGGCTGCGTTGATGAGAACATCCGCGTGGCCGAACTTCTGCCGGATCGCTTCAAAGGCAGCCTCGACGGCTTTTGTGTCGGAGATATCGAGAGCGTAGATAAGCGTTTCGATCTTGGGGTTGGACGCTTTGACCGATTTCTCCGTTGCTGTGAGCTTTTCGGCATTGGAGGCTAACAACACAACGCCTTTTACACCGGCCTTGACGAAGGCTGGCACCATTGCCTACGACACCAGGTCTTAGCAGACGCAATAATGATAGATGTTATGGCGAAAGGGGAAGTGTGTTCGGTCAATTGTTTCAACATACCATGGCTCCAATACCACGCGATGCGCCAGTAATCACGACGACCTTTCCCATCAGGCTATGCTCTGGGATACTGGGATCGATAGCAGGGTATGCATCCTGGTGGGCATTTTTCGTGAACTGCATAGAAGTGACATAGAAGTCTTTCGGAAGGTTGCTGAGGTCTGCCATTGTGAATGTGATTGACCCTTTTTTAATAATACGAGGAATACGCTTGTTGCTTTATCACAAAGATACCTTTGAGAGTCTAGACGTAACACAGCCGACAGTGATAACTTATGCGAAGTTCTGGCGCAAGAGGCCCCGCATTTGGGCTGCGATACTCGCGTCGCTGTGTGGTCCCCACTCATGAAGCATGTCTTGGCCCCAGCACACCATGTCTCAATAGCGTTGGCATGTTGATACCGGGGACTCCGGCAGTGGATGTTAAGGTTGCGGAACGTCCCAAGCGAAGGCCGTTGGGAATGATTGCGCGAACGAAGGCGATGATCATGGCCGTCCAGGGACTAGCGTAGGATGGCGGACCCTCTTTTTGACATTCACCTGAGATCGATACAGCACTCCCAATTTCTCCATCCGGTCCGAATCGTATAGCCGTCTCCATCAGCACCAATCCATTCGTCTGACGACTCGTTGTTTCGCATCCAGAAGCCTGGCTAGCGCTACGCGCAGTCGTACACAACGTTTATCCAACTTCCGAGATGTGATATGTCGGAACCGAGGGCGTACACATCGGAATACTGAGGTGTGACAGCGTTAACAGGAATGCGTCTATCCGAAAACAATATACAATGATGGCAGCATCAGGGGAAGCGAGACATGTCTCGCTGGCGGAAGCCGCGCTGCATGTTCTTTTCTCGGCGCGCTAATCAACACTGTGCGGACCTATGCCGGCGAAGGGGCTCCGGGAATTTTTTGGCGATCTTATACCAGGCAGTGAATGGAAAGCGTTCCATCCATTTCCTTGGAACTGGATCCTTGGACTCCATTGTTTGCACGCTTCGACACACCCAATAATGCTAAAACCTCCCCCTCATTTTGGGCCCATTCAACTCCGCCAGTTGTCTGAGAGCACCAAGTTCAATTCACCGCAACAAACACTAACTACACAATTGTTTTGATCGATGAGACTGTCCCAAAATGACGCTACATGAGGTGAGCTGAAGCAAGACCGAGCGCTTTGGCACGGAGCTGACTTTGGTGTAGGATCTGGGCCCCAACCTTACGGCGACAGTCCTTACGACAGGACTGCTTGCTTTCATCACAATGGGTATGCGCGTCTATGTCAGAACTACCAAGCGGAGTTGGGCTCTGGAGGACTGGATCATGTCAGTGGGATGTGTATGTATTCGACCCTCGCAATTATCGCGAACTCATTGAACTCACATGTCTCAGCTACCGCTTTTGACTCTGACAATTGTCACCACGATTGGCTCCTACTATGGCATGGGCGCCAAAGACAGCACTTTTGCACGACCTGGAAACCAGAAATATGTCGAGAAAGCATACTTTGTGAGTCACCCTTCCATGTATCTGCAGACTCGGCCGAAGGCTTACAACATGCAGTGGTTCTTTCTCTACGAGGTCTTCTACTGCACATCTATTATCTTCATCAAGCTAAGCATCGCTTTCATGCTGAATCGGATAGCTGGTAGAAGAATGATCTACATCTACATCAACTACGGCATCATGGCTCTCTGTGCGGCCACCAATCTGGCCGCTATTCTCTACATCATCTTCCAGTGTTGGCCCGTTGAGTAAGTACACAACAATCTAGTACCATCCGCGCAGTGCTAATCATACCCTATTCAGGGCCGCTTGGAGGGCTGATCTCATGGCAGAAGGGACTTATTGCCAGCCTCCGGTGTATTTGCAAAATGTCTACTACTTCTGCACTTCGGTCAACATCTTCACCGACTGGGCTACAGCACTCATGTAAGTTACTCCCTCTTCTCTTGCTGATTAGTTGCTAACGGCTACCAGGCCAATCGCTCTCCTCTGGAACGTTCAGATGAACAGAAACACCAAAATCTCAGTTGCTGGCATACTGAGCTTGGGTATCTTGTATGGCATCCCACTATTGTGGCCACCGCTCACCGCTAACACCCCTCTAGCACATCCATCTCAGGATTAGTTCGCCTGAAGTACACCGTTGGTCTGACAAGTAATCACGACTATCTCTATGGTCTCGCCAACATCCTCATCTGGGGCTACGCCGAACCCGCCCTTGGCATGATCGTCGGCAACATCGCAACTCTCCGCCCACTCTTCCAGCGCATGCTGCGCCTCGGCTCAAGCGGCTCCCAGCAGCCTTACTCGGGTGGCACGCCCCATGGTCCCAGCAACGGTGGCCGTTCGCATCGCTACAAGCCGTTTGACCACGAGCTCGAGCTCGGCACGGTCGCGGACAATAAAGATGGAGTTATACCCTCGATACAGGTCCGTGGAGGACGTGGTAGCGTATCGAGCGACACCGAGAGCCAGAAGGAGATTCTGGAGAAGAACGATCAGTTCCTGTCTAACAACAAGGATAGTATTGTTGTGAGTCGGGAAGTGGAGGTTAGCCGTTCGTAAGCCGTGGCTAGCTCACAGCATGAGCGTTTTGGGGTGAAGGTTGATACGGCACATTCTGGACTGGATGATGTCGGTTCTGCTGCTTTCAATACATGTGGTCTTGCGTCACGATATGGATGAACGAACAATCAAAAACTCCTTCAGAATCTCGGCTTGTATATATCCTTACATAACGGCTTGAAGTCTTTCGCCTTGGTTTGTAATGCGCAAGAGGCCGAATCACCCCACTTCCAATTATGAGATTTAATCACCCTTTTCGGAAGTCACCTACATACTATCCACACACACATACATATACATAAACAACGGGAAGAAGAAGCACAAGGGATGCGATGTGAAGCGCGTCGCTCTCTGGTGGACAGTACTCGTGTTTGAATTCTTGACAGCACGTCCAGTAACTAATCTAGCAAGCTAGTAAGTCGTCAACGCTAGATAGTCTGAACTTTGACCGCCTCTATCTAGTACCCTCTATTCAAGACTCTCTAGCAGCGCCGGAAGCATAACCTTCTCCGTAAAAGCCCAAATCGCAGCCGAGCTCTCCGACTCCCACGCCGCACCAGTCCAAAACGTGTTATACTGGCCCTGCAACCCATTAAGCTCCTTGTAAAAGCCACCTTCCACCGCCTCGCGCGAAGCATGCAAGAAGTATGGGGAGTGGTTCAACAGTCCATTAATAGTTGGTTTCTGACCTGCAGGCGAAGTAGCACCCTCGGCGCCTTGAACGAAGTAAGCGGTTCGCAGCAACGAGCTCTCCGCCTTCTCGCGAGTGATTTCGGTCGCACTGCTCCACCAGAAAGCCCGGGCTTCGACGTCTTGGACACCGGACTGCGAGATGCCGAGAGTCTCTGGCAGAGGAGGGATGCCTGAATCGACGGAAGGATCGACCAGTTGGTAGCCTGTGTCGAGCGGTAGCCCCGTGCCATTGAGAATACAGGTCCAGGTGTTAATGTTGGAAAACTGCTTTGTGAGCTCCTCTTCGTTTGGTCTCAGATCCAGGAATGGTGCCAGGTCAGTGTAACGCGGTCGGATCGCCATGACTAGTTTCTTTGCACGGATGGTTTGCGTGCCGCAGGGTCGATTGATGATAGCTACCACTCCGTCGTCAGTTCGGGTGATGTTCTGGATCTCACTCCCTAGGAATACGTTCTCCGATCCGTTCAGCCTGCTGTAGGCGGTGTTGTAGATGATTTGGTTGCCGCGGTTGACAGTGTACAGGCGGTCGGTGGTGAACTCGAGGGTACTGTAGTACTTCATAACGTACAGGGTCAGTAGATCAAGCGCATTTCCAGCCTGTACGTAGAACACTTGGTATGCCATGTCGGTGGCGTTGTATTTCTTCAGCCAATCGCGAAACGGCAGTAAGAGGTCTTCCGGAACGGGATCAGGGAGAAAGAAGCCAGGTTCCGAAAACAAATCGCCATAGGACTGCATCTGTCTGAGGTAAATGTCGATTGCCGCTGTGGCCTCCGTTGGCCTGAAGTCAGGGAGCTCGTTCCCGTTGGTATAGTCCAAGTACTTTGTAGAGCCGTTGGGAAAGTACCCTATGTAAGGGCCTACTTCGACCCCAAGTTGAGCAAAGTAGTTCCTTGCGGTGGAGGTGTTGGTGTAAAGAATGACACCATAATCAGTTGTCTGGTTAGTCGTCGGCTCGATGTACGTTGCTACGTTGCCGCCCAATTGGTTATCCTTCTCGATCACAGCTACCGTTTTTCCTTGGGCTGCCAACTGGATCGAGGCGTATCTAAAACAAGTTAGCATCGTCAATACCCATTGAGAAGATCGCTGTCCGTGAGACTTACGTTCCTCCAGAGCCGCCACCGACAACGATGACATCTCGATCAATATCAGAAGTACAGCTGTCTTGGGCATTGGTGACGATTGGGTGCAACAATACCAACGAAGCCAGCCACGTCGAGAACGTGGCCGATGCAAAGGAGTGCATGATCAACAGTCTTGAATAATGAAGTACAGTAAGGCTTGACAGGAGATGGTTGGATGGCGATGGGATTCGTAGTCGTTGCTAGAGACTTTAACGAAATTCGAATAGGTAAAGCCTTGAGGCTCCATGTCTTCTAGCTACACCCGTACCTCGGGCGTACTCCTGAGTTCCGACAGTAAGACGGTAATGGAAGTTGTTTCCCGCCAGCCTTCACGGATACATACGGATGCGTTGTTGGAATCTCTTCGGCAACTACAACTCGGTTGAGAGCACGGCCCGATTTCGATGTTGCCGTATAGTAATACTGTAATCCCCGAATCGGTTCCCGACGCGGTGCCGATGCCGTGAAGTCCTAGCAGTTGAGAATCAAGATTATGAAAAACTTCCTATCTAGCAGCACGTCTAATCAAGCTGTCTCAAGCTTTTCAATTGAGATGCTGCATGGCCTTCGGACTATGATACGGCCTCGTCTAGGTTTATTCTACATAACGCGCTTCGGGTGGTTATTCTTTCTACATATTGTTTTTAGATACGTATGCTAAGCTTTTACACATCCCTGAAGCTGCAGATGATTGCGATCCGACAGAGTGGCAGTCGGAGTGATAGTACGGCACTTGTGGGGTACATGCTACTCCAGTGCAGACATTGGCGATGTCGCTTAGAACAACGAATATGGGAGACGAAATGCAGGCTTAGTGGACCAAATGTTGTTTAGTATAGACCCGGTGTTGACTGTTCACTCCATCCTTACTCTTAGTAGCCCATCAAACAACTCTAAAAAAGCTTAGGTTGAGGTTTCTCAACTTCACGAACGCATCGCTCGAGATCTTCCCGAATCGCACAAATGATGGTGCGACTCCAAGGTGTCTCATTACCATTGACAGACATGCTAGAGCTGGCAAACCGAACTTCAAAAGCTCGAAGTATGTTGCCTGCCTTTTGAAGCTCTCTGCACAGCATGGCTCGATGCAGCGGTGCGTAGTCGTCGTCGTCGAGATCGAGAACGCCGAACTGTATTTTCATCGGCTTCAGATCCACCTTCTTTGAGTAGTACCTTGCAGTCACCACTACATTGTACCAGAACATGATTTTAGACAGTATCGTCAAATGCAGCAAAGCCACATGTGGGTTTTGTGCGCAACTGCATTCGAGCAGCTCTGCCAAGTCACTCATCGCAGCTTTATTGGTGGCCAGCATCGTGTCGAGCGAATTGATTGGGCATGCTGATTGTTGGAGAGCGAAGCCGACTCTAGTGTTCGAAAGTGATACATTAACCTCTCCTTTCCGTTCTCGCGTGCCAAGTGTCGGGCTATACAGCAGCGACCTCAAGACATTCAGAGCTCGTGCCTCGCATTCCAGTGCATGCTCAGTCGCATTCTTTGATTGCTCGGCCCCGTCACCGCTGGATGTCTCAACGCATATTGCTCCCTCTTCTCCTGTCGAACCTCGCTCCTGTAGTGAAACGCGTGTGGCGAGAATAGAATCCGGGTCTTCTGGAGACATGAATTCTGGTCTTTCAAAATTGGACCAGAGTAGTAAGTCGGATATGTCTAGCTCAGGCTCGGAAGTGAATGTTGGGATTATGTTCCCAGATCCAGAGGTCTGACTGAGAGCGTCCCATGACATTGGTATGGAAGAGTCTTGCGTGATGTATTGCTCTGCTGCAGCTTTTGGTGGCTGTGGAGGGATAGTACCAGACTCGTTTGCCAAGAAAGGTGTTGTGTGTTCGATCGCTGTTTGGAACCGTCTCGCTCGCTTGCCATGTCGGCGAGAGGGGCTATATTGGCATAATTCGTCCTTGTCGAGGCATTTTTGGCAAGCTGGACGACCTTTGTCGCATTTGACCTTAGCTGCTGTGCAGCTGTCGCAGGCCTGACGAAGCCGTGGCTGCTGGGAGTGCGTAGGTGGTCTCTGCGAGGTTGGGGAGTCTTGTGTGGACTGTGAGCTTGTCGCCACGGCTGACACGCGGTCTATCATAATGCGGAAGTAAGTATGATTGCTTGTGCATGTGCGTACCTAGGTAAAAAAATGTGGTTATTGAGGCCCGTAATAAAGTTGCCAAACACCTAAAGAGGTAGGATTCAGACAGCGGAGAAACGCGTAATCACAATAGTGTCGAAAATATAGGTAGCAAGGCGCTAAGGGCCGTGTCTCGGACGTAGTCAGATTTATACATATCGCATCGATCTGTAAAGTACATTGATCGTGCAGCGTTAGGTATGAGTAAGCGAGGCTTACGATTCTTCCTCCTGAACTTTACGACCAAGCACGCTTGAGGGATAGAAACGATCTCTATAGAGATTACGAGAAGGTGCTGTAACTCCCGGGTGCTACCTAGGTATGCTTAGAAACGGCCGCAGGTAATACACTAACTGTTGTTAGGGATAGGACACAACTACTATCATCGGTTGCAGTTGAGTGTCGTGTGAATCGACAAAAATTCATTGGCTAGATCAGACGGAACAGCCGGGCCAACTTCTAGCGTCTGACCGGTTGGTCCCTTCCCGCAGGCCTTAGTGCATTATGCACGTTGACGGCTTTTCTTACCTTAACCAATTGATAGTTCTAGAGGTTGCAGGCATACGTGAGTAGTAAATGATCGCAGAGAAGGGGGGTGGATCTCGGACTCCCTTTATCGTCTGACTATTCGATGATACGATGTAAGCGCTAAGAACGTCCCCCACGCTGTATTTATAGATGATGCGATTTTGTAGCTTACGCCGGTTTCGTGTCTACGGGTCTAGTTCTCGATGTTCAGATCCACTTGTTAACCCGTACATAGTCCTTTAGAGTCGTCCGAGGAACGCCCGGAAATCTCCCCACATCGACAGGGTCGATGTTGTATGACCCTTGATCCATGAACACCGCATACACCAAACCCACAATTCCTTTGAACTTCTCGTGCAGCTTCCCATCCCTGACTGCATCTTCCCTTGCCTGCTTGATCATTTGTTCGCAAGTGCTAACATCCATGACATGGTTGATAAAACATTCTTCTCCTCGGAGCTCTTCATACGTTGCCTTCAAGTCCAAAAGTGAGAAAACATCAGAACAAAATCGAAAGTAACCGCCCTTTTCAGCTTCCTCGCTCGTGGTTAGGGCAACGGTGAAGTCCGCCACATCGCTTTCCGTGCTAAAAGGCATTGGCGTCGCACCTTTGCCGATCACATTCATCGCCCTTTTTCCGCCTTCCTTCCGTACCCACAAGCTGGTTTCGCCTTCCAGTGACCCAGCGCCTGGAACACCGAACAGCGTCTGAGCCAAGACGCCACAAAACGTATACAGAGGCTTAATTGGGCTTGTGAGCAGAGCTTGACGAGCGAAGCAGATCATTGCATCGTAGCTCTCGATGACTCCAAGAGGCATGTGTTCCCAGTCAGTGTTCCAACTCGCAGCATGAAATCGTTTGATTCCTGTGCGCTCTGCAGCGCGCAGAAGTACGAGTTGAGCGTCCAGCACAAGGCGAGGCTCTTCGTTCCAAGCGACAATGGTGGCGTCCACACCTGCGCAGGCTCTCTCGAAAGCTGCACCGTCGCGGAAGTCCGTAATCTCGACGAAACTCTCCAATTGATTGCGAAGATCTTGAGGCATTTTCGTGGCACTACGGCCCAACGCCCGCACCCGGTGTCCACGCCGAATCGCTGAACGGACAAGATGTACGCCCAGTCTGCCTGTCGCACCAGGAATGAGGATGAGCATTGTGATGGTTTCTCCCGGTATGTCTTGACTGCTGCGTTTTGGATGTCCAGATTGTGAGGTGAAAATTGAAAGACGTCAAGAAGAAGCGACCGCAATGACCAACAATCAAGAATTGCCGAAGTGGGCGACATGATATGCTTCTCGATGTTCGCGCGCTCTCTAGGCACCTCATCGTATGGTATCGGCCATCAAATGACTCGACAACGCGTCTGTGTCATGTGTAGACGGGCTCGCTGACAAGAATCAACCAGCTAGCGGCATGGGCAGGTCTATGGATTTCCGAAATCCCCTAGTCCGCAATTCCCGAATACGCCCGCAATTCCCGAATACGCCCGCAATTCCCGAAAACGACCACAATCCCCGAGTATACCCGTCAGAGAACGCGACATTCTAAGCCACGGATAACCCCCATACTCCAATCGCTGTGACAAGCCAACCCATGTCATAGATAACCAACGATTGCAATGCCTTCAGCTTGCCGCGGTGTTCGATTCGTTGTGAACGACCGTCGACATCACTTCGGGGATAACAGTTTATGAGACAGGCATCCCGGTAGCGTTCCGGCTACGCTTCAGACAGTGGCAGACAACAAAGGACCTATAACAAGTCATGTATCCAAAGGTGTCATAGAGATCAGATAGCATCGGAAGAATTTGGCTGCACCGAGCTTTTTGAATTGAGACACTATTCATCACACGCCGACCCACTCAGCATGAATCAAGGCAGAGGAGCCCCAAGAATCCTCATTGTTGGGGGAGGGCTGGCTGGTCTTTTCTGTGCTCTCGAGTGTGTAAGAAACGGATTTAGTACAACAGTATTGGAGTCCAGGGCTGCAATCCAGACAGCTGGTAAGATTGCATCACAGCCAAATACTACATCCACCCTACTGATCCGTCTTCCAAACAACAGGTGACTTTATCACTATTGGACCCACCGCCATCAACGCTCTTCGCAGATGGCCATCTATAGCGACCGCGCTTGATAGAGTTGCCTACGACCCGGACATTTACTACCATAAACAAGATGGAGAACTTGTGGCAGGCCCGATGCCAACGCATCCCAACTTCGGTCGCTTGATTTCAAGGCCAGCATTGCACGAGGCCCTTATGCAGGCACTAGAGACTGAGAATATCGATATTCGCTGCGAGACTAAGGTGACACGGTACTGGGAAACAGAAGACGAAGGTGGGGTGGAGCTTATGAACGGGGATATGCTTCGGGCGGACATGGTGATTGCAGCTGATGGTATCCATTCCAAAAGCTGGAAGCTCGTGTCCGGAAAGGAACCGAAAATCTACCCAAGTGGTCTTGCAATGTTCCGCGCCGCTTTTCCTATTCAATATGCTTTAGCGGATCCCTCCCTGCGTGAGAAATGGACGCCGACGGTGGAAAGAGACAAGATGGGATTCTTTCTTTCACGAGGCAGTTTTGGCATCGTTCTTTTCGGTAAAGACACTGCGTCGTGGGTCTGGCAGCACAAAGACAACCCGGAAACCTCTTCCGAATCATGGGCTGCGACTCTATCCCCTAGTGATGCCCTTAAACAGCTCGACGCGGAGGGGCAGTGGGGTACCGATCTTCGTTCGCTGATCGCCGCAACCCCACCAAACCATATCGTCGATTGGAGGCTCATGCGGCGAGAGCTAAAGCGAGAGTGGAGCTCACCCAAGGGTCGGTTGATACAGGTTGGAGACGCTGCGCACCCATATCTACCAACTACTGTGAACGGTGGCACCCAATCTATCGAAGACGGAGTTTCACTGGCACGCTGTCTGCGTTTAGCAGTCGATAAGCATGGCCCTAGCGCGCTGCCTTCTGGAGCCAAAGTGCATAACTTGTTGCGTATCGATCGAGTGGCAGCCATTGAAACCACTGGATTGGAGCGCACAAGAAATCATCAGCAAATCGACTTCGAGAAGGTGAAGAAAAACCCCGAGTCCATTCGGAATGAACCGGCCCAGTGGCAGATTGAGCATGACCCGTTGGCATATGCGGAACAGCATTTCGATGAATGTCTTGATTGCTTGAAGAGCAACAAGCCATTTGTGAATACGAACAAGCCTGAAGGATACGTTTTTGCGCCATGAACTTCGGTGGTAATGGGTGTGAAATGAAACCCCTTACACAATAGAGTGGATAGGTACCTAGTATATAGGTCCATAAACAATCCATACCATGCCATGCCCGAATTCCTGTCGCATCCGAAAAGTGCGAGTTTTGACATTTCGAGCGTGATTAGTCGAAGGTCTTAGAAGGCTCTACAAGTTCTGAGAGTTGGCGATAGTTTTCATTTGAGAGCTACTTTTGCGTATGAAGCGTATGGATTATGGAAGTTGTGAGTGGCTCGAGCCTGTCGTCTACGGGTCGCAGTACCATGGGATGCGACGACAGCAAGCACGGTATCGCTGTGAAAAGTTCTACAAATAACTGGCGTTGAAGAAGCAAAAGAGGTGCTACTATTGTTATAATGGAATGAATGTCAAACCACGAATCTGTTGGGCAGAGTCTTGAGTGCAGTTCACCCTCAGACGTTGTATCGTGTCACTCGAACGTATTACCACGAACGAGTCACTCCTAATTACGGGAGGAGTTGAGTGCTTCCGACTCCGTCCAGAAGGAGGCCACATTTCGGTGGTTATCTAGTCTAGCAGTCGTCAAAATCGCGTGTTCTGGGCACATGCACGGAATCTGAATTTATCACGGAGCACTTTGACGCAATTTTGAGCCTCAAGTTGATTGGAAGCACCTCT
>JAESFQ010000563.1_pt1 | contig 13671 bp, 13 predicted proteins | sample 9269431 | NCBI WGS metagenome assembly JAESFQ01 (sample SAMN14502588, study PRJNA617103) | algae metagenome | isolation source: Plectolyngbya sp. WJT66-NPBG17 and co-occurring heterotrophs from well... | place: USA: Mojave Desert, Joshua Tree National Park, California | collected 2006-08-06
ACGAGGCAAACGTAATTAATGCTTGGCGCTGATCATCAGTTGCGCTCTAGCGACACTTGTCCACACAATGTCATGACAGCCTCCTCTTGACATAGTGCGTGTAGCATACGCTACATTGTCTTTGGCAGTGACATGAGACCTTGAGAGGCTCAACGGATTAGACAGCGATCGCCCCTGATGGAACCGACAGGCTTTGATGACAAGCCTACACTCCCACGTTCGATAACGATGCCGCTTACGCCGCAACCACCAAGATCGGCATTGAACGACAAGATGCGGGGAAACCATTGCTTAGTGCCTGGCACCAACGAGCGTGACCTAACCCGGATCGTGTATACTCAGAAAAGATGCCGAAGCACCCGAGTGCGATGATTGGCTGAACGAACAGATGATCTGCGGCGACAGGAGAGCTTGCACAGAACCGAGGCAGCATTCACAAAATGATTGGTGGCCGCACTGCAAGAGGGACTGGGCGGGAGATCTTTATTGACCGTCTCCAGGTCTGTCGCGCATAGTATGGACTCCTGGGTCTACTCGCGCGCTATCCGCCGAGTTAGTACGACTCCGGAGATTTATGTACATACTGTCATTCTCGCTTTCGCTTGGGTCACTGATGATGCTTCCTTCCGCTACCATAGGCCACATGAGGCCTGACAAGATGCTCTAACATGAGACAGCGTCGAATCTGACTCAGACTAAAGGAAGATCGACGATCCGACAATGTACATACTATCGAAACTGGACGCCTAGTCTCACATCTTCATCGCTTTGCTCGAGCGGGTTGTCATTTTGGAGTATAAGAGGTGTACCCCATCATGAAAGCTTATGAATAGATAGGCTTGCGTGCTTTACTTTTCATGATTTTCAGGCGTCTCCTACCTTCAAGATGACGTTGTCAATGCCCTCATCCGTAGGCAAAGCACTTCTACTTTGCTCATTGATACCTCGGGTCATCTCAGCGCCGGTTGAGAATGGGCCCACGGTCACGCTGGCCTCTGGTGTTGTTATAGGAACCACCACCAAGCCCTTTAACCAGCCCTCCTTGACAGCCTCAGCAAACGCATATCTGGGAGTTCCTTTTGCGAAATCGCCCCCTGAGCGCTTCTCACCGCCCGAAGCAGCAATACCATGGTCTATTCCTCTACAGGCCAAAGCCATCAAGCCAGCATGCATCCAGCAGTTCTCAGGCACTGGAGATATCCGGGCGAGGACCATGGAGTACTTTAACAACCCTACCTTTCCACCTCCCGAGGAGAGTGAAGACTGTCTGTATTTGAATGTATATACACCTCCAGGAGTCACAGCGACAAGCAAGAAAGCTGTTATGTTCTGGTTGTTCGGGGTAGGCGTCTCCAGGGCTTGTATTCAGCGCAACGATGTACTGACAAACGCAGGGTAACCTGGCTTTCGGAACTGGCGGACTGAAATACTACGACGGAAGTTCTCTTGCAATCAACGAAGACGTCGTTGTAGTCACCATCAACTATCGCACAAATAGTGAGTCTCTTTACCATGCCAAATTTCGACGTCGCGTCATTAACGTGCTCCGTCTCAGTCTTTGGCTTCTCCAACTCGCCCGAAATACCCTTTGGATTACAGAACGCTGGCTTCTTGGACCAACGGTTTGCCCTGCAATGGGTGCAAAAAAACATCGCGCAATTCGGAGGCGATCCTTCCCGTGTAATGCTCTTCGGCGAATCCGCAGGCGGCGAATCAGTCAAGCAACTGCTAGCCAACCCACCGAGCCCGCTTCCTTTCTCGTCAGCTATTCTCCAGTCTCAGAACGCAGTACTTCCTGGAAACGGCCTGGTCAACTACAAACAGGTGCTACTACATTTTGGCTGCGCAGATATATCCTGTCTCCGTAAGGTACCTGCCGTGGACATCAAAGCGTACATTGAGTCGAACTCGCTCTCATTTCCACCAGTCAACAATGACGGCACCTCAACACCCGACGTCAGACTCAGCATAACCTCTGGAAAGTTTGCCAATGTACCGACAATGCTAGGATCAAATCTGAACGAGGCACGTGTCTTCCTTGCAGTAACCGGCGTGACCGACGGCAACACTGCCTTGAACGCTACCTTTGACCAGTACAACATCACATCGCCAACCGTCCGTACCTCCATCATCGCGGCGTATGCTGCGCAAGGCATCACAGACCTTTATGAAATATCCGATAGGCTTGGAACGGATCTAGTCTTCACATGCACGACCGCCAGGCTAGCGAACTACCTCGCTATCTTTGGTCGCACAACATACCGTTATCTATTCACGCCCGTATTTCCTTCGATTGAGCTCTTCCCCAACCCAGGTGCATACCACACTGCAGAGATCCCAGAGGTCTTTGGTACGTATCCGCTTTCGAGTCCGTTTGGTACGGTTACGCAGCAGCAGATTCAACTCAGTGCTTTCATGCAGAAGACATGGGCAAGCTTTGCGAAGAATCCCGCTGGCGGTGTTGGGTGGCCGAAGGTCGGTAGCGCAGCTGGGAGAGAGTTGGGAGTATTGGGGAAAGACGGCAGTAGTGGCGTGACTGTGAGGTCCTTGCTGGAGGCGGATTATGCTTGTCCACTCTATGCGGGTATCGAAGATGCCCTGGGGTTGTCTTTCAAGTAGGCGATGATATCGAGCATGTTACTCCACTGTGCGGAATGTGAGAATGAAGAATACACGGATTCAGATAATATACTCATAAAAAGTTGTGAGCATCTACGCTTGATACACCAAACTCACAACAAACAGGGTTATAACGGCGACTGCTAGCACACCGGCAAAGATACTGAACCCAATCTTTCTCCTGTCACTCATCCTCCCCAGCACAAACTCTTCCCTCAAATCCTTCTTCACCAAAGGTATTGAAAGAAGAAACCCAATGCCAGCCACCCAATAGCCAATAGGAATGATTATTGCCAAGCACAACTGCGTCGCACGTCTATAGCTCTCACTTGTTGTCTCCTCATCCATCAATGCCAGACCGATGATTTGTGGGCCCGAAGAATAGATGAGAACCTGCACGCTGCCCCATATAGCAAGACCAAAAGTTTTATAGCGTGGTGGGAGAAGCAGCGCAATGAGCGCGAAGAGGCAGCCTAGCCATAGTTCTGCAGTGAGGTATGCAAGACTCATTACACCGTAGAGAATCTTGATGCCCCGGTCTTCTGAACCATTGGCGATGTCGCGCGAGAACACCATGAGGAGGACGAATAGAGAGCTTATCATGCCTCCGATGCCGGTTAGGTAGATTGGCGTCAACTTAGTGCGCGACCATAGTACCGAGGTCAGAATGCCGCCACTTAGCACGGTGACTGTCCCGACGACACCGACGATGATGCCGTAACGAGAGAAGATCTCGGTATGCGAGGGATATGTATCGCCGAGATAGCTGGGCATGTAATATCCGAAAACGTTGCCGCTTAGTTGACGGAAGCCGGCAGAGAGGACGAGAAGCCAAAAGGAGTTCATGCGAAGAATGTAGGTGAATGTGGCACGTAGGTCGGACTTTGCAGCTTGCAGCTTCGATGTACCTTGGATATGGGGTGGTATATCGGCAAAATCCTCGTCGACGCTGTTGTTGTGACGACGCGCGTTCAATTGAACCAAACTTTCTCTTCGCTTGGGTTCCCTAAGGATAAGTCGTAATAGTACCGCTACAACGCATCCCGTGATACCGATGGCTCGCAAGGCGATGCGCCAGCTCGTGCCAGTCTCTGTAAACGCAGTGGCGATCTGGCCACTGATGGCTTCGCCGATGTATACTCCGACATAGAGTACACTCTCTCCAATGAACACGTTTCTCCAGCTCACCAAGTCGCTAATGAGACTGATGGATAACGCCTCAACACTAGCCTGCCCAATACCCATTCCAAGTCTGGCGCAGAATAGCTGACCAAAGGTGTTTGCTAAAGACTGGAAAATCACGCACAAGCTCCACCACGCTGCCGTGACACATAGAACCCATACACGAGCTGATGTGTAGTCTGAGAGAAATGCGATCGGTAAAGCGAGGATGGCGTAGACAATTCCTGTTGCGTAGCCAGAGAGAAGTCCATATTGTGTTGAGCTCAGTGAGAGATCGGCTAGCACAGAGGTCTGGAAGTAGGATAGAATGAATTTGTCATACTGTGCAAGAAAGTAGTTGACGAGCAAAAGTATGATGCAAAGGTATGCGTAGGCGTTGTGGAGCAGAGGCCGTTTTGAAGTCGTCGTATGCGCAGTGGGTATCACCTCATCTTGGTAGGAGCGTTTCGCTCCGTCATCGTAAGGACCTTTTGCATCCATCTTTTTCTCAATCTCGATTGTATCTAAGCGCGAAGCTTTTCGCAGATATCGAGGTGAGCTGTGTGTAAACCTGCAAAGTACCAAGCCGCGGCGCATAATCAATGACGTAACGAACGCCACACCCTGCTGCCAGCCGCAGCCGAGATAACCATTGCGATATCAGGATAAGCGCCGCAGGTTGCTACAATCTGTAGTTCGCAGCTTGCTCCACACTCCACGATGCCTAAGCCAGAACCACAACTTCCGCTTGGCAGCTCTTCGACCTTGCGGGGGTTTGCCGAAAGCTTTTCGTTCCATAGCTCACCGGAGTCGTTTATCACGTCGCGCATCATCGCCTTCCAGAAGGAACATCCAGAGGCTATTGAGAAAAGGGCTATCGTTCGAGCGAAAGTACTAAACCGTAATGTCGCGATCGTCTCCTCGCATGCGCAGATCCATCAAGTACTGGGCCAAGACGCAGCAGGATATGAAGCCAGTGGCGCGTACGCCGAGCTGATGGCACCGTTTTTCCCATCACCAAACCTGTTACTGACGGATGGCGACGAACATGCGTCTATGCGTCACACATGGGAAGCGAGGATGGAGAAGTTCAAAACGGTGGTAGTTCCTGTAGTATCCGAACTGGCTGACCAACACTTTTCTGAGCCGTCAACATCGGCAATAGACATGTACGAGTCTTTGAAGAGGCTGTCATGGAAGATACTACTCGGGATGTTTCTGGATCTCGACAGCAGCAGTACTCTCTTCGATACGATGGAGAGTCTGCAGGAAGACCTACTTCGAGGCCAGTTCTCACTGTTCCCAGTAACAATCAACACTGGCTTCTGGCACTCACCCCGCAAGAAGGGGAAAGAGGCGAACAAAAGGCTGCAAGGCAGGATATCGCGTCACCTGGAAGAGAACAAGGGTGCGTGCCCATTTGCTACAGCGAGCAAAAGCGAAATAGAGGACGTAGCAAAGCACTCGGTCCTTTTCACGAGCAGCCTTGCGGTTAAAGCGCTGGCGTCGCTGCTAACCGCTTTTTTGTTGAATCTCTTTCTGCATCGAACGAACGATGGTCGATCGATTGCAGAGAGTTTGGCCTCTGAGAGTGAGCCTGGAAGGCTTTCGCTACGCTTACGCGCCATACTGTTGGAAACAGAACGACTTAGCCCGCCCATCGTAGGCGTCATGAGACGGTCTACAAGAGACAATGTCATCTCGTCGCCAGGAGAGCATGCTGATGTAAGAATCCCAAAGGGGTGGGACTGTTGGCTGTACTTCGTGGGCGGTGGCCGCGATCCGTCCGCTTATGGGTCGAGTTGGGACATGTTCGACCCGGATCGATATCTCGACAAGGGTATGCCGCCCGGTGTAGCGTATGGGGCGGGTCCAAAAACATGTTTAGGTCGCGATGCGATCCGCGAGATCGCTCCAACTGTGGCAGAGACATTCATACGGCTCGGTATTGGCATGCAGGGAAACGTTGAACCGCGTGGGGTGCGCGGTTGGTTGGGTTGGGAACCGAACAATTCGGTGAGTCCTGCGGATTGGGCTCAGGACATGAAGCAATTGCCGACACAAAGGCCATCAGATCCTATTATGATCCGGGTGTCGCGTAATCGTCAATGAGATGGACTCAATATAGTCGTCGCTTGATATTCCTTTTCAGTACGTGGCCAGCCAATGTTGTCCACCATAAACCATTCAATCCAACCAACACAGCGGTCCCAATTTGACATTTTCCCCTGAGCATTGTATATGCCTGCCAGGGGCCAAGATTATGATATTGGCCGTACTTTGTCAAGATCCAAACAACGACACCAAACCTCGAAGCAGCGAATGTTGTCAAGAAAGCTACATCCAGAGCAGTATTTGACGCTCCTGTCCGCTGTCGATTCCACCATCGCGCATGCATCAGAGGTGTACTACTGTTCATTAACAAGAAAGCAGTGATCACCCACATCCCTTTCTCTTTGCCGGCTGCAATGTACGCTTGCAGCACGAGGAACGCGGATGAAAGCAGCACGTGATGTACAAGAGTGACAGGCGAATCTCGGGCCACGACTCGCAAAGCAGCGCGAACTGTGGACTGGTTCTTCCTGCGTTGTGCATGGATCATCGTATAGGTGTCGTACAAGAGATAAGCGGTCTCATATGCGGTCAGCGCGTTGGCTAAACGATTTTGACCATTGATCGTAGGATTACGTGAGTCGTCTAGGTGTTGCTTGCTGTCATGCGCGTTTTGGGTAGCTGAGCTTCTGAGTGGAATTATCGGCCATGATGAGTATCGCAATAGCAGCAATGCAGCGATAGAAGTTGTCGTAGCATGCGCTGCTGAGACGGCCTTGTTGAGGCTGATGGGATCCGATGGCATTCTCAAGATTTGGCCGGCAGTCCAGTTGTAGCGGTGCTCAGTTTGTCAGCCCGGAAGGGTTGTCATGCAAACAGGCTTGTTGATAGGAAGCGAAATACTAGAGTGATGTGTTCGGTGCATATGGCTTCTTGAGGGCGCTACTCGGCTGACCGACACCTGTGGTCCGTGCAGTCCGTGCGTCATCGATCCCTTCTTCCCTCGAGTTGAACTCACAACTCACAGCACTATCATCATTCCCACCAAACTGTCAAATATCACAATTTACAAGAATGTCTGGGACGTTATACATTCTATATAATGCCGATGCATCTGTCATGGGCAAACTGAGATACGGCTATCGAAAGATATGTCATTCTACGGAGGAGAACCCAGCTTGTGCAGCCTGTATGCTTGAATCATCGACTCGACTCAAACAATAATGGGAGAATGCTAATCCAAGCAGGTGATATTACGCATGGTGGTTTATCGCTGAAGGAGACGCCAGCTTGGACAGAGGCGAAGAAAGCAATCGAGTCTGAGTCCGGATACCACATCGTGCAGTGGCACAGAGACGAGCTGTCAGGAGAGGTGAGTGACTACCGTGAAAGATTTGAAGCGTAGGATTTGCACACTGAACAGGTGTAGGTGAAGAAGTTCGTTGAGTCTAATGCTATCCGTTATCCGACCATTGTGTCGAGCAAGGCCGATGGTGGTCTTACGGAGGTGATGACCAACTCAGAGCTTGCGGCTTGCAAAGGAGATGCACAAAACGTCATCTCGCGGCTGCGAGAAAAGGGCATTATGCAGCAAAAGGGAGCCTCTTCTTCTTTATAGCCAGTTCCATTCGTTACCCGCTCCCTAGCCAAGCGCTTTCATCAACCACAGTGTTCTTTGAGTGATGCCTAAGCATACTAGAATAGCCATCGTCCAGAAAATATGTTGCAAATAGCGAGGACATATAAGCATGGCTGTAAAGAAGGCCGCACTTTCCGCTCCTTCAATAAGCGCTGGTCGCATTGCCACGCTGGTTAACTCTTTGATCCTGCTTGCATCGTCGTCCTTTCCGCTGCCTTTGCGCTTCTCTAGAATGGCGCCTATGTAGAACAAGACAAAGTTGTTAACATGGAAAGACGCCTCCAAAACAGCTACTGAAAGCCAAACTCTCTCTGCATTGGGCTCTTCGTTACGTGCTAAAGCGCAGGATATCGGGATGGCCGAGTAGACGATGAAGTCGCCTAAGAGGTCGAAGAAGCCGCCAAGGTCTGAAGACTGATTGCGTTTGCGGGCGACAGCACCATCAAGACAATCCAACGCTCTGTTCAATGTCCAAAATGAAGTGCTTAGCAGGATGTTGTTGGAAGCGGCGTAGATGCAGGAGAGCACACCAGAGAAAAAGGCCAGGAATGTAATGGCGAGCGGCGAACAAGCGGATGGGACGAACGGCGTGACGGAATCGAAGAGCGCGTCCTTGATCGGTCGAAGCTGGATGTCTAACATGGCTACGCGAGATGCCAATCCGATGTTGAACGGTAGTGGTTGCTCAAATCAAACAACTGTAGTACTGAGGTGCCTCCGGAACTGTTCCGAACTCATGACGTCAACAGTTGAAAGCCCAGAGAACGCCAATTGAAGGCAACGATACAAGACTTGACGGACAAGATGGGCATCTTCTTCACCTGCAAAGACACTCAATCATGGTATCGACGTATCGAGCCGCCCTGGGAACCCTGTTCCTATCCTCCGTCGCATTCCCAGCCGTATACCAGCCGCTTCTCACACCTCTATGGCAATGGCTGATACAGAATCCTCTGTACCGTTTGTCAACCTTCGAGACAATATGGACCGTCTTCCTTTATTCCGCAATCGAGGTGTCCATGACAGTCATCTTCATGCGAAACCCACAATGGAGATTTGCGGTGCAGAATGGGAAGAAAGAGGGGGATGCGGTTAAGAACCCCCATGGCATGCGACGGCCTGCACGGAGATGGGGCGAGGCCGTCACGTATATGACGCCGCTGCTACTTATGGATCTGACTATGATCAAGAAGTTTGCCGATGTTCCGCTCACGGCGATGCTCGAGTCTGGCAATTATCACGCGGCAGCTGCTGCAATCGCCGCGAATAACTCCACGGCAGCGTATCGTAGTACATTCCTTGTGCCGACACTGCACAACATGACGATATCGTCGCCGCTGCAAACACAACGCGCCCTTCCAGATCTCCCTCCCACGAGTCGCCGAATCGCCCTCGAACTCGCGACGAGCTTCTTCCTCTACGATGCCCTCTTCTTCCTCTTCCACTTCTCGCTTCACGTCATACCCGTGGTCAAGCGGTGGCACGCTCCTCATCATCGACACGCCGAGATACACCCCCAGATCACGAACCAGTTGCACATCTTTGAGCGCCTCGGCTTGGTGCTACTAGCCAACTTCAGCCTCAACATAATCAAAAGCCATGTTTTTACGCGGACATTGTTTGTGCCGATATTCGTATGGCTGTTAGTCGAGCTACATTCGGGACTAGATCTACCATGGGGTTATGAGAAGATACTGCCCAAGGGTTGGGGAGGAGGTGCGAGAAAACACAGTCTTCATCATGCACGAGGCGGCGGAGGCTACGAGCCATACTTTACCTGGTGGGACAACTTATTAGACCAAGTGGGCCACAGTCCAAAAGAACATGTCGAGTAAATGCGCACGAACCCTGTCCGGTTCGCATATGTCGTACAGCAAGCGGGGCACGCACACACGAGCTATCTTTGCTGCTACATAGCTAGAGAGTTACAAAAGACATTAGAAAATTGCACAACTTCGCTTTGCTAAAGAGTCTCCCGGTCTCGTTGGTTGAGGGCGTGACAACTGGCATGTGAATCCTCCGCGGAAGCGAGAAATTATCAGGATCGCTAAGCACCAGGCGCCAGCCCCTATCGAACGCCACAACCGCAAAAGAGCTTGATTCACGATAATCTAGACGACTCGCGCGAGAAACCTAAATATAAGAAGTCCTCGCTATAGGCAAGTTGCAGGTATCGCTCATCGTCGTTCGTTTTTCGCACAGTCGCTCATTTCAGTTTACGTACTCCATCAACAACCACATTCGTTCAAATCTGCACAATCTTAATTCAGTCACCATGACTTCAAAGTTCATTCTCGTCTCCCTCATCAGCCTAGCTGCTGCGCAAAATGCTCCGCTGTCTGATTCGACAACGGTCTCTGTCCCATGGATCGGCCTCGAGTCAGATAGTCCATCCGTTTTCACCGACATCTATGCTTCTGTCGTCACGGCAAACCCCACCGCTACAACTCTTGCTCTCGCTTGCGCTACAGCTTCCATCAACTGCGGCCTCTTCCCTGCCGAAACCCTCGTCTTCGGTCCTTCGACTTACAATCTCGACATGGGAGACCCAAGCCCAGAATCCGACTTCACCGCTACAATGGACTGCGTAGTTGCCAAGAGCGCGGTATGCAAGGAGTCGGCTAGTGGTACCGAGGCAAACTTCCCTGGTAGCAGCACGGAGACGTATGATGCGGAGAGTGTGGGCACATTTGGGTTGATAATTACGGCTGGTGCGGACAAGCTTAACTTCAAGGCGGAAGCTACTACCACCGAGGCTGCGGCATCCTCTGCTACTATGGAGACAGGTTCTAGCATGTCTGGTTCCAAGGAGCAGAATAGCGCTAGCACAGGCGTTGCCGTAGGATCTGGCAGTGTGAGCCAAACTGGTAGCGCCGCTGTAGTGGAGGCTACTGGCGCTGCGAACGCCAAGGCTGTCGTCGGTGGTGGACTTCTGAGTGTCGCTGCTGGTGTAATTGGTGGACTGCTATTGTAATAACCATAGACATAACCGTCCCTCTAAAAGGCGATTTCGAGCTACCGATAAGGCGGTGTGCATCATACTATAACCGCGTCCATATGCATTCTCTTCCAATTGTTGCCAAGGAGGCATCTAGTGACTCAAACCTTGATAGCACCGACAATGGCCACGACGGAGACTGAAATGGCGGGGATGTACGATGGGAAGGCGGCGAGGTTGTCGATCCCATGGGACAATAGGCCCGGTCATCCAGTTCAACGAGAATCAACGTCCTTCTTACGTGGTCTCCAAGCGCTGAGCTCTATTGGACATGCTCGTCCACGGATGTAAGCCGGAAGCAGATCCGTTGAAGCCTTGACCGTCTTCTCGCTGTGTGTTCGCGCCTTGAGCATATTTTGACCATAAAAGGCCGATATTGTGAGGCGTGCTGTGGGCTTGGACATTTTTGGTGTAGGTTGGAGGCGGATAATGGCGGATGATTGTAGGTCTATATATTGTGTCCAACACCCCATCTACAACTGCTCAGGTTGCCATATCTTCACCAGTTCCGAATAACCTCGTTCTTCCGTGCGGCATTGCATTTACATTATAATGATGGGCTAATCGTCCAGGGTGACGCGATCTGAAACGTTGTAATGCGGGCACAGTCCGTGGTTAGTGACACACCTGCAAGAAGGGTCTGCTGCAAGATGGAAGGAAGCGACATGAGAAGCCAGGTATACGCCTTGTAGCCTGAGATATGCTGTTGAAGGTTGGAAGAGATGGGGAAAAATGAAGAAGTTCGCGTTTTGGCGATGGCATCGCGCTTTCCTCACCAGGCTCCGATAGCGTCATGGCCTCCCTCCACACAAACATCAAGAGCACTACAAGTATCTCACCCTCCTAAAGCTCTGACGCCCTCTCTCAGCAATCCGAGAGACAGCTTGCCATTGACGATCCTTCTCGGAATCAAAGTTCCTTCGATTTACGATCCAAGGCAGCTCGGACGAACGGCATGGTGGGTACCTTGCGGCTATCGTGCGGCTGTCAGCCTCACTACAATTCCCGCAGTCGCGACAGCAAATTTGCAATTCCAGCAAGGCTTCATAGGATGGCAGACGTTATCCGCACAACCGAACAGGGCGTATATAGAAGGTATGTAAAACCCGAAGGTACATTATAGTCATTAACAATCTAGCTCACACTACTGGCTCTTAACCCGGAATGTAGCGACAAGTGACCCACTATCGTGGGTTTGAAATTTTGGAAGAGCTATAATATTGGACAGTGAAACACGATTATCAGGAGAACAAGCAAACGATGCCACCACCGACGCTTAGGTGGTGTAGTAGAAGTCAGGTCGCACATCGCCCAAGTCCTCAATCTCCTCTTCGGTCTTGCCCTGCACCCAGTGGTCGCGCTTACCCTCCTTCCTGAGCCTGTTCTCACGCTTGAGGGCGACATGCATGAAAAGAGTTCCGCCAAACAAGAACAAGAACATGTAGGCAAGGACGATGCCGTGTCCAGTGCGGTAGTGGGGCCTCTCCCACGAGTTGTAAATGTTGGAGGACACGACACCGTTCATGTTACCCCAACCGACGACGACACCGACCATGACACCACGCTTGAGCGAGCCTTCAACGTTGTTAGAAGCCCACGTTAGCGTGTTAGAGACAGTGGGGTAGATGCCCATGGCACCGAGGAATGTGCCAGCGTATTGCACCTGCGGGTTCGTGGTGGCGAGTAGCATAGCGAAACCAATGCAGCCAATGGCCGAAACGATCATGTTGCAGATACCGCGCAACTTTGTCTTGTCTGCAACCCAGCCAATGATAACTGTCAAAGCGGCAGCACAGGCGTAGGGCGGGACAGACAAAAGTTGAGCCTTGGTGCCTGTGTGGCCCATGCCGAGAAGAATGGTCGGCAGGAAGAGGGAGAAACAGTACAACGGGCACAAGCAGCCCATGTAGATGACAGCGTAGCCCCATGTCTTCCAGTCGCGAAGGGCCGCGAAGACGTGTCGGCGGTCGATGCTTCCGACCTTGGCGCGGGCTTGTCCGTCCATCTTGAGTCGGCGCACAGCTCGTAGCTTCTCGTCGGCAGTGAGGAATCGGGCCGTGTCTGGGAAGTCGAAAACCATCCACCAACAGAAGAAACCGACAAAGACTGTCATCAAGCCCTCAATAATGACTGTACATATTAGCTCGGATCACACGGTTGGGCTGTGGGTACGTACAGATCCATCGCCAACCCTGGTAACCACCGGCTCCATCCATCTGAGTGATGGCGGCGGCCAACAGACCGCCGAAAGAACCCGCGAGTGCGGCGGCGGAGAAAAAGAGAGCGGCACGGAAACCGAGCTCCTGACGCTTGTACCAGCAGCTGTCCTGTTGTCAGCATGGCGTCTTAGCTACGGAGCGTCCAACTCACGAGAGATAGTAGTTGACACCGGGGAACAATCCTGCCTCGGCAATACCGAGGAAGAACCGACATGCCAATAGCCCGGCCCTGTTTTGGACGACACCCATGAGCGTCATGATAAGACCCCAAGCCAGGATAATGGCGGTGAAGAAGACACGGGGAGACCATTTCTTGATGGCGATGTTGGTGAGGGGCTCGAAACCGGCGTAAGAGATGAAGAAGATAGTCAGGGCAACGTTGTAGTCTCGGCCACCCATTTTGAGATCAGGTTCCATTTTTGCAACACGTGCGTTTCCAATGTTGGTTCGGTCCAGGAACGAGAGCAGGTAGAGGAGCGAGAGCCACGGAATCAACCACAAGTCCATCTTCCACACGAGCGCTGCATCCTACACAAAATTAGTATGCGATAGAGCAGTCACGAGAAACGGGACAGGCGTACAAGTTTAGCGCGCTCCTCATCGCTTTTGCCAACATCCGGATCTGGATACTCGTCGAGATCACTTGGGGAACTGATCTGGGAGCTGTTGACATCGTCGGCATATACGTTCTGGCCCTTCTCGTTGGCCTCGAGACCGGAATGCTGCTGTACGGCGGCCATGATGATTGGTGCCTGGGGGGTGGACTGGAGTACAAAGTCTGACGGAACAAAATCAAGAGGGGCAGCCAAGGGGGTCTATATGTACTCAGGCTCGCAATCGACGTAGGTGTGTCGCCCAGAGCGAGACGAACCTTGCTAGGGTTGATATGACTGGCTTGCCTAGCGCGACCCGGGACCCCATGGGGCGGTTGAATGGGACAAGATTATGGGTCGGACTTAGCCCATCCATTGCTGCGTCCGAGC
>JAESFQ010000564.1_pt1 | contig 13646 bp, 10 predicted proteins | sample 9269431 | NCBI WGS metagenome assembly JAESFQ01 (sample SAMN14502588, study PRJNA617103) | algae metagenome | isolation source: Plectolyngbya sp. WJT66-NPBG17 and co-occurring heterotrophs from well... | place: USA: Mojave Desert, Joshua Tree National Park, California | collected 2006-08-06
GGCGATGATACAAGGAGGTCGGCGCTCCGTTTCACACCTGAAGACTTGAACTTTGCTAATGTACATGTTACCCAGCTGAGCTTTGTGCTGAACGAGCATGTACGCGAAGCCTTGCATGTTTGGGGTACCTGACCATATGTTAGCCGGAAGACCTCTGTAAGGTCGAAGAGTGGGAAGCTGCAAAGAGAAAAGAATCCTGATAACGTCATGCAGACCTTGGATCCTCCTAGCATAAGTGCGACTTACCCAAGACGGCATTAAACTCATCCGTTCCAGCTTCGTATGTGTGCCCTGGCCAGTCTTCTACTGCCGATCCTCTACTGTTCGCTGCTCTCAGTGTCACTGACTGAGTCTCTCTGTTGACGACCAAGGCTGCCATGAGATAGCGAAGGTTTTTGACATCGCCATTGCGCTCCTTAACGATGGCTTCCCATTCCAGCCACGCCACGTCTGAGAATTGGTTAAGCCCCGGCATCTGGTCAGGTGCAACTGACGGTTCCAGACGCTTGCCCGCTTCTTTGGGGCTTTCGCGGTTCAGGCCAATGATGACACCGTCCTTTGCGTTGACTGAAAACGCAAAACTAGCGCCCGTAGCCCTGTACATCTTGTTATCGACCGAATACCGTTGATCCTGGACAGGCGTCGCGTCTTTGGGCCTTTTGTGGTCCATACTGAGGACTCGATTCTCGCCTCCCTCATATGTGTCTGCGTTTGGGGAAACTCCGAGCGCAACAAGTGCAGAGCCGACACCCCATGTCCTGTAAAAGTCGAAATAGGCCTGATTTGATATCTCTTCGATCCATGGGAACCAGTACCACGTCCTGAGGTCATTATGACTCTGATATGGCGATGCTGCTGTATTGCGGCGCGGATCGTAACGCGGTCCGACTTCTCTATCGTCGTGATGCATCGCCCATGAGAGCAGGCATCCCTTTTCTCTGCACTTGTTCCAAACCTCGTCAGTCGCCGGCTCTAGTCGTCGTGGCGGAGGGGGCGGTGGCCCAACGGCGACGAAAACATCATCCGGTGTCTCCAGGATTGTGAGATTGGCGGACAGAGGGCCATGGCTCGAGCAGCTACGGATCAAGGTCAGTCACATAACATATACTCAAAACAAACATGGTGGTACAATGACGCATCAAACATGCCAAAACAGGTAATGAGGGCGATACCTACTTTTTACAGATCTCGCCGGCAACGGCAGCAAAGAGGGCCGCAAGCCCAAAGACTTCTGCGATCCGCATATTTTGGAAGATTCCCTTGCTAATGGGGTTTAAATGAGTGAGAGAAACACCAACTAAGTAATTTTGGAAATACACGCAGACGTTGCTCAAGTTGGGGTTGGTCCCTTCCTTGTGTAGCCTTTGCCTCCACCTTCACTGCACATGGAGTGAACAGAACTGGAGAAAAAGATCTATGCGTTGGCTGAAGAACTTGTCACCGAGGAGCACGCTCTTCTCGCCCAGTAAATCTAACCGATTGCGTTCACGGATGACTCTCTCCTCTTTTGTGAGTTATTAGTCAAGTTCCACACATATATTCGCCTGCTCTCCCAAACGAAATACTACAGCTACTGGATACTGCAGAAGGGTCACTGGGATTTCAACGGTACACAGGCACTGTCTAACCTCTCTTTCACTCACGACAGTCTTTGCGCAAGAACGACATCGCGTGGACAGCTATTAGTCAAGAGTTGGACGCGTAACACGCTAACTCGAGCGCTGGCGACATCTTGCCTTGCAGCCGAGAAGTTCCTTGTCAACGGCGAGCTTTCCCCATATCCACGTCTCATCACTTTGTCCAAAGGCCGCTTCATCAGGGTGGAAAGAATACGCACATCGGTGTAGAGTGATAACTGCACAATCGCTTCTGTATGCGCAGTGTATCATCGAACTATACCGATACACGTCACGTAGAACGAACCGGGATATACCAAGACTGATAGATCAATAACCCGATATATCAGCATTTCCACTCCTCCACGATCAAATGACGGCCAGGGGTGGAAAGCGACACTGTCACCCAGAGCCTCCTCTTTCTCACACCCTTCTTCCACATTCTCTCTAGTTCTCCCCAAAGCTTTTCACCCTCACGGTGAACAAGACCCTGAATCTCAAAGCTCTCTAGTGGCAGCAGCCTAAGACTCCACGCTCTATATATATCGCCTCTCTGCCTCGTGACTAGAACATCAGTCATGGTACAGCAATCAAATACCTTCTACCTACCCTCATAGCCTTCGTTAAACATCACCCACTCCACCAAAGACCGAAGAACAGTCAAAAGCGAAAAAAAAAAAATCATGCCCAAGAAACGTTCATCAACAACCAGCACCAAGCACCAATCCCGAACCCACGCAGCCAAGCGCCGCAAAACGCACTCCCGGCATCTCAAAACCCCCAAGGTCAGCACTCCACAACATCCAAAATGGCCGCGAGGCCTCCACGGACCTAACGGCATGAAGTTGAAACAAGTCCGGTACCACAAATTCCAAGAAGATATCCTCATCTACCACTACCAAGAATCCTTCCTCTCCGTCTCGAACCTGCGTTCTCTGCTCAACCGGCACGACCACGGCTACGTCCAATCCCTACTCTCCGACGACCCATTCGCCGACACGCCCGTCCCGCCTGGCGACGAGACACCACCGGGGTGTCTAGAAGTCGGGTACCTCCGCGACGTGTTCCAGCTCGGGGGCTCGGCGCTCGGTTTCCGCATGGGCGACGCGGGTGGGATAGAGTGGCTGTGTTTTGACAGGGATATCAAGATGAGTTTCCTGGATAGGATTGATATCGATGTGCCGAGTAAGCGCATGTTGTTTGAGCATGTCGCTGATTTGGCTAGGTCGGAGACGTGCAGGAAGTCGTCGAGGAAATTGGCTTATACGGATCATAAAGATTGGTTTGACGCGCTGCTGAGAGCGGGCCGGAAAAAGCCTAGGTTGGGTTTGACGTGGAGGCGGTTTGGGACCGAGTTGAGGGACGAACACTTGCGGAGACGGGAGAGGCGTGCGGCGATAGAGGGCGATGCGACTATCGATTCGGAAGTTGGTGGTGCTGGTGTATTGGAGCTGGACGGTCATACTCGCCAACGCGACGCTGACAGTCCGGAAACGGTTGGTCGCCAGTCTCTCGTGTATCGCGGTGCAGTCCCAGATCAGCAGTTTGTGTCTCCGCAGTCTTCTCGGGCAAAGCATTCGAGATCGTCCTCGAGCAACTCCGTTCTCAGCGACCGAAGTACAAATATACCGCGGACGCAGTCTCCTTCCATCACGAAAACAAAGTCGAAAGAGAAGCGTCTACTAAATGGCGAGTACGTTTGATTTGTTTTGAGCCTGTGGGCGGCGTTTGTGCAACGCAGTCATTACGGAAGCTGGGATTGGCTCTTTCGATTGTTAGCGGTATTCTGTACGATGATACCCGGGGCTTGCTTGAATAGCAGTTCATTAAAGACTAATGACTAATAATGGAGTAATACTCTCCTCTACTACCACAACATAACTACTACTGCTACAACACGTCGTCTTTCGTTTCTCATGACATCATCACCCCCACGCGCCCACACCATGAGCCACCTTCACTACCATTACAAGTAAAGCCAGGACATCTATGCTTTCAGACCAATGTCAACAGCAGCGAGAATAAACTCCATGAAACCAGCGTTGGTGTCAATAATGTTCTGGATGTACTCCTCGCTTGTGGGGTAGAAGTTGGTTGGGTATCCAAACTCCATGGTGTATCCGTAGACCTTGGTCAGCTTCTTGTTCTTGTGCCAGCGGCTGAATGACCAGTCGTCGGTCGCTCCGGATGTGGGGTACAGGCCAACGGCTTGTTGAGGCACGTATTCGCGGCCTCCAACGGCAATCATGGCGTCCGTGGTGCGGTTGGCAGCAATGCGGATGTTGTCCCAGTCCTCTTGGTCAATGTACTCCCCGTACAGTGTGTCTTCAACGACACCACGCTTGCCGTCGTAAGCAGGGTTGAACAAGTTCTGCTTCGGGTCATGGGATTGATCGACGTCATCTCCCCATGAGTAAAGGAGAGTTCCAGCAGCAGAGTGGACGTCAATGTACCAGTGAATGTTGGGGTACTCGTCATACACCCAAGCCATATCCCTCGACTCTGGCTCGGAGAATGGTGCAGTGCCGTAGAAAGCCTGGGAAGAAGCGTTCGTGGAAGCCGGGGAGACAGAGGGGTCGAACGTCTTGGTAAAGTTCCAGAGGAAGTCGAAGTTCCTGTTAAGATCTACACCGACGCTGAGGGGTTCGTTGGGCCTAGAAGAGGCTGGGTTGCGGTTCTTGCGCCAGAGATTGCTGTTTGCCTGGTCGTGGCGCACACCATCTGGGTTCAGCATGGGAATGAAGACAACTCCCGCACCAAGAGCCTTCTTGACTTGGCTGTTAGTGTACTTCTTGTTGCCGTAGGTCAGACCAATGCGGTGCTCGTTCGCGTAAAGCAGGTCGGAGACAAAGTAGATCAGATTGTCGGGTCCTCCGCGCTCACGTGCGTGAATTCCTATTCAAGTGTTAGTTCGACCTAAGTGAAAGTAACAGTAGACCAATGCATACCGGAAGTGAAGTAGATGTACTGCTTGTCCTTCTTGATCTTCTCCGCCTTGTTGGCAACACCGCCTATGATCTCCGCACCGTTGTAGGTTTTGTGCGGCGTCGTGAAGAGAGACATGCCATACTCCTTCTCTAGGCCCTTCATAGCGGTGTAAACTTCGTCTGCGTTGAGGATACCAGCGCTCTGGAGCTGGGCGTACTCGCTGGGCTTCCTGGTACCGAGACCGCGGGGTGCGACCTTTCCACCCTTGAAACGGTCACCTTTGCCAATCGGTGCAGTTGCAGTCTGTCGCTTGTTCATGTTGTGCAGAAGCTCAACGCGGACAAGCTCGGGGTCTAAGCTGCGCTTGAAGTGATCCAGGTGGTCTTCTGAGATGACAGCGTGCAGCTTGTGCTCGCCACCCGAAGCCATGACAACGGGGCGGCAGCCATAGTCAATCTCGCTGTTGGCCGAGATGAAGTCGTACAGCTGGTTTTTTTCTTTCGCATAGAAGGCGACGCTCAGGACATCGGACGCAAGAACAGCGCCGGGAAGCAGACCGAGGAGGGCGGAGACTTTCATTGCGGGCAGCGATAATGATGCTGCGACGAGTAATAATTGGGAGTCGTGCAGAGACAGACTGTCGCCATGCTGTTCTTATTTATTCAAGGTCGATTGCTTGGTACCTTCTGTTACGAGCCTCTTAGACCAGAGCATTGCTCCCAGCTTCCTCATTCGGTAATTAGACGGCTTTTCTCCAAGACTCCAAGACTCCAAGCGTGCTTGGCTGGCTTACATGCCCTACGATTCTAAGCAGGTCCGAACTGTTATCTTCTGCTATGGCCACGGCGGATTGCACTCTAACGCAAACAATAATCTGGTGGCGGGCCGGTCGATGGGAACAAGCTGCGAAGGATCCAGACTCCTGGTTCGTGGTGTCGAAGGAGTTGCCAAGACTGCTAGACGTGGGTTAGCAATGCACCAGCGATTGTTGCTGGAGAGTCGTATGATGAGTTTGCAGATAAGCATGGCACCGAGGCTGTCAAGATTGAGAGCTGGGATTCCCCACAATCGAGCGGAAGTGTGCATATGTCTTCGGTGATTCAGGGAGAGAGCGCCGAACACATGTTAGGCTCATGCGGAGAGGCAATTGTAAAAGCAGCTAGTCGGTTGCTAGATGGGGCTTCGCCCAGAAGAAAGGAGCATTTTCATAGCACGTCGACGGTCATACAACGAGTTGGGCGACACATGAAGGTGGCTTGAGTAAGAGTCAACGGCGAGTCTCAACGGCGCGTTCGCGTTGGTTGCCAAGACGCTGCGCAGCTAACGCCTATCTCCACGCCCAGATATGCTCGTCACCTCCGTCGACTCTGAACAGCAAACATGAAGCCACCTTGATATTGTACTGCGCCTACGAGGCAGTTGTAAATCGCCATGGAATACAGCCCGCTACCTCCAGAGATAACCGTGCTACTGCTGGGTGATTCTGAAGTGGGGAAATCGACGTTCTTATCGTGAGTTCTGGTGCGCGCAACACGGGCGTGACGGTTCGTGTCGATGGACGTCTTTCAACATTTGCTAACGTCTTTCCAGTCGTCTGACGCTCGGCGTACAACCGCAGAACGACGACCTCCCACCGTACGAACTCCCCAAGCTACGCGACAGCGACCAGCCCTATGCCTTCGATATCACACTCTATGACCGTCCATACAGGCTGCAGTTCTATGACACTGCTTCACCCGAGAACTACACGCTCCTGCATCCGCAATTCGTGATCCTCTGCTACGATATCTCCTCGCGCGCCTCGCTCGACTCTCTGTCCTCGACGTGGCTGCCAATTGTGAACAAGCACTTCAACTACGATGAGAATCTGCCCGTCATGGTTCTAGGCTTGAAGAGAGACTTGAGGAAACAATGGACGTTAGCGGAGCATGGACCGGATAAGCAGGGCAAAGGTGCGAGTGTCATGCCGCACGAGGGACTGCAAACCGCGCAGAGGATGCTGTGCGATCACTATGCCGAGTGCAGTGCGCTGACCGGCGAACTGTGTAGGCAAGTGCTGGAGGACGTCGCAAAGACGAGTGCAAAGACAACGACTAAGGCGGGTGCCAAAAGTCAAGGACCGGACATGTGCAGCACCATGTAGTATGTAGATTCGCAGTTTGTAGGCCCCAATGCAATCATGAACAGACGCGACAAGCAAAAACATCGCTTGAGCGTGCATATGATCATCATTATGAACATCATGTGCATGATGCCAAAAAAAAGAAACATACGCGACACCTGTGTGATTCGAACACACGCTCCCGAAGGAACTGGCTGACTTTCCTGTGAAGGACTAGCAGGCCAGCGCGTTAACCACTCTAAGAGGGATGTTAGTATAGATAGATGCTGTGTAGGGAAGGGGATCAAATACCCGCCAAAGTGCCAAATACTGTTGATGGGAGCTTTCTCATTTATTTCGTCAATAATTAGAAGCAAAAAGTGTCACACATGCACTGCGCTTACAGTCCACAAGCAAGTGGGGTGGAGCGGGGTGCATGTGGGCTTGCAACAACAAACCTAATAGTAAACGCATCCATTGGCACACCTAGTCAGCATGCGTCGAAGGTCCAACAACACCCAGAACGCGAAGATACAATGAGGAACAGTCTCAATAGACAAGTGAAAAATTCATCTTTTGCTCGTCACAGTGCCGCCCGCCAGAGTACACCGCCCTATTCCCTACTAGGTTAGGAGGGCTGCGGAAACGAAAGTCGCGACTAGCACTCGGCCAGACTCCGACTAAAACAAACCAATACTACGAACCTTGTGCTTTAGGAGATTACTCGTTCCTATATCGTCGGACATGCGTACTATCTTGCATCACGTTTGAACTGTGCTTGGATAGCATGGGATACATCTGCGAAAGAAACGTCTGTTCCAACATCCTATGCTCCTCACTGGTACTCAGGCTTTGCTCATTGATGGAAACAACACGAAAGGCGGGACTTGCTCGTGGGGTCTGTACTTTGGCTTTGTTGGCTGCAGATAAAAGAGGCGGTAATCTCGGAAGTGCGGGGATGTCGTACGGTACCTCCCTTTACCCTCGAACGTCAAACGTCTTCATCTCTCTAATCGTAACACACGTCTTCCGCCTTTACCACATGTTTTATAAATCCTGTAAGTTCAGCATGTCCATCTTTGTTTCTCTGTAGCTTCTGCATAGCTTAATGCTTAGCAGGTGTAGTCACACGATTCGCCGTGTAGGCAAGAGAAGATTCGTTACTTTATGGAAATACTCCATTCTGTAACCTCTTCAACACCGCGAGTTGCTAACTTAGCAGCACAATCTACTAATAGCTACAGCCCTTAACCTGCGTCGCATGTGTGCTTATCCACGTTGACTTGATCCTAGACGCGATAGCGTGCCCGACTGTCGCGCGGATAGAATTAGGTGCTCGTGTTCGATTGTGTGTGTTGTTTCCACGCCTGGCACATTAGCTTATTTTCGTCATCTCTATTCCTGCAAAGTCGATCCGGTTAGGGAAGATATGACTTCTCATCTTGATTACTGGCACATCTTCCATATTTTGCAAGATTCAGGTAGCCGAGCAGCTCAAGTTCTCTATCCAACAGTCGTTCAGTGTTGCGTCTTCTTAGCATGTACCCAGATAGTCCTTTCCTTCGACATGCTTGAGTGGGTATTCTGCAACGTTGATACAATTGTTTTCTGCAATCCTCGTCACGACGTCTTTTTTGGCATTCTTAGGCATGCTTTGTTACTCATTTGGGGATCAGAGCCAGCCCACGTGTAAGCGCTCAGAGGTCAACGAACGTATGATTCGCCAGGGTACTTATTGGTCCTTAAGTTTGCCCAATTGCTCCCCTACTCCTTTTCCGTTCCGCTACCTCTGTGCACCGTTTCGGGCGTCTACAGTCTGCTTATAATCGTTCCAGGAAAGAAAGAGCTAATTCAATCTCGTTCGTTCTCGCGCTTGGCTTGGACCGCCTCGGGTACCCGGATGACGTCTAGATGTGGGTTACGAACGCGAGCGAAGATAAAACCCGGGAGCTAGTGATGGCATTTGCTAGGTGAAAGTGAGTGACCGTGGCCAGGTTAGGCGGTTTGTTCCATCGAAAAGCGAGCATGTCATTCGTAAGTCCTCTTTTGCGTTTGTTTTGGTGTCATATTTGGCGCACATCGGAGCATTTGACTTCTATTCATACCGAGTTCGGCCTCTCACCGCACTTTCTGTTCACGCGGACGTCACCACCGATTCACAGTCCCTGAAAATAGCTATCAGTAGTTTAGCTGCCGATTCTCGCGCTTAAGCGAACGGTTGCACCGTTTGTCAGTCACCGCGCCTGCGGAGTATACCTGCTCAGTCCACTACGTCCACCACCCCACCACTTCTACCATTCCCATCAACTCAACCACTTCGAAGACTCTGATATATCTCTACGGCAAAGAACCTTTCGCCCTCTCACGTACTGCTAATTCGGATTCTCGTGATGGCTCCGTCCAACCGCAGCTCGTTCACTGGAACGTTCAAGTTTAACGATTCCGGTGAAAAAGAATACAACGTCACCTTGGATGCATGGGCTACGGTTACTGGGCAGTCAGCAGTCAATCTAAAGACCTGGGTCACAGAAACCGTTCTGCCAACTCTGCCGGTGTTTCTCGATTGGCTGAGCGTCCCCAAGAACAACGGGAAGACCGGCGGGTTCACGCGCGACACTGTCGTTGAATCCATGAGGGTCGACTTCGCTTTCATCAAGCAGTCACCAGAGAAGTTCATCAACAGTGACCGGGTGACAGCGACGACCGTCCAGGCACATACGGCCTTCATCATCCGCGGACATCTGATGAAAATTACAGCGTGCACCAAACATTTCAACACTACAGAAGAGTGGAACCGTGGCGCCTTTGACTTCAACAAGTTTCTCACCAAGAACATGGGCGACACTCGTGCTTTTGGAAAGGGCAAGACCGCAACAGCGGAAGCCGCGAGACAGAAGTTTGTGGAGGGTAAGTGAACGCGCGTACAAGCCTGTCATCAATACTAACATCTCCGGCAGATACGCAATGGCGAGCTGCCGACTATCTTAACGGCAAATTCATCCCGAAAACTTACTCCAGCAGTGCGGCACAACCTCCCGTCTCTACGAACCCTCCGCCTGTCGATGGCAACGCCGATGCCAGCGCCGAGAGTAACATAGCCTCATCCTCCAAATCAATACAAGCTCTTAGTAGCCAGGTAGATGGAGATGGCGAAGGAGCGGAGACGACTGTTGATGCGATATCTTCGAACTCTCCGACAAGCGACATCACTCTGCGGGTTAACTGCGTCACGAGCGGGGGAGAGGGCGTGGAAAAGATCCAGACGCGAAAGCACGACTGCAATTTCGCCGCATTCAAGACATGGGCTATCGGTGTCTTCAAGATGACGGCCAAAAACGAACGACTTTCTGAGGTAAGTATCCAAATCGATGTTGTAGGAGACGATTGGAAAGTTACAGTTACGGAACAAGATTGGCAGTTGCACATTCGTGAAGCCTGCAACAAATTGTCCGAGGGCACCACCGTCAACGTTAGCTGCCTATTTGACCTGGTTCAAGGATCTCGAGGCAGTTGGATTGAGACAGATCATTTCCGAGATCTATATCACAATGGACACGAGCGATCAGATTTGTCCGTGAACAGCTCTGGGAAGCCTAACGCATATCTCCTGTTCCACCATCGCAGCCCACAAGAAGCCTCCAGCCTCATCGAATCGGTCGTAGCCAATACCATCAAGTACGTGGCTGTGGAAAAGACTCCTGCGACCAAGGCGAACGCAGCCGACCTCAACTTCGAGGCAATAAACCCATTCGACGACGAAGAAGATAGCTTCGCTGACTCAACACCCCTCGCGTACGACATCGTCCAATCATGGCTGACTATTCCAAAGCCCTCATTCGAAGACGTCGGTAGGTCTAAGAGTTTGCTGAGGAGCCAGCTTGGAGTCGACGCCGAGATCGTCGAGCGTCTGCCACCAAGGATGAGTGAGGACCCGTTGCGCCTAGACCAGCAGCGGGCGGGTGATGCCCACAAGCCTCATCAGATATGCTTCCTCCATTGGTCGATACTGATGGAGTTCCACTACAAGGCGGTGTTCTGCTGCGACGGGTGCGGCACCGGAAAAACTCACGAATTCATATCGCACATCATCGGCGCCACACAGTTCTGGACTAGGCGAGGCCAGGCCCCAACTAAACCAACACTGGTTGTGTGTCCGCGGACACTACTAGAGAAGACTTATCTAGATCTCAAAGATCAACTCGGTATTGACTGGGAGGTGTACAAGTACGGTCAACCAGCTGGAGTTCGCAGGGAATCACTCTTGTTCGACCCTAAACACCCAACATATAAGTCAACTCAGGCAGGCCATACCGTGGTAGTGGTCACGTACAATCAGCTACAGAATTTCGAGGATGGCGAGAAGGAACGCGTAGAGCGTGACCAATTGTTCTTAAGAATCATCCTTGACGAAGCGCAATGCATCCGCAGGTGCGACCAGACCCGACAAGGTGCCATACTCAAGTCTTTCAATGCCAACTATAAAGCTGTATTTACCGGCTCACCAGTAGTTGACAGTATTCTCGACCTTGACGGGTATCTCGCCTTCCTAGAGTTTCCTCTTTGGAGCTACGCTGCAGACCTCAACATCAGCCATCGCAAAGAGCCCATACGGTCCCGTTACGCACTATTCAAAGCAAGCTTGGACGGTACAGCCAAGCGAGAGCACTGGAACGCGGCCAAAGACTGGGACAGCGACTGGGACAGTGACTGCGAGTCAGTCGACGGCTTGGACGAGAATGCAATCAAGGTCAAGATCGAGAACGGATGGAATTGCACGCATTGGCCCGCGATGCTCAAGTACAACAGAAACCGGCCGTCTAGTCTCGACCGCAAAGCCCGTAAGAAGGTCGATGGTCGCTCGACATTGATAGATGTGCCCCCGCCCTTCGAGGACAACCCTTACGACCTCTATCATACCTCCAACATCGATAGCCTCAAGTGCTGCTCGACGAAAGCATTCCGTTACTACGTTGGAAGACACGTCAAGAAGTCCAACATGGACGAGCTGGACGTGAGAATCGTGGCGATAAGTGTGCAGAAGATCCTGGGGATGATGGTGTTGTCGCGAAATCTGTTCAGCAAAGTCATCGGCGAGGACGGGGATCTGGTTAGCGTTGCCAGCGATTTGCCTCCTGTCAAGATATTCACACAAGAGCTGAGGCTATCCGCGGACGAACTGGCTGCTTACCAAGAGCGGGAGAAAGCATGTGAGCGTCAGTTCGCCCAAGACTTGGAGGCAGCTGCTTCGGCGAAGCGTGCAGCCAACAAGGACGCCAAAAAGCCCAGTATCAACATCGGCTCTAAGTTCGCAAAGCTCTCGGCTTTGTGTACTCATATTGGCTTTTCGGGGCTTGAGCACATGTCGACCCCGCAAATTCGTGCGCAACGGAAAGAGGGTCTACCTCTGCTCACTGCCCGGATGAAGAAGGCTGGTGCGCTAAACCCAGAAGACAAGGATAACCCACTGAACAGTGACGAGGAGGTCCTACGTCAGTTCTTGTGGGGCAGCCCCAAGATGCGATTCATGCTTTGGGAGATCCAGCAGGTGATCTTGGGTAAAACCAAGCCAGCCAGCCACAGAAAAATCATGGCTACTTTTCAATTCCCCAGGTCAGCAGAGATGTTCTTGAAGCTCGTGGGGTTTGTGGGAGTGCGCGCAGTTCTATTAGACACGAACATGTCTGCAGACGAACGCCACAAGCACATCCGTGCTTTTGACGAGAAGGGAAACCCGCAAGTATTGATCACCACCTATGCTCTCAACATCGCCGGCCATGACGCACAACATCGTTGTGCTACTGTAGCACATGTTGAGCCTGCCTTCAACCGAGCTACGGAGCACCAAGCAGCCTCGAGAGTTTATCGTATTGGTCAAGAAGAAGAGGTTGAGATCGTCCGACTGCTCACTAAAGAGACCTACCAGGAGCTCCATGAGTCCAGTATGATCAAGAAGGCAAAATTTCCCTACCACAAAGGCGCCTACTCTCGTCGCGCCTACGATGTCGTACCGGATCGCCTGTGGACAGCGACCGCGATGGATTTGAAGAGAAAGCATCCTGGCAACGATGCGATTCCAACACTAAAACAAGTAGAAGAAGTAGACACATCCAGCGAAGGGGAACATCAGATAGCCGCCAAGAGGCTGTGGAGCGATTACGTTATGAGAGGAGGGGTAAGCCAAGCAGGGGTAACTCTGTCTGAAAAGGAGTTTATGAAGAAACTCCCCGCCCGGTTCCGCAAGTCCAAACATCCAGAGATGTACTGCTTGGAAGATTTTGTATACGATCTTCTTCCGGCTACCGAAACGCCTGTTCCCTCAAGCCAGACGACCGTCACGCCGTTTCAGTGACCAGGCCTGATGAATATTGGGGGAAGTGGGCCAAGTCTATACCATATATGGGTTCCGTTTCTCGAAATGCCAATGTAAAAGGAGGGGCGCTGTGGCATATGGGGGCAGGATGTATGTATTGTAATAGCTACCGAGCTAGACTAGCGGGGAAGGGGTCTAGGTACCGGTAATGCAGTCACGTCACAGGAGCGCTTCAACCATGCCAAGATAAGATCAGCCTTCCACGCGAAACCGTCTAGGCCGATCAAAAGTAGGAACGGGTTGATGCCACTAGCGGCGAACTTCTCTAGCCTTTCTTCGATGGTGTGGGTGAATTTATTTGCGTGGGCCCAGTACAATCTTACTGACTGGATCGATGGTTGTATGTGCTTCGGAAAACTTTCCCGTCGGAGCACATGTCGTGTGGACGTCGTACAAGGCAATGAATGAACCAGTGATATCCTTATCGCTACTGTAGTCGTTTACGAATGCATCGAGAACGTTATTGGCATAAATTTTCAATGCCATCCACCTAGATGCCATTGGCGCGTAGCTATCTGTCATTTTCTTTGCCCATTTCCGAAATGCGAACATCTCCATTGGAGCGGTCTCGAACTCGGGAGACGACGTGACGGTCGTCTGGCTTGAGGGAACAGGCGTTTCGGTAGCCGGA
>JAESFQ010000565.1_pt1 | contig 13631 bp, 12 predicted proteins | sample 9269431 | NCBI WGS metagenome assembly JAESFQ01 (sample SAMN14502588, study PRJNA617103) | algae metagenome | isolation source: Plectolyngbya sp. WJT66-NPBG17 and co-occurring heterotrophs from well... | place: USA: Mojave Desert, Joshua Tree National Park, California | collected 2006-08-06
CGATTTCGCCAAGCACAGTGGAACGTCCAGGGAACACTCGACATCTGTAACCGGTGGATCCACCCCTTGCCCTTGAGCAGAGTTGTTCCCCTCCTCAGCCGTTGCCATAGTCAGCACCGCGTATGTTACCACCTCCCTCTCACCTCGCAGCTTTGCTTTCAGGCTCGGCTCAAACGCATCTGGCTCGATCTCCATCCTCATCTTAGCCATTTTCTCACTCAACAGCTCATCCCTCTCCTTCATGACCAGCGCCTTCACCACAGCCTCCGCCCCAGGCGCCACCAACTTGAGCACCCCATCTTTAACCCTCCCCCTAGGATCCAGCCCCTCGGGCGTAACAGATGCCTCGAGGATGCGCGCCACAGGCTTGGTCGGGAAATTACTAAAATGAAAGTTCGTTTCCACAAACTGGACTGGCGACTCGATCGATGCCCACGACCACGTCGGCGCCCGGTACCGTTCCGGCCGGTACGCCATCGAGGCTTTCCGACCCGTGTGCGCTGCAGAAACTGGGTACCAGTGCAAGGACTCTAACAAAATTGACCGCCAGAGCCCTGCGAGATATGTGTCCTTGCGCGAAGACGTGATGCCCGAAAGCGCAGGCAGCCGGTCATGTACATTAGTGATGTCCAAGGCAGTGTACGACTCGATGAGGGCGCTGTATGCTTCAAACTCAGCCGCGCGGCGGGGGATGGGCTTCGGTTTGGGCAAGTCGCGGTGCCGGTTGTATATCTCGGCGGCGGGGAGCGGAAAGTGCAATTGGCCCGACAATATCGCGTGCGACTTACGCCACCGCGTCTCCCAGTCGTGCGAGAGGGAGCGCGCGGTCCACCCACTGCACTCACAGGCAACGTAAGATTTGCACTCGAAGTACAGCTCCCCCGAGGCAAAGTGCACGTTGCGCGAGCTGAGGATCTGCTCTTGGAACACCCAGGCGCGCTTTAGCAGCGGCTCTTTTGGCTGGCGGCGGTTGTAGAGACCGTGGGGGATTTTGAGACGGATATCAAACGTTTTCAAACACCCTTCGCGGTCTCGACCGGTCTGCATATATGGCAGCCAGAGGCTGGGGTTGCGGATCTGTCTGCTGGTTGAGTGGAGGGTCCAGGGATCGTTTGGGCGCGACGAGAAGCAGCCGCCTGCGCCATCTGCACTGCTCGATGCTGAGATGGTGAGCTGTGAGTCGGTGAAGATCTGGGCCATTCGAGACGCGTGGTACTCCCAGTCTGCGAAGCTGTCTTGTAGAATGCATAGCGCGTCAATCCATATATAGCGGAAGCCTAGTTTCCATGCCACTATGATGGAATCCTGGAATGTTTTTGAGAGGGAATACCAGGGTATCCCGTTCTTCAGCTGGTCAATGTTGGACGAGAGCAGTCTGATGATGGGTTTTCGGCCCCAGCAGTGGCTCAGCGACACGTACGGCGCCCTCATGCCATGGGTTTCAACTACCTTAGCTCGCTTGTTCGAGATATCAAGGACTCGAGTGGGAAGCTCGGATTCTGTGGAGACAGCGCAGTATTCATGCTCCTCTGAACAGGTCTGCAGCCATTCTTTAATCTGTCTGATGGAATCGTAGGATGACGTGTCCATGATCCGTTTCCTCTCGTTTGCAATCCTGAGTTGATCCCATGGTCGAAGCTTCCTTCGCTCGATGACTATATCACAAATCAGTCACGTCGGCCGATTCTCGTGACTAAGATTGTTCGCGTACCCTCGTCACTGAAAGTTAGGGTGAAAGACTCCCCATTATACTCGTCGAAACTGACAACCAACGCCTTGGTGTCCGACAGTAGTTTCGGTCTTCCTTTCAGATTTTGCCTGACCCGAACCTGTTTCGTATTGTACCTCGGAAAGATCATGTCCGCAAAGTGTCTGATACCAGTACAGATAACCAGGCAGGCATTGCAACCTTTCTCAGCCGCGCCCTCAATCTCTGCCATGTCAAACCCCGTTTCCCTCTCCCTTTCCTTCACAATCGCCCAGCAGTAACGACACTTGGTGCGATAGAACCTAGCGACCGCCATAGCGACACCGCCCTCACCGACCTCCTTCTCGTCGGGCGGCGGCGACGGTACGCGTCGGATATCTTGAGGTCGGGGTGTGACACCAAATAGTATGTGCGAGCCTTGGAACCCGGCATTGCGCATCTTCTTCATCCACTCGGAGAACGAGATCGATTTATCGCCATTGATGTAGAGGCGGTAGTCTGGCTGCGTTTCGGACGGCATTCCAGGGACGTAGAAGATGGAATTTGGCCCTTCTTGTCCTTCCTCCATAACGTTGCCAGTATGAACATCTCGTTGACGTCCATGGAGGTCGGTAATCCGGAGCAAAGACACTGTTTCCTCCAAATCATCCGTGTCGCTTATGGAACTCATTGCTCCTCGGTCTGTATGGGTTGGCTTTGATCAAGAAAGTTGTTCGACAAGTCAAAACGGAACAGGTGGGGTGACTTTCAGCGGCAGTTCTAATCAGCCTCGAATTGCTTCCAAGGTCCTTGCTGAACCAGCTGAAAAAGCTAAGAGCGTTGGCTACATGGTATAACACCATTTAGACGGAAAGTATATGCTCTGTTTCAAGCAAGAATAAAACACTCCTGAGATTACTCGAGGGATGTTTACTGCATGCACCCCGCTCTACTAGTGCTCAGCCGTCGCTGAGCTGCGTTGTGCTAGCGTCGTTAGCTGCATGCCAAGTCTTGTAACACGAGAAAACCGACCACGTTAAACCATATTCGCTCTTGCACATCTCAGCCCTCGTTTTCAGCCGCTTCCGATGAAATTCGGCTTCATTGTTAACGACAACAAGTCTTGCATACTGGAACCATCGTAGGGTCGATCTGTGCAAGATGACACACCCTGGTGTGAGGTTGTTGTCGCTGGGTCAGTCATGGAATTTAACGCAGACATGAAGGCATTGCTAATAAGCGTGAACAGATGGTGGGGGAACACGCGGACTGGTGGCCTTGAATATCCTTCGGGAAATGATGAACCGGGTGGTCCCAGAGGAAGGAGGCAGTAGTCGACCATCGCAGTATTTCGACCTCATCGCTGGAACTGGACTCACCGGATTGTGTGCTCTACTCTTCTCCCGTTTCGTCCGTGCATCCTTGTATGCATCAAGAAGCATTGTTAACTGACCATTAACAGAATTATACGGTTGATGAAGCCATCGAGTTTTTGCAGGACTTGTCCAAGAAACTCGATGATGTGGTTGACCTGCGGAAGAAGATCGTGCACCGTGAGTTAGAAGAAGATCTGGAGAATTGGATCGACTGTATACAAGAGTACGAGGATCCAAAAGAGCAAATTGAAGCCCTACGCCAAGGTATTGTTCAGGATTGCTGGTCTGCTGTTATCCAGAAGAATGTCGTTGACGGCCTGGAGCGGTACATGCATATGGTCAATGGAGAATTCGATTACAAACGTGTAGGTGGTCAGATCGAGGCAGGCAGGTCCAAAGTGTATGAAATTCTCTTGTGATGGTGGGGATAGGAACGACAGCTGACCAAGTCTAGGTTTGTAGTAGGATCGGAGTCCAAGGGATATGGTGACAACGGAGGCGTTAGTGAGGCCCGACAATATCATGTACCGGTACTTCATCGAACATACGAGTGTCGCCATGGGAAATCTACCTATACGCTGTATGCAATCGGTCTGGGGACCGTAGCCTCGCCAGGAGTTATCAAGCCAGGAGTGATTTTCCCGGACTTCCTCGCCACTGGAAGTCATTCGGCGCACAATCCTATGCAACTGATTCTTGACGAAAGCAGAAAGCTCTGGCCTGGAATGCGGGTATCCGCGATGATCAGGTAGTTTGTTACTGGAAATGTATGATTGGTTTGACTGACATTCAATAGCATCGGTACTGGTAATTTCGATATAGAGAGAAGCATCTTACACCCTCTAATCGAGGACACAGCGAAAGCCTGCCAAAAAATCGTCGGCAAGAACAAAGAGGTCGCGAAGAATATCAAGCACTACGTACTACCATTCGACAAGAACCTTGCGAGCGCTTACTATCGTTTTGACAGTGACTATACAAACACTTTCTTCGAGTCCACACAGATGCACCGCATCGCAGAGGAGGCGAGGAAATGGATGGGAGCGCCCAAGCAAGCTACTAAATGCTCAATCGTGTCCAGAATGATTGGACCAAGCCGCTTTCCAGATTCGCATGAAGACCTCATAGCTTTATCGTCGTTAGCCTGCTTAACTCATACGCTTAGCGTATCTGGATATGCCTACGAGTCGATCCGGATATCGGAAATCATCACAAACTACATACTTTACGAATCATGTGCTGACACCGATGGGTCGTTTCGGAAGCTCTGTATTGCTGCAGCGGCGGAGGAAATATCAAGCAATGTTCTTGCTCGGCACCGGGCCTATGCTAAATCTTCTACGCTCCCAAACGACACGCGATCCGAGGCGGCATTCCTCTACAACTTCATCGCATTTGGCGATCAGGATAAAGGAGGTGACCGCAATCCTGGACAGCTGCAGAGTATCTTTGATTACGTGTCTGCAGCGTACCACTGTCTCGTCACTGCCCAAGGGAAGGATCAGTCGACAATCAATTCACCGAGATTTTCTGCGTACTTCAGGCAACTCTGCGCTCATATGCAATTGCCTCCAATCGAGAGCCCGAAGTTGGTTGAGAGCCTTGAGGACGGGCTTCGAGTCTCAACTATCTCTGCTTTGTGCCAAGCTGCTGTTACTCAGCTTCTTCACGGTATCAAGGGTTTGGCCTATAATGGGGATTTCATCCGACAGATTGGGCCATCGGTGGCGAAACTGCCCTCAAGCGGAGCAAGCAATATGATCGTTGATCCCATTGCAAACCTGTTGGCGTTACTGCTGGAAGTGTACAGCTGGTCTTCACTCTACGACAATATTATCATCGCCCTAATAGATCGCAGAGTCAAAGAAGGCTGCCAATGGAGCTATGTGAACTTAGCTCTAAGGCGCTGCGAGGCGGCGAAACGAAATCTTTCCCCTTCATTGGATGAATCGAAAGTTCTCGCCAGTTGCTCTGAATTTCTTTATAGTTATGCCGCAGCCTGGCAGTCAAAAGGACATAGCATCATGAACACATGTGTCCATAACGGCTGGTTTTCATTGATTCGGAAGAGCTTATGGTGTCAACAACTGACCTCGACCAATACCATGGAACGAAACGAGGATTTCGACCGCCAAGCCAGTACTGCTTTTCAGTATGCAGCACAGGTTGGGCACACGCACGTGATGAAACGCATGGTAGAGTGTGTTGGTTTTGACTACTGGAAGCGGACGATCAACCAAGGGAATGCGCAGGGTCTCACAGCCGTTCATTTGGCTTGCCAACATCGAGCACCCAAAGAGATATTCCGCTTACTACAACTCTGCGGCGGAGATCCTAACGCAAGATGTCACGCCGGACGGACCCCGCTCATTTACTGTTTCCCAGATCAGGCCTCACTGCCCTCCATGTACCAACTCATTCTCGATTTGATATCTGCACATCAACTTCCTACCACGGCCTCGCTCAACAAGCCCAAGGCTTGGGGTAGCAACAGGAACTGCACAGACATTGATCCACGGTCGTATGACTTCCGAGTCATTGTGAACCATCTACTCTGCCGCAACGCAAATATGACAGTCGCAGATAATCAAGGCATGACGCCTCTCCATCACGCCGCGAAGGAAGGATGGGGTGATGTTTTGCCCGTATTTTTCTTGCACTACCATGAAGCCTCGGACGACTGGCAGAAGCAATGTCTAACCATGCGCGACTACAACAACCGCTCTGCGTTAGATTACGCGCGTATGGCTGGGGATCGAGGCGACATCCAAGGGGGAGAAGACAGCATCATCGCGCAAATGTCGAAACTGCAGGTCGCAGTACCACCAAAAACCAATCTAGCGAAACCCCCACTACCAGATGCCTTGATTACTGTCACAATCAACCGACCAAGACTCCCAACCCCAGAGCCACCACCCCATCCAGCTTACCCAGCACCTCCTCGCACGCCGGTCGGGGCACCATCAGTAGCATTATTTCCCGCACCCTATGTACACCAGGACCGCGCTCCTCTAGCCGAGAGCAACTTGCAATTGCCTCCAAGGTTCACTCCTGCCCGGATTTATCGTGACCCTGCATTCGCGTCAAGTGCGACTGCTAGTTTAGATACAAACACGACTCCGGCTCGCCAGACAGTACAATACCCCCAATTCGCTCAGCCACACGTATATTCCGATCCAGCGACCTCGTTAGTAAGTAGCACAAATAGCGGTTTGGACGAAGATTCGCATGCAGACACACACACAATAGCGCCTAGTAGACGATTAAGGCTCTTTCAGAAGTTTGTAGGCCGTAAGTAGATTATACTATGTTATTTCTACCTACCTACCTCGAAGCAACTGCATGGAATTCCACTAGAACCTTGCCTTAGCGCGGGTTCTACTCTCTGTTCTTCGCGTTAGCGCGAGTTCTACTCCCTCTATTCTCGCCTCTCTTACTACCTCTATCTCCCCCGCTAGCCTACCCGAGAGGACCTGCTTGGGGCCACTGGCCCCAAGGTCCGTTTGGTGAGGGCGATAAGCCGCGATAAGAGACAGGGGGGTGGCCCTAAGGGGTGGGCCCAAGGTACGCTTAGGGTTGGCCATCTCATGTCGCATAGGATTTTTGAAGAAGCTATTGTGTGCAGAATGGCTGTGCGATTTCAACGGTCTACCCCGTTTCTTAATAGCTTATCTCGTTGTAGAGATATCGCGGTGCAAAGGTGAAAGAAGAGTTTTAGTGTTTCTCACCTGACTGCAACGTGCACAGCCACTACAGAGACTCTCTAGCTACACTATTTTAACGAGAAAAGTAGCGCGGGGCATCTCTTAAATGTTCGCCTAATTTGGTTTTTAATTCTAACGCTAAGTGTCAGGCCTGGCTGACCATATATACTATCCTGCACCATGATCAGTAGTCTACTGATCATACGTACCTTTTTGGTTGCCTGGCGTAGTGGTGCAGGGCTGCGTTCTGACACTAAGCTAGTTCTAGCGCGGGGAAGGGCTGCCCCCGTCGCATTATATTGGTTAGGCGCATTATTACTGATAGATATGTTGTTATCTCTTTCTGCGAGTACCTAGATAACCGGTAGGCATCTTTATCACCTAAGTGGACGGAATAGTTTCTCAAAATACAAGGCATAGCTAAGCAGAAGTGGTCATTGAGAGGGTTTATCTGGAACCAGGTCCTCGCGACCAATACCGTACTTTGTTATCTACAAGTGCCGCCTCGTCATCGCTATCTTCCAGCCTCTTGGCTGCGAGATCCGTACTCTTCAAGCTCTCTGCAACTTCCGTATTCGACTCTAGACTTTTGCGTGAGGCCGGCGCTTCTTCCACAATGATGCCAGGGATGTTGGTTTTGTTACCGTGGTATGCGCCCGTGATTTCGACTTCGGATCCGCGACGTCCGCGTTCGAAGAATGGATTTGGTTCCGATGTTACGGTGACTTCTTGTGTTGTTTTGATCTGATTGCCCGTCGGCGCAAAGGACATGATGCGTTCGTGGTTTCCGGCCTTGCCTTCTACGTACGATACGATGGAGGAGAGTTCGTGGAGTGAGCCCCGTTGACTGTGACGGATTGTGCCGTTTGTTTTCCCCGAGGTACTGAGGTTGGAACTAGATTTGAACTCCTGTGCGAGGGAGGCTTTGCCTGTGCGCCGCGAAGTGGAGACTGCGATGCATTTGATGAGATTGGCCATGGTCATTTCGATGTTGAGTTTGACTAAGTAAGCGAGAGGATGGAATTGAATGTACCTAGAAGATGTGTTAGCTGTGCTGACAAGTGTTGAGGGGAGATGGAGTGCGTACACGAAAGAGTTTGGAATCGACATAGCGCCAATAATCATGACGTCCATAAGCAGCGACAAGACAACAATTCGCTGGTTGAAGCGCACAAGCTTGTTGTACTTGGTCAAACCATTGCTGATAAGATTTGCCTTGACCGTCTTCAAGAAATACCAGTTCAGCGCAGCATCAACAAGCAGGTACAAGCCCTTCTCAATGCGGTCCCAGATTTCGTTGATCAAGTGATACCTGTGGCTTATCTGCAAGCGGGCAGGGATCCAAATGTTGAAGACGCTGATGTTGATTGCTGTGACGAGGACGGCGGTGGCGATCATGATATTGCGGGAGCGTTTGCGATCTGGAACGATAACGCGGATTCGGTTGATGATGATCTGGAGGAGCAGTTGGACTTGAATACACCACCAGAATACTGCGGGATGTTAGTATTGGTATCTCAGGGAGGCTTATGGTACTGTATAGCTTACGGATAGTGAAGTAGAACACAAAACCTATTTGCAATTAGCCTCGTGGTCACGTGGCTTCCATATAGAAAGACTTACTAGGTGGAATGTACTTCAGCAGATGCAGGAAGCACTCCAATCCCATAATGAATGACGCAAGCAACTCCAACCATATCATCCAAACATACACGCTCTTCCATGGCGACCTCGAGGTTTTCGTCTGTGATGTCGCCACTACAATCCCGATAATCGCATTCACCAACGTCAATGCCCAGATACACGACGCTACGACAATATCTAAATTTCTGATCGGTTCCTTCTCATAATGTGGCGAGATGAGGGGGCCCCAGGGCTCGAAATAGGCGTTGGGTCGGAACTCATCGTTCATGATGTGCAGTGAAAGTGATCTTAGAGTGAGCGAGGAGACTAGTCTCTGAATAGGCAAAGACGAGAAAAGGGACCGTTAAGAATCAAACCACATAAGATGCCTAAGGAGTTGTTGCAATTGACATTTGAAGAGGACAGGATTTCGCGGCGGGAGCAGCGCCCCCGTCTTTTCATGTCTGAAGACTGCTCTAACGACGGGAGCTAAAAGTTTTGTTCAGGAGAGCAAGCAAAAGACGCGCTGGTTCAAAGAAGCAACAGAGTCAAGATAAAATTCGGACATGTACCCGGATTCGAAATCCCAAAACAGGTCTTGCAAGTAAAGCGATGTCCTTGCCACGAGAGCCGTGGCTAGCTTGTAAGCAGTATGGTCTCAGTCATGACCTGCAGATGTGTCCGGGGCTCATCCTGGCGGTATGTACGTGCTCTCGCCTGGCTGCGAGGTCTTGCACTTCAGGTCGAAGGGGCTGTGAAGATCTTGCATTCCCCGGATCAATCCTTCTCATGAGCTTATTGCTCCTGCAATCTAATCGTCCCAAGATTTTGTTCGGTGCGCTAGGATTCCAAGTCTCCCATTGTTTCTATGCCCTCGAATCTTTCTACGCCGAAAGGTTACGACATCTGGATAAGAGTGCAGCACCGTCGCCGAAGAGTGAGTCTGTTTCAGCACGGAAGAATGGGCATCCTGATTTACTGTGCGTCGAAGCCCAAACCTCTCACGTCGTTGAACTCAACGTTTGAGAAGGTTGCGAAAAACTGAGTCGGGAAGGTCCGGGGTCTTTTCGTGAGGCCCAGGCACACGGCAACTGTGGCGGGTCCTCCAATTACGTTGATTCGCGCAACTAGCGCACTGGAGCAATTGTAGGGTTGGGCAGCTCGGGGATTTGCCAGTGATCTTCTCGGATCTCGAGTCGTGTACAGAGGATCTGCACTTTCCGGAATGGTGTTGACACCTTCGGTATCGATGCATGCTTGCGGCTCCCATGCATATATTCTCTCTACACCTTCTGGGTGCATAACTTCTCGCGTTTGCGTCAAGCATTCGGGTGCGCCGCCACGACACACCTCTACAACGGCTGGGTGCATGACCAGAGAGTTTGCCGGCTCAAACATCTGAGCTGCGAGTGGGTGGCGTTTGTACCCAAAGGTGCTAGTCATGTACCGTAGCATTCCGTATACAGCGTACCCTCGAAAGGTACAACGGGATTGCGCCATGGCTCGTCAGCTTCATAGCGATTCGACCCTGCGAGATTCACATGTGGACGGGGCTTTGTGAACATACGGTTTTACTACCCGTCTCCACCGCTTTCCCCCATGCAAACTATCGTTCTGTCCTCCCAAAAAAGAAGCAACTCCGATTCAACGTCGCCCCGCGTTTTGTCCTACCTGCCTCCACATTTCCAAAAACTTTGCTTTTCGCACGTTACAAAAAGTAGTGGCAGGTTGTACACCATCTATCGAAGAATGCATCGGGCACTGACATCTCATCCGCCACTCGACATCATTTCGGTAACGCCAGCCACATGTCCCATGCCAGGCGCGTGGCGTTCTCCTAACGCCCCAAGAGCACAAAATCGCCTGCCAAACTGACATAGTGTCCGCCTGCCCGTCTTCGGGCGCGGCAACGCGAACCGTTCGTGTGTGCGGCTGTTACGAAACCAGGAAATAAGGTGCGCTAGGCTAGGAACTTGCCGTTCTGTTTTAGATACGAATCAATAAATTTCGTTGGTTGAAAAAATTGTGAGCAACGGTCAATATTCCTTGTTATGTAACTATGAGAAACTTATTGCTATCATTCTAGGCAAAACCTCCTCTCTCAATCATAGAAAAGGCCCTTTTCCATCTTCACTGACTTTCCAACAAAACTCTTCCAGCCGGTGTCTCCCGTGGTCCCCCACTCGACTGTTTAGGGGCACCGCGATCATGCGCCTCCGCATGAAATCTCCAACTTCGTAACGCAAATGCACTATTTAAGTGTCTTATTGTTCGAGACCCGGTCAACCGAGGCCATTATAGGATTGCATACATGTGCAATATATGTTATATCGTGATCTTGCATGAACTCTTTTTGGTACCAGGATCGAGGCATTCATGTTCGCCAAATGGAATGCGCAATCCCACGCCTTGTGGAAATCCTGGCAGATCGATACAGCGGTATCTTGTACGGATGCATTGTAAAAGGCCCGTTTCCCTATCACTGATCGCAACCTTCGCTTTTAGGTATACAAGATACGACAGGAAAATATTTGATGTGGGTACATCGTCAACCGCCTTTCAGGAGCTGATTGTGTGATCTGAGTCAGTGAACCACCAGCAATCCCGTCAGGCTCCCACATGAGATGGGTATTTGGCGAACGAACCTGGGTATGCAAAAAGACCCTTTTCCAGTTCATGAACTGCTGCAATATCCCTTTCACGATGCTTGCGAAAATCTGGAGGATGTGGTGTCCCTCGCGGACTAAAAAGGCCCTTCTGCAACCAATCCTGCCTACGCCGCTCGCCCAGACCGCTGATCGGCGAGTCTCACCCAGTGTGGCCAATAGATGGAACGGATCGTCGATCCAATCCAATGCCACACAATCCAGGAATATTCAGTCCAATCAAAATCCAGTCTCGCTCAGACCGCTGTGTCTGAGGTGGAACTACTATGGTAACTCCATGTATGCATGCATGACACACATGTTGCGAACCGTTATCTCCTTTAAGCGCGGGCGCGTTAAGACGCAGTTTTACCCTGGTTGATATGTGATCGCGATCCGATCATCGTTCGGCGTTGATGCGGGACAACTCCGTATATATGCGGAGGCTTCTCGGTACATCCATCCCTTCCCCTTCTTGTCTAGGCTTCATCGCCACTATTGGTAGAATTTGCCCGGCCATGAACCTCGTTTGGCATACGATACATGCGCCTGTGATCAGCCCTGCAGCCTGGTTTCAGGATCCCCGAATGACGATGCTCAAAATGCCGTTTTGGCCCAACTTGTGCACACGTTCCGAGTCCCATACGCCATCCTGATGGCTTGATGCCCGCAATTACTGGCTTCGTGTAACAGTACAATGGACCTTGTATACGTACGTGTCCCTGGCATGTCTGAGCGACCTGAGTCAGTCCTGGGCGGAGTCTCCGCACACCCCTTCGACTGTCCCACCCATAGAATTATGTACTTAGCTCGGCTTGATGGAACACTTGTCCTTGGAGATATTCTTTTCCATAACTGCCCTACGCTCCAGATTATTAGGGAGCTTGAGGATATCGTGTATCATTATTAGGAACGATGAGACCACCGCAATTGCTAGTCCCATTCATAATATCGATTTCGTTTGGACTTGCCCAAGATCCTGGATTGTCCCCGCCTACTGAAACCTTTCCCAAATGCGCGGTACGATCTCGTTGGAAATCCCAAGCCCACTTTCATAGATTAACTGGATTTGACAGCTATCATGCCTTCTCACCTCAATAAACAATTCGCCCTGCGAACTTCCGGACCAGAAGTGCATATGCACCAATGTTGAACTACAAGGGAGCATCGAACGCTGCGTACGGCAATCTTGCACTGTTAGGGAAAGCCTGAGTGAGTGGCAGGTTGTCGTCATCATTCGGAATATTGGCTGATCAGTTCGCACCTAGCCGCGAAGAATGCTACCCAACCAATCTGCGATGTTCCTGTGCGGTACAAAGGAAACACGACTCGTGCTTGCGGCCTAGTTTTCTCCGTTCTCTGCCCCTTTATTGTCTTCGTACGACTCTTATACCAGGCAATGTTGTCAGCTACGGATCTGGGTTGGGACGATTGGGCCGTTCTTCTTTTACTATGTGTCGGCGTACCGTCCATGGTCATCATCGACAAATACGCAATCCCGTACGGCGCTGGGAGCGACATTTGGGCTGTGCCATTTGATCACATCACCAAATTTGTCCGCTGGTTATACGTGCTTGGAGTCCTCTACTTTCTCCAGATTGCACTCCTGAAACTGAGCATACTCCTTTTTCTGTTGAGGATATTTCCTAGACCACTAACCAAACGGCTTCTCAAGGCTACCATCGCATTCAATTTGCTCTATGGCGCAGCTTTCGTCATTACTGGCATCTTCCAATGTCAACCTATCAGCTTCTATTGGACATCCTGGGACAAGAACCCAGCTATCCGGGGAAAATGCATAAACATCAACGCCCTAAACTGGAGTAATGCCGTAATCGGCGTTGTGTTAGATGTTTGGATGCTAGCCATTCCACTATATGAAGTTTTTCACTTACAGTTATCGTTGCGTAAGAAGATCAGTGTAGCCCTAATGTTCTTCGTTGGTACATTGTACGTATTGCGGCTAGAAGGCATTCCGCAAAATTTTCTGATCAGGTTCCAGTGTTACAGTAATATCAGCTGTCCGTCTACAGTCTCTGGTAACCTTTGCCGCCTCGTCGAATCCGACCTGGAATCAAGCCGACGTCATCACCTGGTCACTTATCGAGATTGGGGTAGGCATTGTATGCGCTTGCATGCCCGCCCTTCGTGTCATCCTCAACCGCATGTTCCCTACGCTTCTTGGCATGACCACGGACAGAAGTCAGCCATACTATGCGAACCACCCCGATCACACCAACAATAGTGGAAGAGGTGAAAGCACGCTAGACAGTGGGCTAAACAAGCAACAGAACACAAACGCTGGGGCTGCCCATGACCCCAATCTTTCGATAACTTCCAACGTGCAGCAGACCGATGATGATGAGGTACAGCTGTTAGAGCTAGTTGAGCTGGCATCAACAAACAGAAAAAGCGCAGAGCAGAAACACGAGCGAACAAAGTCTATAGATAGCGAATTGTAAATCATCACCATTATTGCAGGAAGCGGTCATCCTTCGAATCTCTTTGCGGCAACCTTGAGTGGCTGTAATATCCGAATATAATCTAATATTAGCTAGCTTTGTAAAACCTAGTAGTGCGAAGCGAGTAGCTTATC
>JAESFQ010000566.1_pt1 | contig 13623 bp, 15 predicted proteins | sample 9269431 | NCBI WGS metagenome assembly JAESFQ01 (sample SAMN14502588, study PRJNA617103) | algae metagenome | isolation source: Plectolyngbya sp. WJT66-NPBG17 and co-occurring heterotrophs from well... | place: USA: Mojave Desert, Joshua Tree National Park, California | collected 2006-08-06
GAATAATGCTATAGCTACAAGAACGCTCAAAGCGCTAACGATGCGAGACGTAAAGGAATGACCCTACCTAGGTATGGTGTGTTGTAAGATGGTACAAGATGATAGAAGCGATGGATCCGCGGTGTATGTGTTGTTTTGAGCCGTAAAGTCGTAAATCGTATAATGAAGGATGAGTTCGTGTCCCAACGCTATGCAAAACCCCTAAAATGTGGATGAAGCCAAATCAAGGCAGTCAAACCTGCTCTACCTTTTCGGTTATGATTTTCTTGTCAGTCTTTGCCTGCTGAGCCAGCAGTCTTCCCAGAGAGCCCTGTGCGTCCCACTGTGGGACCTCCCACATTCTTTTGCCTCTCGAAAGCTCTTCATCCTCAATCAACCTGACGTCTTCACTGCATGCCTTGGCCTCCCTTAGCCATTCGTGCCAAGCCTCGGTATCAGGACAGGCATCGCTCCTTCGTACCCATCCAATGTCTTTGCTGACACAGATAGCCTTCCAGAGAGCTTGCGTAAACGTCTCGTTTTCAGAAGGGTATCCTTTCTTGTCCATTTTGGAGTCCGAGAGACATTCGTTGATGACCTCGTAACATGAAGTATCCCAGTGCATCTTGCTGTGCAAAGCAGCGACAATCCAGTACGAAGCGCCAAGCAGCATGTACGAGCCAGCCCAGGCAATCTGAACTTGAATCTGCGCGTTTGCAAGACAAATGACGCCGCCCATGAGCATCATGGTGCCTACCAAACTCAGTATCCTGTAAGCCGGCCCGTGTGTCAAGAGGTAGTTGATGCTTTCCGGTGCAAAGTAAAGTTCCCGGGCCACGTCCTCCTCACAGCGTACGATCAAGAAACAGCCCTTAGGATATCGAATTATGACATCTCCGCGTGGCACGTCCCACTTTGTCATCTTCCGCTTAGGCAGTTTTAGTTCCCACTTGTTTCCCAATCCAATGAGGCTAGAGAGAAGCGAGAGGAGTACCGTCGCCACCACTGACATGCCATCGTCTTGCCATATCGAGAGCGCGAGAAGGAGGGCGGAGAGTGTGAAACCGATAAGCAGTACGACGGTGAGTGGTCCAAAGGTCTTGGCTTTGAGCGGTTGCTCGCCGACGCGTTTAATTTCGACAACGCGGACGGAGAAGGGCGCGAGGTTGTTGGCGTCACTGGTAGTCTGTAAGTATTGTACGGTAATGCCATGGTTGTAGAATGGTACGTGTGGTGTCTAGCGCCATGTAAACTCCGGTCCACGGTTGACGTGTGGGGAAATGTGTCGTCGAAGCTGGCGGCTACCGAGAAGATGCACTCACCAGACAATATTTCCAATATGATTGATGTTGTCCCTGTGATTCCCCGAGACGATGCCTGTTACGTGTCCCGGGAATGGCTCAAGTTGAATTGGTCTTGTCGGTCTCATCAGCGCTTGAGGTGCTGGGATCAAGCGTGGCAGGAATATCCATCTCGAAAGCGTCGAGACTTGGGCATTGGCAAGCACTGAACCCTCGCCCAAGATGGCAAGGAAACCAACAATGTCGAGTTGTAATTCATCGAGTGAAACTTTGCCGTTCGCATCTGAGGGTAGCCAATACATGTCGACAAGGTACGCACTATCTCCAAAGCTCGGCGCGAGTGGAAGGCTAAATGTTGCGGGAACGATGCATAAGTCGGTACCAATGCACTATGCTGTAGTGCGAGAAGAACAGCAAGTGTATATACAACAAATGCAGAGTTGAGGCGAAAAAAATGGCATAAATGATGGTGACGAAGCCCAGCGTGGAGCAGTAGATGGCGCGCGTGATGTTGGGGGCCAAAAGCGCCTGAATCGCCCACTGGATGCGCGTGTGGCACAATCTCATACCACTCCGGTCAGAGGCCCAGGCACTGTGTCGAGGGCTCGGGAGTGTGTGCACTCTCACAGCCCCCATGGACTGGGGCTTGTGCAGCTATTGGAGGGCCTCAGGCTGAAGGAAATGAGGGGCAGCATGGCTGACAGGACCAGTGGCTAGGCTCCAGGGTAGCCGGCGCATGGTAGAATGCATGAGGCTTTTGCATAGCCTCAACCGTGTGATGCGATGGGTAGTTTTGCCCAGCTTGACTTTGCAACTTCTTCCTAGTAACTGATCCGCTTGTCGCGACTACATCGCGAAAGCTTGCATCGCTGCGCCCCCCGACTGCGAATCGAGCTTGACGTCGTGTGTGATCGCCATCTTCGCCTGCTGCTCGCAACACCAGAACAGGCGCACGCACCAGGCTGACATCCCCGTGAGGCGATCCGAGAGCGACAGGTGTACCGACCGTCGAGGGTTGCATCTGAAAGACGACAAAAGTGGTGTCGCATCCACTCGAGCAGTGAAGAGAAGGAAGATTTAAACGCAATAAAGTGTGCGCTGATGTATGTGGTTGCTCCTTCCTTCTCTTTGCGCGCCTGCAGGCACGCCATGAGTGCTCGTGGCATCGTCCTTTCCTTCTCTCAACCCAAGCTACAAGCCCAAGACCCGTCATCATCTACCCAGGGCACACACTAGCTTTCTTTCTCTCTTTCTCTGTTTCAAACTCCCGTTTCACCACACCGCAACTACACATGTACATTATCGTTCGCATGGCTCCAGGCATCACTCGTTTCCCAGCCTCGCGCATTTCCTTCACCGCGGGGTATGAGGCGCAGCGAACATACTACATCAGAAACCATCCCGTGAACTCCATGCTAATCCAGCCGACCATGTGCACTAGGCCGACAAGCGGGACAGCAGTACTTGAATTTGGTACACTATATCAATCGCCTGGCTAGGGCACCACCGAATCACAGAGTGTGCCTCAAGCAACCTCGTTTACGGGGTCGAAGGATCGCGTTGAAACCCCAAAACCATACACAGCCCAAACCGGTCAAGCTGGTACAGTCACCGACGACTGTGTGCATGATTCACGTCTCACCATATCATTGTACCTGCAGCCTCATTCCAAGTGACCTGAGCAGCCGGTGATAGACATCTTCAAACAATCGTCCTCGGCATGCCCGCTGACGCCGAATCCAAAACGTCGAGTGAGTCGCACAGAACCCGCCCGGGCTTCTTGGCCAAGTGTGGTATTGTTATCCCCACATTGTGAGTCTCCGCGCCTGCGAGTAAAGACTCATGTCTACTTTATGAGTCTGTGTTGACTGTTGGATGCAGCTTTGTACGTGACAGGCACGGATCTCCGGAGGACCCAAACCGCCCAGTTATGACTGTAGCTGATTCACCCAAGAAGAGAAAAAGGGCCCTCAGCCTGCAACCAACTAGGAAAATACCATTACATTCAGAAGAATCGAAACCTGTCCAAATGCCTTCTGAAAAGACCACGACACCAGAGGAGGATGCGGCCACAGTGGCCGCTGCGTTCAAAGCCGCTACAGAGAATAGAAAAGCAGTCCGTATTTACGAGAAGCAGAAGGCGATCCTCGTGAACGACGAGCAAGACAATGCTTGGGATCAACCAGCAAGACCCAAGGGTAGACTCACTTCGGACGAAAAAACGGAGAAGAGGGCTGCCGTCATCATCCAAGCGATTCGGGAGTATGAGCGGGGAGTTACCTTTGGCAACCTGGCCTCGGAGGCGCTACCATTAGAAGATGATCGCGATATGGGCGGTCAATATCTCACCAACAAGGACCGCATAGACAACCAAAGCAAGCTATACCAGATTGCCAAGATTGTTCCGAAAGGTGCTCTGTTGCACCTTCACTTTAACGCCGAATTGCATCCTGAATTGCTCCTTGTGCGAGCCCGGAAGATGAAAAACATGTACATTCGCAGTATAATACCATTGACTGAGGAGAAGCATCTGGCCGAGACGGAGATGGTCTTCAGCGTTGTCGATCCAAAGACGGTCGATCCTAATGTTGATATTTTCTCAAACACATATCCTACATTAGAAGGATCAAAGGGAGTAAGGGACCCCGACTATCTCAGAACAGTGTGGATGCCATGGAAGAAATTCCAGCAAGAGTTTCCAAAAAGGTTCCCGGGCTTACACAAGGATGAAGAGCCTGAGACTTTCCAAGCAGGACGGCCACAACACTGTGGAGAGCGAAAACGTGCCATTTTAACGCCTGCTGAGAACTGGCTAAGGTCCAAGATGGTGCTTAGCCAGGACGAAGCCTATAGGCCGACACAAACTGTGAATGGGTATGTGCTTCTTTGTTGGTCATTATATCTACTAATGTCTACACAGAGTTTGGGCTCGTTTCAACCAAGCTACCAGGGCTTTCAAAGGTTTACTAAACTATGAAAGCGTCTACAAGGAGTATATAGGCGATGCGATTGACCGCATGATTGAGGAGAATGTCATGTATGCGGAGCTTCGACCAATGCTTCTGGACAAGTCTATTCCTTCCGATAACGGCGAAAGATTGATCGACAATCCTGGACAAATGACACTTATTGTCAACGCTGTCAAGGAGAAGCAGGAAGAGCTCAAGGCGAAGAACGAGGAAGACAAGTTTCCGTTTGGACTCAAGATCATATACTGCACGCCACGATCAATACCGCCGGCTAAAATGGAAAGTGAGATGAAGGAGTGCATCCAGCTTAAGATGCAATTCCCAGAGCTAATCTGCGGTAAGCAACAATCGACGCTACGTATGCAACCTTTTCTAATATGCTCAGGTTTCGATCTCGTGGGCGCAGAAGACCGGCCCTTTCATATTGGGCACTATAAAGAACAGCTCGTTGCTTTCAGAGAGACCTGCGATGACTTGAAACTGGATATACCGTTCATGTTCCACGCCGGTGAGACACTGCTCGATACTGGCGGCTCTGCCGATCCGACAAACTCCAACCTCTATGACGCAGCAGCCTTGAAGTCGAAGCGCATCGGCCATGGCTTCGCTCTTATGAAACATCCACGTCTTATCCAGGAGTTCAAGGACCTCGACATTTGTGTCGAGCTTTGTCCTATCTCAAACGAACTGCTACATCTCTGTAGAAAGGTCAAGGAGCACCCATACCCAGAACTACTGGCTGCAGGAATACCTTGTACAGTCAATTCGGACAATCCGTCGCTGTTCAGGTACGACAGAACCTTTTATCTCCACTTTCATCACCCCCTTCAGCTCACTTCAGAGTGTTTAAGCTAACATAACACACAGCAACTCAATGTCACATGAATTCTACCAGATCATGGTTGGCGCACCTACCATGTCTCTCTATAGCTGGAAGCAACTCGCCAAATGGAGCATCCAATACAGCTGTCTGGAAGCTAAGGAAAAGGCGAAGGGATGGGTTATACTTGATAAGAGCTGGAAGGAATTCTGTGAAACCGTAGTCCGAAAATACGGTCCTCTTATGAAGAACGAATCTTCAGATGAGATTGATCCCTACAGGGCAGAGGCACTGTATCAGCCCCGGTCAAGGAAACATGCAACCATCGAGAAGGCAGAGCGGGAGCAACCAGACGTCGTGAAAGCAGAGAGGGAAAAGGCAAGGCTGTGGCTCGAGTCATTCACCAACAACGCCACCTAGCAGTAATCTTCTTGCTAGTGACTAACTACCACACAATGATGATAGGACAAGTGAACTGAAGGGCGCCGCCATGTAGCTGGCAAACTGGCCGGCGGTTGGCTACGAACGCGAACGAAATACACTATACCACGACTCATGCAAACTAGATTACGACGGTCAAGTAGATCTCCCTAGGCTATAATTCAACATCTTCCTCACTCCCTGATACCCATGCAAATGAGAGTAATTTTCATCCCTATGCCGCCTCCCCTACACCCCCCAAAACTCTCTTATCGCTCCCCGTGACTGTCTGCCCTTTGGCCTGGGCGAAATTCGCACTCCGCTCATGCGCAGGATTGGGACTATAAAACTCATCGACAATAGGATGAATCATGACGGTTTGTTTCGAAATGGTTAGGGTGCTATTCGTTGGAACCGTGACCCAGTTATCTATCTCTTTCGTTAGCAAACTCGGCCAATTCTGACTTGGAAAGGGTGTAGATGTGTATATGGACGAGGGAGAGGAAGGGAAGAAAGGCAGGGAAAAAGAGAACCATACATACCGCGTTCAAAAGTCAAGGGCTCACTAGCCACAAGCACGATATCAGACCCCTTATCCCTCCGTTCCATAACGTAATTCCTCTCCCTCTCCTCCCCCTCCCCGTCATCACCATGCGCAGCAGACCCATCCGCATCAGCAGACTGCGCACCCTGAGGATAAAGCTGACGCCAACTCGTTCCACTGCTAAAGAACAAACTAGCCGCCTCATCCGTCCGACTACTCACATAGCGCGAGCAAACAACACTCACACCATCCGTAACCGCAAAATTGAGTAAACTCCTACTATCCTCGTCGCCGACCCCACCACGCTCCCCAACCACATCCCTGATAAACCCATTCAGCCGCTCAATCGTCCTAAGCAGCGCTTTGCGCAACACCGTGTGACCAAAGCCGACGCCAGGCTCGACATCCGTGTCAGGCGAAATACCAGCTTGAGCGAGACAGTCGAGGAACGTGGCGAATGCCCACTCGCTGTCGGTGCTGCCGCCTACGACGTTGAACCACTTTTCGTCGAGGCTCATGGCGAGCCGCCGCTTGATGTGCTTCCAGCAGCCGATGCCGCCGTTGTGCATGAACATGAGGCTCTTGTAGCTGAAGGGGTGGCAGTTGCTGTCGCTGAGGTTGCCTTCGGTTGTTGCGCGCACATGTGCGAAGATGAGGCTTGATGTTGTTTTCGATGCGATGCGGGATAGGTTTATGCAGTTCCAGGCGGGGATCGTGGACGTGAAGACGCAGGGTGTTGGGCCGAGTGAGGGCGACGTGTAGTACCCGATGCCGAAACCGTCGCCATTGTGTGGGCGCCGTCGATCCTGATGTTGATTAGTGGGAGGGGTGAGATGCGGTATCGTGGGTGGAAGCGTACTAGACGGAGGCGCGAGTCAAAGGACTGTGTGAGAATAGAATGCGAGGGGTTCAGAATGAGCTCGGAGAGAAGGATCTCGTCTTTGCCTTTGTAAACCTGTGGTTGTTAGCTGTGTGTTGGGTGGATGTATGGGCGCTGCTTGCCATGAATCTACACATCTTGGGTGTCTGCTGTTGTTTGTTCGACTTCTGGTATACCTGTATCACGTATAGGAAGTGATCCTCGTACTAATTGTATGGGATAGGAGTTGTGTGAGGAAGGTGGTGCGTTGGCTGCGAGTTCGGCGGCGGTGTAATCGCGATGATTGCGCCATCGGTCCAGAGCATTGCTTGAGATGTCATTGGGTTTTTGCACAGGTCGCGGAGACGTCGTAGGTGCGCGCACGCGATCCAACGGAAATCATTCGGAGACACGCGACATGCTATCACGAACCGGGACAGTCAAGATAGCTAACCCCACGCGTGGTTCGCGGAGGTATGCCGGCGGGGTGATCAGGGTTCCGCGGATGACGCACGTGTACTTTCCTTGCTAGCGGCATTAGTTGAACAATCACATGTAACTTCATTCACGTCAACCAGGCTATGTTGTAAGCCGATTGCTCGGCGATTTATTCAGCTACCTGGCTGGCGCGGCTGGACTGCAAACGCATGTTGCCCTTCCACCCAAATGTGTAGAGCGCCATCCCAGAGCAGACCGCCCATACCAAACCATTCCGATCTTTAGACAAGCCAGGCAAACACGCAACGCCGGGGATATGATGCGGTTAGTGAACATGGGAGGGGTACAAGACGGTGTATCGTTAAGGCTTCATTGAAATCATGGCGAAGTGATAGCTGGAAAGGATGGGGGTATTGCGAAGGAAACACAGGGGTCCTTGCATTTATAGCACTTCCGTGGATCATGTATCATATCGTGTATGATCTCCGACTTGATCCGGGATACTGCAAACACTACTAGTCGTGCTCTCGTGGCTGGCTAGCGTGGTAGAAGGGCTGCACTGAAGGGCAACGTTTCAACTTCGGACTCGTCGCAGGCCAACGCCCGCTTACATGTCCATGGAGTCACCTCCGTTGGCAAAGTTGAAGTTTTGTTGTTGCTGTTGGCCAGCGGCGCCAAAGCCAAAGTGACCCTCCTGGTTGACCTGGGGCCCGGCTTCGCCCATGTTCTCGGCCTCACCCTCCTCGTCGGCAAAGTACTTCTCGATGATGTTGTAGGCCTTCATGTAGATCTCCTCGTTGGCGTTATTCTGGCACTCGTGGATCTTCTCCATACCGCCAACCTCCTCGATGAAGAGGGCATAGCGGTTGATGGGATCGCCACCAGCACCACCCTCGCTGGCCTCCTTGTCCATCTCGCCGACCTTGAGAATGTTCTCAAGACCGTCAAGGGCAACTTGAATGATCTTGTTGTCGGGGCAGGCGAGGAGATCGCAGAGAGGCTTGATGCAGCCGCTCTGGACGAGGTAGCGGATCTGGTCGGGCTTCTGCAGACCACCGCTGGTGGCGTTGGAGATGGCCCAGCAGGCCTCCTTGCGCGTCTTGAAGTCGCCATTCTGGAGGAGGTGGATCAGAGGGGGAATGATGTTGGCATCGATGACGGCCTGGATCTGGGTCGAGTTGCCGGCGGTGATGTTGGAGATGGTCCAGCAGGCCTCCTTGCGGATGCCGTCCTTGGTAGAGCTCAGCAGGGACAGCAGCGCAGCGAGCGCGCCGCAGTTGATGATGACCTGGGTCTGGACGTCGTCACCCGTCACAATGTTGCCGACGGAACGCAGGGCGGGGGTCTGGACGGAGGTGGAGGCGTGCATGAGCAGCTCTACGAGACGGCGGGGGATGCCAGCCTCGATAACGGCCTGGATCTTGTCGTTGGAGCCATCGGACAGGTACGAGATAGCCCAGCAGGCATCGATGAGGACCTCGTCGTCGAGCGAGTATACGAGCTTAGCGAGCACGGGGAGGGCAGGCTGGATCTGCTGGATAATGAGTATGTCTAGTAAAGCGGGGCAGGAGGGAGAACTCACAGTCTGCCAGTCGGGCTGGGGCGTCTTGCCACGGCAGAAGTTGCTCAGGGTCCATGTAGCATTGCGCAGCATGCTGAGCTTGCGGCTGTCCCCCAGCAGCGCGAGCAGCGGGCGGAGCGCACCGGCACCCAGCACAAAGTCGCGGCATGCGGGGCTGTCACCGGCGATGTTACCCAGGGCCCAGACGGCCTGCTCGCGCACGTCGGGCTCGTGGCTGCTGAGCAGCTCGACGAAGATGGGCACGGCGCCCGCCTCAATCACGACCTGTGTCTGTTGCGCCGAGCCCGACGCTATGTTGGTGAGGGCCCATGCCGCCTCGAACTGCACCAGCGTGTGCGGGGAGCGCAGGAACTCAACGAAGCGGCTCACGACGCCCGTCTCGATAACGCGCTCGATGGGGGGGTTGCGCTCCTTGGACAGCAGCTTGCGGAACTTGGTGGTTGCCTGGATCTGCTCGTCGATCTGTTCTGAAAAGACACCCTTTACCATCTGTGGGAGCTCCTCGTTGAGCTGTATTGCCTGGAGTCAGCCTGCGTGCTCTCTATACACACGCTGGGGGGCACGGCATGGCGGGGCACAATACGTACCTGGCTCTCAATGTTGCCGCCTTCATCGTCGCTGTCGGGGGCAGCACCGAGCGAGGCACCGGGCTGGTCCCGTCCAGCAATACCGCGACGCTTTGCGAGGTTCTCCTCACGCTTCGCCCGGCGGATCTCGACCTGTTGCTCTTCACGGCGGCGGCGGAGTTCGTCGGGCTTGAAGGCGCTCTTTGCCTTGAACGTCGTGCGACGGTGCTCGGGGATGTACTTGTCGGCCATTTCTGCGACTCTGGTGGGCGTGCAATGCGGTGAGTCGGGCAGGATCTGGGTGCGGCGTGTTTGTTTGTAAGGGGGAGTAAACTTTCCTACCAGAGGGGTGATTTTGAAAGCGGCAGCGGCGAAGCGGGTATTGGCGCTAGTAGCTTGGCTCGAGCACTCTACCCAAGCAACCACCACGACGCGTCGCGACCGTCGCAGAGATATACCCGCGCCACCCTTGCTCTCGTTTGTCCTACCTACACGCCTATCTTGCAAGCGAAACACTACAGACAAAGAATTGGTGCAAGCCACTTCGCGTCCCCTGTGATTGCGTCAACTTGTCTGACGGCCTTGTAGGTCACGCTAACCGCTTTCGGACATTTCCAGCTGCAATGCCGCTGCAGCTGCCCAAAGGCTTCACGGCCATCAAAGATGCCACCGAAGCCAAAACTACCGTCAATCTCATTGGCATTGTCGTCAGTTTTGATTCGCCCAAAACGACCAAAGGCAAGGACTTGGCCCTTGACTTCACTATTCAAGATGACTTCACATCTGGGGATGTTGGCGGGCAGTCGAGCATCACCTGCCGATTCTTCAGACCTACCCAGGACAAGTTCCCTAAGATTTCTGGGGTTGGCGATGTTGTGATACTTCGGAAGTTTGAACTGCAGCAATACAGCTTTCGCATGGACGCCATTGGTTCTAGACTCTCCCACATGCTCGTCTTTCCCAGCAGCAGGATTCCCGTTCCAGAACTGAGCCAGCCTTTCCAGGCCGGCAGTCAAAAGCTGCCTCACGCTTCGACCGGGGGCATACCCCCGACGATCCCAGAGCAGATGGCTGTTGTACATCTGAAACATGCATCAACTGGCGCGGCGCCACAGGTGCAGCAGCACGCAGCGACTAGTGTGTCCAAAGCCAGGACAGCAAGGAGGAAGGGTCTGGTCAAGGACTTGGAGCTTGGTAATTTCTACGATGTCTGTGTACAAGTTGTCAACGTCTACTACTATCAGATGGGTGGCCAAGTCGACTTGAAAGTAACCGACTATACTCCGAACGAGCAAATGTTCTACTACGCAGATCCAGACCAGGAGAAGGATTGGCTAGTCAAGGGCAAGCCCTGGAAGGGACCATTTGGTTACTTGACCCTTAACGTCACCCTTTACGGAACAAATGCAGAATGGGTACAGGAGAATCTTGCGGACGGCGACTACGTCTTCATAAGAAATATGCGGGTCAAGTTGTCTGACAGAGGCAAACTGGAGGGTGCATTGTTTGACGACAAATTGAACCCATCACAAGTCGATATCCGTCATCTGCAAAACGCGGCCGAAATCGAGGCGATTGATAAACGACGAGAAGAATATGAGGAGAAGCGTGCGACTAAGACAGCGTTCGAGCTCCTGCAGAATGAACCCAAAAAGTCATCTGCCAAAACGTCAAGCGAGAAAAGAAAGGCGAAGAAAGAAAAGCTGCGAGCCGAGAAGGAAGCAGAGCTGGCCGAGCTAGAGAAGAATCAGCGAGAGTGGGAGATAAATCGGAGTGGTGTCAATGCCTATGGTAAGATCTCTTCGGCTTCTCTCTTTTTCCTACTAAAAGCCTTTAGTCACTGGTGCCTTTCCTCAGATGAAACTTTCGACAATCTCGGACATCATACATAACCCTCATCGCCAGGTTCGCACACCAGACAAGTACAACACATATACTCTTCCCTTTGTCAATTGCAGGCATCGAGCTCGCGTTCGCGTAGTCGACGTTTTCCCACCTGAACTCATACATTTCGCCCACTCTACAAGGGATAAAAAGTGGAACAAGCATCCTAAAAAGCAGAGCTCGACCGGCGATGTTGCGAGAGAGAAATGGGAATGGGGCTTTGTCCTCTTACTTGAAGATGCCAACGTCCCTCGTGACACCGTATCTGAGAAGTTACGCGTCATCGTAAACAACGAAGCAGCGCAATGCCTGCTGAAAATGAATGCCGTAGAGTAAGAAAGCCCACTTCATGATGCCTGGCACCGCTACTGACATTCTCGCAGTCTCAAGAACCAACCCCGCATTCTCAAGCAGCTCGAAGAGAAGCTTTTCATCTTATGGGGTAATTTGATGGAGCTCAAGACTGAGCTGAGAGACCGAGGAACTGACCTTCCACTGCCACCGGGGGACAATCGCTTGCAGAACAAACCCTTCGATGCCTGCATTGAAGAGTATGGCGGCGAAGTGCCTGTGACGGAGGAGCACCCCTTTGGCTATCAGCGTATGCACAAGCTCTCACAGACGACTATTCAAGAATGAGCCATTTCTTTACGACACTTCGGTGCGCTTGGTCACTTTAAACATTTCGCCTTCCACACGATACCCTTGTCCGTTTGTTTGCTTTGGGTTTTAGGAAGGCGTTGAGGGATGCGTATGGGTTGCGTATCTACATTACGAGTACGGAACATGACCGAAGCCAGAAACTAGGCAAAGCGTGACATGTCGACCATCTCCGGGCTTTTACAATGAGCGACCCGTCACCAGGACAAACAACACAATCCGATTCCCATCGATTTAGAAGTCTGTCTCAAATTTGGCATTTTTTCCACATGTGGCGAGGATCACAGCTCACTGCATACGAGACTAGCGTATGCACGGTATTGTACGTAACAAGGCGACGGTCCAATCAACCCTGCCACTTTCCACGTGTAGGCTATGCGTCGCTCCTTCCCTTGCATAGATTTGGACGTTCGTGGCGTGCTGATTATGAAGGGTCTAGCATGTCGTTCGTCAGATTGCGTGATCCTACGTGCTTGTAGCGAAAGGTCACCCATCAGTCACCGCAACTTCGGCTTCGGCGTACCTACCTCACCAACAACCTAGCTCACCAAAGGAATTTCGAATTTTGCATTCGGTTGCTGATTCCCGATTCCGTATGTAGGAATCATTACGGAAGTCACGACTCATTCCAATCAAAGAGCTGGGAGTAGAACACGCAGGAGAATAAACACTGCGACAACTCGGCACCGGAGTGGTACATACGGCAGATTTCTCAGACAGTACCTACAAGAGTGATCCGCGTTATGGCTCTCGAGGTTACGACTACGATGCTACAGGCTCTCGACGCCAGAGTTGCCCTCACAGCTCCCTCGTCACAACCCGAAGTCTTCACCATCAACATCGCCCAACTATCAACCACAGCACCCAAGCTAGATTCCTTCACACTACTTCATAGCGTACTCCTCCTCGACCCAGGATGCATAACCGACGACTTCGACAAACTGCGTTTCGAAGCCGCAGCACATGACCAACTCATGATCCGCAACGAGCAGCCTCTCCAAACTTGTGCCAGCACCTCCAAGCTGCCTCTCTCCAACCAAGAAACCAAAAAGGCCACCTCGGCATCTCCACTAAGGTCTTCCTCCACCTTGCTCATTTCCTCCCCCTACAACATCCCATCCCACTACCTCACTCTCACCTCTCCGCACCTTACCACGCCCTCCATCCTCCTTGCCCTCGCCCTCACTGCTCTCAAACCAGCAACACCCACCTATGCAACCGCGCCCTATACTTCAGCCCTCAACTTCGATGCCGTTCTAGCCGTCCTCCGCGACCTCACCGCGAAGGAAGACTACGTCTGGCAAGCAACAAGTTTCTACGTCGTCACCTTCCACTCGCAGCTCAAGGAGATGATTGACGAGGACTATCTGTATGAGTTGGATCGAGAGTCTCACCGCGAGGCGTGTGAGAGTGGAGGGTTGTTGAAGTATTGGTTTGGGAAGAAGGATGGAGAACGCCGTAACCTTGCAACTTGTAAGTACTGCTGGCGCCGCGTTTCGTTCATTGGCCGTTTCGCCGCGCTGTTGTTTGTTGCTGGTTTGTGATTTTTATTGCTAACGTGTGGATAGGTTTCTGGCATAGCAGGGAAGATGCGTATAGAG
>JAESFQ010000567.1_pt1 | contig 13604 bp, 5 predicted proteins | sample 9269431 | NCBI WGS metagenome assembly JAESFQ01 (sample SAMN14502588, study PRJNA617103) | algae metagenome | isolation source: Plectolyngbya sp. WJT66-NPBG17 and co-occurring heterotrophs from well... | place: USA: Mojave Desert, Joshua Tree National Park, California | collected 2006-08-06
AAGAGTTTTGGAGCAACGAGACAAAGCATGCATGGTTGAGCATCGTACCAGGTACATGAGCCCTAACCGTTCCTTTTCACGGTCGCAAAGTACTAACAATATGGGTAGAGGGCTTGGGCTATGTCCATGTCAAGAATCCTTCGGAGTATTCGAGCCTCCCGCACCCGATTCACGATTACCCCAACCATACCGTCTTCACCACATCGGTAACGCACCAGCTGCATTGTCTCTACACTATACTGGAGGCGTACAACTCTCTGAAGCTCATGGTCGCATCACCTCTGTCGGCGAATGCGGTCAAGATGCCATGGCACATTAACCACTGTTTCGAATACATTAGGCAGGCGATAATGTGCGCTGGTGATGTAGCGTTAGAAGGGGCTGCGACGAGCTTCCCTGGCGATGAGCATGGAGAGGATAGGGGCGGAAGCGATGGCTGGGATGCGAAGCATGTATGCAAAGACTATGGGCAGGTATACCACTACCTGGAGGAACGAACGATCAATCACATGAAATGGATTTCGTCGGATTAGTGATCCAGTTGCTCTCTCGAAAACAGCATGTGCAGCGGGGTGTGTGGCTTGTTGTGCGGGCCACTTGGATAGGCCCACGCGTAAGGCACAACGCCTGGACACATGAATGACGTGTAGAGAGCTTACAATCAGCGTGTTCAAGACACTGGCATGTGTTGTAGTTGTACACTTGCTATGTTGAGCAAATGCGTCAAGATCAACTTGTCAGCTGACTGTGCACCTTGCTTTTAGCCTGTGTTACGCTGGAACATTTTCTTCGAGAACCCGTCATCTCCTTCTATCTGACTCCGTTAGTTGTTTGCAATAAGCAAAGCTCCTTTCTCGCTTGCAACATGTGAATACGGTCCAGCGCCATCACCGCATCTTCCGAGTCCTCCAAAGCATGCATAGACACCACCGGCAGTAACCATATCAAGCGCAACATGCGAGTTGCAGCTCTGCTGTATTAAGTTTGGCCAATCACGACCCCCGTGATGCAACCTCGGTAACGGGGCAAGACAGGGATGCTGCAGCGACGGCATCACCGAAAATCTACGCTCTAGCCTCCGCGAGCGCGTCCGAAGGGGTGTGACCTCAGCAGTCGGGCGCCGCTTTGCACCGTGTCGGGGCTGGACGCTGAAATTGTTGCATGTGCCGTGGGCGTTTTAAACGATGCTTTGTGGAACCCCTAAGATTTCGGCCCATAGGCGCGTATGGTATAAGAGATTGGCTCTGCTCCGGTCATTATTGGGGTGACTTTACCCTACACAAGTCTCACTGTATTGACTACCACGTTACGATAAAGTCCTCTCCTACACTTTTGGCTCAACTGGGCCAGCATCAGACTCTTGGTGGCGATATCAGACCACCTTAGAAAGCATCGCAGCAAGCGGGGAAGCACGAGGGGCAGCGATCAACTGTTAAACCTCGGCCGAACGGTCGCACGACAACTATCTGGGCGAGTCAGAAAAGAGGTTGTAATTAGCAAAGGTACTGAACAGAAGGAAACAACCCGTGGACGACTTGGGCTACCGTGCACCTACATGCACTTGGCTCCAACGAGGACGCTACGTGAAGAGTTAACTTTCCGGAACACGACCACCATCTTCTCCACGACACTGCCTGTGGACACCATGGCACACTCACCATTACTTTTCATCGTTGCGGGAGCCGCCATTTCTTACATCCTATACACCCGAATTACACTCTACCTTGCGCGCCAGCGCTTCAAGAAAGAGAACGGTTGCCAGCCATGCACGGCGCAATTCCACAAAGACCCCATCTTTGGAATCGATAACGTGAAGGTCATGGCGTATAACAGCAAGCACCATATCTTGCTGGAAGAAAATCGAAAGCGCTTCCAACGACTCGGCAACACTTTCCACAACCGACTCGTAACCATGCCTTTTATTGCCACGTGCGAGCCGGAAAACGTCAAGACGGTACTGAGTCTGAAGTTCAAGGACTACGGTTTCGGGCACAGACAGGCTGCCTTCACTCCTCTCTTGGGCCACGGTATTTTCAATGCAGATGGTGAGCGATGGGCTAACAGCCGTCACTTGCTGCGGCCCAACTTCGCTAGGGATCAAGTCGCCGACATTGAAGCTTTCGAGCGCCACTTTAAGCTTATGCTCAAGCACATCCCGAAGGATGGTTCGACTGTCGATTTGCAAGAGCTCTTTTTCCGCTTGACAATCGATACCGCAACAGAGTTCTTGTTCAACCACTCTACCAACTCGCTCCGTATGGTTGGCCAGGAAGACGCAAATAACGAGGACGTCATCTTCAGCAAAGCGTTCAACCTTGCGCAATACGACATCACCACCCGCACCCGCCTTGGTATTTTCGACCGATTCCGAAAGAACGAGGAGGGCAAGAAGGCTATCAACATATGCCACGCCTATGTTGACAAGTTCGTTGACGATGCTCTACGTTTCAGACAGGAACTCGACGCTGAGAAGAGCGCTGGAGGCAGGGACGACAAGTATTACTTTATCCAAGAAGTAGCCAAGCAGACTACCGACAAGAAGCGGATCCGCGAGGAACTTATCAATATCCTGCTTGCGGGACGCGACACGACTGCCAGTCTGCTCAGCAACATGTTTTTCCAGATTGCGAAAAGGCCTGATATATATGCGAAATTGAGGGATGAGGTTGCGGCACTTGGAGGCCGCACACCAACCTATGAGGAGTTGAGAAACCTCAAATACGTCAAATGGTGCCTCAACGAATGTGGGTTTGCCTACTGAGCAAGCGTTGACAGTATACTAATTATGGCCAGCACTTCGCCTTCATCCAGTTGTTCCTGGTAACTCTCGCCTTGCCATTCGCGACACTGTCCTACCGCGAGGTGGTGGTCCAGACGGCCAAGCGCCCTTGTTCGTACCTAAGGGAACGACAGTCGGATATTCACCATACACCATGCACCGCCGCCTTGACCTCTACGGCCCAGATGCAGACGAGTACAAGCCCGAGAGATGGGAGACTCTTCGCCCGGGCTGGGAATATTTGCCCTTCAACGGCGGCCCACGCATCTGTCTCGGTCAGCAGTACGCGCTCACCGAAGCAAGCTACGTGACAGTGCGAATGGTGCAAGAGTTCAAGGCTATGGAGAGCCGAGATCCCGGTGAGTGGCGAGAGGGTCTGACACTAACTCTGTGCTCGATGAATGGTACTCAAGTTGGCCTTACTCCTGCTTAGAAGGAGCGTAAGCGGCTGCAGAGGTTAAGCTAGTGCGGGAGGTGCCACAATGGAGAGGATGACGGACAGTTCCAACAAGATGAGTTGTGCATGCTTTTGGAAACAAGAGACATGTTTTTACTTGTGCGACCTACCTGGCATGGGAAGAAGCCTGGAATAATGAGACGGATATCTCTATTCTAGCATGTCCAGAATAATCGAGGCCATGAGAGTGTCTTCAGATGCAGGATCGTTACTCTTCACTGTATACTACTTATAACTGTGGAATTCTATGATGCTTGGGATGCACACTGGGCCAGTTAGACGTACTGCTTCCAGTGATTGTGTTAGACGAAGCAAACATGGTGCCTTTTGTCAGGCCACAATGTTCCAAGTGTTTCGATTTCACCATTCCCTTTTCAAGATATCAAGTGCTTCGTAATCTGCCTTGCTATTGACAGTTAGCATCACAACCCGTGGACATCATTTGCAACTGTCGTCGGCCAAATCAAGACTAGCGCCGGAAGTCCGCAACTGGGGACTTACCTAGGTAGAAACACAAGTGTTGATCAACAACAGCGAAACACGCCACAACTCACGCAACGAGCCTTCCTTCCAACCCGGCCTGCACCTTTGCTGACAGACACCATGTCACGAAGCCACCGCTCTTCCGCTACGCCTATGGACTTTGAGTGGACCAACCAAACAGGGCCCGTCGACTCTCAATCGCCGTTCCTCGCAGCCAGCCAGCAGAAGAAGCGTAAGCCCCCAGGCCCCTCCTTTGCCTCTCGACAAGACACACAAGAGGAAACACAACCGCTGACTTCACGGCCTTCTTTCGGCCAGCCAGGTCCACACTCAGTACTAGACTCACCCTCCAAGAGCGGTTTTGCGACACCAACTCGGCTGCGCGACCCTGATAATCGCATGACCTACTTCAGCCGCGACCCCAGCAAGCCATTACCGTCAACGCCAGCGTCTTCGGTGCCCGCACACATACAACCGAGCCCCTGGTCTATGCGAACGCCCTCACACGACATCGACTTCAGCTCGGGCGGGGAGACTCCCGGTACACCACAAGTAGACAGCGACCCGGGCACGCCAGACACACAATTGGCGAGCAAGATGGGACGGTTAGCCAATGGCGATGCAAAGGGTGGCCGGCGAGACAGTTGGTTCAAGCGGACCTTCATGTCGACTCCAAGCCCCACCAAGGAGCGGGATAAGGACATGTCGCAAAAGTATTACTCCAAGAAGGCTGAGAACCGTATAGTCAAGCGTCGGTCAGAGCGATCACGGTCTAAGAAGCGCGCTGCTGCACATGACGACGATGGCGACGATTCAGACAACGACCGAGCACGCCCGCCAGTTCCTCCTAAGGAGGCGGGGCCTGTCCAGCAGACTCTGGCTATGAGTGTAGGCGGCTTCCTCTCGTGGGTTGAAGCGCATCCCAACCTCCCATCCGTACTGTCATATTACCTCCAACTCACAGTCAACATGTTCCTCGGTAGCCTCTTCATCTACATTGTCTACTCAGCCTGGGCCGGCGTCATGACCGATGTTGACATCGAATCCTCAAAACACGCGTCTGAAGTCATGGTCGAAATCGCCGCTTGCGCTACAGAATACAACCGCAACCGCTGTCGGCCGGAGGAGGTTGTACCGGCTATGGAGAAGGCATGTGGTGTTTGGGAGACATGTATGAACCGTGATCCCAAGAAGGTTGCACGCGCAAGTGTAACGGCGAAGACGTTCGCCATGATCTTCAACTCTTTTGTCGAAGAGTTCAGCTACAAGTCCATGGTATGTTGCTTTTTTTTCATTGTCGTCAATGCATGGGCAACCGCTATGCATCGACGCGCCTACGAACAACGTGGGGACAGTGGATGGGCGCGCACACGTCCGCACAAGCAGTATGCTCAGTCCTGTAGCTGTGCGCAGCGCAGTAGTGTTCAAACTCAAAGCCCCTGAAACACTCATCACTACGAAGCCGAAGAAGGAAATTCCAGAAGAGTACTGTTTGGCTAATCAACTTCTTTTCCAGATTTTCACAGCCATTGTCATCTTTGGTGGTTTCAACCTCTCAAATTGGGCCTTCGGCCTACTCCGCTCGCAGCAACAACAAACGCAGTCCCACCACCAACAGCAACCCAACGACTTTGTACCGCAAACCCCACATAGAGTAATCAGCAACGGGTATATACAAGATCACGACAACTACCCACCACCGAGTGGTAATTACAAACAAGGTTATCAGCAAAACTGGCAACAATTACCGCCGTACCAACAACAGCATGCACCGTATCAGAGTCATACACCGTACTCGCAAAGGCATATTGAAGCGCCGCCGTTGGTGCATGCGCATACCATGCCTGCATTACCTAGTACGGCACAAGAAGGAGTGTCTGTGTCAGAGGGTGGCAAGACTCCACGGAAACGGGGATTGTTCCGATGACCGTCATCTCCATTACGATTTCTTTGGCCCTCTTGCTATTTTCTGGATAAGCGCGTTACTTTGATTTGAATCAAACTTCTTAGGGTCGTCGTAGGGTAGGCCTGGGCTCAGGTTGGGTCGTAAAAGCGTTGCGAAGTTGGTGGAGTGTCCCGCGTCACGAAACCTCACTCATTTTCCATTGCTTTCACATGTACTTTTCTGCTTTGGTATGATGATCAAACACGCAATTTTCAGTTACCCATGTCTTTGTACTTTTACTGTGTTACAATCGTGTTGTTATGTGCCAACAGTCAATTGAATGAAGGAATTACTAATCTTATCATAAAAAGCACATCTAAGCCTCCAACCTGGATATCAAATGGCCAATCATCTACTTGAGAACCGCCAAAACGCCCGAATCATGGACCCCGTGCCAAACTAAGCACACATACTACATCCTAGGCAGCAGCCTCGGTCTTGATCTCCTCCTTGCCACTTTCCTCGTACTTCTCCCAATTGGCCAGGATGTTGCCAATCTTGGGCGAGTTGGTAAGCTTGTACACATCTTCAAAATACTCCTTGGTCAATGCAAATGGCTTGGCAGTTACGTTGGGGATGTATTTGCCGACCAGCTTGCTTGGGTCGATGGATGTCTTGTGAATCTTCTTAAGAAGGAAAGACCTGAAAGGCTTGACACCAGAGCGCAGGAAGGTCGAATGGAAGGGTACGTCGATACCCTTGAGCGGGATGGTAGCGAAGCCACGCTGAAGGTCGAGCGGCTTGGGCTTGGCCTCTGTTTGCTCAGCGCAGCCCTTGATAATCTCAACTAGGTGGTTCTTGACTTCCTCTAATGACAGAGTCTGCATGAGCGCCTGGATGTCGATCTTCTGTTGCTTGAGATAGTTTGTGACGCCGGTAAGGCAGTCGAGAGCGCGGAGATCACCAGCAGCGACGTACTGCATGTTGGCGATGTTGTAGTTGACAATCTCTAGAAGCCATCCAGTGGTCTCCGCAATGTTCTCAACAACATATTGAAGCGCTTGCTCGTTGAACGTCTTGGAGATCCTGCTGGGGTTGACAGCGCACATGGAGTAGTTCGAGCGACCAGTCTCGTCACGCTCGACGGCGACTTGCATCGTGAGACCACGGTAGAACACGACCGAAACCAGACTCTCAATGGGCATGACCTCAGCCATAGCCGCAAGAGCAGAGTATTCACCAAGAGAGTGCCCGGCAAATGTGCTCTCTGCCTGAATCAGACCCTTGGCACGCATGTCCTCGAACGATGCCTTCTCCATAAGCGTCAGGGCAGGCTGTGTGAATTGAGTGGCTGACAGCAGACCAGTGGGTGACCGGTAAGTGTACGAGGTGGTGTTCTCGTCAATCTCCTTGAAGATCTTCTCAGACTTGATAGAGCCATCCGCAGCAACAGTCTCAAAGGTCATGGACATGTAGTTTTGACGGATAGCCTTGCCGACTGGACCACCAAAGTGGATGGTGAGCTCCTTGGGGTTGTTCTTCACGATGTTGGTGATGGCAAAGCCTATTGTAAGTTAGCCACTGAACGATATAGACGAGGAATAGACTTACCATAGTTGTCCATGAAATGCTTGTCGGCGCGGTCCCAGACTTCCTTGGCGACAGGACTGCTGTTGTAAAGCTCCATACCCATGCCCTGCTCTTGCGAACCTTGTCCAGTGAAGACATACGATGTGGTGGGTTGCTCGACTTCCGCCTCACCGAGCAGGACCTTGTCTTCAGTCTCCTGGTTGCTGACTTCAATCTTGATGATCTTTCGACCAGACACCATACCGACGTGCTGAAGCTTGACATCGAGCATATCGTCGGGAAGCACCATGCCAACGAGGTTGACGTGGTAGCTCCTGACACGGCCAACATTGTTCTCGGCGGCCCATGTCTCGACCAGGCTTCTGACAGCTGCGCTAGAGTACATGCCGTGGGTAATTGTACCCGGAAGGTTGGCATAACTAGCAAACACACGAGAGACGTGAATGGGGTTGTAGTCGCCAGAGACGCGAGCGTAGTTCTCGTTGGACGCTGGTGCCTTGAGCTTGAGCGGCGCCTTGCCATGGAGTGGAATAGCGTTGTCGAACAGCACTGGCTGATCGACCACAGCTCCGTTGCGCTCCAAGTAGTCAAGGACAGGGTTACCGTATGCGGTACCTGATCGGTAATCAACAGACGCAATCTGGATGACCTCCTTGGTCGGAAGCTCGAGCAAGACCTCTCCCTGAGTTTCGATGTCCGAGAAAACTGTCTTGTTCTTGTAGCGCACGACAGTCTCCAGCTTGAAGAGCAAGGTCTTGTTCAGCAGGTCGATCTCAGGCTCCTCGAAGTTGAACCACTCTTTGGACCGCAGAATGGCCACGTCTTTGCTCGTGGCCAGGTTGAGCTGGATGGGCTTCTCGACCTTTCTTTGGAAAGTGTTTTCAAAGTCGTCGTATGCGCCACGGTAGAGGAACTGGCTAGTAACCTCCATGACCGGCTTCCCATCACGGGTGATGGTGCCGCAGACCTCTACCATCTTACCAGAGTCCTGATTGATGACAGCGTTGATCTGCGCGGTGGTGTCAAGAACATCGCCCTTCTTCAACGGCTCAGCGCCGGAGATCATGCGAAACCCGTTAGAAAGATGAACCAGCTTGAGGAGGTCACCATCGATTGCGCGAGGGAAGATAGGCTTAGTAATAGCCTTCCAACCGACAACAATAGCAAAGTCCATGGGGGCATAGACTTCCTTGCCAGGCCGGTCAACAAAGGCCTCGCCCGTGTTGCCAACAGCGTGGACAAAGTCGTTGATGGCCTCACTTGTGACGGTAGCGCGGCCACCATCGAAGCGTGAAGTGACGGACGCATCGAATGGGCATTCCTCATCTCCGAACCAAATTTTGTAGTAAAAGTCCTTGATCCGGTCGTTTCGGGCGTCCATGACCTCATGGATAGGCGCATACCCTACATCTGGACGGTAGGTGAAGCGGAAGGGCAAGGCGACAGCTTGCTTGAGAGCGGTACGCTCCTCATAGATGTTGAGCAGGATCTCGTTGTCCTTTGTGAGACTGACATCGACAGTCTTGATCAACCTGCCGCCATGATGTAGCTCCTTGACAACTATAGCAGTCTTGGCAGGCTCGTTGGGGTTCTGAATCTCAATGATCATGCCAGGTGTGGGGGCAAAGATCCTGGAAGTAGGGTTGGTCTGGAAACGCTGACCCTGCACGAAGATGTCCGCAGTGAAGAAAGCGTGTCTCCACGAGTAGCTAGTGCCTGCCAGAAGCTGTAGCCATGAGTGTACCTCGGGCATTGAGGCGTTGGGAGTAGCAGAGAGGCGGTAGATGACCTTGTTCTCGAGCTCTGATACGGTGAGACCATCAACCTCCAGACCCTGCGGCGGTGCTAGTAGGTTGCTGCCGAAGTACTCGATGACGGGAACCTTGGATTCGTCGTCGCCGTAGATATCGCGCAAGAGAAATTTGATGTGGCCTTGATGGACACCATCCAGTATCTCTTTGATAGGCTCATCGACCTTGGTGGAGTACTTCACAGCCATGGGTCCCTGGAGAATACATGTCCTGCCAACGTCTTGGTCAACAACAGCATCAAGATCCTCTGATTGCCACAGTGAGTCCTTCTTGAAGAAGAACTCAAAGGTCTCGTCGAGGACAGGGACGAATGGAACCGGCTTTTGTCCACGACGTTGGCAAAGCAACAAGAAATGTTGCACATCTTGGGCGCTGATGAGCTGCGTGTCGGCGTCGGGGTAAGCCTTGAAGACCTTCTCAAGCATTGGGAAGGGGTCGTTGAGCTCATCGTAGTTCTGGATCAGCGACTCGCTGCTAGCTCTGCTGAAACGCTCCTCCAGTCGACGGATGAAGTCGCCGGTCAAGCGCTTCAGGCTCTGGTCAATCCAGCGAGACTGGTGCTTGACGTACATGAGGTCTACCATACGTTGGACAACCTCGGCGTATGTCATGTCTTCCAGATCGACCGACTCTCCCTTCTTGTTCTTACCGAACCAGACCTTCTGGAAATCCTTGTTCAGCTTCTCGATGATGTATTCGCGCATCTTCTTCAGTTCGGGGACACGCTTGGCCTTGTCGAGACTGAAGATTTTCTGGTCCATCTCGTGCCAGAAGATGACACCACGTGTTGCGAGCTTGTGAATTGGCTCACCCATCTCGGAGCGAACAGTGATAACACCGCCAGCTGGGCCCTTGTACGTCTTCTCCCAATCGGCGTCGTCGAGACCAGGAGCGTCAACGATAGCCTGTTTGGCCATCTTGGAAGTCTTTGCTTCCTTGGCCGTCATGACGCGACTGCCGAACAAGCAACCATCGTATGGCATGGGCGGGTAGCCGAACTTGGTAGACCATGATCCAGTAAGATATGGGTATGTGTCCTCGGCGCCACCGAAACCGGAACCTGCAACAAGAATGAGGTTCTCGCACTTGCGCAGGCGGCTATACATTTGCAGAATGGGCTGGTGGAAGTCTTCGAAGGAGTGATGACCCCCACCACGACCACCCGTCCACTGGAGCAAGACTGGGAAGGTAGGGTTCGCTTTCGCAATGTTGATGGTCTGCTGGATCGCCTCGACGGAACCAGGCTTGAAGGCAATGTGCTTGATGCCTAGAGTTTCGATGTACTCGTTGGCTACTTCGATGGATGGCACACCGGCACCGATGGTAAGGCCCTCAATCGGGACACCCTCAGCCCTAAGCTTGGCCAAGAGCGGGATCTGCCAGCCCATAGCGCGCGGGTTGACGTAGATGAGGTTGATGGTGATGCCGCGTCCAGCAGGGATCGCCTTTTCGACCTTGTTAATGGCAGCCGTCATGGTCTTCTCGTTGTAGTAGCCACCACCAGCAAGTTCGATCTCGTAGCCAGCGTTCATGGTCGCTGCGACAAAGTCCCAGGGCACAGTGCAAGGTGTCATACCAGCAACCATAACCGGAGGCAAACCAAGCATGCGACTCATCTTGGTGTCGACGTACGTCTGGCCAGTGGATGTTTTGACAAGACGCGGCCCATGCTCCTTGACCCAATCGACAGCGTACTTCACAGCATGATCGAAGTCGCGGTCAAAGATCTCGGGCTTGTAGCCGACTTCGGCGTTTTGGCCATCAATAGCACCTGCGAGGATGACGCGAACACCGGTACCGTCCTTGTTGCGGTTGGTGAGTACGCCAAGACCGGAGATACCGCCAGGGCCGAAGTCAAGAATGTGGGTGGCCTTGGGGAAAACGGTCGCCTTTTCCCACTCGACAGAGTCGGCAGTGATCATGCTAACAAGGCGAGGGACGATGTTGTCGGTCCCGGTTTCGCGAAGGTCTTGACCTGTATGTGTGTCGTACATGGGAATGCCAAGATCGGCAGCGGAGATCTTGATCGCCTTGAGATCATCCTCCAGCTGCTTGGTCGCATCTCTCAGATACGGGCTGTGGAATGGGGCAGTGATGGGGAGGAAGCGGTTCACGAAGCGTACTTTGCGCTCGGTGAAGGGTATCCTGGTTTGGTCCAAGCCAGTTGGAGCCTTGACCTTGCGCAGACGGAGATTGAGACCATAGAGAGAAATTGGCGGGCCGGTAACTACGAAGTTCCGCGCGCTGTTGACCAGAGAGATGGCAATGTGTCGGTCTTGGGGTAAATGGGCGTTGGTTGCGTCGATGTGGTCCTGGACTGCCTTTCTCGAGAGGTCACGGATGGAAAGCATAGGCGTGGGTACACCCTCGCCATTGTCGTCCGAGTCTTGCAAGACTGTGGGAGCCAGCGAGGTTCTGGGGAAAGCTTGCTGACTTCGTGCACCGATCCAGAAGAGAATCTCGATGGCTTTCTTGGCAGATCGCTCAAAAGTCTCCCAGTTCTTCGCTTCGGCGATGGCAGCGGCTGTAACAACGCCCTGCGAGTGACCGGTTACACCCGATAGGCGACTGCGTACGTGCCCAGGATGGCTGCCGAGCACTCTGCACGTTACAACGTAGTGTGCGAGCTGCGTCAAACCAATCAAGGGCAGACTGACGGGTGCCGAAACCAGGTAGTCGGTATCGGGTTGTGAGTCTCGGTTGTTGAGCCATCGCATGACATCGAGGCCCTTGGAGTAGAGCTTCTCAGCGCGCGGGTCACGCGACAGGACGAGGAGATGCTGTGCCTCGGCGGCAACAAAGTCCTCTACGAATGAGGGGTAGGTGTTGTAGATTTCGCGGAGTTCGTCGAAGTACTCCTCGATATTGCCCTGGCCGCCCAGGACAGCGTATATGAAGGCGTTCTCGTCGGAAGCTTCGCGGAACAAGGCCGATTCATGGTGCTTGATTGGGCGCTCGACTGCGGCACGAGCAGCGTAGTATGACCGTACTGTGACCAGCTTCTTCTCAGTGATGCCGGGCAGCGAGGCGGCCAGAGCGTGCACCTCGTTGCCGCGGAGGAAGGCACGCTCGAACTCGGTGAGAACGAGCTTGAGCACCTCCTCGAAAGAGTCGGGGTCCTCGCCCTCCTCCACCTCCTTGGCAATGAAGCCTAGGTAGCGCGCCACCAGCTCCGCCACGGACGATGGCTCATCGTCGAGGGCGAGCTCGTCGGTGGGCTCGGGGAGCGTCGACTTGAACGTGTCCCTCAGTTGTTGTGCATTGAAGTGTAGCGCCGTCGGGATGAGGAGAGTGTACTCGAGCGAGCCGTGGGAGAGGATGAGAGGGCGCAGGTTTGCGGCAGAGCGGGGCGTCGAGATGCCCGTCTGCTGGCCGGAACCGTACATGGTGCGGGTGTGGGATTAGTGGTGTCCTGTGGGCTGTGGGCTGTGGTCAGCTGCGTGTTGGAGTGGGTTGGAGCGAGAAGGAGTGAGTGCCGGGCAGCGGAAGGCGCATACCTCGGACAGATTATACGTGTGGAAGGAACGAGGGAAGCAGGAAGGAGCGTCTGAGCTGTGTGAGCTCTCGTCTTCTGGCTATGGCGGGGGAAGAAGGTGCAATGCCACAGCAGCACCAAAAGAGGCGCGGAGAACAGGTGTCCCCAGTGGCTCGCAAGAATCACTCGATGCGTACCTCTTCACTCAGACAGAAGCGAATCTGGCCGACGTGCTCGGGATGTGGCCCGTACTACTACTACGGCTATCGTGTCGCCGCTCCCGTGGTGTGTGCGGTGCCGTGTGCGAGGGGCGTAGAGAAAGTAGACGGCAGGCAACAGCAATGGCAGAAGGGCGGCGGGGGCATAAGAAGAGTAATCAGGAGCGGGTGCTTATGCAATTGAGCGGCGAGGAGGTGAGGGACGAGTCGGAAGCGGTGCGCTGGCGTGGTTATGGTCGCGCCGAGTTGGTCGACTTTTTCGACGAGGAGCTCTCACGTTTGGCCCGCACCAGGCATGCGTCACTAGCGCCGGCAGGGGTCTGCGCTATGTTCCTACACAAATGCTGGGGCAGCGGCACTCAACAAAGTCAGTCAGTCGCCCGGCCCTGGGCTGATTGTGCATGCACGCAGCTGTTGAGGCCACGCTGGACCAAGTTTCCAAGCTGCCGTTGAGCCTCCCGCCCACTCGCACGCCGCAGCATAATCTCTCGTCGCGGCGTGGCTGCTGCCTCTGCCTCCGCATCGCTCGCAAGCCCATCTCTTCCAGGCGAGATTAGTTCGTTGAGCACCGGCCAAAGCAGTAACGAGCTGCAGTCGCAGGGGTCTGGATTTTTAGTACCGCCAGTCCGAGGCGGGAGAAATCCTCAACGCCGTGCCATGTCAACGCCAGCCGCCTGCATTCCAACAAGAGATAAACAGCCAATGCATTGCGTCTCTCGTTCCTGCAACTCCCGCTGACCACTGCTCTCCCTCCGAGAACCAACACTCGCAAAAAAAAAGTCGCCGTTCGCGGGGAGTCCACGCACCACAACCCCTCCCCGGACCCTTGAATCGTCTCGAGTGCTCTCACCGCACTATACACTACCCACCCACCTAATAGCGCGTCTTCTTCCTGGCACTTCCTCC
>JAESFQ010000568.1_pt1 | contig 13594 bp, 13 predicted proteins | sample 9269431 | NCBI WGS metagenome assembly JAESFQ01 (sample SAMN14502588, study PRJNA617103) | algae metagenome | isolation source: Plectolyngbya sp. WJT66-NPBG17 and co-occurring heterotrophs from well... | place: USA: Mojave Desert, Joshua Tree National Park, California | collected 2006-08-06
TCCATTCTTTGCCGTAGGAAATGGGGAGGTCATAAAGAGTCCGGTGTTCAGGCAGAGAGTTGCAACAGCGGCAAAGAAGTATCTGTGAAGGAGAGCGGGACAAAATTAGACGTCCGATCAGGGTGGCAGACAGTCACAAGCACAAGGGCTCACTAGATCCCTAGAAGAAGAGTGATTGACACAAGGGCAGCTCCGGCCTCCTGCAGCCCTCAACGCGAGAGTCTCATCCAACCAACGGCTCAACTGTCTCAGAGTACATTCGCAGCGAAGCAAATCCGAGACGATGGGGGCAGTAGAAACGGGAGTATTCGGATGTTCCAGCTGCATGTCTGTGTATTGGGCGCGCACAGCCAGTAATTGCCGGCGAAGCTGTCTACATGCCTTGTCGAGTTCGCGTTTGCGCTGCGTCTAGGTCGTTGTTGCCAGGAGCAAGAAGATATGTGATTCGAGAATCATGACAATGGAGTTCCATGTCGCGCACGCTTATCAAGCTTTGCCGCTTATCATCGCCAATGAATTGACATACACTTCTCGGATGTAATACAGTTGTATGACTTGGAATCCATCTATCTGCGTAGCTTCCTGGGTCACCAACAGTTGCTTATGGGGAAAGGTGGATGCTTGTCATTTGCCTATCAGTCTGTTTACTTGATGCTTGAGACTTGAACATAGAAGCCCCTACAACGCTACTTGCGCATCTTTAAATCTGCGGTCACCTTGAGTTCCGCATTTGCCTGGATTTTGTTTACAAACGCGCAAATCCCCCACTCACCTTCACCTCGTCTCCACTACACTCCACGTATCACCACTCCAATCTACTCTCATTATCCTATCTATAACGAACACTCTTACCTCACCGCTATTCAATATTTCATAACTTAACTTCGGCGCGTTGAAGCGATCAACATGGCCCCGGAACCAACCAACGTCGATACAGTCGATGACCAATGGCTCGCATTTCGAAAGAAACATGACGATGAGAAGAAAATCTTTTGGCAAAACGTTACGAGTTCGCATGCTAGATTGCATCACAAAGCAAAGAGCAAGGAAACAGAGATCCTTGCCAGGCACAAGAGAGAGGAGGAGGAGTTCTGGAGCAAGGCAAAGGCGACAGCAAACAAGGGTAAGAGAAAGACCGGAAACAGATCTTCTGTGTCAAAAATAGGAGCTCAGAGTCAAGCAAATCGTCGCGTAACTGCAGCACCGCCAGAAGCCACCGCCAGAGTCAAACAGACGCCGGCACCAAGCTCAAACACACCACCGACACCTAAGCCAGGAAGCAACACCGCGATACCAGCAGCTGGTTCCAAGAACAAACAGGCAGCTGTTACAATCATCGATCTTTGTTCTGACGAAGATGATGACGTGCCAGTCTTGTCATGGGAGAAGCCAGCCCTGCGGCTAGCTGACTCTAATGCGCAAGAACCAGTAAGTCAGCAACCAACGCAGATATCTTTGCAATAATATTAATCGACTCAGGATACGACACAATCATCACAGTTTAAGGTTAAACATAGTGTCGGTATCCAGAAATCCCCGGCTCCGCATACAACTTCGCCTACACTACTCACAAACGGGATCGGTAATCCCAATGCACGCATTTCGACTCCGGCTACTTCGCAGCGTACTTCGACAGCTACGCCCCAGACGCAGCAGTACGTAAGCTATCGACGAGACCAGCCGTCGCCGGCTCAGGAGTCATCTTTCCGTGGGCTTCCTTTGGACAAGGACGATGTGATGCAGAGGGAAGGTCGTGTTTATGTTCTAAATGGCTCAATTGTAACCATGCTGGATGGAAGCAAGAGCAATTCGGCTGCTCAGCTCGTTACGAATGGTACGACAAAGAACGTGCACATCGACCAGGTGTCGCATAGTTCGGTGCAGGCACGAAACGCTATGGTCGAGTCGATTGATGGAGATTCTTTAATGCGTGAAGCTCCGCATGGTAGATTACACAGTCTTCTGAGTCTGAATCAATCAGCTAACGTTTTCATAGCTTCAACAAGACCACAACAGCCCACGCCCAACATGCTTCCATCAACTTCGGCCGTCTTGGACGCTCACCATACCCCATCTTCCTACCCAGACATACATGCGCCTACATCACCGTCATCTGGTACCCCGATCACGCAGCCACCTACTCTCGCTACTCCTACCACGGCGAGCTTCAGAAGGCCTTTTCTCCCGGCCAGCGTTGCAAAAGACAGCATCACAGCTGCTAGGAACGTTCGCGCCAGTTCTCAAGCCTCTGCTTCAACTTATCGTTCCTCAAGCATATTTCAAAGTCAACGTGATACATCAGTCGCATCCCGAACTTCTTTTTCATCGTCGCACTCGAGCAAAGGGAAGAGAAAGGTAGTCGACCTAAGTAGTGATGAGGAGAACGACTATTCCCCGCCATCTGATGATGATGAGCCCAGGTCGTCTGTTATGACGGACAAGGCGCCTAGGGATGTGAAGAAGAAGCAGGTATTTGGGCCGGCGAGCAAGAAGGCTAAATTGCCTCCAACACTACCGCCGGCTCTGACCTCAAAGAGTATTTTCAAGAGGGAAAAGAACGGCTTTGGCTTTACGAACTTGCAGAAACCGAAGCCCAACGTCAACAGCCAAACAGCCTCCTCATTACCTAGTACGCCGCCACGTGCGCCTATCAAAAGTTCTCAGCCAACTTCATCATCTACACCAACACCACCATCCAAGAGGCCTACCAGGCCCACTTCCGCCATATCACCAGTTCAAGCAGCACCAGTGTCGCGCTCCCCTCGCAAAGCCAAACTTGATGCCTCGGCGAGAATATCCCAACTCAGCGAAGCGGAACTACAAACCCGCACTGACATGACCATCGACGAAGCAAAAAAGCACAAGGAAACCGAGGCCAGATTCGTCGAGCAAGTCAGAGGCAGTTTGACAGGCATGTCTATCACGCCCGCTCCCAGCACCGCTAGTGACAATGCTGTCGAAGACGTCCAGACGCTAGCCAATATCTCAGACCCGGAGAGCGCTACATCCAGGACGCCTACCCGCGCGAAGCACAGCGCCGGATGGAACTCGTGGACTCGCTCCCGTGTCAACGGCGACAGATACCTGGCCAAGTCCCGTTCTTCGCGCCCTATAGTGCGAGATGATGAAGATGACGAAGACCCAGATGTAAGTAAGTACAGCGTCATCAACGGAATCATCTTGCATGAAGTGGATCTAGATATGGCAAGACTGACGGGTGAGCAGGACAGGCGGAATCTTACGATATCAAGAGAGACGGACGGTGGCAGTCACGCACGCGCAGTGAGCGCGGTGGAGGTGTTAGAACATAAGGCGTCAGTACGGGGCAAGGGGTCCACGAGGAAGACTTATGGAAAGAAAGGAGTTGAGTTCATAAGGAGCCCTTGAAAGCCACGTTGGGTGGAAAATACCCCAAGGCTGGCATACCGCGAGGGTTTGGCACTGGAGATCTTGCTTGCAGAGCGGAGATAGAATAGTATCTGTCTGTCATTTACTCGTACGGCGTCGCTTCATGCTGCGCATGTAGCACGAATCCCATTATCTGTCCAAGCATTGAAAACAAACCATTAAATCAATCTTCACCATGAGCTAACCAAACCATCCAAAGTCGTACTCACGGTAACCACGATCAGTTGTTCATCATGAGGTAGACCGCAAACAACAAGCAGGAGGTGGTGATTAGTTGCAAGCCGCAATAAAGTACTATATTGGGGAAACATGCTACTTCGGGAAACCGTTCACGCACCTCTCACCTCTTCCCTTTTCCCCGCACCATATCCCCAACCGGGCTGACAACTACCCCGAGGCGCCGCTTCATCGAGGCCAAGTCTTGTCCACCTGCGCTTTCGCGACTTTGCATTGACAATATGCAACAAAGTCCAGAAATCAGAGTCCAGAGTCCACAAGTCCAGCATTCCCAACAATCCAACAACTCCCATCTGCAGCTCAACAGCCGACCGTACTTCCCTTCCACATTCTATTCTCGCTCCCCGGAAGACATAAAGTTCAGAAACGAGGCGGCAGTTCTGTGCTATCCGTGCTATTATCATGTCGCCCCCGCATCCCAAACCCTTGTCCTTTGGCTACTACCTAGTCAAAAAACGAAAGCTTGCGGCCCCGCAGCCAAACAACTTGAATGCCGTTGAACTAGCTAGCTCTGCTTTCATCTCAACAAAAACTAACCTCGTCCTCCTCAACGGCGTAGACGCGCATTGTTGGGGAAAGTGGAGTGAACGCGTCGGAAATACGGAAGAGGTAAGACTGGGAAGTAAGAAAAGACACGCCATGGGAAGACAAAACCGCGCGGTGCATTGCGTGGCGGTGCTACTATCCCAACGGGTTCCTCGAGTTTACGCCGAACGTTGACGACAGGTGTAGGCGTATTAGTCCGAGTCATGCTTCTACTTTCCTATAATTGGCTGGCTTTACTTGCCCGCCGGAGAGTTTCCCATGGGACCTAGCAGTAACGTAACAGCTCTAGTTAGCTAGTTTGGTTGGTGGGTTTGGTTAGCCAGAGTCTTGGGAGTTCGGTTCTTCCTAGCAGCTAGTAAAATTAGTAAACCGGGGCAGCCGCCGCAGGATGGTCGATGGAGAAAGGGCTGGCGGAGAGGATTGCCATGTGAGAACTGCGGCGGCGGTGGCGGTGGAAGTTGCCGGCGACAGAGAGAGGAGGTGGGGAGACGGCAGGTGTCAGACGGAGAAAAGTACATGTTTCATACATGCACACATACTCACATACGTACATACACCAAGAAACCTTGAAAAGTCGGCTGCAGCACGATAACTCTCTATGAATATTTATCAGCCCATTTTTGCTCAACCAACTAGGTCTATCCCGCCTTCTCTCATCTCTCATCTCACCTCCCAGCACCATCGCTGCAACGTCGGAGAATTTATCTCCTTTACCCTTTCTGCCACGATTTTACTTTGCAGACAAGTGAAGCGAGGGGGGCATTCCGCCCCCAAATCCCAGTCCCAACTAAGTTTGCAACGGTTGTGACCGTTTTGCGAGTTCGCTTTGGTTCGGGATCGGGATTGGCCTTTTTTTTCCTTTTCCCGCGCCTACCTCGTCTCGCGTGTGCTACACACACACTCACACACACATGGTAGTGGTAGGGATAAGGGGGCGGGTGGATGGGGCAATTTCGGGTTCCCCCTCCCTCCCCCCTACCTACCTAGCTACACTCACTACCTAGCCAAACGGTGAACCAACGGTTAACCGTTCCGGCAGGCATATCGCATCTAAACCATAATCAGCCTGTTGTACCACTCTCGCACGCAGATAGACACACCCAGAGACACAGAAACACACTGCTAGCAACATCAGTTGCACAACATTGCGTCGCGTCGCGTCGCGTTACATTGCGTACCTGATTTTTGGGTCCCTAACCCCCTATTACCCACATGTTACCCACTCAGGAAGGAAAAAAAGAAAGGAAACTCATCCTTGTTCCGACGCAAACGTAGTCAGGAACCAGGCACGCAACGGCCATGAGTGGTATTCAGCCACGCGAGACCAGGCTCTCCCGGCTTGTCACCTGTCCACCTGCCGCTTTGCGAACGTCTGGGGGGGGGAGGCATGTACCGATGGCGAAGAGCTAGTGAGTTGACCAAGCGACGTTTAATTTTTTTTTCCAAGTCTTGGACAATATCATACTGAATTGCATGGAAAGGCTTGCGTGTGCCGTGCCACTGTAAGCGTTCGTGAGTGGCTGGCGAATGGTTCATGTGGGTTCTCTGCTCGTTCGGTGGGTTTCAAGCATCGCAGGCGAACTGGTCCGGCGTCTAGATCTGGGATGCAAGCTCCGATTTACTTGATACACGACGCATGTCTGCAGACTGAGTAAATTACGCTGCAGTTTTGCCGGGCTATGAGATACTACCGCCACAAGTCACTTAATAACGGCTAGCATATTTGCTTTTTGAAGTGTCTATTATATGTCCAGGGTAGTAACAACTGGCCCGTCTACCAAATACTCGCAAAACAAGCGCAATATAAACATATCCGAAGACGCAATCATAATCTACAACTCCTTCCTCATGCCGTAATCAACGTCCTGAGTCATGCTTTTCAATGCCTCCATGCATCTTTTTACCATAGGCGCCAAAGTCCGCTCGCACAAGAAATGACTGATCAACAGGCTACAAACAGAGTGGAAAAGACAGACCGAAAACCAACGGAGTATGTCGCAAGAGATCATAACTTGCAGACGGGTATCAAAGGCACGGCTAGAGTGCTCTAGATGGTGGTGCATGGTCGAGTTGTATCGAAAAGTGAGGAAAAGAGTCATCGGCAGATGAACGACGACAGCCTGAAACCCAATACAGCCATGATGAAACATGGGTGTAAGCAACAGCCGGGCCTATCGCAAAGGATTTGGTGCCGTGTCGAAAAGGGTCGTCGACCCCGGTCGTTCGTAGGGGCTCCCTGCAAGTGCCGAGAAAGTGGGTCAACGGGGCGGCTACCTGCAACTAGGGCATCCGTTTGGAGCATGTGGCCTGAGACTTCTTAAGGAGAGCCATCGCGCCTCGCCTTCTTGCTCCTCTCGATCCTTTCGTTCCACCGCCGCTTTCCAACACGTGTCTCGAAATGTGGCGCTACTTGGGTCACGTCTTGGCCTTGGCCCATCATGCTACTTCGCATTTTGTTGCGGTAGGCATCAACTGTTGACCAGGTTAGTGAGATATTCCTGTTTGCACTGAACCATCCACTTACGAGACTTTTGCAGAAACAATGTCCTTCCTGCAAAGACGCGACTCTGGCTCCAGCTCATGCGGTACCCAAGATCGTTGAGTGTAATCTCCTTCGACCGTTTCGCCCGAGTAAGACGCGGCTTTGGCACACGAGTCTCGCCATCAAGCGTTGGAACAGGAACAATAGTAGAGCCGGCCAAGGGAAAGCTGGGGTCGCTTTCAACGTCGGGCTCATCGGCAAAGACCTTGCTGCCACGAGGGCTGGCAGGTGGGGATGTCATTTGCATGGCAAAGTAGCTGCGAGGGAAGACCGAGTTGGATTTGCGGTAAGAGTCGGGCATCTCCTCCATCTTGACCGTGTCGAGAGTAACTCGCACGCGCACTCTAGTTCCTCGTTGCGCATCGTCGACAAGAATGAACTTGCGGCGCTTCGAGTCGGGTAAGTCGCCAAACATGGCTAGTTTTCGCTCCTCTTCGTCTTGCTCCTGCTGCTTTGAGACGGTTACGCCCGCTGCATGAGACGGAGGCGGAGCGTGGCTCAGCCCGTCGTGGATCGGGGGCATGCCGCTGGAGCCTGCTACTGAATCGCTCGATGGGTAAGTCGGGTAGAAGCTCTGAGCAGGACGCCCGTCGGAAGGTGATGATTGTCCGTTTGGCGCTTGGTGATGATGAGTGTGTGATTCACCGTAGTCATTGGCTGTACACAAAGAAAGTTAGCTTGCACATCCCAATACAACTCGACTTGCCATCCTGCGCTGGACCAAAAACATGTGTAACAGTGGGGTGGGTATATATGCAAGCATGCATGGGGTAGTGATATCGAAGGGGTATTACATCAAGGAGTGTGTAATAATGTACATGGAGAAAGAACGACAGAGGTATCATTTAAACAACCAACAACAATTGCGCCTTATCACATCACATCTGGTGAAACATACCGCTAACGTCATCCGGTCCTCCGTGAGGCCCTCCCGGTCCTTCATGGTGATGGTGCATCTGGGGACCGCCCATGCCCATGCTGGGTTGTCGGGGTGGTGCTGCTAATCCGGCCGAGTTTGGGACACCGGGAGCACCTGGTCCGCCTGGTCCACCTGGTCCAGCCATGTGGTTACCATGTGTAGCCGATTGGGCTTTCCTCGTGGTCATCTTGGCCATTCTCCGCACACGTCGGCTCCTTAGTCGAGGATCTTGGTTGCTGTTCCTCCAGCTGTCGACTGCACGCTGGATAAGACCTCGCTTACCGCGCAAACAAGGGTTCAGCTGTGCTAGCGCCCAACCGACCGTATTGCATTCGGTCTCGTAGTGTAGACGATTACCCTTGTACTGATCTTTGGCGCAGCACGCACGTGGGTATACACAGTTCTCAGTCTTGAAGTCTTGCGGGAGCTCGTCAACGTTGATGGACTCGACGTCGCAGCGGATCGTGTACTCCATCTTGACCCTGTCGCGAGAGTACTCAAACGCAATCCATTGCACGCCGTTCTGGTCTTGTCGCACAACAAGAGGAGTAGTGGCAGGAATAGGACCAGGCGCGGCATTGGGGTTTACGTTGGGTCCTCCCGGAGGGCCAGCGTGCATGTTAGGAGTACCAACAGGAGGACCTTGAGGCGGAGCTTGTGGCGGGCCAAGTCCTGACGGTGGCCGTTGGAGCGGCGTTTGCGACATGCGCGGCTTAGGGCTTCCAGTCATTCCGGGGGTTTGAGGGTGATGCTGCTGATGTTGCTGTTGATGTTGCATCTGCTGGTTTTGCTGGTGGGACATGAGCAGCGATTGCGTCGCCATTGGCTGCTGTGGCGCGCTTGAGGGATGCTGCTGGTAGGGTGACTGTTGGGGTACTGCGGCTGAAGCATAGGGCGTGTAGTACATTGACTGAGGCATCTGGCTGGGCGGTTGTCCATAGATTGGCCGGCCGTGTTGGTCGTGCTGTGGAGACTGAACGGATGCTGGTGAGTTTGACTGCGGGGTGTGGTACGAGATGGGAGGGTATCCGCCACGATTCATTGTTGCGGCCGCCATGAGCTCTGGGGTTTCTGAGAAAGTTAGAATTCCATTTTACGCTTGACGGGATATATGACGGGGGCCATCCAGGTCGAGGCGCCATTAATGGGCTTCGCGCATGGGCAGACGCGTCGTGGTTTGTGTACACAAAAAAATAAAACATACCTGAGGACGAGTAGTTGCTCGGTGCACTGTTTGTGCTGTAGGGGCTCTGGTGGTGCTGGGAGTAGTAGGGGACCTCTTGTTGTTGTTGAGGCGGTGGGGGCCCTTGGATTTGCTGAATGTAAGGCGACTGGTGCTGCGGAGGTCCTTGGGGGTTTGGATGTTGCGGCGATGGATAATGGCCCTGTGCAGGACTTTGCGAAGGCACCGACTGGTGGGGCGAGTCGGGATGGTGCTGGTGTTGATGTTGTTGATGGACTACACCAGGCCTAGGATGGTGGACAGGAAGGTGACTAGGCGGAGGCAAGCCCTGTGCCGAGTGGGGATGATGCTAAAGAAGGCCGCCAGTCAGTAAGGCCGCTGGGATAAACAAAAGACGAAAAAGCAATTGTCGACTTGTGCAGCAGTGGGTGTGGTGGTGATCGGGGGCAGGGAGTGCAAGCAAGGTGAGTGGTGGGGGTGCGGGTCGTCGCTGTGGTTGGCTAGACGGCTAGGGATTGGCGGCGATGTGCTGCAACAGGATGTAGGCGAGGAGCAGGGTCTGGAAAAAGGACAGGACGGTAGGGTATAGTTTATAGGATGGGAAGGGCAGACTAGAGAAAGTAGGGCGGCATTTGGTAACGTTGACAAGACAGAGGCGGACCAGCGGTGGGAGCGGAAGGCTGCTAGGATAGCAGGGATGGGGCTGGTGGTCGGTTGCGTGACAAGAGGCTTCGAAGTAGACAAGGAAAGCTTTGGCAGGTGCGACAGGGGAGGGGGGCATTTGGGTAGCAGGGCAGCTTGGCAGGAAGGGCATACCATGTAGGCAGAGACGCGACGGAGCTGGGGTAACTCGTCGTGGGTGGGCGCGACGCGCAGTGGCTGCTGCAGCATGCAAAAGGCGCGAGGATGAAGCTACCAGCGGCGACGGGTTTGGGGAGGGGGGTTTTGCGACGCAGCGTCGAAACTGCAACGGTCGAGGGTGCGGCAGGGCCGGTCAAGGCAGAGCGAGCGAAGGGGGGGAGGGTAGCGAGTGTGTGGGATGACGATGATGGTGCAGGCGGTCGGACGGAGGCGCGGTAGGGGGTGCAAGGAAGCAGAGTCGACTCACCATCTTCTGCGACGCTACAGGCGCCGCGTCTTCCTTATACTTGCGGGCCCTATCTGGGATTTTTGGCTGCGACATTGTGATGATTGCGCCGTGGTAGACGTCGAAGGATCCGGGCAGCGAGGGTCCGGGCGCGGCGGTGGACGAGGGTTGGGAAGTCGATGCAGTAGCGTGGCCTGCGCAATTTCACGCGCAGAGCAGGGGGCGCTAGCGACGTCTAGGGAAGGGCAGCGAGGAGAGTCTGCAAAGGCGGTGGGAGGGCCGAGGGTGGAGACGGTCGTTAAATCAACCTGGAACAGCCACCTCCCTGCGCTGCTGCACGCTCGGACGGCGCTGCTGTTTCGAGCGCCCAAGCCGCGGCGGATGCGAGGGTGCCGGGGTCAGCCATGGATGGCCGGCGGAATAGCCCTGGTCGCCGTCGCGGTCGCTGGAGCTGCCGTGGAGCACTCAGCACCGAAGCCGTCTGTCTGTTGTTTGATCGCGCCGCCGTGTGTCGTCGTCCTGACTTGAAGCTCGCGTCTGGTAGCGCACGTGACGGTTGGCTTTTCTACGTGAGAGCTTATCGGCGGAAGGCGCGGGCGGTCACGACGCGGTCGGTGTGGGCAAGAGCGAGCGTCTTTCCTGCTAGTGTCCTTCGCTCACACAGTCAATCACACACGTCCTCAGCAAGAGGCTGCTGCTGCCGTCATCGCGCCTGCCCCCATTGCGCCTGCCCATCGCTGCTCGCGTCGCCCCTGCCTCGCTCGGCTAAATCCTCGAGATGGGCAGTCGCGAACCCCGCGGTACCTCACTTACGCCCATGGCGTCTTAGCTGCCGGCTGCTATAGCTGCATCTGTTGCATTGCCTGCACACGATGCCACCTGCTCCTTCTGCCATATTCATCTCGCCCTGATCACTCTGTGCGCCCGTCCGCGCCTGCTCTGACGCGTCGCCCTCGAGTCCAATTCACCGCCGCTAGTCGACCGTTTTAGCAGTTGCACCACCCAGCCCAGCGCCCCGCCGCCTCGCACGCCATTGGCCCGTGGCGCCGGTGAGAGTACGCCCAAAACGGCCCACCAGCCTGTCGTTTTTGTGCCCCCAACGTCGCCCGCTGTGACTGGCCGATGCACGCCCGCAGCCTCCAATCGCCATCGAGTGCGGATCGGCACCGCCATGCCTCGTGCTGTCTGCTGCCCACTGAGATGTCTGAGATGCTTGCTCGGGAAACGGGTCATGGGCTGCCTGCTCAAATCGCCGCTGATCGGCTCTGGGACGTCGGGTTGCAAACTTCTGCGGAGCCATGGCACCGACCAAAACTGCTGCTCCAGGGCCGCATCGTGGGCAGCGCCCTCTTCATGCATCGGCCAGCCCTAGCAGACAATTGCCCGTGTGGCTATTCCAAGTTAAATTACCCTTATGCTCAACGCGCGAGCAACACGCGTCGATAGCTTCTGCTGCAACATCCGGGCGAATAACCGCTTAGGCAAATGCGATAGCAATACGTATGAGCATTTACTCCATCGCTTCCGGCGTCAATGCAAACGTGTCGTGCCGCTCCCTTGCTGGGCGTCTCAAGCTTCGAGGAAATGGCGACAGAAACATGGCGCCGTTCCACGTTGTGAGCAATACCCTCCCTGTCGCGATCGTGGCATGGGACCTGGGCTTGTAAAAGTTCCGAGCGAGGCGTTCGCAGTGCGGAGAAACCCTGGGAGCACGCTTGATGGCCTTGCTCACGACAAGGGAGATAGCTCAGGTACCGAGCGACCATCAACTCTATTCTGACGCCGCTCGCTACCTCTCGATACAACACAACACGTCGTGACTACATGCCCCACCCGAGTCGCCGCGCACAGGGCCGCACGCATTCTCACCCACATGCTCACCATGCCCAGCACTTGTTGCAAAATCTTCACTGCCAACTTTGTGTGCAAGCCAAACTCTCTCTGAACACCTTCAGGCGGCGCCTTGTCATGTGTTGACGGCTAGCCACGCTTGCACTAGTCGTACAAGATATGGAAAGACGCATGTCGATCTTGTCAGCAAAAACCGGTGCTGTGTTACATCGGGTTACTCTTCTTACTCCATCCACAATGATTAGCTGTGTGTCTCCGCAACGTTGTGCAAACACGGCCGACGGCGACATGCATGTCGGCCCAGGTCAGCTGGGGTGGCTCGTCGACATTCTCGCGCGTCGCTCGTCGCCCAGGTTCTACAACAGTCTCCAACTCCGTTCGTGAAGTCGCTTCCGTGATGACCGTTGAACGACAAAGCTTTCTCACGTTTAATATCGCCCGGGCGTCATGGTTGTTACCTTCGCGTGCGGTTATACGGTTGACAGGCCATTGTCCTAGCCAACCATATTCTGCAGACCGTTGTCCACTCGCGGGAAGCAGGGATGCATGCCTGGGCATCAACGGTCGACGATCACAAGGGACAAGGTGCGCGACGCTACCGTACATGGATCCGACTCGTCCCGCACTGCTCTTGCCCATCGCTGCAGACTGTATGCTGCAGCACACCACCACGGCTACGACTACCGCGTGTCCCCGATTCGTTACGTTGCGACCTGGAAATAACGTCGCATCCATCTTCGATGATATGCAAACTTAGGTAGCATGCTCCGATCCTTCATCTACCCAAACTGCACTGCTTATCGACTGACCGGGGAGCGATCGGCAGATGGCCCCATCATATCGAGCAGTTTTACATTGTCAAGTTTTCTCCGCTCGCGGCAGCGGACATGTGAAATAGGCTAGGCAACTGTAATGGGCCTAGGCCTTCATTGCTTATTGCAACTCTATCGGCAGATAGCAGTCATACTCAAGCATGCGATACATCACTGTCAATCAGATGGTGCGATAAGATCTTGGGGCTGGTGATGCGAGCTCCAGTTGTCCGCCCGGTTGGAAGATCTTCAGGCCCCCCTCGACCTTGCTTCCCGCATCCCTTGAGGGTCGCTGTGCAGCTTGGGTGTGGTTCCGACATGTGTTTCCCAGGGTATATCTTGGGTGGGCACGAGGAGAGCAATGAGCCGAACACGAGTACGCGCCTAAGATGCCGCCGTGCCACATGTTTCGCAATTTGTGAACCAAGGACTAGACCCTCTCGTCCTCTGCTGCTTTGAAATCGCTCTTTCTCTAGCCGAGCCTTCAGTTGCGAACGTTACTGCATAAGCGGCATTTCTGACAGGCGACTGCCTTGTCCTCATTGGTTCAAGCTGGCCTCTCTTTCTACCGGTTTTTATCATGAGACGGGGTGATCTGTGCCATCCCGGCCAATATCATCGAGCTGCGACAAGGTCCGGCCGGCCTCCCGTACCTTCCCTGTTCTCACCAGGCCTTACGGCGGCAGTGATTCGAGCGGACACTTGTGGAAAGGATTCGACATGGGCTGATGGGTGCAGCATCACGTTAACCGCTGTTTTCCATGATGTCAGCCAGCACTAGCTCCCGACGCACTGCACCAACCTGCTACACTACTGTACGAATTGGCCGCCTCGGCTTGTAAGCCATCTAGGCCAGGCCCAGCCCCTTCGATATCTTCGACCGAGACGCCACAACACACACGTCTAAGGAGTGTGTAATCAGTATACGTGAATGCTAGTTTCCAAGCGCCATGTAACACATGGATTCAATGACGCGCACAATTCTATTTTACAAGGCTGTCCGTCCGAG
>JAESFQ010000569.1_pt1 | contig 13594 bp, 21 predicted proteins | sample 9269431 | NCBI WGS metagenome assembly JAESFQ01 (sample SAMN14502588, study PRJNA617103) | algae metagenome | isolation source: Plectolyngbya sp. WJT66-NPBG17 and co-occurring heterotrophs from well... | place: USA: Mojave Desert, Joshua Tree National Park, California | collected 2006-08-06
ATGAGAGAAAAAAGTGGTTTGGTCAAAGCGACAGACCAATCTTGGTTGCTGTCGGGTGGGTATCATTCTTGATAAAGCTTCTTAGCTAGCTAAGTAACAAAACCAGCAGGGTGGCTGGTTATGGGGAGATGAAAGGAAAACGCCTCATTCATGCATCTGAATCGTTCGGTTCGTGCATCGTGATAGTCGTACAGTTGGATGGCCTTTGTAAACCCCCGTAAATGCCTCGAAAAAAGTTGTGGACAAGGAAAGAAGCCGCTCGCTGAAACGCAGTAGACCTGTTGCAGGCCTTTATTTAGAAAACAAGGAAAGGTACAATGTGAGAAGTGAATTAATAGTTGTGGGTTGAAGACGGGGATCAGCGACTGGTTGCCTTGAGACTGGCACGCTTCAACAAGCGGCTCACGAGGTTTCCGCGCTGCTTGGGCTTGACGTAGAAGGCACCTTTGGTACCGGTCATGTCGTCGGTGAAGACTAGATCTTCAAGTGCCAGAGGATCGTCTTTGGGGGCTTTGGGACTGGAGGTAGGGCCTTGCCAGCCATACAATTGGTCTTCGTCAGCTCGTAAATCGGGCCGGGTCAAGGTCATGCGGAGTGTCATCTCGCGATTGAAATGCCCGTTTGTGGAGTGGACGGGCGAGGGAGCCGGTGACTCCACTGAGAACTTGCGATGCGACAGTTGGCGGGAATGCATACGGAAGGACAGACCGGTGCTGGATGGCGTGGCCGGTGAGTCCATGTCGGCTACCGAGCCAGCATCGGATTCTAGACCCTGGTTCTCGTTGGGCTGGTCTTCGAAGAAAGACAGCTGTCCGTCCCTGAGGAATGTGTGCATGTCTCGACTGAACTTGCGAGCATGACTGTCGATCTGGGGTAGCTGATAGTGCGGTGTAGCAGCGTCGTTTTCTGCTGACGATGGGAAGCCAAACTCAATCGCTTCATCGAACTTTTGAGGAGATGCAAGGTACATGCGCAACTTCTTCCTCGCCTCTGGATCCTGGTAGTGTGTGGCTTCCGGGTCGACAATGAGGGCTGGGGGCGTAGACGGCAATATGTGGCCTGTAAGGGAAGAAGAGTGGGCACGTTGGTGAAGTCGGCCGGGCCTGGCGTGGAAGAACGGAGGGTCCGCCATGTGTGAGGATCCGTGGCGGACAGGGTGTGAGGTGAGGGACATGGTTCGTCTCATGTTAGCCATTGACGTTTCTCTCCGATGGGAGATGGGAGTGGCCATTGTGTCGAGATGTAGCAAATGGGTGTTTCGGTCCGTGTCCGTGTCTGGTGCAGCCGGCGGCCCGAAAGAAGCGCGGGAAGGGCTGACTGTCGAAGAGGCCGATGAACGTCTTCGCGACCGTCCGCGTTCAGGAAAGTTGGCCGGAGGGTGAGAAAAGTCAAAGTGAAAGTCGTTGAAGCGTTGTTGTGCCCACTCGGTGGCGTGGTGGTCGGGAAGAAAGGCGTGTTGGTGCCTTTCGTGGAGGAGTGCCTGCTCTTCGCGGGAGAACTGCTGCTTGCGGACCTTTTCAGGCAAGGAGAGAAAGAAGTCGAGCTCGACGTGGGCGATGTCGAGAGCGTGCACAGCCTTTTCCGACTTGCGTCTGCGTCGTCCAGTGCCGAGTGATAGCGAAGGCCGGTGGGATTTGGAAGAGGTGCTGGCCTGGGACGAGCGGCCTGATGTAGGCTCCTCAGAGGCCTGTTGGCGGATCTGCAAACGCTCCAGGGATGAAAAGTACTTTCTCCTGCAGCGGCACGGGTTAGCATTGGCATCATGGCATAAGTGGCAGGCCCTTCATCTACTGCAAGGTACACAAAAAGTCGTGGTGGGGGATTCGGTATATGCACGCGCATAACGCGCCCTGATCACACGTGCCGACAAATCAGAAGCACCGAATTAACTTACTGGACTGAATACGGCAGCGCGTCGAATTCGGCCTGTTGTAAAGGCAGAATAGTGCCTTTCCCCTTGCCCTTCATGGCTCCGGCTCGGAACTTGACGTCGGCGATGGCGCAACGTCTGGATCCAGGCACATGTGGGTGTGGGTGTGCGGTGGTTTGCTCGATGGGTGGTGCTGCGAATGGCGGCCTTGACGCCGTGGCCGGGCTGTGCGTCGGCGGGCACGTCGTGGACGTTGGTTCAGCAGCTCAGTACTTGCTTTCTCACTGATCGACCGGAGGGCTATCCGAACAGCAGCAAGCGAAGGTCGGCAGAAGAAGAAGGAATTATATCAGGGCCGACAAATGGACCGCTGGGCGAGGGAAGCAATCTGAGGGCTTAGCACCGTACGACTCTCGCTCGCACTTGGGGCGGCTGCATATTCGTGTCGCGGGATGCCACAGCTGCAGGCTAAGGCGCCGCCAGAGACGCACTCTTGCTCTCCACCTCACACCTGGACCCCAGTAGAACCGTGGTGGAGTCAGGCTGGACAGCCATGCCAACTCCCCGCTTCTCTCCAGCGTCTCCACCTTGCCGTCCGCTGTTTCAGGGCCCACGGCCGCCAGGAACACACCGTCAGCGGAGCCACCATGTTTAGCGTGCGACACACCGCTGCCAAAAAAGTACCCGGCCCACCGAGTCGCTGCATCTTCTGCCTGGTTTGCCTGGTTTGGCCTTGGGATTCAATCTACTTGCTTCTGGAATATGGCCATATTGCGAGGCCGCCGCCCGAGTGGACGGATCAATGCCTCAGCAAAGACGTGTCACGGGTCAATATCGCACAGATCACCATCGCCTACTTGACGCCTTGTACAACGTCGAACCATGCGCGGTGTAACGACGACAGGCTGACAACACGCACGCTCCATAGAATTTGACCAAGTGCAGCGTATTGCACACGTACAAGCAAGGGTATCTCAAGAGAAGCGCATCCAGCCCCAGCTCCAACACGAACATTACCGCCCCCCTGCACTGAACCTAATAAAATTTCCCCAGATGTCCGTACCTGAATACCACATCAAACGACGACAGACGTCTATCCACAAGACGGCCATCGTGTTCTACCCCGCCATGGCCTAGCTCTGCATAGAGACCGATTAGCCTTTCGGAAGCGTCGACCTAGGCTGCCCAACATCTGCAGCTTGGACGTTGGCGTATGCATTAATTTCACCAACGCCTGCACCAGATCGATGTTTGTTGTCAAAGAGCCCTGTCCGTAAACAAGCATCTTTGAGATCTTCAGGCACCCGCAATATCGTCTGCATTGAGGTAGCAAGTCAGTATGTAGTCCGTGTCATGGTCGAAATAAGAAGCACATACAGTAATATTCGTCATCCAAGCCCTCACGACTGGGAAGCACTGGTTCCTCCAGCCCGACATCTTCGTATCGCACGTTGAGCAGACGGATCTTGAGGCCGTAGCCGCCTATGAATGTCACCAACTTGTTGGTATCGGCCGTGATTGGCTGCTGGTTCAGTAGCATCAGCAGTCCATCAAGCCACTCGGAAGCTAGGGTATGGCTCTGAGGATGCAAATGCAGCAGGACGGATTCTTTCCGCCCTGCACCTGAGCCGCTGGACGCCTGCCGCGAATGACTGGATGGCGGCAGGTAGCCGTGAATCGTGATCTTGGTCGACGTGGAAGCCCGCTCGTGGCCTGGCAGCGTTCTGACCGTACTGTCAGATGATGAGGTCGACGGTGCCGAAGCCGAGACATTGCTCACCACCGAGGAGACGATGGATAGATCGACTGTACATGTGTGTTAGCCACAGCGGTAACGCAAACCAAGGACGACGCGTGCGCGCGTTATACTTACTCTTCTCCTGCAGCATGTCTAATCTTGGCTCAGTCGCCGTCTTTTCGTCAAAATCAGCATAATGTAGATAGCGCCGGTTGTGTGACAAGCGAACAAAACGCCATGCTGAGGGCACAGAACGGTTCAGGGTCTTGCTGGTTACTGGTCCCGCACTCGTGCCGTAGTCGATACCCATCGGGAACCACGCCCCTTGTAGCAGGCATCTTATACGCTGCTCCTTCACAAACTGCAGAGCCTCGTGGTTGAGCTCGTCACGAACTTGACTGGGGAGTGTTAGCTAGGCGTGGGCTAATAGGGACAAACAGCATACCGTAGGTGATGACCCCATGCGTCCTCATACGTCAGCTCCAGTACTTCCATCTGAAGCTCTCTTAGGCGCTTGAGCTCGAATTCAGCCAGGTCCTCCTCAACCTCCTTGACGTCCTTCATGCGTGGCGCCTGACCCACAACCTGCTCGATCAAGATGCGGATAAGCTCTTCGATTTTCTCAAAGTCTTCCACTTGTGCGCCAGCCACCTTCCACAGTCGGATAAAGGCGTTCAGACCACTTGTATGCAGTCTGGACCAATGGAGAAGGAGGGGTTTGAATGCGCGGTCAAAATTGGCCCGCGAGTCGGTATGCCGAAGAGACTCCACGTCGTCGAGCTTGTCCACTTCAAAGTGTTCGTACAGAGTCTGAGTAACCGATAGACTTGCACGAGCAATTGGACACCGCTGCTCGAGTGGCTCTGCCGACTGCTCTAGCAGAAGCTTCTGAAATCCATCTTCATTCTTGTAGACAAAGTCGGTAATGTCCATAAGGCCTAGGAACCCAGTCGTGCCGAACTCCCACGCAGGTGATTCCGTCTCGAAGCCCAGACGCTTCCATTTGTCCGGGTTGTGTTTCTTGCTCCCGTTAGGATCTGACGCCGACTTATCTGGATTGCTCGCTGTGTGTAGCCCCCGAATAGCCCTTCTGTGGTCAGGGTTCTCCAAGTCGACCTTTTCCTCCCTCCAGTTTTTCAGCAGTATCTTCGTCAACGATTGGAAGTCGAGTAGTGGGTGAGCTAGATCTTGTATCGCAGAGCTTTGCATGAGCCCATATACACTCTTTATGACACCCAGCTCCTGCAGCTGCTTTATGAACTTGGGCCACTCAAAGGCCGCGTCGTTCGCGATGGCGTCTCGCATGAGGGCGTTGATGAGCTGTAGGGAATTTGCGCATAGTGCATGATCGGCCGACGTGATCTTTTCGACGAGGGAAGGTAGGAATTCGGGTTGAGTTTCGACGGCGGGCTTCAGGCGCTGGAAACCAGTGGTTCCGTCCTGGGCGTTTCGAGACGGGTGACCGACGATGGCGGCGAGGACTGACATGGCACCGCGATTGACATTGACGAGAGGTTGCGCGACTACGAGGTCAACAATCTATTGTTCGCGAGTTAGACCTTATCGAGTATTCTTTTCTCCCCTACTCACCCTCGCGACCAAATCATCCGTGACATGATCCCATCCCTTATCCAGCTCCAGCAGCCGTGCTAGAGACGTGAGACAATATGCCAATGTGTTGCCTGTGGAGTGCAGTGCCAGGAATCTGAGCTTGGGCAGGCCCCCTTCGTATATGAAGACATCGGCGAACGAGGGGTCGCCAATGGCATTCTGCAGCTTGAAAACAGCCATCTTCCGCACCGATTCCTCCTCCGCGCCGAGTCGCGCGACCAATTCCGAGACATTGACGCTATCCATGGCTCAGGCGTCGCAGGGTAGGGTGCGAGGGTGTGGGGTAGGTGTATTGTGGAGATGGTACATTCATCCCAAGTCATGCAGGAATGGCAAACATGACACAATCGCCAGAGGACCGAGGCTGGTGTGTGGCGGGCGGGAAGTTCGTCTACGCCTGTCGTCGATGTATGACCCTGTCCTGCGCCAGTCGCGCGCGTTTTACTCGGTCGCGACCTTTTGCTTGGCGACACGTGAAGCGTGTTGTGTGGGGGCTCACATGCTGCTGGCTGCCTGGACTGGGCTAGTCAGGTACGTCGCCGAGCATCCATCCACGACCAAGTTCCCAGGGCGGCCGGCAACATCCTCCCATCGCCCTCCAGTCCGTCCTGAGCGCCCTCTCGACCTCCATCGCTCCTTTCAGCCCATTCCCGTCACTTCGCTTTAGCGCTGCCGTCTTCGATACCCTTTGTCTTGTTTTGCGTCTTGTTTTCTTGCCCGTGTTGACGCCGCCGCTGCATCGTCCCGCTCTTTCCGCCTTGGAGTTCTGACGACAGGTCCTCCGCTTCACCGTCACCGCGAACTCGCCGCCATGGTCTACATCACCTCTGACCTGTTCGGTCCCAATACTCCGCACGAGCGACAATACGAAAACACAACCAACCACTGGCATACCATGGCCCACGAGCAACACGCCGCCTTGGGCAAGAGGAAGAGATTGGCTGGCGACGATGGACCACAACAGTGCGTACTTGTAGTTAAACCAAAGTAACACCCCAATGCTAACCAGATATCCAGAAACATTATACGCCAGCATCGCTCATCACCCAGTCGAGAGTCCAGCCGCCTCCATATCCACAATACCCCGCCTTTCGAAAGCAAAAACAACCTACCCTACTCCCTCTTCTCACCAAAGCCACACGAATACGCATCAGAACGACGACCGGTCAAGCAACTGAAACGCCTCAGTCCAAAAGCGACCCTCGTCAAGTCGACATCACACCTAATGGACGTTGACTTTGACGGCCCGTCACCCTGCCCAAACCAATCACACGCCGTTTCCGACTTGCGGTCCTGCCACGCCTGCAACAAGGCACCCAAGCGACGGAAAGATTTGGAGAACTACCTCGATTGTAAGAGATGCAAAGGCCGAACGTGCTTCATCTGTGCGAGGCAATGCGTAGGGTGCAGCAAGGCAACATGTAAGAAGTGCATAGTAGAAGTGGGAGAAGAGGGAGATGCATGGTGTCTGGATTGTTATTCGCGGAGCCTCAATTCATGAGCGGAAGATGGAAGAGGAGGTGATTTGGCCTTTTTTGTTTGTTTGTTCATTCCAGCAAAGCGGGCGTTCTTATGTTACTAGCAGCTGCATCTTGCGAGACTCTATCGAGCATCATAATAAAGAGAAGATTTCAAGATGGCCGATCAAATCATGCACCATTCATATTCCTTATTCTATCGTTAAACATACAGAGTATTCTATGAACCAGAAATGCACTCTAATCTTCTTCATCCGTATCCTTCTCCTCCACGACACTTTCCTGATCACCCGACCGGAGCCTTGAGCGGGCATTCGTCATGTCTCCGTCCTCAGCCTGGCTAGTCCTAGTGCTCCTCCTCCTATTCCTGCTACTAACAATCCCAGGAAACAGTCTAGGCTCCCCATCTAGAGTAACAGTGCTCGTTGAGCGTGTCAGACCTAGGTCCGGCTCTTCAGGTACGTACTGGCTTGGACTCTCTGTGGGTTGAACAACAGAGAGGGTGCTAGGATTGACAGTTATGCTAGAGCTGCCGCCGTCTCGGGTGCCTGAAGGCGAAGCTGGCTGACCCTGCAGATTGCCCACATCTGTTGCCGAAGTCGAGGGCTTGAGACGAGCGACTTGAGCCGGAGGAAGTTTGGAAAACATCTGATTGCCGCCCGTGGAAGCATGTGTAGGAGACGTGGGTTGTGTTCCTTGGAGCGACTTTGGTGTCTGAGGCACTTCAGATTGCAGGTTCGAGCTCGTGAGATCGTGGCTACCAGATTGTGCAGCGCGGGTGTAACGATCGATCCTATGCGGTGTTAGTACCAAGACACTTGAATACATGTCTTCTGCCCTAGGCTTACATAGCTAGTTCACCCATAAGTGTCTCGTGTCGGAAAGCCTCACGAATACTGGGCACGTTGGATCTCGCCATGTCGTTGCCTGCAACTCCAGGAAGATGGTAGTTGCTGCCCAACCACTTCTGTTTGACAACATGTTCGAAGCCACTCTGCTCGACTGAATGTTTAGCTAGCTCACACATGTCCACAGCGCTTAGTTTGTAGATTTGTGCTGCAACCGAGTATTCCTCAATGAGAGGCTCTTTCGTAAAGGCGAACTGCAGTGGATCGTCTGTCGATAGCGAGACATTGAGACCCCGTCTGAAGTAGCTCAAAAATGGGTTACGCTCGTATGCCAGGAACAGCGCGTTGTTGCTAAGAGGCGACATGGCGACACCGATCTGCTCGAGGTAGAAAATGTACTGGAGAAGAGGCACCTTACGGAGCAAGAGACCGTGGCTGATGCTATGACAGCATAGTACGGCGGCAGCCAAATGATCCGTGTCACCAGCCTCTCCGCAATGCGGGCGCAAGAGGAAAGTGTTGAAGCCGCGCTGCTTCCTCCATACGTTGAGCGACGAAATGTTGGAAAACAGGTAGTACATCCAGTAGCTGTACGGTGGGTTCTGCTTCGTGGTCCACGCACTTGGAAATGGGAACTTCCTGTGCACGCGTCGCTCAACTTTGCTCTCATCGTCGACGCTATCGAACCCAATGACCCTTTGCAAGAACACGTGAAGCTTAGGGTGGCTTGATGGATCTTTGGTGACCTCGAACAACGGCTGAAATACGTTTACGATGACTTGCTGGAAATTGTCCATGAGGCCAGTGGCTTTGTACACGTCGAACAAGCGAGGTACTTGGATCAGCCATCGGACATTGGGCGAGAACAGCTTGTTGTCAATGACCCAAGCCGCGAGTTTATCCCACTCTTCAATGTCTCTGCCGTAAATGGAAATGCGCCACTCGACAAACTGGTACTTGCTCGCTTCAAGATCCGAGATGACTTCCTTGGTGATTTCCGCCAAGTAGCGGCCCTTGACGAAGTTGTCTGTCTTGAGAAAGATGGTTCGTAGGCGTGATTCACCAACCGGGTTATACTTCAAGTTGAACTTGTCAAAACGGTGGAACGAATCCGTGTGAGCCTAGAGAGAGTCAGTAAACTGTTGCGATGCGAATTGCCTGTACTTACATGCATATCTAGAGTGTCAATACTTAGATCGTACGCTGTCAAATTAATCGACTCGAAGACTTCCCTCAGCGTGAGATGTTTACCATCACGGAATAGCACCACTTCATCGGGAGACTTCTTCATCTTGGACTTGATGAAACGCAGCAGGTGCTTCTGGTTCATACATGCTGAGTGGTGAACGTGAGTGTCGACTTTTCGGACGTTGTAAAAGTCCCTATGCGGCACCTTTTTGGTGTCGGCGGTCTCTTGATACTCATTCAACAAGTAGTAGAGGTTAAACTTGCCTTCAAGATATTGAAGACGACGGAATGCAAAGCTCTTACTCGGCCCATCAGAGGATATATCAAGGATAGCATCGAGATCGATGTAGAATTCGCGCAATGTAGGAATCGACACGATAGGCGTGTCCAGCTCAGCTGATTTGGCGGTTTCATACACCTGATAGACACCACTGTCGTCCAGGCGGAATGACATCTCTCCGGGACCTGGTACTGGAAGACAGTCTTCCAGATGAAAATCTTCACCAATGTTCGTTCCCATCTTGCGAGGTAGTTTAGGGGCTTCATTGGGCTCCAAAATACCGCTGTTTTGCAAGCTGCTGCCCGCATTGCGACGTTGTTTAGATGAGTCGTTCCAGACTGGTTCAGGAGGGGTGGGGTAGATACGCCAAGCTGGATCATCTTTGGGGTTATCGAAACTGCGCTGTAAAGACAAGCGGATGTACTTGTGACGCAAATCTAGCACTTTCTGGATGTTCGTGTAGATGGAGCTAAGCTCAGCGGTGATACTGGAATCTGACATGGCAAAACCTCCCGCTCCTGTGCCAACACCTATGCCTGCACCTGCACCGTGAATGCCTTCTTCCGCTAGAAGTGGTTTGTCTTCGTGAGGAAGAGCGGGGTGTTGTGCGTGGGATCGGGCTTGTTGGTCGGCCTGGAGAAAAGTGTCGCCTTGGTTGCCGGTACCTGCAGTGTTGGCTCCATGTTGAGTCATGTGTCGGCGCGGATCTTGTGACTGCTCTGCGTGTGACAATTCAATGGGTAGGTTGGACCGATGGCCTTGATTTGCGAGCGTGACATTGCTCTTCCGAGAGCGAATGCTTTCTGCCTTGGCATAGAAATCCACGCCGTCTGTGCCGGGAAAGTTGGCAGGAAACGTCTTTGCGCGCATAGCAGGGCTGTATGGATCTCCCGCTTGTGAGCCTCCATATTGCGTCTCTAGTTGATGCCGCTGATAGAACTGCTTGGCTTCTGTGTGGCTCATTTGTTTCTCTGCAGTATAGTCGTAGAAGGCAGTTCGGCGCTGCTTGTCGCGGGGCAGCATGCCATTGTCGTCTTCTTCCTCATCGCTGGTACCAGCGTTCTCCCGCGCCGTTGCAGTCGCACCGTGTTCTAGCCGTGTGCGCCCGCTACCGCCAGCTCCAGTCTCGGAGAAGCCATGGCTCAGCTCGTCTTCTTCTTCAGAGGAGGGTATCTGGTCATCGTGGGCAGGGCCAAAGTTGGGCGACGCGTCTGCATCGGCAGAAAAGGCTCCTAGTCCTCAGATCAGTCTCCGATTGTATCATACGAATGGATTGGGATGTGCTACCTTTCAGCATAGTGCTATGGAGAGGTAGTAGTTGTGGTTGCTAGAGCGAACACAAAGTTTAAGACGAGCCTCACCAGGAACGCGCCTCGGAGACGGCCGGCCTGTCGTCTGACCCCGTGCCATTTTGTAAATTATGGATTCGATGACTCCATGGCACACTTATTCTGGATACGCTTCCAGGAGGCGTACGTAAGCTATGGCGAGCAAGATATCGAGGCTACAAGCAATGATGCTTCATTCGGGCGAATTACTAGCCTGTGCCCCTCCTTCCTCGGCTTGTGATGCTATCGGCAGGGTCAAGGCATCCTCCCCGGGTGTCGTTCTGACCAACAACATTCTCTTGCATTTTAGACGCTTCTGATGTATAATCGTCTTACAATAATTTCATCAAAACATTCAAGTGGACAGGCTCAGACGTTGGACTGAAGAGCTTCGGACTGGAAACTGCCCCTCATGTCCAATGGGAATACCCCACAGCGTATCCCAGCACATGTATAGGAACCAAGCGCATCTGTCTGCATTCTGCGGAAAAGACATCGAAAAGATCCCGCCCAATTGCCAGTTCAGATGTGCAGTACGTCACCAAGAAGGTAGAGAATGCATGTCGCGAGATGCATAGATGCTTGAGACGGCGCCGCTCACGTGCAGAGTTCTTAGCGCGCATCAATGATCCATGCCCTAAAATTTACGATATTCCGATTTTTTAGCAACGAGTCGATATTTGCCCATTTCTTCTATATCGCCATATCGCCAAGAATGTAAGACTCGACTCGTTTTGCCATTAGGATTGTGAGGCTAATCTGCCAATGCAGGTTTCTTCTCCGCCGCACTGCCGTTCGCGCCATCACAGCGTCGCCTTCCAAGGCGTTCCTGGCGAAGCCGCGATCCATCAACACCATAACCCCGTCGGCCTTCCGTCTGCGACAACAGCAGTGGTCAATATCCTCCTTCCAGCGACGATTCGCCAGCGACGAGGCCACAAAGGCCGAGGAGGCGGCCCAGGCTGCCGCGGCTGACACTCCCGAGAACTTTGCGCAAACAGCAGCTGAGGCACCAGTGGAGGAGAACCTGACCCCAGCGCAGCAACAAGTGCAAGCCGAGCCTACTGATGCCTCCGCTACTGTTGGCGTGGATGCCTTGGAGGCTGCTGTTAAAACCGCAGAGAATGCCCAGAGGTCTCCCAAGTCACGGACTCCCAGGGTCACCACACCGAACAACATGTTGTACATTGGCAACTTGTACTACGAAGTCACCGGGGAGCAGCTGAAGCGCGTCTTTTCCCGCTTTGGCGAAGTTGAAAGCACCAAGATCGTCTACGACAACCGGGGTCTAAGCAGAGGGTATGCTGGTTGACCTAATCTTTGACCGCACATACTGACCCTCATGCAGTTTCGGATATGTTGAATTCAAGAACATCGCCGACGCGCAAGCTGCCATTGACAACCTCGACATGCAGGTCTTCGAAGGCCGCAACCTCGTTGTCCAATTCCACGCGCCCAAGCCCAACTCCAGGACCCGTAGCACCAGCACCGGCAATTTCGAGTCCAACCCTCCTTCCAGGACACTTTTCATCGGCAATATGTCGTTCGAGATGTCAGACAAGGACCTCAACGACCTCTTCCGCGACATTCGAAACGTCATGGATGTCCGTGTCGCCATTGACAGGAGGACTGGTCAGCCCAGAGGCTTTGCTCACGCAGACTTCATCGATGTCGCTAGCGCCACCAAAGCTAAGGCAGTCCTGAAGGAGAAGACCATCTACGGCAGGCAACTCCGCGTCGACTTTAGCAAGACTGGTACGCAGCAACAGCGCGACCCCAAGCGCTCCGATTCTACTCAAGAGGAGTAAGAGACGACGGTGAAAGGAGGCTAGGGATTATGAACAAACGCAATAGGAACGTCGCCCCACGCTTCCACAACGAATCATGTATTGCGGATACGGTCGACATGTCCGTACGACTGCACGGCCGGGATATGTATCCTGTTGGCTGTATGCTGTGTTGATAGATAGGTCTTGTGTATCATAGTGGAAGAGCGTCCGGCGTTTTTATGTCTCGTCTTCTTTTGTACATGGCATAGGGTAAGGGTCTGGGAAAAGCATGATGATCTAATAAAACTCTTACCAATGCACACTGTTGAGAAGTGTTATGGTTGAATTCTGTGATCAAGTCTACTCGTGTGTGCTGCCGCAAAATCATACTGTGCAAGGTTCACATTCACCGGCTCTGCGTGGCGGTTTTGCGACCTCGGCCGCCCCGCGTACCTTCTCCACATGCTGATCAATTAGCCCGGCCGACGCGCCTCTTGCACCCACTCGACCCCGACTTGTACACAGACATTCCCCTCTCCATTAATCGCGTCATAACAGCCTTTTCATACTCTCACAGTCCTTTGCTTTTCGCCATGTCTTTTCTCGGCGGCGCAGAATGCTCGACTGGCGCGAACCCCCTCAGCCAGTTCACCAAACATGTGCAGGATGACAAGTCGCTACAGAGAGACCGCCTGGTCGGACGGGGCCCCGGAGGAATGCAGGAGGGCATGCGAAGCCAACAGATGGGCGGTCCGTCAGATGGCGTACGTTGGGAGCTCTGGTTAACGAATGCGAACAAATAGGAATTATGGCTAACTGTAAAATCCGTAGATGATGAATGAGTTCATGAACCAGAATGTCCAACTCCCCCAAGGGCCCGGCCCAGCTTCGCCATTCGCCATGGAGCAAATGCGAAGAGAGTTGGAGCGGACACAACACAGCGGATCGCCAGCATGGGCAGCCGAGTTCGACCCGGGCATGCAGGCGCCACAGATGGGAGGGCCAGCCATGCAAGAAAGACCAGCAGGATTCAATCCTGCCGAATTCGCAAAGTTCCAGCAGATGAATCCAAACGCGCGGACAGCGAGTCCAACTACCGCTTCCCAGCCTTCGATGACGGGATACCAGCAGCCCATGTACGGAATGGGTATGGGTATGGGCGGCATGGGCATGGGAATGGGCATGGGCATGATGCAGCAGCCGTACGCACCGCAGAACTTCCAACAACCCATGCAGGACTCGGGCAAGGGCAAAGGGCGCATGGTGGAGCTCGACGATCAGGATTGGGAAGCCCAGTTCGCACAGCTTGAGCAGACCGACCAGCAGGACCTGAACGCTCTTGACGCCGAGGCGAACAAGGCCATGGAGGCAGAGCTGAACGAAATGGACAGGTCAGTAGAGAAAGATGCCGTTGATTTCGACGATTTCGAGTCCATTTGGAAGGGTATCCAAGCTGAGACTGAATACGCTAGGCAACTTGCCAA
>JAESFQ010000570.1_pt1 | contig 13584 bp, 11 predicted proteins | sample 9269431 | NCBI WGS metagenome assembly JAESFQ01 (sample SAMN14502588, study PRJNA617103) | algae metagenome | isolation source: Plectolyngbya sp. WJT66-NPBG17 and co-occurring heterotrophs from well... | place: USA: Mojave Desert, Joshua Tree National Park, California | collected 2006-08-06
CCCGTGTAAATTGTGAAATAAAACGCCACGCTTGCTCGCAGTAGTACAAAAGCACCATATTCGATCGTGGTGGCCGTGTTATATGCGCATAGAGAATATGGCCGCATATCGTAGGTTGCTGCGTTGCGCTTTCCACCCTGATCCTCATCGCACTCCTTCTCTCTTCTTGCTTGCGGCTTAGTACCTCAGCTTACCCAAAAGACTGAAGCAGTATGCGCACTCTCGTTCACTCTTCATTTGCACCATGAAGACTCTCGCTCTTGCGCCCAAGACACCACCAGTCTTGCCTACTCCGCCAACCTGGCCCTCTTCATCCAGGTGATCTTCCCATACGCTGACAGCAATACCACTGCGTGCGACGCGCTCGAAGCACGTCTCGGACAAAGTCACGTCGAGCAGTATTTCGCCATGTTTCTTGCCAGTGAGCAAAATGCGCCGCTCCTGTGTATGGTCTCTAGTACCAGGCGCGCGCTGCCGTGGGTTTGTAGGCGAAGATGGTGCGCTTGGGTTGGGTGAAGGCAACATTATTGTTAGCCGTGCGCTACCCATGTCGCGCCATTTCTTGAGTGACTCTCGTTCGTAAAGCCTGCACTTGGTGTTCGTAATGCCAGCTGGTGCACCAAACGCTCGTGCAGCATCGCCGGTAGGTGTAGATGTGCCCGAGCCAGGTCGGGAATTGGAGCCGTTGTCGAATGAGGAACCAGTGCTGCGAGATCCGAGTGTTGAGTTGCGGATGCTAAAGACACCGCTCTTGCCGAACGAAAAGCGACCTAGTGCCGAGCGAAGAGCGGAGTTCATGGTCCCAACAGAGGATTCGGTCGCTGCGGATATAGAAGCAGCGCGTGTGCTTGACTTGCGGTAGCTGCTTCTCCGACCTAGTCCACCACCGAGCCAACCGGAAGACATTTCAGCGCTTGCTCTAGCGGCATTCTGGCGGTCCATTGCTTCAGCCCAGCTTGATTGTCCGTACGGCCCGCGAGCGTTCTGGAGGGCTATGTAGGTAGGGTTGTTGATGCGAGACTGGTTAATCATGGCGTATAGTTGGGCGCATTCAGCTGCGTTGCGACTCCTCAACATAATGTTGTTGCCGGCTTTTATGCGCGACTCTGCGGTAGGTGGGGAGCGAATGGAGATATCAATGGCCGTTGATTTGCGCAACGGCACCAGAGGGGTAAGCTCAACCGCAATAAGGGGAGCACCTCCCTCGGGGGTGATGATCTCGTCACCGTCGGCCAGGAAAGGCTTAGAGTGGTTGATTGTAATCTCGAAGACTTCAATCTTACCTGGCGTAACGACGATGCTACATTCCTCTGGATGCAGACTGTCCCATCGGCCAGCGTCGGACCAAGCAAAGATGGATGCGATGGTCTTTGAGGCTTTGCCGGAACCCTGCGGAACAGCTCTGTATGGAGTGTTCGACGCGGATTGTGATGGGGTGATGGTGCCAGTGGGGAGCGTATAGATTGATGCGGGAGGTGAGACTTTGGCGAACTTCTTGCTCTCATCCTCTACCTTCTCGACCTTCTCGACCTTCTCTACTGGCGTGGGACGATTGGCTTCTCTGCCGGTGGTAAATGGACGTCCAGAGTACCCACGTGGCCCAAGGTATCCGATTGGCATCAATGGCATCGGTACATCGTCATCTAGTTCGTCTTCTGACGATTCCGAAGTGAGGCTATCTTCCTCTTCCTCATCCACCTCATCTTCAGAGGCGGTGTCCTCTTCGCTCTCACTTGACTCCTCTGTGCAGGTAGAAGGCTCATACTCATGCTTCAAGGGTGAAGATGACCGGCGTTTGTTCTTGAAACCTGGTAGTGTCGGTGTAAATACCGGTGTCTTACTGCCCTTCAATGTCACAGGGGTCGCTGGACTAGGCGAACGATGTGGTGGCGTAGGTGGTGGCTCCTCAACCTCAGCTTTGGGTTCCACGGTGTCTTCGACAACGGGGTCGTGTTTCGTTCCTTGCAGCTTCGGGGGTGCGGAGGCAGAGGCGTCCCGAAGATTGTCTTCCCCGTCCTCTTTATCTTGTGTTGGCGTTGAAGGGCGACTTGACTTCCTCTGTCTCGGGATACTCGGTAACTCCAGCGAAGGAACGGAAGAAACTCGTCTATGTGCTTGTGGACGTTGCGGTGATGGAGGCGAGCCGGGTGGTGAGATTTCTGAATCCATAATGGTATCCTTGTCTTCATCGGATTCGTCAGATTCTTCAGACTCGTCAGAATCATCGACTTGCGAAGATGGCATCCAGACACTGTAGCTCTTTTGAGAGCGCCGTTTAGTGGACTTCCGGCGTGGCTTAGCCTCTGATACTGGTGCCTGAATTTTCTCTGGCTCTACCGGATCTTCGAGAGTAATTTGGCGAGACGGCCGTGCTGAATGTGGGGACAGAGTAGGGTTCTTTGATAGCCTCTTGGCCCTCGTTCGTTTCAAGCTCGAAGGTGATCCAGTGCCTTCCGTTCGTACCGCCTCGTCAAAACCACGAGGCGTCCGATCGGGATCATTGAGCTCATAGGCCCTTTGCACGCCGTCGACAGGTGTGTGGGGCTCTGAGTCATGTGCTTTGCTGACGAAAGGACTATCGCCGCTGGGTGGAGTTGTGGGGGAGTGGTTTTGCCTATCGGGTGTGTCATAGTGCCATACCTTTGATACCTCAGTATGTTGCTCGCCAATAGGAATGTCGATCTCGTGTGGGCTGGGCGACCTGCTTTTCTGTTGAAGTGTTAATTCAGTCGCGGCCGAAAGTTGTGAAGAGGACCCGTGGCTGCTGTCCGGCCTTTGTGTGTTCGGTGTAGGCTGGTTTTTCCTGACTTCAGAGATTTGAGGTGGGATGGGGTTAAGACCAAGCATTTGCACCCATTCAAAGCCAGCCTGTTCGTCATCGGATATCAAGGACATAACCTCGCTCCATTCTGATCCATCGTTTTGTTTCCCACGGATCATGACAATTATTTCGCCTTCCAGGTCGCCATTGCGCGCCGATGCATTACTGAGGTGAACAGGCGGGAGGAGTAGCCATCGTCCAGTAGGGTCGACTTCGCAGAAAAGAAGGTCGCCGCCGGCTCCCGTACCTGGTGCGTTGTCGCGGAGTAAGATCTCAACGCGACAACTCATTTCTTGTCCACTCGAATGATACAGATGTAAGTCGAAGTGGTCTCTGGCACGCACGCAGCGCGTAGGATCAACCCGGACGCCCGCAAGAGGAGCGAGGCTTCGGGGATCACGGGCGCGAGTGGGATCAACGTTAGCCGCGGCCTCGTCTTCGAGGCGGGCTTGTTCGTCGTTCGACCGCTTGCGTGCTGCCGCAACTAAGTCTTGGAAGATCTTTGAGATTTGCTCTACGCGCTCGGAGGGCTTCAGGTGATTGATACCCTTGATTCATGTCAGTACTTGTAGTAGCATGGATAGGTCATCTAAGCTTACCTTCAGACTCTTCGATAGATACTTTAGTCGCACCAGCGGGCGCTTGAGCATATAGGCGACGTCGACTCGCTCGCCATCGCTGTTGACTACGTATCCTTCAGCGTTTCGTGGCATGCCTTCGTCCCATGGCGCGCCGTCATCTGGCCCAGTGACGACCTTTGCGGGCTTGAAGGGGTCCTCGTCTGCTGGCGCAAGGCTGATTACAACGTCTTGGAAGCCGAGGCGCCATGCAGCGATGTAGTCAGAGTACACACGTTGCGCGCTCTGAGCCCAGGAGACAAGCGCATCGGAGTCTTCCTTGGGAACGCGCTTGTGCAGGTTCTTGAGTCGCTCTAGGCAAATACCCATGTCGACGATTGGCTTGGTTACTTCACTCGGGTTTGATTTGGAGGAGGGAGAGAATAGACCAGCGGCAATGGCAGACTCAGACTTGGAGAGGACACAGCTAAGAAGGACAGGAATGACACCATCGACTAGGGTGCGGAGCTCCCGCATATATTTGCCTTCGTCAGAGGAGAGCTCTTTCATGATGTCGTCGATGGTGGCAGTGGCCAGGCGACTTCTGTTGGTACGGATACTTCTGGCAGAGACGATGCTCTTCGAGCTTGCCTTGGGCATGGATAGCACTGATATAAGATCCGCATGGCTGGCAAGCTTCCTCCGTCGGGTACTCTGGCGACTGATGATAGTCGAGGTTTCCGGGTTCAAGTACGAGCCTACTTCTGATGCAGGTGCTCCGGGGACATATCCTCCTTCCTCAGAAATGGTCGTGATTGTATCGGAAGCCGGAACTTGCGACGATCGCGCTGACTGCGAGGCAATAGTTGAAAGGCGCTTGCCAGTCGAAGGAAACATACGCGGGCCTAAAAGTTGTCGTGTCCGGAGAGGTTTAGGCATGGCGCTAAGTACCGGCGCGTCAGCGAACGAAGAAGGCGCAGAAGAAGCAGTGTCTAAGTCGGTGACATCATCCTTGGGTATGTCGTCTATTGATGTAGCTTCGCGGAGAGGGGAGGACATGGACCGGCCTTTGGTGGGAGAATATTGGCCGCGCTTTGCACCACGGCGCTTCAGAGAGGGTGTTGGCGTGACAGATAGCTCACTTTCCTGGTCTTGGGTTGTCGTCTCGGTCGTAGCATCTGAGACGACAGTAGACGGAGTGTCATCGAGATTCTGGGTGTTGATGGTCATGTCGCGGCTCGATCGTCTTCTTCGCCGTCTGCTACCGCTACCGCTACTGCGGCGGCGGAGCTGCTCGACTGGCTCATCCTGTGTTGCCTCAGTGGATGTGCTGATCTCTGATTGTTCAACCTTGTAAGGCAAATCAAGAGATGAGGTCGAGTCTTTTGACTTTCGCCTCCTTGGTGGACTCTTGCGAGGCTCATCTTGTGTTGTCATGGTGGATGTAGTGACCTCTGAAGTACCGGCAGCGGCGGGCAAGTCAAGGGATGACACGGAGTCCTTGGACTTCCGTCTGCGGCGCGAGCGCGTCTTCTTGATCGGGATCTCTTGTGTTACATCGGTAGATAGTGTAATGTCTGATTTGCTGGCCTTGGGGGCGGATTCTGGGCTAGATACAGAATCTTTGGACTTGCGTCTGCGTCGGGGCTTCGATTCGGCCAAAGGATTGGGTGTGCTGCTGAGCCAGGCTTCTAAGCGGCTTCCCGGGGCCTTGGTGGGAGTGGTCGTCTCTGGTGCTGCTGGTATGATCAAAGGTGTTGCAGCTTCTTCCTGGGTCCTTGGGTATGACCTGCGACTCTTCTTCCGTGAGGGCTTTGGCGCGGGTTTGGTGCTCTCGTCTTCTGTGCGAGCACCGTTACTTCTCGGTCGACGCCTGCGCCGTCTCTCTCGCAGTTCGTCGTCTCGAGGTGAAGTAATCCGGCTCTCCGGGAGCGATGGGGCGGAGCTCTCTGCGTACTCAACTGTGACCATATTGCGGGGGTCATCGCTCTGTACCGAGCCAGACCGTCTTCCTGGCCTCTGTGTCCATGGTGTGAAAGGCATGAGGTCCTCTGCCGACATGGATGCCCGGGGTGATGTCCGCGGTGATGTCCGCGCACGCCGTCTGCTACGGCGCACCCTCACAAGCTCCGTCTTCTCGGTCTCGGGCTGCGGCGAAGTAGGGTCTGATGGTGTCTGGTCACTCTTCGCATCCTTCCCACTTCCTGCCCCACTACTTGCCGGGCGTTGTTCGTTCTCTGAGCTCGACGGTTTCGATGGTCGGCGCGGCTTCGGCGGGGGTTTCTTTTGACCTGTGCTCTTGCCTATGTATTCAGCGAGGGGCAACAGAGGGTTTGACTGGAGCGTAACGGGGGCTATGGGTTTGAGCTCAGGGCTCGCTGGCTTCTTGGGGATGATCCTGGAGGGGCGCACCCAGGCGTTCGGGATAGTCTTTGGCTGCGGGCGGCCAGCGGCTTCTTTTGGTGGTGACTGCTTAGCGCGCCAGTGCGAGTCGCTGATGACGCGCTTCTTGGGCGCTGTTGCCGTGAGGAGGTCCTCGTCGAGTTCATTGTGGGGGACAGGCGTCTTCTTCGCGCTGCCCGGGCGCTCTGGACTGGCGCCGACCGACTTTCCCCGCTCATGTGTGGGTTTCCAGTTGGGCTTGTCGTCGTGGGGTTTGGACTTTGGCGTAGTCGGGGGCTTGGGTGAGGCGGCTGGCTTGGTGGAGGGCTCTGGGGCGGATGCGCCGGTGTCTCCTTTGCTCGCAGCGTCGGGGTCGACCTCTTGCTGCCAGCGCTTTATCTTGTCGCGCACGTTGGCGGGCTTGTTGATGCCAATGGCCTTGGCAAAGTCCTTGCCGTCCATGGCTGCTTGTTTGTCCGTCGCGCCCATCTTCTTGCCCGGCGTGCCATTTCTCTTCTGTCCAGCCGTATGTTCAGGGTCACTGGGCCGGGGGGAAGCGGGCATCGAGTCCCAGTGTCATTGGAGCAGCGGGCAGGCGTCGCGGGGACGAAGTGGCTTCAGATGGGCTGATCCGTGTGTTTTGGTGTTGTGCGTGGTCGTGGCTGACGGGCCGTTTCCAGAGCTACGCGGGAGCTGTGTCTGCGTGCCAACAGCGAGCGCCTAGGAGACGCAACAATGCAAACAGCGCGAGTATAGGTGCGTGGTGGTGAAAGCTGTCACCCCATAAGAGGGGAACGTTGAATGTAGCGCAGGGCGAGCGAACTGCTATAGGGACGGTGTGATGTTGATGACCCAATAATGCATGCGGGCCGCCAGTTAAACCGGGCTGGCCAAGTGTGCCAGCACGTTCCAGTCGGCGTCAAGCACTGCGATAAGCTAATGTTGCTTGTGTGCGATCCGCATGAACGTGCTAGGTAGTGTCTTAGTCTAGACGACGTCGAGTCCGAGTCCGTCCAGCCTCTTGTTTACATGGAGGCTGAGGCGTTGCTCTCTCGCAGCCCAGTCAGCTTGGGCTGCCCCTCGGCAACATCCATGATCGACGTGCGCGCCTAAGGAACAATGCACCACGTTGATCCACGATTCGATCAACAACCCATGCTGCACTTCTGCTGTCATTACAACTACATGGGAGATACGGGCGAAAAGTGCGTTGATATACGGCTTGTGAACCAACCCCGCCATTTTGCGAGTCAAAGATCCCTGACGATATAACCAACAACAACAGGTTTTGCTCAAGTATTCATGCTCTCCCGAGTGCTGGGAGACTAATAAAAGTACCGAACTCATTGCGGACATCATACGATCATGTTATCGCATGATATATCTTGCTTTCCTATAACTGCTTTTTCTATCTGCAGACACCCGCCTTCATCAGCGCCAAGGCATGACAGCCCTGTCCAATCTTTCCACCTCCAAACTGGCCCGCACAAAAGCCAACGACCCCAAAGGACTGTTGTAAACAATCGGCTGCCCCACATAGTACTATTACATCTCGTCAGCAACCACGCACACTTCTTCATCTTGCAATCACTCACCTCGTAGCTGGCCGTAGAGTTTAAACTACACACCCCAACTGTGCCATTCCACCCCAGCGTTCCGTTTCCGTTATGCACGACGAACGTATCGGCGATGTACGCATACGCCTTTTTTGCCACATCCACATACGCAGTTTGGCCGCCGTTGTAGTATGCAGTATCATTCGATACGGCATGCGTGGATAAAGCTCCCAGTCTTAGGCCCTTGAGCAAAGCATACACAAACATGCTGCTTGCACTGCTCTCCAGATAGTTTCCTGCTTCACCCGGTCGATCCATCACCTGCCACCATGCCCCTGTCTTCCGATCCGCCGCTGCCACGACAGCGGGCATAAGCTGCTGAAACCGAGTTTCGATGTACCGCCGTACGGGGGCTGCGGTTGGGGGCAGCAGCTCGAGTGTGTCGACAAGTGCCATGCAATACCATGCTAGACTGCGTCCCCACACGTGCGGACTGGCGCCAGTGACACTGTTGGCCCAGACTGCTGTGCGCCTGGCATCGTAGCCATGCACTAGTAGGCCAGTTTCTTGAGAGTAGCAGTGCTGCCATAGCAAATCGAGTTGAAGAACCATATCCTCTAGCGTAGTCTCTGTCGTAGTGCTATCGCCAACTTCGTTTGTGTATGCGGCGAGGAACGGAGTGAGACTGAACATGCCATCCAGGTAACTCCAATACGGATAGACGTAATACCACAGCCCGCCTTGAGCATTCCTAGGCTGCAGATCCACGCTTTTTCGCAAGGCTTCTAATGCTCTTTCGTACTTTTCTTCCCCAGTTTCCTGCCATAGCCGTAGCAAGCCATTTCCGCTGCTCAGCCGATCCAACGGGTAGCTTGTGTCGCGCGTGGCGTTGGAGACGACGGGGACTACGGAATCGACACTCTTGGTTATGTAGGCCTTGAGTATTGGTACCAGGGAGCTGTTGGGATAAATGGAGAGAATCTGGTGGAAGGTCTTCTGGGTGAAGCCGGCCTGTAGAAGGGCGGACACGTCGGCCTGTCCGGTTAGGATACCCTGGTTGCGGGAGATGATAGATTTTGCCATCTGGAGGGAGAGGGGAGAGGACGCATGATTAACAGTGCTGGGTAGGGCTGTCGCTGAGAAGGCAAACAGGGATAAGCGTGTCAAGAAACTAGTTGATAGATACATGACTGCGGATATCAAGATTTACGATCCCGAACAAGTGTGCTCGTAGAATTGGAAACTTGTCAAGAGCTTATATACGGCTTACATGTGATGGGCGGCAAGGATCGAGCGAACGACGCAAAAATTGCCGATATTAGGGCAGACACTAATCTGAGCGATCGGCATTGCCCGGAGTAAGACGCGGAGGTCCAGGGAGTATGAGATAATTCCAAAGCTGCGAATCTAATTGCCATATTCTTCTATTAGCATTACTCCAACCTATCAATCAAGCGCATCCTAACCAAGACGCGCGTTCAAATCTAGGGTATCAAAATACCGTCCGTGTCTCCGGAATGCCTTTGCGGCCCTTCTCAGCCACCAATGCACAGGAATAATGTCTTGATCCCTGTCACGCCTCCATTCCATCGGCATCAACTAATCCCTCATAAGCACCGACCTTACGCGTCTGACACGCAGAGCATCCTTCTAGTTGCGCTTCTTGCCCAACTTCTCAACGAGCCTTGCCGCATCGTTGACAGCCGCAAACGCGCTCCAAGTAGCCATGACGCTCTGGTACATGAGGTATCCCGGGATGACGATCCAGAAGGCGTTCATCAAGACGAAGTAGCCCCAGTAGTAGAACTGCTCAGGGCGCGAGTATGACAGGTTGAGAATGTAGTGGTCGAAGAGGGATGTAGCGTAGTATAGCACGTCGCCGTAAAACTGTCCGAGCGAGACGATGAGTTGGGCGGAGTAGCGGAGCGGGTGGTCAATGGCGACGAGGTAAGCGCAGAGGAAGGAACCAGGGCCCCAGAAGACCTGTGCAAATGTTGGTCAGTCACTGTCATTTACCCCTGGGAGGAGTTGAGGCGGGAGGCCGGATGTATACGTACAGCGGTGACAGTCTCCATACACAGGACGAAAGCATCCTGGGTCAAGTAACGCGAATCGCTCAGCGCATACTCCTTCCACAGCTGTCCAAAAAGATCGTTCAATCCGCCCATATTCCTAAAGTTGTAGGCAAAGTAGCCCTCGAAGAACGAATGTATGCAGCCGCATAGCACAAACCACATGATGGTGGAAAGGTCGCCGGTGCTGGCATTGGGTCGTAGACGCTTCACCATCACATAGGTGAGGCTAAAGATGGCGACACATCCAGCGGCGAACATGAGCAACAGGTCCAGTGTGCCCCATTTGTTGGCGAGGTAGCCTACAATCTCCTTCTCAACTGGGTAGTAAGGGTGCTGGCCAGGGGGCAGCGAGAAGTTACCGGCAGCCATGCTGAAAGATGTGAGTATACAATGAAAAAAAAAAGGTAACAAGGTGGTGCAGAGGCAAAGAAGGAAAAGGAGTACAAAAGCGAGTGCGACGTCTATGGGCGGGCTGCTAGCAATGGGGCACGGCGTGCGTAGTAGTGCCAGATGTCAAGTCGGGTAGGAAAATATTCCGGGGCAGGAGACGCGATGCAACTAGGGCGGCGCTTGTGGCGCGCCCAGTGTTGTCGCCAGCAGGGATAAGAGACGCGATTGCGACTCCCGGCATGTCAAATGTCAGCAAACCAGACCCCTTCCATACACGTAGACATGTGACCGGTTCAGGCGAAGCATGTCGTGAGCTGTTGCGCTGGCTTCGTCGAGGTTGTCTGAGGCTCTTGGTGAAGACCCATGCGGCCTTATCGCATTCTGCCAACGCCGTCTTGATACGGTACGCTCCATCTCCCTAGCGCAAGGAGGCGCTCTGCCGTCTTCCAAGGTTCGGGTTCGGGTAGGTACTTCACCCTGCACCTTATGTGATTAAGCCCTCAGTATTGAACGAAAACACTCTTTCTTCGATGCAGAGACTGTTCTTCGAGACGAGTTGTGCTAACGACGGAGGCATTGCGGACAAAGCGATGTCGACCGTCATACCCAAGTGTATGTATGCTTCAGGACCCATAGTTCATGGCATAGGAAGACGATTTGGTGGGACGCACGGCGAGTAGCGCTGCTGCACAGTAGCGTTCACTGCTTCACGAGACTGTCCGCGGCGCTGTGAAAGCAAGTTGTCGACCCTTAAGGTTCCAAGGTTTGACCCCGCAAGACGCTAGTCCATATCGAGTATACCTCGGGTGCTCCCCCGGCACCCTCTGTGTCCCCAATATCACTTCGTCACTCTTCAACACTCTCAGGTACCGCAATGTCGCGAGAAAGCTCATCGTCAGAGGGCACTTGGCAGCCTGTCTCAAGGCGGAAGAAGACGGAACAGAATGAGCGTATACCAGCAGAATGGAAGTTGGGTGGCTTACCCGGAGCTGACGTGAAGAGCTACACCGACATACCACGGAAGTCTGGACTATTAACAAAGGAAGAGCTGGACATAACCGAACGATACGATGCTGTTGCACTAGCAGAAGCAATCAGAGAGAAGAAACTAAAATGCATCGATGTGGCAAGAGCCTTCTGTAAAGTAAGCCTGCTCAAATCAGATCAGCCGTCGTCAAATCGGTTGATGTACTAACGTCAGCGCAGAGAGCGGCAATTGCCCATCAAGTCACCAATTGCCTCACAGAAATCTTCTTTGGTGACGCTCTGAAGAGAGCCTCAGAACTTGACGCTCATCTGGCATCCGGCAAACCACCCCTCGGGCCACTCCACGGTGTTCCTATCTCACTGAAAGACACTTTCAAAGTTCGTGGCTACGATGCCTCGATTGGCCTCGCAGCTCTTTGCTTCAAACCAGCAGAAGAGAACTCGGTCCTGGTCGATTGCTTACTTAACGCTGGAGCAGTTTTGTACTGCAAGACCAACATACCCCAAACGCTCATGGCTCTGGACTCCCACAACAACATCTTTGGACGTACTATCAATCCACTCAACACCGCTGTGACCGCTGGCGGAAGCTCAGGTGGAGAGGGGGCACTCATCGCAATGCGTGGCTCAGTCTTGGGAGTAGGCACAGATGTTGGTGGTAGCATCAGAATACCGGCCATGTGCGGTGGATTGTTCGGTATCAAGCCAAGTTGGGAACGTATCCCCTACGCAGGTCAAGAATGCGGTATGCTGCCTGGAGCGTCAAAACTTGGTATTCCCGCGAGTGCGGGGCCTCTCGCACACACCATGCGTGACATCGAACTCTTCTTCAGCGCAGTATTATCCCAACAACCGTGGGTTATGGACCCAGATGTCGTGCCATCGCCATGGTCTTCCTTATCGATTACACGAAAGAAGCCAAGGATCGGCATTGTCCGTCGAGATGGGGTTATTGAACCGCATCCTCCAATCACTGGCATTCTGGACGAAGTCAAAGAAAAACTACAAAAGTCAGGCATCGAGACAGTTGAGATGGACATTACGCCTCTCTTCTCTCAATGTCAGTCCCTCGCCAACGCGCTTTTCGGCGTTGAAGGCGGAAACGCCATGTTCGACCTACTCGAATCCTTCAACGAACCCCTCTCACCATGGCTATCCACGCGACTTAGACGTAAGAAGCCCATGGATCTCTTCGAAGTGCAGCAACTCCACGGCAAGCGTGAGCAACTACGTAAGAAGTTCTTGAGCATCTGGAAAGACGCGCATGGCGAGATTGATGCCTTCATCTGTCCAGTCTCGTCACATCCCGTGCCACCTATCGACCGGTATAACAGCGTGAGCTACACAAGTTCTTTTGTGCTGTTGGATTACCCTGCCGGTACTGTGCCAGTCAGATCGTTCGAAAAGGCGGACATGGAGGGTGAGATGAGGAGCACGAAGCCATTAGGAAATTGGGATAAAGCGAACAGAGAGCTGTGTAAGTACCACCATATCATCTCGCCTCGCTGAAAGGATCGAATCGTTCAACGTCTAACACGGATCTATAGGGACGAATTTTGATCGCTCGGTCTACCTCGGAACGCCGCTTTGCGTTCAAGTCGTTGCCCCTCGGTCACAAGAAGAGAAGCTCGTGCAGGCCATGTCTGCTATCGATGGCGCGTTAAAGGGTTCAGACAAACTCAGTGGGAAGCTGTAGACGGGCGAGGCAGACTTAGCCGTTTCAGTTGAAGGAAACCTGAAGTTTTGATGAGCGGATGAGGCAGAAGGAGTTCAAACTTTTGCAGAGATCATAAGAATTTAGGGATGAATTTGACAATGCCCCGAGGAGAATCACTAACCACCATCAATCTGACAGCATTTTGTCGATTTGTAGAGCCTTGTGTCTACATCTGGTGGTGTACCTGGAGTAATCTATGCACTCTACAAACTCGCATAGTATGACATTTCATACGTACGAGAACTTTCCAGGACGATTCAAGATGCTAGACAAAAAGGTCAGTGGTATGTGGTAGTCTCTGTGCCCTTCAATAGCCCGTCGTTTCGCTTCTTGAATCCAGTGTGCATCACTTACGTTCTTCCACCTCATGTCTACTTATCCATATCAACTAGAAAAGCCTCTATTCTGTCAGCTTAGAGAGAAGAGCCTATGGCACGAGCCAGTCTGATTTCCCGCTTTCACATTCACTTTGCTCATGGCGGCTGCTTCGTGCGCTCAGGGGGCTGAGCGCGTATAGCTTGCACGCGGCGAGTTCTTCGTTCGCCTCCGATGGAGCCTAGCACCTCTATCTTCGGGCGCCTTTCTTGCTTTTTTTTCTCCTATTTCTTTATATACCCACGACGTGCAACTCGGATCGCTACTGTATGCGTGATTACAAGAACAAGAAGAGTAGCATGAGTTCTAAAGCGACGCCAAAGGATTCACGACAGGAAGCCGATACGCCAGCGCCGCCGAAAGCGACAACCAGTCTGATCGTGCCGCGTACGAGCGACCTTTGTGACAAAGATGCTAGCAGTAATGCAAATCCAGTGCAGGGCTCGACCGTGGAACGTAAGCGCCAGGTGAACACGTGCTACGTCGCCGCCGACGGCACTGCCCTCCCTGTACATACCACTTCCAACGAAGATCAATCTAGCGACCATAGCGGTCACCATGGTACGAGCTCTCAGGCCACAAAAAAGCGCAAAAGGAAGCCCAACACACCAAATCACGACGGTGAAGATGCTACGGAAGACATCTTAGATGATAGCAACGGCAGAACCAAAAAACCGAAGACTACCACGCATGCAGAGGCCAAGCAGTACACGAACGAGCAGGT
>JAESFQ010000571.1_pt1 | contig 13582 bp, 10 predicted proteins | sample 9269431 | NCBI WGS metagenome assembly JAESFQ01 (sample SAMN14502588, study PRJNA617103) | algae metagenome | isolation source: Plectolyngbya sp. WJT66-NPBG17 and co-occurring heterotrophs from well... | place: USA: Mojave Desert, Joshua Tree National Park, California | collected 2006-08-06
CGTCCCATGCCAAAAGTAGGACGACATGCGACAGCTGAGAGATCTCCCAGGCAGCCACTTGGCCAAACCATGCAGATGGTGCATCTCAAGTCTGTGCCTAATTCAGGGCCACAGGAACCTAGTTCTGTCTCCATACCAACCATGCTGCTAGATGGGCTCGCTAGATCTGCTTACAGCGATAATACTATTGCGACTTTTCTGAATATGTACAACCCAGAGGGCGTGGTTCACACCACAAATACAGACGCAAGAGAGTTTGTTAGTTTGTTACCCTTGCTCAGTACACGCGATCAAGCACTGCAAGTGGCTGCTTTGGCAGTTGGCATAACACACCTTGGGGTAACCTCGAACAATGAAGCTCTCACGCGGCAGGGAAGAATGTTGTACGGCAAAGCTCTCAAAGAAACGGCGGTAGCTTTACGAAACCCCGCTCGAGCGAATAGCGAGTCGCTACTTGTTGTACCGCGAGTCATGGCTCTCTTCGACATGTTGTTCGGCGCGGAACCAAACACAACAAACCAGGCGAAGAGCTGGCTCAGCCACTGTGAAGGTGAGATAGCCATGATAGTGAGCCGCGGTCCAGCATTCTTCGCAGAGAACGATGCAGCACATTTGCTTTTCATCAATGCGAGGTATCGACTACTTGGGCCTGCTATTCGCGGCAGGAAATGGACAATACTTAATGAGGAAGCATGGAGAACGATACCCTGGAAGGGGCGGGTCAAGTCCTCTGACGATGTTCTCATCGACATCCTTTGCGGTGTCCCAGAGCTTTTGGAATCGGTGGACAAGTTGCAATTCGATCCCATGAGTGAGCAAGAAAGGGAAGGACTGCAAGTATACACAATAGCAAGATGCTGGACGCTGCATTTCGAGCTGTGCAACTGGGCCAATGACGAATCGAATGCCATCTATACACCTGAGATTGTCAACAACGCAACTCCTATCACCTTCCCCGACATCGACGTCGCCTGCGTTACAGTCCGCTACTGGTTGACGGCCCTCTTCCTATACTCATCCCTTGACATTGCAACGGGCATTGACCCTTCCAATGATGCCCTACTCTCGCACCCAGATCGCCCACACCCTCGACCATTCGCCCGGATGATCTTGAAGTCAGTAGATTACTTTCTTCAAGAGAAGTTCGGTGTGACGGGTATCATGGCCATTTGGATGCCGCTAGGCAATGCGCTGTTCTATTTGAACAGAAACCGGGCGCCGGATGAGGAGTACATTTTGAGTATCATGAAGACTTGGCACAGACCAAAGCTGCCGAGCACATTAAGGGAGCTCTTGAAGAGTTTTAGGCATACTGTCGATATGAAGACTTTACGGCCCAAATCATCGAGCTAGGAAGTGGGTTATAGTCGAATTTAGTCATCTCAACCTGGGATGATATACAGACATGAGAAGGTAGAAGTTCGAAAGGCTCTAGATGAGCTGTACCAGACATTATGATTACCTACACACGAGAGACGCTGTCTCCAGCTTAAGCACAACAGTCCAACACTGTCACTATGCCCATTCCAAATCCCAGCACCCCACCGCTCAGTCCAGCTCAATAATCCCTGGCCCAAAGACCGTTTTTTCCGCAACCTCACCAGCACCAGCAAACGCATCGGCACCCATGGTCACCGCCGCAATAGTCAATCCCTCCATGACGAACTCATCAAACGGAAACCCAGCCTTAAACATAACCCTATCGTCCATCAACTGCACATTCTGCAAGGGCTTTACAACGGGCATGTTCTGCCCATTGATCCAAACAAGCTTGAGCGAGTCAGTTTCATACATACCCGCATCGCGCATCGAAAACGAGAACTTGATATCCTGCGTCGCGGCCTTGATATCCTTGGTCTCAATAGTCAGAGGCTTGAATCTCTTGAGCGGAATGACATTGATGTTCGGACAACTCCCTTCGACCACAAAGCTCTGGATTGCCGTGAAAGCAAAGTCCCGTGCCGCCGTCGTCAAAAATGGCTGTGCGCTTGGTCGCTTCTTTTGCTCAACGCGGAAGAAACCTTCCTGTTCGCCTTCATTTCCTATAACGGACGACACAGCGCGTACGAGGCCGAAGTCCTGCGAGCGAGCGAAGAGTTCGGCGACGTCTTGTAAAGTGCCGAGAACGAGGTCTGTAAACGTCGCTGCAAGAGCGATGGCGCTCGGGTAGTCGGTGACGGGGAAATTGTATTTGCAACCCTCAATAGGAACTTGATTAAAGTGTTTTAATGCTTCGTTTGCGTTGAGGACGTGCATTTCTTCTTGCGCAACAATGGCTTTTAGAGATTCTATAATGTACCCTTGTCTGTCCCCGAGATCGTAGCCTTCGACTTTGTCGGTCACGTTAGCGACTAGTTCGGTGAAGAAGGCTACTTCGAAGAGTTCGTTGAGCGCGATAAGCTTGAGGTTTATGACGCCATCTGGGCTGATTGTCGGTGGAGGTGGACCGTTGGGTAGGGTTCCATGGCCGTCTTTTTGTATTTGTAAAATGGCGTCTTGGTTGGGGGTTGGGAAGCCGTTTGTGAGTGGGAAGGGGGAGTAGTCGCGCTTGCTAAGTGGTACTGCGGATGTGATGCTCGCTAGAAAGGTTACGGTCGATATTATAGAGGAGTGCATGATAGATGACTGTGGGAGGAATGAATAATAGTCGGATTGTCGATGCAGGGGGGACAGAGGTTTATTAGATAGAAAACTGGAAACGAACCGGGAGGTGCGATGTGATACTGGAAGCCCAAGGCATCTGTCTTGTTATCTAGCATGTGTTCTCTCATCCCGTCTTCCGGATATTTACGTCCACGGATCGAGCACTTTCCTTAGCTTCGCCTACATACCAGCTTGTCCCACTATTCCCATGTAACGTTCGCGCTGCACCGTAAACCTTTTCAGAACGGGTAGCCAACCAACGCAATTCACGTCGCGCTACATGAATTCGGAGTTATTCGTGTCCGATATGGGGCTGGCTCGCATCCGGCCGAGATAGCCGCCAAGGTCCAAACAGGTGAGGCTGTGCGGGCGATAAAGGAAACGACATGTGCCGGGACAGGAATAGACCACCGAACATGGTAACTGGGGTTATGTTTTGCAGGCCCTCCTGTTGCGGAAAGCTTGTCTCGTGTTTGAGAAAGCTTAATTGACACTCCGTCTTGGATGGCAGACATGTGGCTTTCCGGGCAGCAGTGTCGCAAGTGTTGCGCTAGCAGAACGACTGGATGAAGGAGCCTAGAGCATCTGCTTTCAACGTAGCAGTATGAAATTGAGGGATTTCAAGTGATGTTTGAGTGGTCAACATGGAGTGTTTGGCATGTTTTGACAGATCTAGAGATGGCTTGGCGTGAAACGTGGGAAGACGCACATCGCGACACGATATATGTTTGTTGCAGCTTCCTCTCCGCATATGAATTTATACTTCTCCGTGTACTCTGCTGACGATTCTGCAATATTCCCGGATACTGGCGCTGGCAGAGCGATTGCGGTTCCTTCATACCGCTGCAGTTTACGTAGGGAGACGTACGCCTAGCGGAAATATTCGGGACCCTCTTCGCTAGTGATGGTGCCCAAGTGCGACAGGTACTAGGAATGAGGAGTTTCAGCCCGGGACCTGTCGTCATTTTCCTGCGCTAAGGGAGATAACCGTTGTGATGGTGGTTTGACGGTTCATGCTGATGGTTTCGTTAGCCTTGCCGAAGCTGCCAGATGTTTGTTAGCTGCGCTAGACTGCGCCACATGGCGCGACAACATTCCAACGTTGAAGTCGAGAACCATTACTTCTAATGCTCGCTGCTATATACAAGTTGCTAGGGTATCTACAGCATGAAGAAAAGCCTGTCAGTAACATCGTTCTACAGCATGGCAGATACTGCAGCACAAAAAGACAAAGCGACCATCAGTCCACCACTGACCCTCAGCCCACTCGCCGCATCCTCCTCCGCCCCTTCACCCTTTTGTCCCTCCTCAAATCCGTCGCCCAAGTATAAAGCACCAAGTTCGGTCAAGCCGCCATCATCGTCGAAAAGCGCAACTCCATCGCCCGTCCATTCGTTGGCATCATCTGTTCTGAAGGCACCAAACCAGGAGTATCGTTCAACGTAATCCAGTTGGTCGAGATACGGCAGTGTTTGATTCATCATGCCCACTGTATTCTCTTCATCTTGCTGTGGCAGTGCCATCTCGGTAATCCAAAGTTTCAACGGCTGATCTCTTGTCGAATTTGTGTTGTAGAATTCATCCAGGGTACCTAACCAACCGGCTAGACCATCGAAAGCGCCATACCAATGCACAGCAACGAAATCTACCGGACAGCCATTCTCGGAATCAAGATCGTAACAAGATTCATTGAAGCGCCGTAACCAGTCAAGCCCGTTAGGACTCCCTGTCGTACTGGGATGACTGATCAACCAGTTCCTGCCTCCGCTGGCACCATTTCGGAAGGGCACTACATAGTCGATATATGCTTTCGCAGCATCTTCAGGGCTTATGCTGCTACCACCGCTTCCTTCGGTGCCGTCGGGTTCGTTGAAGGATAGAAGATGCTTGCTACTTTCCGGCAAGTTTCGTATGACGCGTTCGGTATTATCATCTTCAGTGGCATCGATGCCGTGAATCATGGGCACAAACTCTAGGCTATCCGCTGGGATAAGGTCGCTGTTTGGGTATGGAGACCAATTGTAATACCATGATAGTGGTGAGTTGTCGGAAGTAAGTAACCGATTGTCCGGTACATGTGAGTCGCCTATGAATGCAAAGCCACGTTTTGAGTCTTGCGCCCATGCTGCCGTGGCGAATATTGCGTAGATAGAGGCTAGGTATGGCATTTGCCGCCTGTAGCGTGTAGATTGGTGTAGCCGAGTCATGGTGGTAAACTTGGACGGTGAAGGTTGGGTGTGCAGTTATGCACGTGGAATTGGTCACCGTTTCTGGTAGAGGAACAGGTCAGTGGGAAAAGGCGTTTGAAAACGGGTAGATACTAGTCTATACACGAATTCTTATCTTTGGACGCATTTTGTGGCGAGGTACATGACCATGCCTGGGCTTCCTGGGCTTGCGTCATTGATCATGGGAAAGTTGGCAAGAGCAATTGGACCAAGGCAACAAATCACAACTGACTCGCAGTTTATGATGTAGGATTCGCAGCAACGTCCAGATCAGGAACGAATGGCATATATAATTAGCTGGCCGTTGGGCATGCGTGGCTCAGCTAGAATTCCAAGTTGAGATGCCAGAGTGCCCTGGTACGCTAACGTCGGTCAAGGCTAGCTTTATCTAGGTTAGTCCCATAACAGCGGGAAATCTTGGAAGCTCAGGGTCTATCGATGTATTTGGAGGCTAAATGAACAAGTGCTCACAGCTATGCTAAAAAGCTTTTCTTTTTTTTTCTTTCGAGGTTGTACTTAACATTTTCTCTAGAGGCATTTGCTTGCGAGATATGATATTCCGCGATTGCAGCTTAACATAGTGTGAATACCTCCAAGTTACAATTCAGGAAGAACTTGAAAGACCCAAAATCTTTGTAGGGAAGATAGAGTGTGGATGGCTACAATCGCACCGCTGAGAGCAAACATCGATTCGATCGGTAAGCGCCCTATAGTCATGTTGAGTCAAGCATGCGAGCTAGCAGTATCGTGAACGTGTGACTTTAGAAGTCTCGGCTTTGAACATTGGGGAACCAGGCCTTGGCCCTATTTATTTTTACGGACCAGACACCGCAGAAATCGAAGTGCCATATCATGAATACATGACGAGTGTGGAAAGACCCTGGATATTCATCGCTCATTGACTCCCAAACCGTGCCCATGCCTTGACCCTTTTCTTCGCCGGAACATCATCTTCTTCTGCTTCTTCTACTCTTCGGAGGCAGTGATGGCCTTGCGGACGGCGCGGCCACGCTGCCTGGAGTTCATGCGGCGCTCGAGGGTCTGGGGACCCTTCTGGACAACTTCGGCGGCCTCGGTAAGGATGAGCTCAATGTGGGAGGGGTTGCTCATGTACGGGTTGATCTGGTCATGTTAGAATGGACTGCGATGGTGGACCCGTGTGTACGTACACGACCGTGAGCACGGTAAGTGCGCCTTCGCTGCTTGGGGGCCTGGTTGACCTGGATGTGCTTGATGATCAGGTTGCTGGTGTCAAGACCCTTGGTGTCGGCGTTGGCCTCGGCGTTCTTGAGGAGACCGATGAGGATCTCAGCGGACTTGACGGGCCAGCGGGCCTTGGAGACACCGAAAGCCTTGCCTGCTCAAGTCAGCCCGTATTCCTACAATTGCCAACATTGGATCTGTCTCTAGCACCCGAAAGCTCTCTTGCCGGCGCCGTCTTCCGTGTGTGCATTGTGCGGATCGTGTGCAGGGCTACTCACCCTGAGCAGTGCGTCCAGTGCTGCCAGCGTACCGCCTCATGGGGATAGCCTCCTTGTGCTCCAAGACATTTCCGAGGTAGGTAAGGGCGCGGTCGAGCTTCCAGCCGTTGACAGCCTGCGCGGTCTCGCGGGTGTTCTTGAAGGATACGCGGAGGTAGCTGCCGCGGGCGCGAGCAGACTTTGCGCCGTCAATGGAGGAGGCAGCGTAGCGAACCTGCAAGAATTAATTCCATATTCGATACGTGCAAGTTCCGACAGTGGATCGCGACGGCAAACGTACCATTTTGTCGAGTTGTGCTGTTGTTGTTAGTAGACTGCCGACGTGATGGTAATTTCGACGAGTTCTCGAGCGAAAGTGGCCTTGATGACTAAGTAGGAGACCCAACCGAAAAAAGCCAAAGTCGCGCCCACGGCATTATAGCGGGCCGCTTGCGCCTCCGACACGTGATTGGCCGCGCAGTTTTGGCGCTATTTTGAAAAAATGTAGCTCTGCTGAACTTCAAAGCTGCACCCATCGCATCTACCGCGACATACCGTATCCACAGCTACTTCAACGCGCACAGTCAACGCGCACATAGCGGAACAGATCATCCAGAGGTACTTTTACTAGTGTTCGTGATCCGCCATCTCAAGACTGATCTTGCGCAGTAGCTATCGCATTCCACATCTTACTCGAACTATTCCGACAGATATAAGCAATGGCTTTCACACCTAGGTACGACTCTCGCAAGCCTCGACATTGCATTGCAGCACCAAATATGCGCGAATCGCGCCATGTTGAGCGACATATCATCGGATAGATACCAAGTGTCTTGACGTCTACTCGCTCAACATGCGCATTTTGCACTACGGAGAAGCTTGTTTTTTTTTGAGCTGTATTTAGGTCAAGACAAAAAAAAATGGGCTTCTTCGTACTCACATACGAACATTCATCTGCAGCGCAGTTCTAACTTCTCTACAGAGGCGGTCGTGGCGGCGGTGGACGTGGTGGTGGTGACCGTGGCGGTCGCGGTGGCTTCACTCCCAGAGGTGGACGTGGTGGGTTCGGCGGAGGCCGCGGCGGCGGAGACCGAGGTGGCCGTGGTGGTGCGCCTCGAGGAGGCGGTCGTGGAGCTCCAAGAGGCCGTGGTGCGCCCCGAGGAGGTGGTCGTGGAGGAGCGCGTGGAGGAGCCAAGGTTATCGTTGAGCCGTAAGTACAGCCAGCTCAGATCGCCCAAGACACCCGCTAACCACGACTTCAGCCATCGTCACGCAGGTGTTTTCGTCGCTCGCGGAAAGGAAGATCTCCTTGTCACCAAGAACTTGACCCCCGGAGAGTCCGTCTACGGCGAGAAACGTATCAGCGTTGGTGCCAGCACCGCGCCCAAGGACGGCGAGACCGAAGCCCCATCTAGCACAGAGTACCGTGTCTGGAACCCCTTCCGCTCCAAGTTGGCTGCTGGTATCTTGGGTGGTGTCGACAACATTTACATGGGCCCTGGCTCCAAAGTCCTGTACCTTGGTGCCGCTTCAGGAACATCAGTTTCTCACGTTGCCGATATCGTTGGACCTGAGGGAACCGTCTTCGCTGTTGAGTTCTCGCACCGCTCCGGTCGTGATCTGATCAACATGGCCACTCACCGCACAAACGTCATTCCCATCGTCGAGGATGGTACGTTTCTTTCCCCATCTCCCCCTTTACAATCAACTAACATTATCCACAGCTCGTCACCCTCTGAAGTACCGTATGCTCGTTGGCATGGTCGACTGCATTTTCGCCGACGTTGCCCAGCCGGATCAAGCCCGTATTGTCGGTCTTAACGCTGGACTCTTCCTCAAAGTCGGAGGTGGTATCGTCATCTCCATCAAGGCCAACTGTATCGATTCGACCGCTGCCCCCGAAGCCGTCTTCGCACAGGAAGTCAACAAGCTACGAGAGATGGGTATCAAGCCTAAGGAGCAGCTCACTCTTGAACCCTTCGAGCGTGACCACGCTATGGTTGTTGGTGTTTACCAGCGTTCTCAATAGAAGGAACGTGAGCTGCAGTAGGCTGACGGCGCTTTTCTGATTTCAACGATGCATGCATGTGGTCATATACCTGTACTTTGATGGAACTTCGGTGTTCTCAGGCGTCAGGAGGGGATTGGTTGTCATGTTTTGATAAAAGATTTATGGATGCGATTTGAACGTTCACTGAACGCCCCAACAGGATTATATCGTCCTTGTTTCCATTCCCTATGCTCGGTCTTTAGCTTTCATTGTTCTCCTTGGCACCTCGCTCGTCTCCATATTCTCCAAGACATTACGGAGCTGTTCGAAGCCCCTGAGAATATGTACATTCTTAGCTCGAACATACGATTAGCATGCCCGAAAGTCTTGCAGCATGCGCGTGTATATGAGTTCACGATACGATGCGACGTGGGAGGTAAGATGAAGTGCGATAACAGTACTGTCCCACAGACAGGTATCTACATAGCTACAATAGAAGGTCTTTTCCCGGTCTGGATACACAGCATGAGAGGCCATGAGCGGTGCGAGGGTAGCTGCAGCAGTAGTTCGATAACACGACCTGGACAGGAGCATATGCGCTCGAACATCGCTGTTGCCTCAGTTGGTCAGGAAATTCACCGTACTCTGTTCACCTGTCTTGTCTACATCTTGTCAACTCCAAGCACAGCATCACCGCAAATATAATTGCAACATGGGTCACTCTTCGACAGTCACCGGCCCTTAATGCATCCGCATCATGATCTTCAAAGACATTGTCAACTTCACAACTGGTACCGCTGTCTACCTCATTTTTGCGGCAGAAGTGTATAGTGTAGGTGGACAGGAGGAGGAAGATGTGATACCATCATGGATCTTGTTCGTTCCGGTATGTACACCAAGGACGCTGTTCGTTCTCTCACAAACGATACGAGCGTGCCTCTTCACATCACTCTACGTTGGCTTGTAGCCGTTGATCAAATGTGCTTCTCCACCATATCCAAGAAGTACAAGAGCTGCTATTTCACCAACCTTATGTACATCCTCGGTTTCGGCTACCTCGAGGTGTACATGCTTCCGAGTGCTTTAGTTTACAAGGTAGCCTTGGGCTGTGGTGAGCATGCTTTCTGTTGCTACTTTTCAGTACCTGTGAGTGAGGTTGGTGACTTCACCTTGGTTTTCTGATCTCTCTCATTTGAAAGGGGGGGTTTCTGGCATCGTTTGGGTCGTTGATGTTGCGGGAGTTGTGAGTGGCTTACTGTCGTCTATGGGTCATCGCAGTACCATGGGATGGATGGAATCAGAGTATGGTTCGCGCACACAGAGATGAGTCAAGGCGAGCATAAACTGAAGCGACTGCGTGAGGTTGGTGAAACCTGTGTGGAAAATTCTGACCCTTCGTAGTGCTATCATATGCTCTTCGCCGGCGCCCTCAATCTCTTGAGTTATAATAAGTTCGATTTGACATACAATACAAACGAGCTCACAGGAAATTTTGTTTCGGCAAGGACATCAGTGAAGAGGGTGCTTTTGTTTTGATGAATGTTATGGTGTGTCCTGGAAATTGAGCGTCCCCTGACCCAGACTGTGGTCGGGAGAGCTACAACGTCTGCAAGTGCGGCTATGAAAGCCACACACTGTTTTAAATCCGGACTGTTGGCATGCAAACAGCATCATACTGGCTACAAAGAGACTTATTAGTGAAGTCTGTTATTTCACGATCTCGTGCAGCATCTCCCGCGGCGATAAACGATGTGTTGAGGCGTGACGTCAGACCAACGTACTTTTAACAAACATCACTTACACAAAGTTGACACTCTGCCAACACATCCCCGTACTGAACGATATTCACCCCACAGTTTGATAAATTCAAGATGGCATCCCAAGCGCCAGTACCCGCGCTATACAAGAACATTATCATTTCGGGCGGCGCACGAGGTATCGGTCGAGCACTGACACGGATGATGCTCGAAGCTGGCCACCACGCCTACATCTTCGACATTGATGAAGACGAGCTCGAGCATACCACCAAAGTCCACCTCAAGCAGTACTACGCTGATGGTAGGCTTGGTTCGACGATCTGCGACCTTCGCAACGTCGACGACATACGTGCCAAAGTCAAAGAGGCGGCCAATTTCTTCAACGACCGCATTGATGTGTTGATCAACAACGGCGGAATAGCAAGCCCGCAGTGGAAGGACGGCAAGACCATGGAGGACCTCTCGACCATCGATGAGTGGAAAGCGTACATGGACACCAACCTCACCGCTCCCTTCGCCATGTCTCAAGCTTGTATCCCCTACATGAAAGCCCGAGCATCTGACGTCGAACACGGCGCGCACATTCAGAATGCCAACAACTCCAGTCCTGCAGGCCCATGCATCATCCACATCGGCTCTTTCCGTGCACATCAGTCCGATCCAAACCAGGAGGGCTATGCTTCAAGCAAGGCAGGCCAGCTTGGCTTGATGCACTCAATGGCAATTAGCCTGGGGGGTCTGGGCATTCGAGTCAATCTCATTGCACCTGGACGCATCAAGGTCGCTCACGAGAGCAAGGAAGGCGACGAGAAGGGTGCAGACTGGGCAAGCCAGATCAGTGAGAAGGATGTGTCTGACCACCCAACAAACAGAGCTGGAAGGCCGAAGGACGTTGCTGATGCTGCACTATATCTCATGGAGGCGGGTTTCGTCACTGGGCAGGACATCACCGTCGACGGCGGAGCGCTCCGGAAGAAGAATTCCTAAAGTGTGAAAGGAGATGAGTGCTTGAGGTGTCCGAGAATTTAACACGAGAAACAAAAGGATGATGAGCAGTAGCATAGTTGACATGAATAACGGTACCAGACGACAGCAGTGTCTTGATTAAAGTGAAGTAATGAACAACAAAAGAGGACCTGGGTAGAAGTGTCGCGGAACAAGTCCGCTCGGCGTTAGGTTGCACGGGCCTCTCCTTCGCCTAAAATCATTAATGCATCGCGAAAAGTGACGCGCATCATTTCGACTCATTGTATGCGCTCGTAGCTTGGATGCTTCTAGAGTTGTATATAATTGCTTCTCGTGTTATTTCCTCTGTTCGTCAAGTTGGCTTCCATCATTAGCGCCACGGAGCGAGTTGCGACCATTACGACTAATGTCCGGTTCTTCGCACTGCGCCCGCCTTGCAGTCGACTTGTAGCGCATACGAATTACGCTGCCTTTACTCCCCACTCAAGATCCGTCCTTCTAGCGAGTCGACTTCGCCCTCTCTTGCGAACTTTTGCAACGAGTAATCTCCGCTGTTCTGTTTCCGATGCCTTGGCAGATCCTGCAACGACGCACCACACGAGCACCAACGCCCATGATCTAGCGAGACCCAAGATACGCACACGTTTAATATACTGTGGTCACGAACGGGTTGGAGAAAGTCACCACGGAACACACGCCCATTCAGAAGCTCGAACCGTATCAGCTCCATGCGAATCTGCGCAGCTACCGATCTTCGAACTCAAAAACACACAGGAAGAGACCTCCGCAGAGACTGGTACAATCAGCAGGGCGAGAGTAGCCATGTCATGCAGTGTTGAGATCATCACAACGCCTACGGCTGACACGCCAGGCACAACGCTTGTGCTGCGAACGCCGAGCAAGCACTATGTTTTCGGCAATCTAGCAGAAGGCACCCAGCGGGCGATGGTGCAGCAGGGAACACGCCTACTGAAGGCTCAGGACTTCTTCTTGACTGGGAGGACAGAGTGGAAAAACATGGGCGGGTTGATTGGCATGATGCTCACATTAGCCGACTCGAGTACGAGCTCGTACACTACAGCCATGGACGTGTTCCGTCAGGGTCAAGAGCGAGGAAAGAAAGGCGAGGCGCCAGCGAAGCCGCACTTCAACATCTACGGACCACCAAATCTAAAGCATACATTGGCAACGTGTCGGAGATTCATCTTCAGGAAGGGCATACCCATCAACGCAACTGAGTATGTGAAGCAGTCGCCTGAGAAAGACGAGAAGGGTGCTATAGTTCCAACCTGGCAGGATGCGAGTATCAAAGTGTGGGCTCTCTCAGTATCACCCAGTGGTTCGGAGCTAGATACTCAAGCGGAAGCTGAACTGGAGACACGGCGGCGGCATTTTGACACACATCTAAACACGTTTGATGCCTACCAGGCTCCTGAAAACGAGAGCCCGGAAGACCGCACAGTTAGATACGACCGGATACGGACAGCGACCATCAAGTGCATGTTCGATTCGAATTGGAGAATGGATACACTCGTAGAACGACACATATCCGAGGTGGAAATGCCCGCTACTATGTTCGTTCGTAATCCCGACACGCACGGATACGAGCCCTACCAAGGTCCAAGGCCAGGTGGCTCAGATCCCCTTCCCGACGTCAATGTCTGGACCCGCACACCGTGGCCTGGCGCCACCATTCTGGCTCTTCCACCGACCGGGCCAGCACCAGAGTGCGTTTCGTACATTGTGCGGTCGCACCCATCTCGTGGTCAATTCGACGTTGCACGCGCCAAAACGCTAGGTGTCAAACCGGGGCCGGACTTTGGAAAGCTCACTAACGGCCAGTCGGTGCCGAATGTCAACGGCGAGATGATTACCCCAGACCAGGTTATGGGAGCTGACAGGCCTGGTCAGGGTATCGCCATTCTCGACATTCCTTCAGTTGCGTATATTGAGAACACTCTTCAACGAGAAGAGTTTAGCTCTCCAGAGGTAATGACCGGCATTGGAGCTATTGTCTGGATGCTTGGTCCAGGCGTCGCAGGTCATCCGACCCTGCTCGAGTTCATGAACAGGATGGACAGCGTAGAACACGTCATATCGTCCATAGATACCGCGCCGAACCGTATCGCAAACGACTCAGTAGCAGCTCAGGCTACGCGTCTTGGACAGATTGATCCCACGAGGTATTCCACACCTGTGTTTGACAGTACTACTGTACCACAAATGAGTCTGTACAGGACTGGTACGTCGGATGTGTCGCTGTTGCCCACCGGAGCCATCGCCGCTGATCGAGGCTTGACTTTTACGCTCATGCCGAAGTTTGTCACGAAGAAGGACGCTGTCTCCAAGCTCTTCGTACCCAGCGATGTACAAAGTGAAACACCACCTGAAGTTCTTGAGTTGGCCAGAAAAGCTCAAGCAGCTGTGCAGGTGAATCGTGGAGACATGCGGATGTGGAGACAGCTACTAGCGCGTCCTGACACCGAGATCACAACTCTCGGAACAGGTTCTGCCCTGCCTTCCAAGTACCGTAATGTA
>JAESFQ010000572.1_pt1 | contig 13577 bp, 9 predicted proteins | sample 9269431 | NCBI WGS metagenome assembly JAESFQ01 (sample SAMN14502588, study PRJNA617103) | algae metagenome | isolation source: Plectolyngbya sp. WJT66-NPBG17 and co-occurring heterotrophs from well... | place: USA: Mojave Desert, Joshua Tree National Park, California | collected 2006-08-06
AAGAGAGAGGAAGGTCATCCCTTTGAGAAAATAGATGTAAGCAAGACCAGGATGGCTAAAGACTGATCGGGACACGATTAAGACATAAGAGAAAGGAATCAAGAAAATAAGCGAGCGATCCTTTTGACCAGGCAAGAGCAAGATGAATATAGGGAGTTAAGAACAAGTCCGAAGGGATATGTATCCGTATATCCCAAAATCCTTAATAATTTTATATATGTACAATACAATTCACTCACGCGCCCGCTATAAAACCCCATGCACCTCATCTAGAACCCGCACACCAACACCAACACCAGCACAACACAACACAAAATCACCTACATCCTCATACTCTCGGCAATAATCTTGTACTCCTTCCTCTTCTTCTGCATGCCCTGGCCGCCAAACCTGGACTTGGCAACCCCAATCCACTTGCTCAGGCCAGGGAACAGCATATTCTCCCCGACATAAGCCATGGCAAAATTGCCCAGTCCCAGCGCCAGGATGAAGACTTTAAATGGCGTATCCAAAAACGTGAGTTCCATAGCATCCAGGACCCACGCCGCAGGATCGAACAGCATGTAAAGCGTAATAGCCAGCGTAACAAATATGGTTGTGATAAAAGGAAGATTGCGGGACATGGGTTCGCGGTAAGGTTTCCCTACGCTGAGGACGACGGCGGAGAAGATGTATTGGAAGCAAGATGTTAAGAAGAGCGCCGTGTTCTGGCTGTTGAGACTGTTGCTGTGGTTGGGGTCGAGAACAGGGGGCATATACCATTCTTCCTTCTGGACGTAGTGGAACGCGATGAACTGGACGATGATGCAAAGCACCATCTGGCCCAGTAGCGGTGTAAGTACCTTCCGGCTAACCAAATTGGCGGTAGGGCGTTTACGACTGAGGATCGGGTAGGCGCCGGACCAGCCCATGAAGATGGCAATGGGCAGGATGAGCAGCAGGTCGATGAAGAGGAATTGAAAGTCGCCGAGGTTACTTGCGCTGGCGTAGAGGAAGGATACGGAGCAGAATTGAATGGCGCTGTAGAGCGACATGTATTTGAAACAGCTGAAGCTGGTGACGAGGGCGGCGCGGCCTTCTTTGATGACCTGCGGGACGCAGGAGATGTCGAATTGGCGGGATGTGAAGGGTGCGGCGACCGAGGCTTCGGCTTCCGAGAGGGAGATGCCTACGTCGGCTGCTTTGAGGGCACCGCAGTCGTTTGCGCCGTCGCCGCAGAAACCCACGCAGTAGTCGATTGATTGCAGTTTTTCGACGAGTTCGTGTTTTTCGTCGGGGGACATCCGGGCGAAGACTTGGCCGCAGACAAGCATCTCGCGGAGGACGGATTCAGAGGCGAAGTCGACAATCCAGCGGAAGACGTCGCCGCTGACGGCTAAGCTGTAGTTGCGGAGGTTGGATATGTCATAGGGGAGGGACACGTCGGCCTCTGGTGGCGGTGGCAGAGGCTTGAGTGTGTTGTCGTCAAGCTTGAAGACGGGGTCATCTACACTTTCCCAGCTGAGCTTCGACAATGCCGTCCGAGAGTCACCCTCCTCGAAGTGCGGTACAAAACAGTGCGCTGTCTTGTTGATCAAACCGCACTCGCGAGCCACACTGATAGCAGTGAGGATGTTGTCGCCGGTGCACATGACCTTGCGGATGTTTGCGCGTTCGAGCTCTTCAATAACCGGTGCTGTGCTGTCCTTAAGCTTGTTCTCGAAGATGATGAAACCAACAAAGTCTAGATCACTCTCTGCCTCCTCGCGCTTCATCTTCTGAGTCTTGAGCCAGTTGAGTTTGGGAATAGTCTTGGTAGCACAAGCGATGACACGGAATCCGCGATGGGTGTAAAAGGCCAGAAGCTCTTCGTAGTCGGTAGGGAAGCTTCCGGGTCGGCAAATCTCTTTCATGACCTCAGGTGCACCCTTGACATATACCTGTCCGCTCTTCGAACCGAACTGTCGAACGATGACACTAGCCCTTCGTAGCTGAGAGACAAACTCGAAAGCCTTTAGTACGCCGAGTTCGACTTGCTTCCTGTTGGCGTCGTCTTCAACATCGTCAACATCGTATTCTCGGCCTGGTGGCGGTCGGGCAACAGATGGCGAAAGCTTCTGCTCAGGGTCGTCATCACCAGCGTTGCCAGCCTTTTGTTCTCCTTCCTCATAGCTCCAGCCGGTAAAGTCGAACATCTTGACATCGAGTGGGTCACCTACTAGCTCGTCGTCGATCTTGCGGAGTGAGTGACAAGTGGCCATGGTGTATAGAATCGTCTTGTGGGCCAGATACTCCACTGTCGGGTCGCGGTCATGCTGGGACGCGGGGAGGATGTCGTAGGCGTCTGGTCGCTCGACTACGCGAACACCCAGAACATCGAGACCCTCCTCAGTGAGCGTTCCCGTCTTGTCAAAACAGACTACATCCAACTTGCCGCCGACATTAACTCGCTGTGGACTGATACAGAAGATCTGCTTTTGCTTCAAGCGCGAGAGGGCGAAGCTAGTACCGATGGTGAGTGTAGCTGGGAGCGCGGGAGGAACGACAATGGTGATGAGATCGAGAGCTCGCACAACAATCAGGTGCCATGCGAGACCCAGATGTACAAAGTTGATGAAAGATGCGACGAAACCAATCATGGCAATGAATGCCATGACGGAGATGTACCGGAAAGAATCGCGATAGAACTTGAACCCTGACGGCTTGGGGAAGAGCATCGATCGAACCAACGCACCCTTGGTGGTATTAAAACCAGTTCGGACGACCATGGCCAATGCAGCGGCTTCATCATCAACATGATCTTCATGCGGTCTGCGAGCGCGGATAATCTTGGTTCCACTGAACAGCATGTGTCTTGCAACTTCAGGATGGACAGCTGATGCGCTGAGATCTAGCAGATCTAGGGCCTGGTTCGACATGGGGACCTTGGAAACAGGGATTGACTCTCCAGTCAGCATACTCTCGTTGACGATGCAGTCTCCAGAGAGCAACAGACTGTCGCATGGGAATAGCGCGAGAGAAGGGTCGGTGACTTCATAGACGTCTCCAGGTACGAGCTCTGCAGAGTCAACATGAGTCCAGAAGCCACTGCGCAGCACACGGACTTCGCATTCGAACTTTGAAACCTCACGTAGTCTCTTCATGGAAGCTTTGGTCTCGATGAGTGTCGTGACGATACTGACTGCCGAGATGATGAAGATGGCACAGGCATAGTAGTAGTACTCGTCCATGGACCAGAGAATCAGACTGGCAATCTGGAAGACGTAGAAAGGGTGGAAAACTTCGTCAACCAAGAGCTGGCCGATGGTCTTCTCGGCGATATCGATAAGGTTCTTTCCAAACACAAGTTCGCGGTAGTCTCGTTCGTCGTTATCAAGACCCTCGCGGAGAGCAGCGACTTCGGTCCAGGTGGGATCTTTCCAGGTGTTTGCGAGGACGAACTTGTCCTTGATGGGGTGGTACACGAAGCGGATATAGCGGTAGTCCAAGCATCTCAACTCGCCGATAAGTGGGTCGTCTTCTTCGTCCCATTCCCGTGGTCGTCCCTTTTCAGGGTCGCCGAATACTGTTGACAGCGAACGTCCGTAGGTCTGCCTGCTGACGTGTTGTACTGCAAACTCTCCCCACTGATTCTCAGTGACGATCCAGTCACACTCCTTGAGCGGTGCAGACCGTCCAGTTATTGCAACCCTCCATCGTGGCAGCCATCTGAACAGAAGCCAGCCGAGACCCAGAGTCGCAAAACATAGTAGCGCATACAGCGCGTAGCCGAAAGGCGATGTTTTGAAGCCGGCGATGACGATGGTCAGATCCTCGGTCATGATGTAAATCTTCTGGTTTGACCTGCGCCCTCTCCAGTCAATGCCTGAGCCTGCACTGCCTATCGAAGAGTGCCTCTGCAACAGTGGCCTCTCAGAAGACTTCCTGCTGCCACTTGATTTCCGCCGCGCTGGCGACGGTGAATGCGATGACTGCGATGACATGCCTGCCTCGAGGTCCTGCATCTCCGAAACGGTATAGCCATTGTCGTACGCGCTCTCTCCATCATCCAGGATTGCGCTATCCTCATCCTCTGTATCCTGCTCTTCGTCGTAGAATGCGAAACTCGTCAGGCTCGCGCTCGAATCGGCGCGCGACCGTCGGTGGCGGAATCCGGATACGCTCGTGGGGACGCTTTCGCTCATGGGACCGGAGAAGACCTGGATTTTTGGCGTCAGCTGCTGGCCAGGCTTCCTGCCACGAGGGTTGAAGCGGGGACGGGGAAGAGGCATGGGACCGAGTTCGAATACCTCATCTTGCGCCATCTCGACATCTTCCATGAAGCTGGCCCTGGTCCTATTAGTCGCGCCTGGGAGCTGAGCTGGCCGTCACACGTACTCGCTCAAGTGGGAGCCACGGCGGTACATGGCGCTCAGTCTGCGCGGCCGCCGCCTGTCGGGGCTCTCGTTGTCTGCCATGGCGACTTTTGTGGTTTCTCGTGGTTGGCTACCGGGCCATTGTCGTGGTTGTGAGACACGAAGTTTTCTTGTCGCGTCGCTTTGGGCGAGCGAGATAGGCCGTGCGGTATGACGTTTGAGCTAGTCAGGGATCCGCCTCCGTTCCTGGTGCTTTCATCCGACTCAACACCAACAGCAACGAGACTGAACAGGAAGCGTACGACAGCCGGACTGGGTGGGCTTGCATGCGATGGCATGTCAGCACATAGCAGGACGTTGCTAACCCCACTGAGAAGGGATTTGTGATCTTTCCGATGAATCAACACCGAGGACAGTATTCGCATACTTCTGCGTTATCTAGTTGGAAATACCGTAGATCGCGCCTTTGCTATTGTACACTCACTGTTTAAAAGGCAAAGCTCTCTTCATCGAGTAATGCGAGCTGATCTCACAAGTCGCGTCAATGATTGGATCAACCATTCCCCTCACTCAGCCTTGTAGCAGCAGACTAGTTACTTACCGGCAGGTCGCAGCTTGCTCAGCTATCTCTTCTACCATGCGTTCCCCGCAGTACATTCCACAGCTTTTGTCCACCCACCCTCGCTTTATGGCTTGATTCGACCAGCCCAGCATGAGTACACACGTATATCACGCACTCGAAAGCCCGCAACACATCAGACTAATCACATTACACCCAGCCTTGTCTGAAGACGCACCACTACGAATTGAGTTTCTCTCATCGACGCTCGACGATCTCGAAGGACGGTACGACGCCATATCGTACACGTGGGGGCAACCAATTTTGACATTCCCATTGTATGTCGACGATGGCACTCAGGTCTGCGTTACGCAGAACCTTGACCGGGCCTTGCGATATCTGCGGAACAAAGACCATGCCCGATTACTGTGGGCCGACGCTGCGAGCATTAATCAGACCGATAACACTGAAAAGGCCGTACAAATCCCATTAATAGTGAAAATTTTCCGGGGTGCTCGGAAAGTGATGGCTTGGCTTGATCCAGGCGGAGATACAACAGTTGAAGAAAGAGGCATGCATATGTTGAGCCGTCTGTCGCGCGGATCAAAGGTTGAGAAAGAGAAAATGCAAGCAGACCTGAGCGATATTGTACAGTTCTTGAATCTCCCGTGGTTCAATAGACTCTGGATAATACAGGAGGTAGTGTTTAGTCTGGAGGTCCGCTTGCTATGCGGCAAAACAAAGCTCACCTATTCTCGATTTGTCGCTGGGCTCTCTGTCTTAGAGGAACAGAAACTCGATTACGGTTCTGACGACAGAGCAAGTATGAATGCTGTTTTCGAGGTTGGGAGACTTTGGAGCCGCTATTCAATTTTTGGTACAAGTTCTAGTGAGCCAGAAAGACACGACACACGCTCTCGCTTGATCGTAAGTAACGAGACCACCGAAATTCTGCGCTTGGTAAAGAGATTTGAGTTGCATGAGTGCACAGACCCAAGAGATCGTATATTTGCTCTATGTAGCATGGCCACTGATATACAATTGGATAGGCCTTCTTCTAGAGACCCATGGGTGGGATTCAAGATGCCCATATACATCGATTATTCGCTCGATGTACGTAAAACTTACCAGGCCTTCGCAATAGAATGCTGGAAGGCAGGAAAAAATGAAACACAAATGTGGGAAGCTATACTTTCTCGCCAACATTCTGCTCGACCGGTCGACTGGCCTTCCTGGGTACCAGATTGGCGGATTGCACCGCGAGAAACATGGCTAGATCGCCCGTTCCGGCAATACCGCTGCTATCCAATTATCACAATGGTTCGAGCTGCAACGAATACCGTCGACATATGGACGTCTTTTGGAAGATCCAAATGGGCCAAGAAATTCGAAGATCTCTACATGGTCAAGTTGAAGGCTTCACAGAGGTCAACAGGTTGCCAAACTACCTTTTTGTGGCAGCTGTCCCAACTGTACTCATTGCTGGAGAAGCCAGAGATGCTACGAAACCCCAACCATCTCTTATATCCATCTGCTTCAACACCTTTGGGGTCAGAGACGACAGTCTTTACCAATCTTCTCATCGATATGATCAGAGCGCTTCTGCCTGATACTTTGTACGTAGAGTCCATGGTGGAACTCGACCGGCACTTGGCAAAAGTAGCCATGGAATCCAAAGCAGAAGACCTGCAGCGCAGTGCAACACTACCACCTGTTCATGTTCAAGAGTTTGTCGAATTTTTGGCGCGTTGGTTAGAGGGGGAAGAGCTTTTTTGCTTCCAGGACCCAAGGACTCAGATATGTTCCGTCGGTTGTGGCAACATGGAACTCGTGCCGGGTGACCATATCCTACCGGTAGAATTCTGGTCGAATCGAGACAGGAGGACGGGGTTTGCTCTAGTATTTATACTTCGAAATATTGGTTGGACTGATAATAAGCCAGTCTTTCGGTTCGTAGGCAGAGGTTACATATTCGATCCGACTTCTGTGTTGCCGGCTCATACTAAGAGAGAACAGCTCAGGACGTTTAGAACAGTGAGCACGGTAGAGAATGCGTGGATAAAATTCCTTTATTCCTTTGGACAAAGGGAGTCTGACGGGTGGTTGAGTTTGGCGTAGAAACATCCTGCGAAATAAACCTCCTGTCCGGTATATCTCTATCTATTCCGCATCTCACGCTTCCATCTTCGCCCTAACGAACTTCTCAGTATCATCCAACACCTGCTGCACCGCCTTGATCGTCCCTGGCGGAAACCCTATAAAACCATGCGGCGCGCCATGATAAATCTTCACCACACTCTCATTCCCCCACATGCCCCACTTGGCCCCCATCATCACACTATCATCCAACAACGGGTCCTCACTGCCACACGTAAACAGCGCCGGCGGCAAATTCATACCTCTCAAGTCCGCCCAGAACGGACTTATCGAGGGGTTGCGGCGCTGAGCTTCCGTTGTGTTGGGAAGCAGGGCGTCGATGTAGGATTTCATCACGTCGTGGTCGATTACCAGATGCGATTCGTGGTGCAGCACGTGTGGGAGGAACGAGGACATGTCATAGCAGCCGAAATGGAGGAGCAGGCCTTTGAAGGAAAAGGAAGGGAGGGTTTCGAGGAGGTGGAAAGCTACTAGACAGGCGAGGTGGCCGCCCGCGGACTGCGGGTTGTTAGTATGGAGATGAGTGCTGTGGGAAAGAGAGAAAGGATACGTACTTCGCCACCGGTGAACATGAGCTCTCCACTGAAAACCTTGGGACCGTTCTTGACAAGCCATTCTGCGGCGTCGTAGCAGTCTTCTGTGCCGGCGGGCCAGGGGTCTTCGGGTGCGAGGCGGTACCCGATTGAAACGACTGTTACTTCGAAATGGTCGGCCATGTATTTTAGATAGGGATCTTGACTACGAAACGTCAGCTCCAATCTCCGTCTTTTACTCTTTCGGCTTTCCGAAGCCATGACCATGCTTGAGTTCTTGCTATCACCCCTTCCAACTCTTCTCACTATCCTGCCATCCCGCTATTCTGTCGCCTCATACCAAGCCGTCAAATCCAGACCCGTAACCAAACAAACAACCAAGAAAACAGAAATAAATCAACTCACTAAGCCTCACTCATCAACACCCACCCCCCACCATGGATATGCATATGTATCCCCTTACTCTTAACCCCTCCACTCGGTTTGAAAACACGATATGGAATCTCTCTCCCGCTTTCTCGCGAGGGGAGAGACCCGTTTACGCCTTCGGGTAACACTATGGGTTTGGGCAGGGGCGTTTTGCCTTCCCAGCGCATTTGGCGGTACGCTGCTGCTCCGACCTGTGGGTGTGTGGTGAGTATGGGGTAGGGCAGTTGGAGAGGTATGGAGGATGGAAAGGAAATTACATACCTCATACCATCTCGGTCCATCAGCCCAAATCTTAATCAATTTATCGTTGAACTCTAGAGTCTGCTTGTCGATTGTACTTCGATCGAATTTCGCCGCATCGACCGTGACGTCTGATTTCAACGACATGGTTTCTCGCTTCCCCGCGTAATGTCCTTCCTTGCTCTTTGCCGACGACTTGGATGTCGTACCCGGTTTTCTTCACAGACAATTCTCCAAGAACTAGAGATCAAGAAACGAATTATGGAGAGAGTAAATACGATGGAGAAATAGAGCAAGTGGTAAGATTCTGATTACTACGTTACATGTAACATCAGCCAAATAACACCTACCTAGCTGGATAGATACGAAGGTGGGGGCGGGGTACGACAACCACATGCCATGCACAACGGCCATGCCAAGTTCAAAACGTCGTTAGTTACTCTCCTGTGGTTGGTGAATGCATTGGTATTATCTCCGAAGACTGTGCTGTACCTGCATTTTCGGGTTACTGTTTCGGATGACTCCGGATGGATGGGGTACGAGGTCATGATATGGCGATGCGGTGTCATGGCCGGTATCGGCGCTGCTCGCACGACCACTTTGAACATCACGCGGTAGGAGTCACACCAAATTCCTACACAGACATGTGGATGTTGGAGAAGTATTGTAGGTATCATTTGAGCATTAATAGGACTGGGTAAGCTACCGCCCGGGTTTCGATTGCATCCGGCTCGTCGACATGGCCGTATGCCCATTTATCGGCCCTCCACCCTTGACTTTCCGTCTTGCCTGGCGCTCATCGCGCACAAACAGCGACGTAGCTACTGAAACTACTACAGCTGCTGTTCGGAAGGGATACATGGCAACGTCCCAGGTCATCTGCATCATGTAGCTAATAGTACCGGCTATCCAGCTGAGTGTCATAGCAATCACGCCTGGCCGCTGACCGGTTCTAGCAGCTGCGGCAGCCAAAGCGAGTGCATCTTTCAGTCTAGCCTCTAGGTCCTGGAAGCGGGCTTCGATTTGAAGGGATTGCGCCATGTGCCGTTTTTCGTAGCGCCTAACTGCTCGGTTCAGGGCGTCAAGTTGGAGTTGTGTGGTTTGTCGGACTTCAGCGCTGAGCTTCTCTACATCCACCTCGTTGTTGGTAGTCGGGGCGCCATCAACCCGACTCTCTAGCTCTGATATTCGCTGCGAGAGCTGCTGTGCGTCTGCTGATCGAACGGGTTCTCTTGGGGCTTCTCGGACGATGCGCTGCAGGTGGAGGATCCGCTCTGTTCGCATCTTGATGAGGCGATTGACCGGTGGTATCTCGGCGATGAGGAGGAAGATGCTGAGGTTCGCGTCGGATACTATGCCTTCGGCGCGCATGAGCTGGCCTCGGACGGTGTGCATAAGGAGAGCGCCGAGTAAGGGACCCAGGAAGCAGCCGACGAACGCCAGCATCTCCGACCGCTTCAGGGCTTCGCGTGCCTCTTTCTGCGCTCGTGAGGCAGGCGCATCAGGAATCGTGGTGTTATTGACTTTTGAATTCTGCGTCTCTTCTACAGGTTCCTCCGCGCTCTCTGGTGCATCCTCATCCTCCTCGTGTATCGTGTCGTCGTATATCGCGTCATCCGCATCGTCGTTCAGGTATCGTCGTTGCTGTGCGTCGTGGTACCAGTCCCTGCGTCGCGTCAGCTGTGAATCTCACCCGTAGGTGCTGCAACTCACCATGGTACCTTGACGCTCCAATGTAGAAACCATCCCGCCAGTACCAATATCAAGACGTCTGTAGCGACGTCCGCGCCGTTGTCCACCGTCAACCCAATGATGGCAGGCACTACAGCGGCTACAACAGGCAGCGCAATCCATCGTGACGGCTCGTCAAGCGATGCATGTCTATCCATGTCGTTCTTCCCACTCGCTCTTAGAAGGTTGTCGCTGGAAGATCGCAAAGAATAACGCGAGTCAGAGAGGTCGGAAACGAGGGAGCTGCGGCGGCGAGAGGGCGCTGTAGGTGGTGTTGAAGGCCGCGCACCCTCAGCAAAGGTGGCTGCACGGTTCAGCATTCTCTGGCGAAGTTGAGGGTGAATGGCTTGTCCATCGGCCGGCGCGCCGTCCATTGCGGAGAACCGGGTGAGGTTTGGAGAAGCAACGTGGAAGACGGCGTTGCCAGCGGATGCGTAGACGTCGCTTCAAGAAGGCGCGACGTGACAGAGATGCGAGTCACCTGATGGCGATGGTTGTAAACACCGAGCAAGCATCACTGAGGCTCTGGTGACGCTCACATGTACTAACTCGACCGTCGTGTGCCGTAGTGGAGGATGCCTCGGAGCAAGTCGTCGTTAGTCTTACGTCATGGCTCAATCGGGTCAATTGTAGAGCTGGGACCCATCTCCGAACTTCCTCACTCCATGCGCTATGGCCTAGCCTTCTACGGATTGGCAGTGACTCGTATGAGCCGACGAAACTCCTTCTCGGCATCAAAAGGCCGTCCCGAGCGCATCCTGCATCTGCGGCTATCCAGACTGTGGCGACCATGCCGCACGTGTGCAGTGCAAGCCCTCGCTGCTGTGTACCCAGCTTATGGCCGGGACCGAAGAAACGACAAAGCGCTGCAAAGGCCCGCGCATGCATCAAAGGCAATATTACCTTCCATGGGAGACAGATCTTCGTCGTCTCTTCATCTCGGGTGCCTCCTGCCTGTATACGGCTTGATGCCGTAGAGCACCTCGTCCTCACAACGTGCGCTTTCGGACTCCGACAATGTAACAGATATATGCCAGACGTGGCAGGTCAATACCAGTTCCTGGACGCTCGAAGCTGCACCGCAGGATGATAAGGATAAACACAGCAGGTACAACCCGACCTGCAACTATGCCACAGGAGCGGGGACTCAGCACCTCGTTTGCCAGGCTCCCCTCTCTGATTGCTCGTTGCTTATCACAGACATGTCTCGTCTCCTTCTCTTCGGTTCTCTATTCAAAAGTCGTCTTTGCGCTGTCGTTTTCTATTCAGACCCCAATGCGGATTGGTCCGAGTCTTAGCACCATCACCACCTCAATACCAACACAACCAGATATCACGAGCACTAGGCAGTGCCGTGTCGAAACGACGGATCAGATCGTTTCAGAAAGACTGTGACTGACGCAAGCGATAGTACCTGCAAAGATGCTATTCGAGCAGCCGTTTGGTCGTTACCACTTCAGTGAACGTAAGTCCTATTGAGCGGTATTGAAGCTTGAGACACCCATCCTTTCTATTCAGACTTTCGATATACTCGGTCGCAACGGGAGTGCTGGAATCACCGAGGCAGCTCGCCGACTGCCCCTCTCTTGATTTGCTTTTCCTTCTCATCAATATCTTTTCTATAACTAAACTCCTCGACGCCGCCTGACATATCCTGAAGCTAGCACCATCGACAATCCGAACAAGTACCCTTGACCGCCGAATATACCCCTGGACTGGATCCAGGTCTTCCCGGCTGCAATACTGCAGGGGATTGCCTACAATTTGTTCCTACCTGCTCCTCACATCCGCCTGCGCATCTGCCATCATGACTGCAAACTTTACCCTCTCGATAACGGAAGACGAGATGAACGCTCCCATCTCCGCAGCAGCCATCATTTTCCCCATATTCGCCTTTCCAGCATGGATACTCTGCCTCCCACCAATGATCTGGCATTTCCAACAATCCAACGTCGCAGCCGGGTCACTGATTCTATGGATGATCCTACACAACTTCTTCAACTCTGTCAATTCCCTCATCTGGCCTCGCGACAACGTACTCGAATGGTGGGACGGTGCTGTTTGGTGCGACGTCCATGTTCACATCCAGATTGGTAGCTACGTAGGTCTGACCGCCTCAATGGCCATGGTCATGCGCAAGCTCGCTATCGTCATGGACACAAACAACATGACACTGTCATCGAGTCGGAACAGCAAGATCAAAGCCAAGATCTGGGAAGTTGTTTGGTGTTGGGTTATACCGCTATTCTTCATGGCCCTCTACTACGTTGTCCAGCCAGTTCGCTACATGATTTATGGTATCGTGGGATGTATGTCCGCCCACGACAGTTCGTGGCCCAGTGTGGTTCTCGGCTTCATGTGGCCTACCGTTGGCATGGTATTTGCTTCCTACTGGTCTTGTAAGTCTCCTCTGCTCCTCTGGCTGACCTTGACTAACTTCCTCAACAGCTCTACTCGTCTACCGTCTCTGCCGCTACCGTCGCGAGTTCCGCCGCCTTGTCGCGGCACGCAACATCACATCCTCACGCTTCATTCGCCTCTTCATACTCAGCCTTACCGTTGTCCTCGCCTACCTAACTTATTCCATCTACCTCCTCGTAGGCATCTCTCATCTCATCAAAGGCCCGTACTCCTGGTCCGAAATCCACAATCCCGTGCGCTGGTACACCATCTTGAAGTACCCCGTCAAAGGCCACGTCAGCTTGGAAAAATGGGTTCAGATTGCCACGGGATATGTCACATTTGCCCTTCTCGGCACTGGTGTCGATGCCAACGCTCATTACCGAAGGTTCTTGGTTCGTATTGGGGCTGGTAGGCTATGGCCTAGTCTGCACGCGGGCTCGAAAAACAGCACTAGAGGACCGAACAGCTTCATGGCTTCTCGCTCTTGGACGGCAGACCTTTCCAGCAAAGCGAAGAGTATCTTCTGGTCTAGTAGATCCGGATCAACGAGTGCCGGCTCTACAAAAGATGTCTTCACCGACTCTACATGCAGCAACTCCGTCGGCCTCGACTCCATCCCCCGCTTACACAACCTCACAACGCAAGATACACTCCTCTCACAAAAACAAAATCTATCAACACCCACTACACCACCTCTATCCTCACGACTATCCTTCTTCAAGCGCTGGTTCGCAAGACCCTCCCTCCACGGCCCCCTACTCCCCCTCTTTTCCTACCGCAACATCACCGAAATTAATTCCACCAACACTACCACCACCGACACAAGCAAACCAACCACATCTTCCACCCCAACCGGCGTACATACACGTGCCTGGGCAACTGAACCTTCCTTCTCCCCATCCACCACCGCGAAATTGGGCGAGGGACACGCGTATGGGAATAGTGTGCATGTTGTGCGGGAAGTGCATCAACAGAGGGATGAAAAGGGCGAGTGTGAGTTTGAACAGGGAGGCAAGGAGATGAAGGCTTGGGCTTGATGTACTGGGTGTCGGTCCACAACGAGGTATACGCGCTTGAAATTATAACGGGGCCATGAGGGCTAGGTGGCCTTTATATATGGTTTGATTGCGGATTTTACGATATCTTAGCTGCATTTGGACTTTCTTTTGTGTAGAGATGTGGTGTAATAGC
>JAESFQ010000573.1_pt1 | contig 13566 bp, 10 predicted proteins | sample 9269431 | NCBI WGS metagenome assembly JAESFQ01 (sample SAMN14502588, study PRJNA617103) | algae metagenome | isolation source: Plectolyngbya sp. WJT66-NPBG17 and co-occurring heterotrophs from well... | place: USA: Mojave Desert, Joshua Tree National Park, California | collected 2006-08-06
GGGTCTCCAAACCACAAAAAACCTACACAGAAGAAGAAGAAGAGTTGTAGCAGTGAAAAGTACGAATATGCAGCCTTTTCGAAATGCCGAAATGTATGAGAAGGGTGGCTTGCTGCTGCCCAAAGCCGAAGCCGCTAAATGCCAATAAGTTGAGCCAACGATATCGCTTGTTGATAGATTCTTTGTAGTGCCGTACCTTGTAGAGTGTGAGAACAAAGGAAAGAGGCTTGGAAGCTTGTAATCTGGACGGATGGATGGTAGTTGACACTAGGAAAGAAGACGCCAGAACGCCGTACGCTGGATGAGATGGATGGATGGATGGATGGATAAGGTGACGAGCAGCACTTGAGGCGAGTAGAGCAGTCGCAGTGCAAGCGGATGATAGTGTAGATGTATCGTCGTTGTCTTGGTAGCATGTCTGCACCATACATACGAGTAGTTGATGGCTCTCAAAAGTTGGCCAATCCGTTCTTCGAATGACGTTTGCTAAAGCGCTTCCTGCCCTTGATCGAGTCAGTATCGCCTTGATCTTTGCGAAAGTGGCCATGCCGCGAGGTGGGGATGTTGACGCCCTCAAGGGCGGAGTCTCCTCCCAACGTACTGGTCGGAGTGGTGTGATTTGAAACCAGCTCGTTCAAACCTACGTCGGCAGAGTACGAGTTGGTCATGGTTTGCGCAAACGCATAGTCTCGCGCTTGTTCGATGCTGTCGAGCCACTCCTGGCTCGAGTACTTGCTGCCATCGGGGTCGCTGGTAGTGCTCTTAGGGTCTTCAAAGACAAACTGCTTATCTTTCTGGGATGTGTTAGTGGAGTGAACTGGAGTAGAGCTGATCAGTTGACGTACTGTTTCCACGAGCCAAGCAGTAAGCCCTTTAGAGTCCTGGAACGACTTCCATGAGCAGCCCGGCGAGAGCAGCGAGATTTCCTCTTTCAATTTCTTATCATTCGTGCCTGCTGCGCACATCAGTACGCGAGCGTTGGATGTTATCATCACTAGCCGTTGTCGCTTCTTGATAGTGTTGCCACCGAAGAATCGTGAAAACTTCTTTGGCTGCTCCACAGGCTCTTCCTTTCCGCCCACGGCATGACCCGCTGGATGTTGTGTCACAAACATGTTTCCAAGCTTCAATATCCGTTCGTCTCGCTTTGTGAGGACCGGTGACCAATCGATGTCGAGTTGGGAAGGAGGCGGTAGTTCGGTGATAAGGCGCGGCTTCGGTCGTGCTTGGGGCTGGTTGGGTGCTGCTGCTGCCGGTGTTGAGGGACCTGGACGTGTTAGTGACGTTTCTCCTGGGGTAGGAGGATTCCTACCGTTCAGCTTGATCGGCTCCTGCGCAGGTGGACTGTAGGCTTTCAAGCGCGGAGCCTTTTGTTTCCACAGTCCCTTGCCCCACTGGATACCTTCAAAGAAGGGGTGGTTCTTGATGTGCTCCATGGGTAACCGCGTCAACGGGTCCAGCACCAAAAGTCGCTCCACCAAGTCCTTTGCAAGCGGAGGGAAACCATCTGGAAATGTGTATTCCAGGCCCACAATCTTCTGGAACGTCATGTACTCGTTCGCAGCCTTGAACGGCGGCCGTCCGGCGAGGAGTTGGTAAATGATGCATCCAAAGGCCCACAGATCGCTGGCTTTGCATGCGTTCTTGTCTGTAAGTAGTTCTGGCGAGACATACTCCGCTGTGCCAACGAAGGATTGCGCGCGATCCGACTGTGCGCCCTCGAGCGGATCGCCAGTCGTCGAGCCAACGCCATTGGACTTTTGCTCGAGTATCTTTGCTGTTCCAAAATCAGTAATCTTGACGTGCATGGCATCGTCGAGCAGCACGTTCTCGGGTTTCAGGTCTCGATGTATGACGCCCTTGTTATGCATGTAGTCAATCGCATCCAGTATTTGCGCGCCGTAGAATCGTGTGCACTCGACGTCGAATGTGCCGATCTTCTTGAGGAAGCCCAGAAGCTCTCCGCCCGCTGCCAGATCCAGCACAAAGTACAATGAGCGCTCGTCTTGAAAAGTGTAGTAGAGTCGGACAATGCCGGGATGCTCTGTTAGCCGGTTGAGAGTGTCTTTTTCAATGTTTACGTATTTGACCTTTTTCTCCTTGATGATGTGGCGCTTGTCGAGGACCTTGATCGCGTATTCGCGCAACGTCTGGCGGTCTGTGGCGGCCAACACTGTGCTATAGGAGCCCTCGCCCAGTGTCCTGCCAAAGTTGAAGTCCTTGACGCCCTTCTTAACAACGCGCGTTATCGGCCGTCCGTTCTGGTCGATGTCCTGCCGGGTGCTTACAGCGGCGCCCTTTTCCTTCCACTCCTCACTGCTCGATAGCGGCCCGCCTTCTATGCTGTATGGGGAACTCGATAACTGTGCTGCTCCGGCGTCCATGGGTATCCGCCGCGAGCTTCTCCGGGGTGGCAGGGGGCCGTTCATGGACGCCATTTGCGCTGACTGCCGGTATGGGTCCCTCCTGCTGGCCTCTCTGACGGGCATGGCGCCGGGCGCAACACGCGAACTTGCGGACCGCCGCATGTCTCCGGCCATTGCTTCGTCGTTGTATCTGTAGGTGCCTGGGGCGGTGGTGGACGAGGTGGAAAGGTTGGGATGTTGGTACATGCTCGTGGAAAGCGGGCGCTCTCGCATAGGCTGCGATGTCGGGCCAGCACTGCGCTGTTGCTGGAGCAGTGGGCCGGCGGCATACGGGGGATAGGTAGGCGGCTGGTGCTGGGCCTGGTGGGCTAGGGGCATGGACTGGCGGTGGGAGAGGCGCGGCGAGTGCGAGGACGTCGACGAAGTCTCAGCCAAGGGGGAAGGGAAGGCAGCCGGGGAGCCTGAGGGCGAGCTTTGGTAGGCATTGGAGCTGACGGCGAGCGAGTTGGCCTGGGGTTCCTCTTCTATGTACGAGTGTGCATGTGGATGCTGCGAATGGGGATACGTGGGGTCCTGGGCCGGCTGGGCGACGGGATTGGTATTGGGATTCGACGGAGAGGGCGAGGGCGCGTCGACATGTGACTGCTGCGTCGGCGGCGGAGAGTCGTCCTCGTCTGGGTTCGCGATGCGCAGCCCGCCGAGCGTTTGCGACAGACTCAGGTCGCCATTCATCGTGGCGGCCACTGGGCAGCACTGGCACTGCTACTGGTAGTAAACGAGCGAAAGGTAGGAGGTAGCTCAGGCACCACCCGCGGCGCGTCAAAGTAGCCTCTTTTAGCGTGCGGAATACGAGCGTGCAGTCGAGGCATGGCAGGGGCCGAGAGGCCAAGTCGTGGGGGAAAAGAACTATTGCCTGGAGTTGAGGATACGATATGAGGCGCCCGTGATGCTGCTGCACCGCTGCGGCCGGTTGGTGATGGCATGCTCGGCGACTCGCTGGCCAAACGCCGATGCTTGACGACGACACAGCCTCGACAACATCCCATGCTGCTCCTCCTCCCAACTAATTATTTCGGGAGTCTCATAGCGTAGTCAAGACAGAGAGCGTGTACAGCCGAAAGACAGTAGAGCCCAATGATTCGCTTTACAGCCTCGTGGCCCCCATGGCTTCACTCATGCTTACATCACCACCTGTACCGACGTGGTAGCGATATCTTCACGTGGTAGTCAAGGAATGTAGAGTGGCACTACTATTGAAGATCAGGTCGAGCTGGAAAGTGCTGTTATGTGCATCGTCACCACCATCAACACCGCAATGGAGCTTCTACAAGAGATAGAATTGGAAACTACAATGGCTCGAGGTAGGCTACCGGCCATTACAGCCAGGACTCCCCATTTCATCTTGCCACACCCGTCTTTTGGACCTCATATCCCTTCATCCTTTCGGTTTGGTGTCGTTCGCTTGGACACAGTTGGTAAACATGTTACGTCTCAGACCGTCAGAACTTACCTTGACGCCCGATGACGTCGAGGACACCTTTCGTCGCATAGCCCTCAGGCAAACCTCAAGAGCGAGAGCAAACCTGCCAATTCTTCCTCCAGGACAACCAGGACGGCCGATACTCAGACGCGGCGCTGAGAGATCGACTCGAGATGCCATTACTGCCCTGGGGTCGATTCCTATACTGCAGCCACAACAAGCAACATTCTCCTCTGTAGATGAGGATGCAGCATATACTTCCAGTCAGGAAGTGACGCCATCGACTGGGCATGCCAACACTGAGACATTTGATTCTCCAATTCGTAACAGAGAAGCCGGGTCGCTACAGCCTGCAGCGTCGCCACACTCTCCAGTGTCGCCAACATGGTCACTACCCTCGCCAGTCTCGTCACCACGACGTACAATGCACCTCCCTTTTCGATTCGGACGAAGCCGCCGAGCTTCGACTACGCAAACCCAGCCTGATGCAATTGTGTCAGTGTCTCGTACGCCGACGAGAGGTCATGTCAGACTACGCTCAACAGGAACAGGCAGTATCGGTGACGCCAGTAACAACTCCACGCTATCTCCCTCCGGTGGCTCTGCCGAGGGCACACCTGGGCTTCGCGGGGGTGGAGATCGTACTAATGATATTGTTCGAGATGCGCCTCCCGCCCCGTCTCCGCTGCATCAGATGCAGAGACTGAGCTCACCCGCACAGCAACAGCCCTCGGGAGACCCTACCAAGTCACCAGCCAGCCCCGGCGAAGTCCAACCTACACTCTATCTAGAAGGATACTTCGATCATACTCCGGATAGTACTAAGTATCGTATCCGGGAAAGCGATAAGAATCGTTTCTTGGGGATAACGCCGCACAGCGAACCGCGGCGAGGTAGTGATCGCCAACCTTCTGTTGTGCGAAGCTCTTCTTCGGGGGCCGCACCAGGGTCCCGTCTTGCCAGTCAAGCCCGACTACAATCTAGCCAGTTTTCTGACGACGTTTTCGCCACACTACCTGCGGCCGAACCTCCTGCCAGACAACTTGCTAGGTCCTCCACTGTCACTCGCGGACAAGATTATCATTCCAATTCACCAGATATCTTTCACACTTCTGGTGGCTCGCTCCAGCCAGAGCGAACCATCGCAAGGTCCAGACACATCAGCAGCGACGCTTCAGGTGCCAGTGCGCGGTTCTCTTACTACGGCTCTCTTCCAAGCAGGGACCCATCTATGGAACATGACTCTTCTCGCCCTCAGCTGGATGGAGCGGTGGCCCCGAACGGAAGCCGTCATTTTCCAAGATCTGCAACCCCTCCCGCAGGCACCAATACCGCGTTCCGTCCGACTTCAGGCAGCTCAGTCTACTCCTCGCCAAGCATGGTTGGTTCAGGTCCACATGGGCTCTCGCCGCTGCCTTCAATGCCTTATACACGCAACCAAGGCGGGCAACTGGTACCTTCTAACTTTACAGACTATCATCCAGGCAGCTGTGTCAACGCAGCTACAGCAGTAGCACAGGGTCTGGAGTCGCCCCTTGGTCCCTATGCACAGCACTATCAGCAGCTGCTACATACTCAACATGCTCATCAGGCTTCTCTAGCGCAGCGCAACTTTGTCCAGACCCGTGCTGAGGGCTTCCAAACCCGTCGCTCAAGTCATGGACAGGGTAGCCGATCACATGTGCCAACCCAGTCTTCATATGATCCCAGAGGAACAATTCCCAGTCAGCCTCAGCAACCTTCGCTGCGATCTGTTCAACGTTCATCTGAGCAATTGGCCAACTCCGCAGGACATGTTTCGCAGTTCATTGACAGAGGTGGGCGAGGCGAGCAACGCTCTGGTGAGAACAATCCTGTAGTGCCAATGTCCAGTCAAGACCAGATTGCACATATCGGCAGAGTGCAGGCGCAACGAGCAGCTTATGAACGCTTGCACAACCCTAGGCGGGCAATGCAAGTCGAGACCAACATAAACTCCTCCCGTCGAAGTATACCGCAGACAACTGTCCCTCATGATAGATCTAATAGACCTAACCGACCTCCCGACATGACACACCTTCTACTACCTCCACTAAACCAAGAGCGCTCGAGCAGTCCTTTCATGGCACATCAGCAACAACGACCAGCTCAAGGTCAGTCTCAGCTCGGTGCACCTCTAGGCTCGCCAGGCGCGCCACACAGAGTCCCATACCGTCCAGCGTCCCAGCAGTACAGCAGCGGAATCCCACAACGTGCACCAACACATTCGTACCGTCCCGCACCCGGGGCTCTCTACCTAAACCCAACGCGCGACAGTCCCCGCACAGCACTTGCTCTAGACCAGGGTAGCGGCACTACCAGTAGACGCTCGCGTTCACCGCTCGTTCGGGCCCGTACGCATAGGCGCATACCTCCAGAGCAGCGCGACCAAGAGAACGACGGGGCCATATCGTTAATGCGAAGGGAAGAAGAGAATGTCAATGCGAGATATGGTGAGGAAGAACAGCAGCTGGCGACTATGAATGAGACGCCTCCGCGAATCGGAAGAGTGGAGCGGAGAATGCTAGAATAGAGAGACATAAGTAGTTTTGGGAATGTAAGATTCGGATTGTATGGTATGGGAGTTTGGATACCCTGGATTACTATTTGTACATGAGTGGATTGCCCAAAGACACGCAAAGTCGTTCATACTTCCTTTCCACTAGCTGCGCAAACGCACGTGTAGCTTCAAAGTATTAAATACAACGACTTAAATCCTTCTCCTCCTCTTCTTCTTCTCACTTCCTTCCTTCCTCGAACATACTGCCTCTTGCTTTCTTGTTCAAAACCTATGCACCGAGTGTCTATGCCATACCCCTTTCTTAAAAAAACAAAAATCAAGAGAAATGTCTTCATATGCGAGTCTCCCAAAGAAAAAAAGACGTCTTGATCAAATACATCATCTCTTCCCCCTTCCGCCATTGTTACGAAATTACTCAGGGGAATTCTTCAAGTTGTCGTCTCTGTCTTTTTTTCTCTCTCCAAGTCATGTCCATAGAGAGCGTAAAACACGTTGGAAAGCCTTCATGGAGGAGCTGTTGTTGCCTTTCTCGTCTCCTCATTTCACTTTATATACAAAATATGTATATCTGCTACAACGCACATTGAGGCGGATATATGCATTTCGGTCAGCTCTTCAAATGATATCAAATGAAATAAAATGAATTGCTATGGAATCGAGTATATTCTCGGTCCCAGAAACCCCATGATAACCAACTCAACACATACATGGCCCCTTCCAAAAACGCAGTATTCACGGTTGATGATCCCATCCTGTCTGCTTCGCCAACGCATGGTTCTAAATTGTACCATTCTTGTCCATGTGCATCAGCATGACCCGAGGTCTTGAAAATATATTTTCGACGGGTTTAAATGGCATGAAAGTCTACGGGGCGGGGTGTATGGGTTGATCCTTTGAATGGAAAGATAAAAGATGTTATGACCTCCGCCATGCTGTCTTGCAAGCTCATGTTTGAAAACTCATTTTTGTTGATCTATGGTTGCGCAGGGCAATGGCAGCGCTCTCATATCAGAACTATAGATTGTGCCTTTTACGACGATAGCCACTCGTTTGATGATTGCTCAACGGCGGAGGTTTTCCGAAAGATGTTACTGAATCGCACATGTTCGAGCTGTCCGGCGTTGATCGACAGTACCTTGTGTTCAGCTCATGTCCTCTTCCCGTCTCTTGAAAACACAGCTTTGCTAAATTTTTGACATCCGTAGGCGCTGTATAATGAGCCGCCTTGCGAAGGATGTGATAGCGACTTATCTAGAGCAGGACCAAGGACCACGGAATACCTATAATCCCTGCTCTACATATATGTGAACCATGTCTTCCTATCCACTGTTTCATCTCATCTTTATTCTTCCGAAAAGGACAACTTCACACAGTATGCTTTGCTTCTGCCGCAGTTGATTGTTGGCATCACACATGCACGTCATATTCGCATCCTGGCGCACGTTCTCAAGAACAGACACACCGCCAAACCATCATAAGCAATTATACGACTGCTTTGAAACTGCGTCATAGTAACGATATGTTGAGCTGTTGTCGTCTCTTCAAACTCATCGAGCATAGTGCCATGTGACCTGACCCGGATGTTGCAGTGCATTCTGAAGTGGACCGTGATATCATACGTGTCACCACGTCACTATCCTTTTGGAAACAGAGACAGCAACGCTCCGTGTGCGGAGTCCCGCAGCCGTGAATGCCCGCGGAAGCGTCATGTCGGTACGTGGCGTGGAAGGTCAGATGATGCGGACATGTATTGTCAGCTGTGTTGGTGGACTGCGCCTCTATGGCATCGTGAGCTTTGGTGCTAGCTGGCGCGACTCGGGATCGATAATTTGCCATCGGCATGAGCCTCGAAATGCGCGTCGCCAAGACTTTCGTGTGAAGCGGTCGCCTCCTAATACGTGTTGAGCTGTCGCCGACGGTCTATGAGACGACTTCGGATCCGACAACGAGACAAAGAAGACGACGAGAACAAAGACGCATATCTGCGGCATGGTCGTGTAAAGGCCAAAAACCCAATGACGTGCTTTTGGGGGCGGCGACTCTTCTTGTGGCCCAACAACGACAGCTGCTTGCTGAAACCTCGAAGCGCTGAGGGTCGTCGGCAGCCGGAACGTTGGACTCGCAACCGCCAACGCTCAAACATGGGACAAAGCAGATCTCCCGCAGCCTCGTAGAAGCAAATTGCGCAAGCGACCGCATACCAGGACAGCTCCAACGGGTGCGACAAGCTCCGGTGCTGCCATATTTGGGTGACACGAGCGCTTCTGGGCGGGCGGCTCGCACGAACCCGGCCTCGATATAGCAGCCGCGGGGAATTGGCGACTAGTGAAGAGCCTCATCTGGCGCTTCGGCTAGGTAACCACTTCGAGTCTTGTGGTATGCAGGGATATGGGTTCAAGATGGATGAGTCCCATGGTGAAGGGTTACATCTCCACGTCGCGGATCGCTTAGACGGAGAGACTGACAAAGGCAGGTGGTCGAGACTTGACGAAGAAGAATGGATGCCGTCCAGTAGTTGACGTGCAGTGACTTGTCTTAGTTGGCCACGACCTTCTAGAATCGGCAACGGTGATGCTGGAGGCTTGATTGGCGAGGTGCGCGAGGCGGTGCAGCGGCTGTTGAGGAGGTCTCGAAACTGCGAGGCCTGGACATTGATTGGTACGCTATAGTTGCATCAAGGGCCAGTCTGGTTGGCATAGTGCCCATCCCGGCTGGCTGGCACGCATGGACGTCGAATACCGGTTGTTGGTGGTAGCAAGACGAACCTGGCGTTGTCGTGCTCGCTGTCATCCGTCCTCGCCAAAACAGGTTGGTCGTCTGTGGGATGGAAACAGGTGTGTTGAAACAAGATGACTTGTTTGCAATGCACGTTGGCCAATGGACGGAAACTAAATCCCTGCGCATGACGGCGATCCATGGATCGTGGTGGAGATGCCCGAGCTCCGTCCACCATCTGGCCGAGTGGAGTTACGATGGACACGCTGTCATGCGACTGACAGACGGCAGGGAATTGATGGCCTCGGATTGAATGCTCCAGGCCGTCATGTTATGCCGTTGATGCAAGCTGGATGGTCTACAGTGGCGGGAAAGTGTAGTGGCGGCCGAGCCACACTCTATCCATTACCAAGAGCATTTCCTCTGGCTACGGCCGAATTGCACGCATGCAACGCGTGTTCGTGAGGCAAAATGCTTTTCTGCCCAAGAACCTGACCCTGTTCAAGCTGGGCTGGGAGAGGCTGGGCTATCTTGCATTTTGCCCACATATTCGTCACCGGCACGCTGGCCGTCGTCTGCTCAGTTATAGGGGAGCAGGTGTGCTGCTACTGCGTGGTCGCATGCTATTCATCAACCACAGCAATCTGGCTCCACTAACCCGACTCACCGCTATACTATCTGTGAACACATCCCGGCAACGTGACCCCAACTGCGAGGCCAGCAGACCCTCTAGTTCCGGCCAGCCTTCCACAAGCTCCAAGGTTGTCGGAATACATATCGCCCACTGCTGCCCGCATACTCGAGGCCCTGCAGTGCAGCAAACGTCGTGTCGTTGACCGCTGCGCCCACGGCCATCTTTCATCCACTCCCAAGTTCCCAACCCATCTCGACTCCTACCTGCACCCTTCTAAAACAGCGTCGACCTTCTTCGAAACGCGATTCGCATCACGGCTCTATTGGCTGTCAATTTCTCACGCCTAGAGGGCCCTGCGCTGCGTGCAAACCATTGGCTTGGATTTGAAACAGCCTATTCCTGGGGTCCTGCACCTCACCACTCGCAATCTTCCAGGCCTCCCAAACGAGCCAAACAGCCGCTGGCCTGAGTCGGGCGTGGCGCGCTACGTAGCTGTTTCTTGCCCATAAGCCGCATCCATTGGATCCCACTCGCAGCCGCCCGAACTACCCACCCAAAGGAGCCGACCCTCGACTGAGCTTTGTATCGCTACCCGCTCAAGGGGTGTGCGTTCTTAAGTATCACGCTTTCTGCCGTCGATACTTCCTCCTCACAGTCAGTCACCGGCTTCAATTCTCCATCCTCCTTTCTTTCCTCCTGTCATCCTAGCGGTGCAGGTGCCTTCTCCACACTCCGGTAGTGCTTCGCCCTCCACCATCCGAATTTCCCTCCCACCGTCCCAGATTGGCAGCGCCATCGACACTCTCCCTTGCACCCAACACTTCCATCGCTTTTGCACCTTCCGACTGGACTCGGACTTGATCACCTTAATAATTGCTGCCTTGCGAATTCTGCCGTCTCAACCTCGTCGTCAGCCACGCAGCCTCGGACACCCGCTTACCATCGTTCAGACCGGAATTACGACTTCGCCTCACCACAGGGCATATTCGACATTCACTTAAGACTTCATAGCACCACCTGGACTGCTCCACCATCACCATGCCTTACTCACCAAACCTCGTCGCTGAGAACCAGGCTGCCCTGGACCACTTCATCCAGCTCCCGGTATCACATGACATGATCTCGTATCTTGCACAAAAGGCCACACAAGTCATTCGCTGCGAACCATCCATCAACAAGAACCTCCCGCCTACCCCACCAGCCTCGCCTCCTCAGTACGCTGCCTCCAACATCCGCGAGCCTGCCCTGCCATCCGTCGAAGAGTTCATCACATCCATCGTCGAGAGGTCACATGTCCAGACTGCTACCCTCATGACTTCGCTCGTCTACCTCAGCCGGTTACGGTCGCGCCTCCCTCCCGTAGCCAAGGGCATGCGATGCACTGTCCACCGCATCTTCCTCGCCTCTCTCATCCTTGCGGCTAAGAACCTCAACGACTCCTCGCCCAAGAACAAGCACTGGGCCAGGTACAGCGCTGTCCGCGGCTACGAGAACTTTGGCTTCTCCATCACCGAGGTCAACCTCATGGAGAAGCAGCTGCTGTTCCTCCTTGACTGGGATCTCCGCATCAACTCTGAGGATCTCTACTACCACCTCGAGCCCTTCCTAGCGCCCATCCGTGTCTGGCAATCTCGCCAGGCTGAGAAGGCCAGGCTCGCAGAGAAGGAGAGGGAGCTTGCTCGCCAGCAGTACCAGCTCCCCACCGAGAACCTCTCGCGCTCTGTCAACCCCTATGCATCAAACTCTTCCCTGTCGTCATATGCTTCCCGTCCCCAGAGGCATCGCGCACACTACGCCCCATCCTCCCGCGCAGCATCGCGCACCCCATCTCTATCGCCACCCACCCGAAGCTCCTCGGTCTCCACAGCTTCCGACTCGCCTGCCAGCTTCCACGACGAGCCTTCAGAAGCTATCCTCCAGCGCTACGACGGAGACCAGGGCGCCAATGTTGTATATATCAATGGCCCTATGTCGTACGCACCAAAGCAACAACACACGCTCCCGCTGTATGACCCACAGACCTCCAAGAAAGCCAAGACGTCAGCAGGCGGCATCTTCAGTAGGATGTTTGGTCAGACCGGAGCCTATGCCGGTCGCCAGACTACCTATTAATTCCACCCACTATTCCACCCCACTATCGCTTACAAGCCTCACGACTTTCCTTGTTTCCATGACATGATCTGATGAAAGATGCTCACTGGATGGACATCTCTTCGCCCATCTCGTCAACCTTTGCATCAGCAGGCGTTTACACAATCTCAGCATTTGCACAGCACAGCATTGTATCGGCGTTGGATATCATCATCATCATCTTAAATCGCATCTATATTACATTCGGCTCGACCGACTCAGTAGTTTAGCTTAGCTAGCTTCCATACCGCGGGTGCCGCGAGTAATGAAATAAAACCCGTCAAAAGATATTTTTCCGTCTCTCCGTCTCTCCGAGGCATCTTGGCAACAGGTGTTCGATTAATGACTCTCTTTCTCCATTGCAATCTCGGTAGATTGAAGACTGACATGCACGCTAGGGTGCGACGGGTACCTATCCAGCTAGTGCGGACGGGCTACTTACACATTTGGTAGTGCACGAACCGTCAACATGCGACTTTGTGGGCACGGGATAGAATCTTCACGAGAGAGAAATATTGGAGGATGGCGATCTATCGCTACGCAGTAATTCGCGCGATACGGGACATGACGAGGACTGTACAAGAGCACATTTCAGCTTTCTGCCTGGCATAAACCGCGACTATCCACAATATTGATTACACGCATCATTAGTCCTACACATGTGTACAGTACAGCCACAATATTCCACGAGACCTGAGTTGCACAACCCGCAACTCGCGATGCTAGCCAGTCGTTCTGCCATGTACGACACTGTGTACCGGTCGTATGCGCAGCGCCACACTAGGCTGACCACTATACGGGCCACACAACGTCGCTGCCTCGCATCTTGCCTGTATACCTGCTACAAAGCCTCCATACCCAATATCTCTCGACCTGAACACTGAGGTCAAGCAAGCATGGCTGAGCCGTGCCGGTGAAAACCCGTCCACGGGACGTAACAATGTGCTCCACCCAGAAAAAGAACTCAAGTCAACCACAGCGGCGGCGGTAAGCACGGCACGTATCATACGTTATCGTATGTAACCCGGAGAGAAATTTCGGGTACCGAGGCATCCCATCCCCTGGGCCAGCCGATAAACGATGGAAAATGGCAGATGCGATGCATACCGGCAAAGATAACATGGTGTATGCAGGAGTCAAGGAGTCATGGCCCGCGTTACGCAGATCAAACGAGTTTGTGGTGACGGAAGAAAGGCGCTTGTCTTGTTTTGTGCATGGCGGGGTGGAGACGGCGGGTTTCAGATATGCGGCTTGGCGCTAGAGTGTTTGGGTGTGGATGGTCGGTGGGTGTGGGTAGCCGAGGGGGACGGTTGTGGTAGACTGATGCTGCTTGGTGTCTTATTCGCGTCTTTGGCTTTGGCTGGATGATATTCACTTGTTTTTTTTTAATCCTTGTGCGATGGGCGACGGGAGAGGGAAAAATGGATGTTGCAGGTGGTGATGTCATAAGCTTTTGCTTAGGTACGGTCGTGAGCGGGCGTGTCTCAGTTTGCGACGCGGTCATGTTGTGCGCGATACTCTTTGCGCTTCTGGTTGTACTTGAGCATACGAGCTTCGTCTTATTGGATGGACGGCGATGCGGTCTCGTCCATGTGCGATGCGTTAGATGAACCGTTCACCACGTTTCAATCGCGCATCGCATCTCACTGTGCCCAGCTGCACTCCCACTACGATGCCTTCTGCAACCAACCCACTATGCTCA
>JAESFQ010000574.1_pt1 | contig 13551 bp, 12 predicted proteins | sample 9269431 | NCBI WGS metagenome assembly JAESFQ01 (sample SAMN14502588, study PRJNA617103) | algae metagenome | isolation source: Plectolyngbya sp. WJT66-NPBG17 and co-occurring heterotrophs from well... | place: USA: Mojave Desert, Joshua Tree National Park, California | collected 2006-08-06
CCACTTCGACGCTATTTGTGTCGAAGGTAGCCAGCTCGATGGCGCGATATTTGGTTGAGCAGTACTGCGATGTTCTGCGGTTGCCGACGGGATCCACAATCTTAAGCGACTCGCCGTCAGCATCTCCTTTGTATGGCGGTGGATCGCATGTATCAGGATTCCTACACTGAACTCGCTGAGGCCGGCGGGTAATCTCTTTTCAATGTATAGAGTCTCCATGGCCTCAACCAGTGTCATGGTGGAAACTACCCTATCAGCTTGACGATCCGGCAAGTTACCCTGCCAGACGTCTTCGCACGATGGGAGTCTGGCCTTAACGTCATCGATGCCCATCAAGGGTCGGACTCCGAACTCATACATCATCGTCGAATCGAGAAACTGTGCAGATTAACCAACGCTTCGATGCATGGAAGTGGGCGTTACATACCCAAAGCACCATTCCGGCGCGAATTTCGCATTCCTTCTTCAGCCAGCTCCGTGGGTCTGTATACATACTCGAAGGTGAATCACCGCCGTCGTCTTCGGCGCTTCGATCAAGTAATTGCAATGAGTTGCAAATGTTGACAAGATAATGCCGCAAGGTCAAAGCCCTGCCAAGCATGCTTTGCTTTCCTGACTGCAACAAGCACACGAGGTGTAGAATACCAGCCCGTAGAGTCTGAAGGTCAGTGGACGTGTTGATTCCTGCATTTCGACCAGGTACGTATAGATCGTTGTCGTTCATGTCGTTGGGTTCAAGGAGGTGACTACGCTTGCGACGATCAAGCGCAACGTCTAGTGTTTGCAAGAGAATATTATAGGAGTCTTGAGAGGCGGGCACGTATCTGGAGCCGATCGCTGCCACAGCAAGAAGAAGCAACCACTCCTGAGAAGCCTCTTCCCTCAAAGCCGCTAACCGCAGGAAAGGGAAAATTGGGCTGAATTTTTTGAAATATTGCTGCACGTAAAGCTCAATTTGTGCATGAGACGGAAATTTCGTTATGTCGGTGTCCAATCCCTCTAATTGTAGCTCGCGTGTTGAAGCTTGAACAAAGTTTCCGTAGGCCTCGAGAGAACACAAGTGAGGTGAGTCGGATGAACGGGACGCTTCCGCTGACACTGTTCCAATCCCAGTGCCGACCGCTAACACTTGGCTATGTGAGAAGGAGCCGCGGCTATGATATCGACCTCCAAACGGAGCACGTGAGCCGTCGCCATCGACATAGTACTCTCCACCAGCGGAATGAGGTGTCAACGTAGTTTGTCCACTACTACAGCTTTGAGCAGTAATGGGAGATGGCGTCGCCTGGTGTGCTTGTTGTTCAGTTCCATCGTCTGGCAGGTGAAGACCTGTAACGGGCACACGAATTGCCTGCTCCTCGACATTGTGCGCTTGAGAAATCGTGGCGCCATTGTTAGGCATCATGTCCCAGTCCAAGTCGTACTGGTACCCAGGCGAGATCCAATTGATGCCCATAGGGCCGAGATCGGGCAGGTCAATATCGCACAGATCTGCAAAGTCACCAAATGGCTCACTCGAGATAGTGGTGTTGCCTGTGGGGTTGCTGAGGGCCGGGACGCCCAGAGGCGTCGCAATGCCGTTCATGGCTGGAAGTACCATCTGACTTTCAACTTGGCCGGTACCGGGAGTTGCCGCGGTCCCATCCAGCACGGGTCTCGAATCCCCAGCTTCGATTCTGGTTGAATCAAAGTTTCTGCGTTCACTAGTATTGCTACGAGATGCTGCCTTTCCTCCGACAGGGTAGCAACACAGCAAGTCGCGATTCGAACACCGCTTGCAAGGTAGACTGCGTGAACAACGAACGCGGTCAAGAGCACACTGCTTACATGCCCTTGAAGAGACTGGCGTAGCTGATACATCATTTTGCTGCTCATGAGAAGCTTTGTGACGTGCTAAAACATCCCTAGCTTTTGTCAGATATCGTGTCCAACAGTGATCGATCAACCTACAGTCTGGAAAATCGTTTTCCGCAGAAGGAACAGCCATACGGTTTTTCACGCGTATGGACTCGAAAATGGCGGGTGAGATGCTCCGGCCTGCCAAATGCTCGGTGGCACACAGAGCAAGTCACATGCATCGTTGACGGCGACCGAGGACTCGCCATTCCAGCGGATATGTGTACGATGAAACAGTCAATCACTCAGCCTTGATCTTATTGTCAAAGCTTCAAAGGCGAGTGTGGTGAGGATGGTGCAGTGTGTAAGGAAAGGTGAGAAGCTCGGGACAAGCTCGTCGCGCGGAGTTGCTTCCACTGGCCGAGTTGTAGCGTTGATACTAGTCCAAATCGGGAACCCGTCACGAAGGCAACCCGAGGCTGAGGTCACCGCACAGTGTATCACTTCGAAGCTGTTGTTTCTGTAGTTTTGATGTGCTTTTATTTGATATGCAGAATATCTAGGACCTAACAAACACAGGCATATCCTGCAGAGGAGATGCGACCGTAACGTGGGCGCCACCCTCGAATGTGTCTTCGCCCCACAGCCTCTTCCACCTCCCTCCATCAGCCAGCTTGGGCAAGTAGACTGCCATCTCCGTCTTACCCTCCGCAAGAACAGGGCAGCACAGATACTTGTCACCATACATGTACTGCTCCTCGACCTCCCAACACGTGATATCTTCTGGAAACTCGTAGAAGAGTGTCCTCATGACAGGGGTACCCTTTTCGTGGGCCTCCTTCATAAGGCTTCGTGTGTATGGTCGAAGCTCCTCACGGAACTCCATGTACTTTTTGCAGATCTCAAAAACTTCTGGCCCATATGACCAGACTTCGTTGTCTGCACCGCTGCGGCATGACGCTCCTCCTGTCGTACCAACCTTTGCCTGTCTAGGCTCGCGATCGCCGTGCAACCTCATCACTGGGCAGAAAGCTCCCCATTGAAACCACCTTACGAACAACTCACGGAATTTTGGATCGTTGGGATCCCCTCCATGGAAGCCACCAATATCTGTTGTCCACCAGGGAATACCAGCCATACCCATAGATAGACCCGCTGCCAGCTGATCCCGAAGACTGGTCCAAGAAGACGCGATGTCACCACTCCAAACAAGTGCACCGTATTTCTGGCTGCCTGCCCAGGCACAACGAACAAGATTGACAACGCCAGTCTGGCCCTCTTCTGTCATCCCCTCGTAGAAGGCTCGCGAGTACTCTCGTGGATATATATTGCCAATAGCAACGTTCGACCCAATATGGTATCTGTAATTCTCGAAATCGTAGACCGTGTACTCTGGCTCAGCCTCATCAAGCCAAAAAACCCTAATGCCCTTTTTGTAGTAATTCTGTTTCGCTTTACTCCATACATACTTTCTCGATGCTGGATTGGTTGGGTCAAAGTGCACCGTCACACCCATGAATGTCATGGCGATGCGCTCGCCACGCTCTGTTCGAATCAGATAACCTTTTTCTAGCATTTCGTTGTAGTTTTCGGATTTGCGATCGACGGTTGGCCAGATAGAAACCATAAGTTCGATGCCCATATCCTGCAACTCCTGAACCATGGCGTCTGTGGTCGCGCGTTAGCTGGCTTAAGAAGATATAGTGTCATCAATGCTTACCTGGATCGGGCCAGTACGTCTCATCAAATCTCCAATCGCCCTGCTTCGGCCAGTGGAAAAAGTCGATGACGATCAAGTCAATTGGAAGTTTGAGTCGTTTGTACTCTCGTGCGATCTTCAGAAGCTCATCCTGGGTCTGGTAACGCAACTTGCACTGCCAGAAACCAAGGCCGTACTCCGGCATCATGGGGACCTTGCCTGTGGCCTCAGCATATGCCTCAACAATATGCGCAGGAGTCTTTCCCGCTACGATCCAGTAGTCTAGAGCCTTTGTTGATCTAGCTTCAAAGCTCATGATGTTCTTGCCAAACACCGCGCTGCCAATGGATGGGTTGTTCCACAGAAAGCCATAGCCTCGAGATGATACAGCAAATGGCACGCTTGCCTGGGAGTTGCGGTGAGCCAGTTCAACCTGTGTTCCTTTGATGTCTAGATATGGTTGCTGATACTGGCCCATACCATAGATCTTCTCCTTTGGGTCGAGGCTCTCGAATCTAGCCGTGAGATGGTAGTCGCCACCAATGATCGGTTTAAACTCGCGCGCTTCGATCTCTAGAGCACTGCATTTTGGATCTGTAAGGTCCCGCCGGTGCCTAGTGAACTCTTCAAGTAGCAGCTTTCCGCTGCTATCGCGGACCGACAATTTGCCGCGTGTTGTGACTGTAGCGCTGATGTGGCCATTGATCAAAGTAGCTGACTGCTCTGCAATATTGATGTCGGCCTCGATGTGTTTGGTGTCGAGCAGTGCCCAATTCTCAGTAGGCATGCTGCTTGCTTTGGTGGCACGAATGCGGAGAGCATTTTGGCCCCACGGCTCGATCCATAGTCGTTCTGCATCGTACGCAAAGACGAGGCGTCCGTTCTCTGTGGAGAACATCGTTCAAATTAGATTCCTGGAAGGCTCCAGTTTGGCCTGGCAGTCCTTGAAGTTTGCCTGTTGGGAAATAATCGTAGAAGGAGAGGTTGCAGGAAGCGCGACACGGGCACACACGCTGCTTGTAGGCAGGCCAACAGGCCGCGGAACCAAGACCACGATTGGGAAGCATCGATAATGCGGGTCCAGCGGGATTTCTCATGTTCGGGTGACAGTATGTGTGAGAACAGCATACTTTCTCCATGTTGTTCGGAGGGAGCCGTTCCTCGCCCCGCACCTCCACCGGAGTGTGAGGGGAAGGCGCATGCAAAGGTGGGTCCCGCCATTTTAGCGTGTTCTCCACCGGAGAAACTGCGACTCGTTCCGGAGGTTCAAGCAGCACTGCGCGAAGATGGTACACAAAGCTCAATTTGCTCGACAGGAGCGCTCACACAAGGCGGCAGCGCAAGGCGGTGGGAGTTGAAGCGAGGCATGCTCGCCATCGCACGTTGAGCGAAATACCTCAAGCCACTGAGTTGGTTGAGCAGCAGCTCGTTACCAGTCACGGAGTGTGAATGGCCTTTCGGCAACAAGCCACACTGCTTCCGGTGGAGAGAACAACGAACGTCACAGGAAATTTCGAATGCTCTGATAACAATCCGGTGGGATTTATCATACCCTACTAACTGTCTCCACTTTCCTCCACTGGGATTAGGAAGAGTAGATGTGGAGATACTTCGGAAGTTCATTCTTATCACTTGACCAATACCAAGACCTGCAATATCGTGTCTGGGGCAGTCTGGGGTAGTCTGGGGTATCCTTCCCCCCAGCTTCCTTCAGGAAGGTGCTCCTTAGTGCATGACCCCCAGCTAAAGCATGAGAGGCTTAGCATTCTCTTGCAAATAAGCATAGTCCTCATGATGTCCAGACTCTAGCGCAGAATGGCATATTCATGGCAGGACACGGACAGGTATATAAAGAGCTGCTAGGCCCTCCATCCTCCGAAGCAGTACAGCAATCTTCCAACCCAGTCAAACCTTCCGGAAACAATCCAGCAACAATCAATATGAAGACCGCACTTGGTGGGCTCGTCCTCCTGTCCATATTCCTCTCCGCGGATGCTCAAGCTCAAGGAACGGCAACCGTCCGGCTGGCTCAGCCCAGTGGCAGTCCACAAAGAGTCGCCTCTGGCTTTATCTATGGCATCCCGGACAATGGGACATCTGTATCTACGCAAATCCCTGAATACTTATACCGCAATATTGGTTTTCATTCCACCCGAGCTGGAGGCGCACAGCTAGAGGCACCGAATCGTGGTTGGGCTTGGGGCGAGTATCCTGGTCGATTTGCGTCAACCTTGAGCAACTACCGCACAGCGCGGGCTCTTGGCGCGGACTTTATTCTGCTTCCCCACGATCTGTGGGGCGCCGATGGCCTGAACGCAGCCAACGTGAAGTACCCGGGAGACGATGGTGATTGGTCCGACTACGAGAAGTTTCTCGATACCCTCTTTGCCGATATGAAATCCAATGAGATGGTGGATGGTGTCGTTTATGACATCTGGAATGAGCCTGACATTTCTCCGTTCTGGCCACGCCCCTGGTCTCAGTATCTGGAGTTGTGGTCAAGGACTCACAAGAAGCTCCATTCAGATTTTCCAGGCATGATCACGTCTGGTCCATCAACAACAGGTCCGCCGGTGCAATCCAATGAGAAATGGAACCAATGGCTGGATCATATCGTAGCCACGAACACTGTTCCCAATGTCTGGTCATGGGTACGTTGACTCTTGTCTCTTTGGTAATGTGGCTCCATCGCTAATACCGAGAAAGCACAACCTGTACGGCGGCTACATTCCTGAGAGATCAGTCATAGAATTTGCAACCATGCGAGGTTCACGCAATCTGCCATCACTGCCTGTCGACATCAACGAGTACGCTACACCAGAGGAGCAGCGTCCGTCAGCCTCTGCATGGTACATCAGCCAATTTGAGCGCACAAACATCCGAGGTTTGCGGGCCAACTGGGCTTCGTACGGTCAGTTGCACAACTACATGGCAAACCTGCTTGGTCAGAACGAAGATGGCTCATACTACCCCAATGGCGAATATCAGGTGTACAAATACTACAGAAACATGGGCAATGACCGTGTCGCGACAACCAGCTCCGCTGATGGACGTTTCGATGTCTTCGCCACTCGTGGCGATCTTAGAAACTCGGTCAAAATTCTGGCTGGACCCCGCCTCACCACCGATCGGTATGATATCACCGTAGAAGGCATGGACGCTGTAAGTCTGCCGCCATCAGGTAATGTTACAATTCGGACCCGCCGATTTGATTGGGCTGGTCAGTTTGGTCAGATTGGAGATCCCGTGGATCTCGGCCTGTACACTCATCAGTATTCTGACAACAAGGTGAGTCATCCCTTTGGTCTCTATGAACTCAATTCTAACATGAAATGCGCAGCTTACCTTCTGGGTTGAGGCGGCTACAGCTGATACCGCCTACGCTTTTGAGTTTCAGTAAGATGTGGGGAGTTGGCTACAATAGCCAAGGTACGCGCTGAATAAGCTAGAAGAAGAGGATAGCATGTAGATCTAAACGTAAAAGTGACACCTCGTAGAACTAGTTGTTTCTTTTCGCACTAACACCCTCGTTATAACTATAGTGCACTGTAGTCAAAGGTCCTCATGTCGTCTTAAGCAACCTTTCTAACCCCACACAAAGGGTTACAATAATGCTCTCATGAGCTATATAGGCACTTAGGGCGGCTTGATTCTTGATAAACGCTTCGGAGTAATTTACTGTTGGTCTCATGGCTCCTACAAGTCTTGCGTACGCTAGCTGAGTGAATCGCACCTAGGTAATTGGCTCCATCGCGGTGAATAAGTTGGCTAATTTACGATGGTGCACCATCCGAGTAGCAGGGGGCCTGGAAATATTGAGCAATATGAAGAATTGCCCTCAAGTCCGACGTCCGTTATGCGAGCGACAAACTCTAGGTTATGAGGCTGGCGCTCACCGCACCCACGCCGGCCTGACCTCAGCGATTACACCCGTCTCTTCAAACATCTGGAGCGTCAATCAGGAATGTAATTCTAACTCATTACCACGAATGTCTGGCTACATTGACAGCATCATACCCTTTCTACACCCACATACTCCGCCACGATCTCCTTTCTTCATCTTCGGTATATGTAGGATCTTCCCCCAAATATTCCATCCTGTTCTCCCGATAACGCCTACCACCACTACCCTGCTCCAAGTACCAACATTTCTCAATCTCTTTCAACACGTGTTTAGCCCTTCGACCTATCCTGGACGCCAACAACTTGGCTTCCGCTACGGTAGGTGGAGCCTTTGGATTTGCAGTTTGCCTGCTGTCCAACCAGTATAGATATCCATGCCGCGCTGAGGCCAGCTCGCCAAAAATCCAAGCCTTGGGATTCTGCGGTGATTGCCCTGGGTTGATATGGATCTTGTATGTCTCATCGAGGCGAGGATTGTGCTGGAGACAGATGGTATCGAACGGCGGGTGACGAAGACCTAGGAATGCGATGATGCGCGCACCGTTGATGATGAGATGATCAACTGGGCCTTTATCCACTGTCGCAATCACTTGGGTGATCTTGGACTTCTCATCGTGATGTATCCACATGTCCAGGATGCGGGCGAATGGATAGTAGTGGGCTTGGACCTCTTGAATGTTGAGTGTAGGAAAAGCTTCAGGATTCTGGATCGGCACAACCGTACAGTCACCGTTAGTGTGCTTCCCGCATGCGATACCTGCGGACAGGAGTGTATCAGGCGGCGGTACAGGCGACGGTGGAGAAGTCGAAGGCGAAGGCGCTGTCTCTGGGTTGACATTGTGGATCGCGAGAGGCTGGAGTGTTGTCGGTAAAGTTACATCTTCCATATCGATATCCGGATCCTCGGCGTCCTTCAGACTGGCTTTCTCTTTCAACCCGCCGTTCGTAGCAGCTTTCTGTCTTGCGTTATCTTCTCGCACACCATGGAATTCGATATCGACGTGCGCTTCCTCTGCCTCCCCCTCGACTTCCAAATCCTCAATCACAGGCAGCTTAAACGACACCCTCTTCTCCGTTTTATCGTGTACGATCGCAAATTGATTGTACACCCCAACCACCTTGGTATTATCCATCTTTCGAAGCAAGTCTTTGATCTTCTGCCTCCGCATATCAAGCAATTGCTTTCTACGCCCGCCTAGCGTAAGAATCATGCGCATAGCGCTGATGAGTTCTCTGGCGACGGCTTCAGGCATAATAGCGAAGAGTCGAGGTTCGAATACGGTAAGGCTACGCGACGTCGTAATTGGTCTTTTTCTCGCAGGTGGATTAGGGTTTTGCATGGCGTCTATGTCAGGCGCAGTGATGTTGGACGGCGGGGTAGGTACAGGTGTTAAGAATTGCTGCGGGTGTCCGTTATTGCTTTGCATCTTGACGTTGTTGTGCATGGATTTTGTTTTAGCAGATGTGAAATTCGTGGTGTTGGTGCGGAATTCCTTGGGATGCAAAGTTGGTGACAGTCGCGAAGTGGGCGTTTGCGCGCTAGGTTGTTTTGTTTTATTCCACTTCCGTTTGCGCACTCACCTACCATTTCGGAAGCGAGAGAGAGAATACTGTGGTGTAGTAGCAAGTCATGTGACCTAATTAGCTGGTTATAAGCCTCGAAGACCTCTCGATAGGAGAGGCAGCTTCCTTCGACAATACCAACCTAGCGATTGCTTTTCGGCGTGCTTCGTTGAGCTTACTTCCCCTATCGATTGCGGGTCGAATACCTCCTGTTGCTGCTCGACATCTTGTTGTGCTACAATACAAAAACTTACCTGCAGAATACGTTTTAGGTCAGCACGGGAAGGACATATGTGACTGGACACTAAACATTCGTACACACATTCAAGCTGCAGCATGGCAATGTCGGAATGAAGCGTATCGCAAGAACTTTGGCACCATAGACGATGTGGTTTTTCTGTATCTTTCTTCCAAATTATTCTTCATCGACCCTCTAAGAGTCCTTCTATGCACTGAAATGAGTTCACGCGTTCAAAACATGCCTACACTTCCACTAAAGTGACCAATCTTGACTCTTCATTCGCCAATTCAACGACATCGGCCGCTAATGCAGCTTTACGTCTTCATAACTCACGGTATCTTTGTCAGTAACAACTCAATATCAGCAATACGTCTTAAAAATTGATTCTCGCCTAAGACTCCACTGCCTAGGATCGTACCCGTTCCACCGTTCATGGGGTTTAGCTCAGAATTGACCCAGCTGCATGTCAACTCGCCACGTCATTTCCTCCCCGCGCTTCCGCCTGCGCCTCATACCCTGCAATTGCGGTGTTAATCTCGTTTATCATATTGTTCCGTCGCAAAGCCTCCGCCTCCATCGCCAAATCACGAGGTTCTGACACGGGCACACCCGTAACGCTCTTGAGAGCTTGCTTTGCGATATTCACATCCTGAATATCTTCATCAAGAGCTCTTTGGGCCGCAGCGAGCTCAACTCGTGCTTCATTGGCGACTAACTCAAGTTGATCAATCAATTCGCGCGGCTGTTGCGTCGCGCGTGCGGAAAACATGCGCAACATGGCCATTCTCTCCCGCAGCTGAACACCGTACAACGCGATGCGACCTGCTTGCAGCTTGACCCTAGCATCGGCAAGGGCGTACTCTTCTGGAATTGTTTGACTGCTGGTAGTCGCGGAGACGATCAAAGCGCGAAGGTCACTGGAAGATTGTAGATGCCGCTTCTGCGCTTGCTCAAAAGCTTGAAGTCGTGTCATTTCACGCAAGTCTTCAACAGTCATGTTGAAGAAATGGACGCCAGTCACGGTTAGCCTGTCAGCCGCACGCCAATACAAGGATCCAGGTAACGGCCTTTTGGCACTAACGTCCGCTATCAGTGAGCTATCGACCTCCGCAGCGATGACCTCATCTTCTTGTATCAGACCTTGCGGATCATGGCGAACAATTTGACTTTTGACATTTTCAAGGTTAAGAAGTTGCGTTGTGTCGTTATTTGTATCCTCATCAACGTCCTTCATTTCAACATCTCCGTTGATATTTGATTTCTTTTCTTGATCACCAGCGTCTTGCGTGTGTGTGTCTTTCTCGGCGGGTTTTGGCTCTCCATAGGTCTTTGAATGCCCTATCATGGAGCTGGGGCTCATAACGTCTTCAATCGTGGCTAGCTCTCTCTGAACGTCATCCTCAAGGGCCTCCTCGTCTTTTCCGCAACGAATGTATCCATTGGGTATGGCGTCTTCAGCAGTCTTGTCGCCCTGTTGAGCTATAGAAGTATCCTGATCTCGATCGACATGTACATTATGGGTGTTTCCTGCTTCCCAATCAGAGCGGGGTGTTGCACTCGCTTTCTCTGCACTGCGACTCGCTATAAGGTTGGTCGATTCGGTGGAGGGAACCCATATAGTGAAGCCGTATTTGTTCACTCCCCTCACCAGAACAGGAGCGGGACCAATCTCGGATGTATCTGCCACTTTGCGCCGAGAACGTCTTGGGGTAGCTTCTGCCATGACACTCTCCTTGACGTTCTGTCTCTTGCCCTTATTGGCCTTGGAGCCTTCTTCCTTATATTGACAGTCATAGGTAAATATGTGGGTGCCTTGATCTTGCCTTGGCGTATCCAGAGGCTTTGAGTTTGATTTACGCTCAGCCGGAGTTCTTTTGGGCATCTTGGTTGTGTCTAGGCCGGCGCTGGGCTTGGTAGTCTTGCGTCGCTTCGCTTCGGGTCGATCGTGATGTGGTCCAGGCAAGTTTGTAACATTCTTCTTGGGCTCTTGCTTCTTGGCTGTTTGCTTCACTTCTTTGTCACGAGACGTAGTCGCAGGGACACTGTTCTCATTCTCCACATCGCCCACTTTCCGGTCTGCTACTGCAAGCTGCGAGGTAGGAGTGCGAGGTTTCCTTATCAAAGGAATAGGAACAATCGCGGGAGGCGGAGGAAGCGATCGTCGGAGTGTTCTCGTTTCGGTTTGTTTTGCGACGGACTTGTTTTGCGCCATCTTTTCCAACTGGTATGATCTTGATTGCGGAGATTGTTGAGATGGCCTGAGGCTGTAAGTTGAGGATGAATACTTCGGTTACCGGTCGAATTAATGTAGACATACATTCAGAAGAATGGAAGCAATTTTGATGTATTCGAAAAACCCACGGTTGCGATGGCTCGAGCTCACGTCACTCTCAATGGCGCAATAGTGAAATTCTTTGCGCGAAACTCTTTGCGGTGAAACTCTCGTCAGCCGATGGGAACCGGAGTACCTCCGACGAATATATCAGTTCCTTGATAAATACTGACCATCAAGAGACCATCCGAGCGACTTCTGCAATCCTCATCATAACGGCCCTGGATCTATTCATCTCAAGTTGTATAATTGAAGTCCAGCATTACCTCAAGGGAAAAGACTGACCTTGACGTAGTTTCGAGAATTCTATAAAGCGGAATACGATACTAGCGTCCCGTCTGTAGCAGCAGGTAATTTGAGCAACATATTAGAAGTGACGGTATTACGACGACAACTACCATGTAGCCTACTCAGGGAGCAGAATGGCCCTAAAAATCAACCATGTCTTACCTCACCGACCCTCTTCTAGCTCAATCCGACTTTGGCACCTCTGTTCTCTGACCAGCCTGTGCAACCTCCTCGACTCTGCTATCCCGTCTGCTTCGTCCTCTAAACGTCCAGTTTGAGGCAGCCCATTCACTCTTGAACGCCGGGCCCGGATGCAAAGCCGTGAGGATTATGGACGCAAAACCCACCATCGCTCCATCAAACACCATAAACAAGACCTCGTCGTTCCAAAACTTTCCTCCAAACCCTTCCCATAGCTCCACAACGCGAAAGATCGACCTCGCCAGAATTGCCACGGTGGCCACCAATAGACCGGCGCCGAAAGATCTGAATAGGTGCGTCTGTCTGACTTCGCGCCGCGAAGGGAGCTGGTCAACAACCCCGCGATGGCATGTCCAAGCCATGTCCGCGCAGAAGATGAGAAACAGGCCTAAGCTGACGACCTGGAGGATGAGTCCTGCAATCATTATCCATGCGCCCCTGCGGCCTGCGGTATAGCCTTCAGATACGCTCGTAATGGCGCCACCGGTCGCCTGGAGCACGAGAGAGGTAAAGTCGGATGCCATGAAGCCGATAGCAATGGTTCGTGGTGCCAGAAGGGCATTGTGCGAACCGTAAAGAACAATGACGCGCGCAAGACAGAGGTATATAGCGGCCGCGAGAAAGACTGGTGCGATGGTAACGGCAATGACGTAACTAGGTCATCTACGATAGTACAGCAACGGGAGCGGCGTCGGATCGGTGCATTCTAGCCTACTTACAGCCAAAACCCCATTCCGTCGAAGGGGTTCTGATGGAGACGCACTCGGCCTGCATAGCCCATGACTTCAAAAGCAAGTCCAAGAATCATGCCGGAGGCGTAGCCCCATGTCTTGTACTTCCACCCCAAGTACGCCTGAGGGAACATGAGCAGGCCGAAAAAAGCGCAAAGAAGACATTGCCACCGAGATTGGGAAGGTAGTAAAACGAGGACTGCGCCAGACAGCATGTTTCAAGCGTGCACTGCCACCCGAGGATGTCGTAATTGCAGTTGGCAAAGGGATCAATCGCCATGTCTCTGTTTCTCGCTTGTTTACAACTGTTTTGGTGTCTGAGGCAACTGCTTCTTATGTGCAACTCCAGCGCATCGATGTATCGATGCTGTAGCCATTTCTTCTTCTGACGTTTGGGCTTAACGGCAGTGTAGCACGGCAGCGATTGGTCCGCTCGTGTCAAGTCTGGTATGAATGACATGCTGGTTCGCAAGGTTCTCCTTTTCGAGACCCTTTAATGGCTTAGGAACTACGCGTCGTGTTGGTATAGGCAGCCTAGCAGGGAGAGCGGGAGATCAACTGTCAGTGCAATCAAGCCGCACCCTCGCATTTCAGAACGCCACGTACTCTAAAAACAGGGGCTGTTTGCAGTAGACGTAGATAGCCTGGGCAAGCAAAGCATAATTCAGTGTCTCGCCAATCCATCTAGACTGTAACTAGCGCGGAGAGCCCCGCCACTGCTTGAAGCGGCGAGCGAACAGAATGTGCGACATGCGCT
>JAESFQ010000575.1_pt1 | contig 13542 bp, 11 predicted proteins | sample 9269431 | NCBI WGS metagenome assembly JAESFQ01 (sample SAMN14502588, study PRJNA617103) | algae metagenome | isolation source: Plectolyngbya sp. WJT66-NPBG17 and co-occurring heterotrophs from well... | place: USA: Mojave Desert, Joshua Tree National Park, California | collected 2006-08-06
CACCTCGGATTCCCTCTAAAGACTTTGCCTCTTTTGCATTCACATACAGTCCGCTCCAGTAAACGCTCCTAGTTGCACAGCGCCACCGGACGACACGCTTTCATCAGCTCCCATCAAAGTGTTTGCAGAGCTAGTAATGAACTTTGAGAACCTAAAATTCTCATTGCTTGCCTTGCATGATAAAGCGATGTTGTCAGCGGCCAGCTCACAGCGTTCCTCCATATACTTGCCCGCCGCGATCTGAGCAGGCGTATATGGTCGCACAACTTGAGTTAGACCGGTGGCTGTGTAAGAGGCGATGATGAGGCCATCGACCGTAGCTAGTTGGCCGGTTGGAGTAAGATTAAAGTAGGCTATTTTCGCTACTGGCGCTGTAGGTGCGCTGAGTGATTGCAAGCGTAGGTTTTGGCCCTGGTTGTACATGCCAAGAATATAGCCGGTTGTAGGGGTGTTGGGCATGATATTTTTCAGGCAGAAGCTGCTTGGCAGGGAGCTGACAGTGGTTGTGGGTGTGGAAGATAGCAATTCCGTGATTGTGAATTGAGTTGGGAGTATTTCTGGTGTTACGATTGGCCCACTTGCTGACGTCGACGACGACTCCGCGAGGATTGATGTGCTCTTTGGTGTCGGAGAGATACTACTAACACTCTCTGGAAAAGCTGAAGTAGTAGGAGCCAAAACTTCGATAACTCCTGCGCTGGAGCTGAACGCAGCGTCAGTGGGAACATTTGGTGAAGACACGGCTGCCGACTCTGAAGAGCTTGTCATGTCAAGGCTAGTAGTAGCTGCTGGCGTACTTGACGCGACAGTCAAGCTTTCCAAGTCTAGAGGAAATGATGGAGACGTGGTAGCCTCGCTCGATACTTGCGAAGAGGAATCTAGAGCATCTGCCAATGCAGAAGATAGTGGGCTCAACGGGGAAGGGACTTGGCTGAGAGACGTGCTGGTTACCGCCCAGTCTGACCACGAGACGGTGCGTGGCGTAGACGAAGCAGCCGTTGAAGTGCCGCCACTGCTCGCGGATGCTGATCCGGTATTAGACATTGTGGCGGCTACCGGTCGAACAAGAGTCGTCAGAGTGGTTCGAAACGGGGAAACTGAGGATGCGCTGTTGCAGGTTCCGTATCCCTGTTGGCAAGCATCAGATCGACAGTAGTCGTTGGTACTTCCACACTATCAGAGTTAGTCTCATACAGTACCAATGTTGCGTAGGCAGGAGGTTGTTTCTTACATAGGAGTATTGGCTGCAACAATTACCCCATCGAGATCCCTGGCAAGTTTGGCCCCCAAAGCTCGCGCCACAGCGAGCGTTAGAGGATACTTTTTGAGTTGACGAGGACGTGTGTGTTGGTATTACAGCACTGACAGAGGACGAGGTAGCCTTGGCGGGAGTGGTTGCGTCGTTGCATGTTCCAAAGGCTGGGTTGCAACCAGCTCCGCAGTATGCAGTCGATTTTCCGCAGTACCCATATTTGCTACAACAGTTTCCGAAAGAAGATTTCAAGCACGTCTGTCCCTTAGGGCCCCCACAGCTCCCATCCATGGAAACCTTCTTGGTGACATGGCTGCTTGTCGCTGTACAAGTGCCGAACTTGGATTGACAGCCATCAGTACAATGCGCAGCAGTACTACCACTGTTTGGATGTTAGTGGCTAATGATATGATTGTACCCGAACGTGGTTTTTACCAATAGTTATATTGTGAACAGCAAGATCCGTAGCTACTGCCTGCACAGGTAAGGCCAAATTGAACACCACATCGACCAGTTTTACTAATGCCTTGAGCGAAGACTGATGGTAGGATGAAGAGGGTCACGAGAGATGAGTATCTCATTTTGGCAGGTGACTCAAACGGAAGTAACAAAAGAGTGTATGAGGAAATGACAGTAGTGCGCAGATGTTCGACAAAAACCAGAACTGTGAATGAGTGTAGACAGCATATAGTGGAAGTAGACAAACTCGTGGAGTCCTCAGTATTTATGACTTTGCTTTCAAGAACGAAGCATCTGCCCCGGCAAATACAGCCGTGTAAACATCCTTGCAATTGTCATCGATTTCTACCTCTTTACCTCTACGTGGATGTACCATGAGGCGCGCCTTGCAGATGTAGTCTCGATAGCCTTACTCCAAATTGACTGGTGTCAAGAAGAAGAGTTCGGACAACGCGATGGCTAGGATGCTTAGGCTGTCATAATGAGGCGTGGCTGCTATTGTTTTGTCCTGTCTGGGAAATGTTTGGCTGAGAATCGGGTGCGCCTTCCTGCATTGAGCATGCTGAAAAAGGAGAATTGTGGGTACATCTAGCAGCTTTGCATCATGGCTCTATGCTCGACCGTATCGTACAAGTTCAGGATAGCTATACAGTGCTAGGCAGAAAGCCACAGCGCTATGACGTTCTATTAGCGACAGGAGGTCGACCCTTCTAGATCTCAGATGCTCCACAACTCCTAATCAGCCCGCGGAAAAGTAACATTGCACAGTTCGAGCTCGGTGACGGCAGTTGGGTGCCCCTATATCTATGAGTATTGGGCAAAATCGACTGTCATCTGGACAACAGAGAGAAAAGTGTTCAAGAATGTCCGAATTGTCGAAGAAATGACTAAATGCTGCCGTGACTGCGCACTATGCTAAGGAAAATGCGGTCTCGTCTACAATGCTATTGTTTCTTCACTTGATCAGTCTTTCCTTCTTTCTTTTGAGGCAAAATCTCATGGACCCTCATGTCTAAACCGACCCAGAACTTCCTGCCTCGCCACTCCACCGTAACACCACCCCAGAACGCAATGACCCAAACTGGCAGAGCAAAGACCTCGCGGCCGAGCCACGCAAATAGGAAGTCTATGAAGTTTCTCCTCGTACCATCGAGTAAACTGGGTTCACTTGGAGTCTTGTTTCCAAGCAGAGGCTCCAGGACTTCGGTACGGTGGTATGCAGAGGCTGATCGTTGAGGTAAGATGAAATCGGGGGTGTCGGCATCAATCTCGACAGTCTTTGCGCAATGTAGCAGTAGGTACTGGACATAGTCTACAAGGCACCATGTGGATAGGTGCAGAAGCCAGATCACGAAGAAGGAGGTCCATGTCGAGCTGATGCCGATATTGCGGAAGAAGGGCAGTGTCGTTAGAGCGTAGGCGCCGTACAATCCACATACAAAACTTTCCGTTCCCGGCTCTACGAACGTCGCTAACGTTACCGTGAACTTCCGTACCCGTAACCATCGAATCCGACGCTGCAGGTAAGCCACCACAGACGTATGACTGATTGGCTGGAAGCAGAAATCACCGAATAGCATGGCGTGCTTTCCCCAAACTTCCTTCTTAGTCCCTGGTTTCGGTTTATAGCCCCGTTCTTCGAATGCCTGAGGTTGCTTCCACAACACATCGCCAATGAGATGGTCCTCGCAGATGTTGTCAGAAAAGAAATCGATCCCAGGAGCGCGTTCTGGGTTCGAGGAAGTGACGTAGTTGAGCTGGGAACGGCGGAACATGGTACTCTTGCCCATGATGCAGGGTGCCACAGCGACTGTGTTGATGGCCTGATAGAATTTGGCGTGCGCAGAAGACATGAAAGCTTCGTCAAGACGTCCTCCACCGCGCTGCAGCAGCTTCCTGATGGTGCTGCTCGAATGATTGCGAGGATCAGAAGATGAGCTCGCCGCAATACTGGTCGATTCAGCTACAGCTTCTGGCTTCCCCCCAAGCAGCTCTTTTCTGTCTTGAAGCGAAAGGCCTTGCGAGTCGAGGTCTACAGTAAGAGGTGTCTGGTGCACGAACTTGAACTTCTTCTTGTCATTGCCATATTTGTCCTTTCCAAAGCCGCACAGCAGGTCCACAAGGCGTCCGCAGACACCCTTGCCGACCCAGACGTTGCAGTCGAGTACCCATACAATATCGCCCTTGGCCTCCCTATAGGCGCGACTCATATTCCTGATCTTCGGGTTAGGCCCCAGTGCATTGTTATCCTTCAGTAGCAGCGGATCCTCCTCTTCGACCAAGACCTGTACATCGGCGTCCGGGAAGTCTTTACATAGGCGCTCGAGGATCGGGAAGGCAGGGTCGGAGCGCTCAGGAACGCAGAACACGGTGTTCAGTTTGTCTTTTGGGTACGTCTGGTGGAGGGTTGCTGCGAGGCATTCGTACAATCGCGGATCGAGACCTTTGACCGGCCGTATAACGGTAACCCGAGGTACTTCGCGTTCTTCTAATGTCGTGACGCATGTTGCTTGCTGTGGTCTGCTCCAATAATACCGGAAAAGTTGGACGAAGCCAATGATACAAACGCTCCAGACTATTATCCACCAAATCAAGCACCCGGCCGCAATGATGATACGCGACATGGAGACATCTTCTCCTGTCGCGGGGTTGGGAGCGCGAAGCATGCGCAAAAGTGTTGTAGGGTTGAAATGAGAGTGGGATGTTGGCGAATCTCGCAGCGCGGAGGTTGCGGAGTTTCGAACCAAACCTGGGGGAAAGTGACAACCCGCCAAGACGCAACACCACACGACGGCTTTCAGGGGTATGTATCAACACAAGCTCTGTTGACAAGACTGAGCGAAGAAACAATCGTGTTCTAGTTTTAAACCTGATGCCTTCCTTTTTCATCTAATTGTTTGTACTTCCGAACGGTCCGACTTCACCGCCAGGGACGTTAGTTGTCGAACTAGCAATCAAACATTTTGTACACCGACTAAGTAGTTCACGTCTAGCAGTTTCCTTATACGACGATTCTTTCAACATCAAATGGATTTTGATGAATTCCGGCATGAGATCATTTTGAGTTTCATACACATTGGGTTCTTCCACGCCAAGGTCGTCAAGCTCAGAGCGCACGAATTGACCACATCAGACGCTGAAATCAAAAGCATGAATGTACGCCAGAACGCGTTAGCCAAGAAAGACGCGATGTTAACTGACGCCATAAGTGGTGAATCCAAGAAGTACAGTGATCATTCCAGGGCGATAGCAGACTAATTGCCTCAGCATTTGAAGAGTCATGCGAAGATGTAGACGGCAAGTCGGACAATAAATCATGGACTTTGGTTGCCTAGATGTGAACACTCCTAAACCGAAGACTAATTCCCAAAGGCGCTCGTAGCACAAAACATCGTACAGCGCAGAGCTTAAATATCAGACTAGAGGGTTGTGTTAACCCAGTTACACAATATGGTGTGAAGATCAAATGGTATACCGAAACAAGCGCCTCGCTATGCAGCCTCAGGAGCCAAAGCCAAATGCAAGTCTACTCCAAAACTCCCTACCTTCCTAAAAAGGCATATGATCCTCCAGGCTAAGATATCCAGGACGTCATGAGCCCTATAAGTTTTCAAGCTTTAGGTTTCTTGCGCACCAATCCAGCCGTCAAAGTGTTCACACCATTTGCCGCGCTTGCGCCAGTGATGGGTGTTGGCTCGATCTTGGCCTTCTTTCTGACCATGCCTTCTCCTAGCATCTGCGCGGGCTCTGTCGGTTTTTCCGCGCCGACTACCGCCTCTGATGGGGCATCGGGTTTCCTCTTCTTGCGTACACCCATGACTATCGTCGGTGTCACAACATTTGCTGCATCTGAGGGCTTCGCTGCAGATGCATACTCCTTTGTTCCCACGACAGTGAAGCCCCATTCGTCCACGCCGCCAAGAACAGCAATCTCTTCTTTCCACTTTCTCGTACTCCGCGCCGTTGCCTTTCGATTTGAAAATGTCTGTTGTAGAAGAACCTCGTGTGCACGATCATAATTCTTGAGCGAGAAACAGATGGCTCCACGTGAGGAGGCGGCCCACTTCCAGTATGGAGTGTTCTCAGGAAGCGCCCTGACAGAGCTCGAAGAGATGTTTGATGAAGTCGATAGGTTCGAAGAGCTGGTCTTGATCTTCGGCAGAACGAGCGGGATAGGTCCATACCTAGTCTTAGCCTCCTGTCTTCGTCGACTTTTCTTCTGCCGTTTCGGACTGGGTATGGTCTCCTGCGAGTCGATTTGTGGAAAGGACTGCGACACTGATTGCTGCGACAGTATGCCCTCGTCTTCCTCGGGTATCGAAGGCTTTGGTGGTGTTATGACGACCCATATGAAACCCACTATCCGCCCTGACGAGCACTCTTGCCTGAAGGCCATGAACTCCCAAAACTGGTCTAGTGTCTTGACGCTTTTCCACTGTCCATTGCTTTTCGAAGGTGTGCCTCCATCTACTACCATAGCGTCTGTACCCCGGTCAGGAAGCTCTTCATCCAGTTCGTCAAGGAATCTGGCCTTGGGGTCATCTGGAAAGTGTGGTACGAGGCACCGCGGTGGGGCGGCCGGATACGGAGCGATCTGTAGGAGTGGGTGTGTGGTCGCCCAGCGTCGAGGGGTGTTCGGCACGGAGGGCGGAGGGATATATCGCAGCGTGTCGTATGGTTCAAAGCCTGGTATTACCAGATATCCTTTCGCTGTGGACTCTGATTGTACTAGCGTGTCGTTCGTCTTCGTGACCTCATCTTCACCTAGCCGTTCCGCGAAGAGTTTCCGCTCTCCCTCAGCCTTGTACTCCCATATAATCGGATCAAGCACTCTGCACCACCACCTTACCAAACCTCTATCATCCAGCACATGCTTGTTCTTGTTCTCGATGCTTGCCGGGAACAGGTATTGATCTTGTGCCCTGGCGAAGAGAGAGACCACGAGCTTCTTCCCTTGCCTCTGTTTTTCTCGCGCTAACCAAGATATAAATGTTCCGCAAATGGCTTTCAGAGGCGACCCAGACTGGGCTCGCGGTAATTGTAGCTCGGATATATAACCCGTCGAATCGGCTTTCGAGACGAAGATGGTTGTGAGGTTTCTCGTGGTGTAGATTAAGACTTCAATGGCAAGTATAAGAAGCTCCTCAGGAAGTTCTGCGGCTGCTGTATCTTTTGGTGTTATCGACGCTGCCAGCGTATGCGATTCGCAATATGTTCGTTCGGATTTGCCGTGCGGCGGCGCGGAGAAGAGGGCGGAGGACTTGGAGGGCGGTGTTGAGTAGTGATAGAAGGTGATGGGAACATCCTTTGGTAGTTGTGCAGCCAGTAACTCTTTTAGCGGCTTAGAGACTCCAACACTCGCCATGATGACCCAAAAGATGCACAGCAAGGGGAAGGAGTCGCGTATCGGCGGCGCAACATGGGGAGCGGAAGGCGCGACTGGTGCTAGCGTCGTTGCGGTAAGGCGCGACCCGCGTGCCGCAACTTTTCGATGATCCGAACTTCACCTCCGCCAGCAGCATCACGTCCGCCCTCCGCCAATCGCGCCTCTCACACATCACCCACCAGCTGGAAGTATCACAATGGCTTCCAAACGACCACTCCGATCACTCATCTCAACCGCTTCGTCATCTCTCCGACCTACGCAAATATCCAAAACATCCATCGTGCGGACCTCCACATGCGCATTTTCGAGCACAACCCCGTCAAGAACCACCGAATATGACACAGACGCTGCACACAGACCGCGATGGCAACAGACACCCCCGCGAATGGTGGCGCCTTTTAGAATACGACCAAGAGCCAAAGGCGGCGTTTACAAGGTCAACGACGATCCGAGAAAGTTAGATGATGCGTACATACGGATGTTGGGTCCTGGAGGAGACAAAATGCTCGGAGACGACGTTAAGTGGTTAGCGGTCACACATAAGAGCTTTGACCACGGAAAAAGAGGGTTCAATGACCGGTTAGCATACTTGGGTATGTGTGCACATGGCTAAGGTGGGTAGATGGGAGGCTAATAAGTATGGCAGGACGGAGAATAGTGGAACTACAAACATCACAGGCACTCATAAACTCGCCGCAAGAACACCAATGGCCAAGAGACGCCGACGGTGTACCATTGAACGACGAGTTCGGCCGCAAACCATATTTACATCCCGCCTTGAATGGGCTGGAAGGCTTGACCGACGAGGCAGAGAGTCTGGTTTTAAGCAAGTCCCGGCTAGCACCGATAGCAGAGCGATACCGTCTGGACAGAGTTACTCGTTGGACACCCAAGAGGGTATGCTTAAACGTTTGGTGCACCATAGTTTGCAGGCTAACGTCTTACAGGCGGATAACCTCCAAGAATCCGGGTTTGAGACCGTTCTCATGACCTCCCTATATGCCATCGTCGGAGCTGTGGCTCTCGAGTGTGGCGGCGAAGTAGCCAACAAGGTTGTCCAAGAGAGGATACTCGCACCGCTTGGCTTCAGCTTTGCACCCGAGCCATGACCTGGACGCAATTCGATCTTGTACAAAACTACTGCCAGACTTTGTACCATATTGTAAACAAGAACTTTGAAATGACGTGCGTCGCGATTTCGAATGAAACCGCGTCTTCGCCTTCACATTGTCTTTTCCAGAAAGCGACCGCTCTCATACTATGCCCAACCTTTTAAATGCAGGCGACATGATCAGACGCAACAAAGCTGAAATTGGTATTTGGAGCTCGCACTGACTAAATCATGAAAGGGGAGACAAAATGATAGCGGCGATGCTGTTGTCTTTTCGGGCGCTCGTCAATCTTGTTTAGGACTCATTAGAGCACATGCAGAATAAGTTGCGAAAATGTATGGTATACCCACTTGCGAGCGCCAAGAAAATGTCCGGAAGAGAGACCCAGATTCTGCATAGATGTTGAATACTACATGGGCAAACGCGATTAGATACGTTTGCTTTGCTGTTTACGATACTTTAAAAGAGAAAACATAGTTCTTCTCGTTCTTTGCAGAAATTATCGCGTGCACCCAACCTTGAGTGTATGGAATACACAGCAGCCACGTAGGCCAAATCTGCAAGTTCAAAGAGTAGACCATCTGCATCGTCTTTGATGAACTTGTCGTGCACGTCGTAATCCTAGAGCGCATTTAAGGAAGCCTGGAATTGAGAACGACCACAGCGACGCTTCGAGATGATGCATGACTGCCTGATTCCTAATAGCCTCCAGCGAAAGCTACATAATCCAACAGCATTTCTCAAGACTTATTATACCAGGATGAATGGGAAGATATTCTTGGTTCTGTATTCCAATTCACCTCGGTAGTAGTCGGGCCACGCTAGGGAGAAAAAAAAGAAAAGGCAGGAAGCACCGCAATCTACACTGAGATAAACTTACCTCTTTAGGCCAGCATTGGAACAAACTAGCATGAGGGGTGCATTGAAAGGCGCAGCAATCCATAGCCGCCAAAGTTGCCCTATCGGGTAGGCGCAGAAGAGAGTGAGTCTAAACTGTTGCAATCCGCCGGTGGAAAGAACAGCAATCCACGGTGATCTAGACTTGCCTGATTGGGCAGGTACTAAGGTTTAGGTGAATGGAGCTACGCCCCAGGCAGCGAAGTTTGCCAAGCTAGGGGGCGCACGGAAGAGCAAGGGATTAGCTGAAAGGTGAGGCAGAAAGTGGGCGATCCACACCGCAATCAATGCCTGTTCTACTAGTTGCCTGATCGGGCAGTGGAGAGAAGTGTAACCATCGTGTTAAAAAGCACTGCAATCCACACCTGAGATGACTTGCCCGATTGGGCAGAGGGATTGGAATGAAGTTGTTTTTGTGTCACGATCTAGGACTCTCGAAGTGAAAGGCACCACAATCGGAATGATTCAATATTTTAGTTACTGGATGAAGATGTAGAGTGGAGTAAGCAGATGAAAGACAGTGTGAAGAGTGTAGCTGTTACGGTTCGCGATTCGGGCTGCAGGCCTCAGTGACAGCTCCAGTAATCGACGGAGTAGCGAAATTGCCTATTCGGGCAATGAACCTATCGTCAAATCTCAAAGTCAAAGTGAGCTTCGCACCAATATGGAGGATAGAAAAAATGTGGATATTGCAGAATGCTATATGAATCAAACGAGCAGCATACTGCTAGCCCAGGGTATAAATATTGACACAATCAAGAAATGAACTCTCGCCGCCCGCTCAAAAGGTCAGCCCCGGCTTGTTCTTCCTCCAAAACATAGCCTTCGCCGCATTCACACTCTGTGGCGGTGGGTCGAACTTTGGCTGAGCCTCTTCGATATCCATCTGCTCTAACTTCCTCTGCGAATTCCTTTTCAACTCCCTCTTCAAGTTTCGCTCGTCCTTCTTTCGCATCCAGGTGACCCAGATGCAGTAGCTTGCGCAAATTATGCCAATACCGCCTACTACACCTCCGATAACCGCGCCAATCAGACCTTGGCTTTGCCATGCGGACTGCTTGGGGCGTTGGTAGGCTACGGGGGTAGATTTGGGGCAGAAGGTTACGGGCATGACCATGTTGTTCTTTTGGATGGCCTCGGCGAGGAAGAAGTTGTTCGATTCGTAGTCGGCCATTAGGTAGACTTGGCCTAGAAAAGCGGTGCCCAGGTAGAATGGTGTGTCGGCTGATTCTTCGCGGTCTTGAACAGGCGTGATGTTGGAGGCGTTCATGAGGACTTCCGGTGGGAGAGTGACCGTAAAGCCATCTTCGAGTACGATGGAGAGGGTGCCGTTGAAAGCGTTCTTCAGCTTCAAGGAGTTGTCGCCCCATTTGTTATCTTGCTCAGCACCTAGTCGCTTGATGAAGTTTTGGGTGATCTGATAGGGCAGAGAAAACGGGAACTGCTCAGTCGTGATCTGAGCCTCAAAGCTCTCGGCCCGTGTCTTCATGTCAGTGAAGACTGTGTTGTCGAAGAGCGATACGTTTGCGTTATCGCTAGAGCTAGTGATGACAATGTCCTTGATGCGAACGTTCATCCCGTTCCGGTTGTTGATGTTCATGGGATACTTGTGTGGTTCCCCAGTGAAGCGACCAGAGTCGTATCCTCCAAAGACGTTGCTGCCGTTGACTGCACCGCCAGCACGCTCGAATCCCTGCCCGATGTAGAGCGAATATGTTTTGCCAGCGATCATATCCCGTGCAACCAAATCCCGTAGGACAGTCGAAGATGACCCCATCCCCACCCTTCCGGGTGAGATCGACCCTGATTCGGCGACTTGGACCGTAGAGTTCTCTAGTAGTGTTTGCGACGCACCGTCCGTCTCGAAGTAATGTGTGTATAGTCGTAAGGTCTCTTGACCGAAGAATCCCGTGAAGCCCTCCTGGTCCTTGTCCAAGGTTTGGAAGTTTTCATCTTTCACAAAACTACTCAACATGTCAGCCAAAGAGGTAGAGCACTACATCGGTAGTGTACCATACCTAGTGGATTCTCGATCGTTGAAGAAGCCTCCTGTACTCCTATCGCAATTCTCGAGCTTTGTGTCATTACAGTAATTACTCGACGCGAAAGATATATGGTTTTGCTGTAGTGATGGCCAAAGACTGTGATTTTGTGCTGGCGTTCCTAGGCCGATGAAGGACCCATATTGGAAGACTGACGAATCGTGTACGGCGCGCCTGTGGATGTCGACATATATCGGTTTCTTGGTGCAGTTTGAGGCAACTGTGGACTGAGCGAACAGCACGGTTGCGGACAGGTAAAGAATGAAAGATGACATGATGGAAGACGAGAAATGCTTGAGTCCAGCAAGCTGCAAGTCGAGTAGCAAGGTATCGGATAACGCTTACAACACCGGCAAGCAAAGATGAACGGCAACAACGACGAAACGTCTCAAACTCGAGTTGCAGAAGTGGCGGAGGCGGTACGGTGTCTTTGTAGGCCCCCATCATCTGTACATCGATACACTAAGATGAGTATGCAGGGAGCCAGCCAGTCAGGCAAGGGCTCAGCTATTCTTGCATGCGGGAATATCCACATTGCTTCTGTTGGTAGCGCATAGTTGCATCCCCGGGCGCCGTCTAGAGCCGCAAGGGACTGAACCGCTGCCGAGAGCGCCTGCTGATGCTGTGGTGGAAGTACGGCGGCCTAGGGAGGTGCAGCGTGGGCGCTTCGAATAGAAAGATACATGAGGAAGAAAGATGATCCTTCTCCGAATGTAAGCTTCACTGTCGCCGGGGCATTGATGATTGGTTCGTTATTGTAGGCTGCTGCACCAAAGATAGCGGGCGTTTACCAGACAGGATCGATTGGATGGGGTCATCTCGCGAGAGGGCCAAGCGCCCGTGTACGCACAGACCCATGCGCAGATGTGGATCCAACACCAGTCGCTATTCTTAACTTTGCGCTCGCCAGAGGCTAGAATGCCAGAAGCAGGTAGATTGCGTGCGTGCCCGCTCGGGCAAGAGTACGAGGCGATCAAAGTATGTACTCGGAAATAGCCACTGTAGCCCTTGTCTCCGCGTCCCCGCAGCTGTTCCCCGCACCTCGTTCTCGCCCTGCTTACGGGTTATGTTACGTGGTTCGAGTAGTGCAGACGGAGTAGATAAAGACCAGCCTAAACTTCGACAATTGCGCAAGGCATTCACTTTGCTCTTATCCATGAGATACACGAGTTCCACCTGCTCTTCAATATCTAATTACGCAATGGCACGGTCCTTCGACTGTTGCGTAGTGCGTACCAGCGCTGCTTCACACTTGACAACCGAGCGCCTAACGTCACTACCTTACAATGCGTACAGGATGTAGAACGTGCCGTGACCTTACCCATTCATTCACACGCTGAACTGTTTGGTCCAAGCACGTTGCCCCCATTGACTCAATAGCACCCTACGCTGTCTTTGCTCTGTTGCGCTGAATACTTCGTCTTGCAGAACCGTGTTCTGGTACATGCTCAGTACTCCACTCCTTACGCAGCGCGCGCGATCATGGCCTTGCTTACAAGCTAATATATCGCTTGATGAAAAATCTTGTGCTCCTAGAACCCCGGCCCTAGTCGTGTACTCCGCCACCCGCTATGCTAAATGACTATCCTGCAAGACCTCAGAAGTAATCCAAGACGTGTGCTACCGACATGTCTGAAATATGCTACCGGAATGTGTGACAAATGATGTACATAATGACGAAACTAAAGAGCTCCAATTGAACGCGACGTTGAGCGTTGACATCTTTAAGGGTTGACGAGCACCCATCGCTTCTCCTTTTCGGTGGGGCCTACCCTTGCAGCGACTACGCTCAAAGTGTTGCTGATAGCATCCTTGGGTAATTTGGGAAATGCCTTCTTCAGCGCCTCAATCATACCAATCTTGGTCAGGTCCTTGCCCTCGACTTCGGCCTTGAAGGCCGGAAGCTGCTCGGTGGGTACCAATCGCTTGGCTTTTGTAGGCTTAGTCGGAGTCCCCGAGGTTGACTTTTGTGGACCGTTCAAGGTGTTGAGTAAGCCGTTCATAGAACGTTGGACCAGAGGCACTCGCGGAGGGTTCATGGTGCTCTTACTAGAATTGTCTTTGTTCGTGACAACAGCGGTATTTGAGATGGTGGTAGGATCTGGGGCCCAATATGTCGTAGAAAACGGATCAATTGAGCTCATCTGCGGATCCAGCAGGAAGCCCATCGTGAACGCCTTGAAGTCGGTGCAGATGGCGTCGGAACCATCGTTCAACCTGGAAACTCTATCCGCATCCTCCCAACATAAGCCAGTGCTGACAGGGACCAAATCACCACTAATGAGCCGTCGTTTGAGTTGTGGGTCTTCTTCATCGTCAAGGAAGCCGTCCATATCGTCTTCCGCCTCTTCTTCATTATCGTCTTCGCCGTCTGAGTCCAGATCCTCTCCTTCT
>JAESFQ010000576.1_pt1 | contig 13540 bp, 13 predicted proteins | sample 9269431 | NCBI WGS metagenome assembly JAESFQ01 (sample SAMN14502588, study PRJNA617103) | algae metagenome | isolation source: Plectolyngbya sp. WJT66-NPBG17 and co-occurring heterotrophs from well... | place: USA: Mojave Desert, Joshua Tree National Park, California | collected 2006-08-06
TGGTCGAAATCTTCTTCTTCGTCTTCTAAAATCAACATCATCCCCACTCCTTCCTCCCGAAACACAGCACGGCTGGACTTCGCAAAGAACACAACTTCCTGCAGACGTTCGAGCCGCAAGACCGATCGTATATTGAATCCTTCAATGAAGTCGTCGATAGGGATGGCGCCGTATCGAATCATTCCGTCGTCTTCGTTTCTCGTCCCGAGGAGCGGTGCATGCCAGCTGAGCGCAAGCTGGCGGAGGTTGTCGAAACAAGCGTTCATGAGTAAGTTCGACGCTTTTGCGTTGGCACGTTGCGCAATCCCCTCTCCCCAGATAGAACCCGGTCTGAGACGGATTCTATATCAAGCATTGAACCGGACCGTTGAGGCTAGATTTATATACGGCCAACTCCGACAAGCGGCTGCTCTTATCTCATTGTCGAAGCGGTGTCTGTATATGTTCGAGCGGAGTTCTGTAGGGAGATCGAGAAAGCGATGGAAATGGAGAGGGCGTAAAATGTCGTCCACGTAGGGGTTGATCGCGCCAAGTAGATCGTCGAACACGTTCACTGAAGGTACCTTGACATACGTATTAGAAGGCGATGCTATGTCAAATGATTGCTGCGTGACCACAGTGAGATATTGATGTGAAGCAAGCGAAGAAGGTGTGAATGTACGGTAAAAAGGGTGTTTGGACCGTGCTTCGAAGGTGGCAACAACGCCGTGGTTTTCACTGAGGCACTCCGTTCACTTTACTTCACCTGGATATGCTAATGAGCTCTAGAAAAACGGGAAGACTACTCCACGTGAAGATGGCATCTGTTGTCATCACTTTCAGTAGTTGGAAACGTTTACGAACACCTTCAACCGAGGAAATATGCACATTAAAAAACTATAAGGAAATGGTTGAATGCAATCATGTGTTTTGCATGAGAAAGCAATTGATAACTACATAGGACTGTGGGATCACATCTCATGTCTGAATTGCCCTTCCGCTCATGAAAGCCATCCGTTAGATGTACATTCGTGACCCAGCCCAACGCCGTCGTATCGCGTAGTCCTCTATTCTGTCCCCGGGTATTGTTTGGCTCCAGTCTCCTCTTGCAAACTCACTCAAATGTTTCCTCCATACACTCGTTGACATTGTATCGAAGACAGGCTTTAACGACCACGTTGCGTCCACGGACAGCGAAACCATGCTTGATCTGTCGACAAAAGTGCAGAATAGCTGCAAGATTGCTCGACTCATCGTCGAATATTGTGCTGTCGTTACGAGTGATATGCTTAGATTTGTTGCAACCGCCACTTATGCCCATGATGTTGAGTCGTTGCAACTCGTCCAAGCCCAGAATAGTATCAATCTGTAAATCGTCCAAGTAGTCGTCGATAGGGATCGCCTGCACCGACTGGCTTATATAAGCATTCCAAGATGTACACAACAATGGCGCATACAAAGTTATATTAAGCTCGCGTAGTCGTGGGGCGAATGGTAATATGGCGGAGTAGCATTTGTTGTGTTCTCGTGCAAGCTCGCGGGTATCCTCTCGATGTGTACTGTTATTGAATGCGAGAATCAGACGTTCCCGCTGCCCGTTAATGTTCTTCATCGTCGCCTTGCGAACTGCGAAGCGGAGACACGGTAACTGTGGGGCGGCCAAGATGCGGCCAAGAGCTACACAGTCGTCGAACTCAAAGTGTGCTACTTCCAATAGACAAGGTAGGAGCTCAGTTCGTAGTTTTTTACTAGTAAGGCAGAGAGGTGGAAGAAACGGTGAGGCTTTCCTCTTAAGTCGGATCGACTCCTCGTACACTTGGCAGAATTGCAAGAGTGGCCAATTGTGACAGGCTATCGAACGCTTTTCGTCTAAGAAATACTGGTCGTAGATCAAGCAACGGATCTCCTGAAATCATATAGGTCAACGTGTGGACAGCGTACAGGTGGGGTGATTCGTACGGCGGGTAGGTCCATAAAAAGGTGGAATGTCGGTTGGTGAAGTACCTCCTCGACATATGGATTCAGCGCTATGAGGAGTTCTTCAAAGCCATCTTGTATGTTGTCGAGCTCCATAATGTCGGCGTTAGTAGTCATGGCTGAGGCCATGGTGTAGTTCTAGGCGGGTGTGTTGCGTGGGTAAACCACGCAAGGTATTAGCGCGAAAGTTTGTGGAAACAAAGAGCGACCAGTGTTGGGACTCGACGGTTCACGACATTACTTGGCGCTCTTTCTCTCACGTCGGCGTGACTGGTTGCGATTGCGTTGAGGGCAGAAGAGTGTTTGGCCCAGGTGAAGCGGAGGCGACGCGCTTGGGCTATTACGCTAGAGCTTATCTGGCCGGGATCACCCAACGGTCTGCAGTCTTACCAGACCGAAATCAAGGCTTTTCCCTAGACATATTTCATTAAGAAATACGACACAGGTGCAGAAACGGGTTAGGAGTCATGTGTAGTGTCAGTCGCCCGTAGAAAACATACAGGTAGGCTTAGACGCCTACCTCTAGCCCACGAAGAGTTAATTGGGATGGCTGTGAACATTCACGTACAAGGTCATTGACTGAAGTTCCAAGTATCCCCGTTGGTCAGATAGCACTGCTACAATGCTAATTACCTCCACATTGCATCTCTACTCATCATCATCGTCATCATCGTCGACCACAGGTACAGGATCAGTTTTGCCTGTGGTCTTGACTTTACGATCCTTCTCCGCGCCGGCTGGCTTCTTGCCTTTAGGATTGGCGTCCTCGTCTTCATCATCATCTTCCTCGGGTGCTTCAGCGTCGTCATCGTCGTCGCTCACGTCGTCTTCCTCCTCTTCTTCATCATCCTCCTCGTCTTTAGCCTTGGTGCGCTTCGTCTTCTTCTTTGGTGCTGCGGAAATGTCAGAGAAATTAATATGCGGAGATGTTAGGTGACAGGGGTGGCTTACGAGGTTCTTCAGCATCAGAGTCGTCAGAATTGAAGTTTGAGCCATCGGATTCAGAGTATCTGCGAGGCATATTGTTAGCTCCCTTGTGAATGTTCCATTGCATAAACAGGTTCATAGGCCAGCAGTTTCCGAATGTCCACGATGCGACTGGCGTGAACGCCTAAGGCAAACCCCAAATCGAAGTGGTTGCGAGCGGTGTTGCGAAGCGCCAACGCGTCAACCATTCCTGCCCCTCGGAAGGCGCACAACATCACTCTGACGCCTATAATTCTTTCGTAAAAACTGATAGCGAATCCAAAGACTACGATTCGTCCCAATAACAAGAGGCGGTTCCGATGCCATCTAGAAAGCGTGTATGCGACGCGAAGTGCATGGCCATGACGTCAAGGAAGCGCGCACTTACTCCTCTTCCTCTTCACTCTCGTCACTTGGGAGAGCGACAAGCTCTTCCTCCTCGTTCTTCCTCTTTCTTGTGGACATGGTGTTGTTCTGGAGAAAATTGACAAGAGTTGGTAGGTCAAAGTAGTGTTCTGGGGTAGGGTGAGAGCTGGGAGCTATGGAGAAGCTTGCGAGCGGGGACCCAGAAACGGGCGCCCGGATGAAATACACACAACCTACGCAAGGCCTACCAAGGAGGCTGGGAAGCCAGGGCTTTTGCGGGCTTTTGCTCAATGGCTTAGTTCGGGCTGTTCGGGTGTGCCGTGGTCAACCAATCATTGGCCATGCGGTCATCACCCGCATTGGAGCACCGGCATGAAGACACAAGCGTTGTGCTGAGGTTGCTTTGCTGCAGGTACCGCTCAAGGAGGTGTCCATTGATGTGGAGGAACTCGTTATGAGTGTCGTAAAGTCATATGCCTGGACGACATTTTGCTAGAAGGGCGCGTATGTGACTGCTGTGCTTCCAACCAGCCTCCACAATATAGGTGGACAACGTTTAGTTCCGCAGTGTGTCTAGCACAGATTGTATGTGGATGCCAAAACATGTCAAACCTGATTCATAGATTGTTCTACGATGTCAAAATGTATGTTAGATTCTCTCTACAGCTAGGAGTCCAAGGCAAACACCACCTGGGCAATGCCCATGGTCACCGTGTTGGCCGGGTGTTCGCAGCCCGAGGTGCAGAGCTCATGACCCAGACGGGGTAAGCGTACCCCACTTGGCGCCAGTCATCGCTAGTGGTGCCCCTCCCGCGGTACCGCCTCTTATTCGTGCTGCTGTCTTGACTTTCTTACTCTCAATCGTTTTCCGATCAACTTGACCCAACGCTCCTCTCACCCACGCCCTAACACCTAAACACGCCCAACATGTCAGCACCTCAGGTCGCAAGGGCACCGGCCCAGCGGCTTCGGGGTCTGGGCGATCCCTACCAGTATCAATCCAAAGCAACGCAACGAAAACACGCGCCCCAGGTCGCTGCGACGCAAGCCGCCAAACGTACCTACAACTGCTGCGAGAAACCCAATATCGACTTTTCAGACAATGAAGTTATGTGCTACAACTGCGGTCATGTCCACAACGAAAGCAACATCGTGTCTGAGGTTACTTTTGGTGAAACTTCAGGCGGAGCAGCCATTGTCGAAGGTGGCTTCATCCACGCCAACCAGCGACACGCGAATTCCATGGGCGGCACTATGCGAGGTCTGGGAGGCATGGAGAGTAGGGAGCAGGCTGCGATGAATGGCAAGAACTCTATCCATGCTCTTGGCGCATCCCTCAACCAGCGCGAGGCGGTCATAGAACAGGCATTTAGCTGGTACAAGCTCGCCATGAACCATAGATTCATCCAAGGTCGGAGGATGAGGACTGTCGCCGCGGTAGCTATCTATATGGCAGCGCGGAGACAGCCCGAGAACACGCTCATGCTCATCGACCTGGCCGAGAAGATTCAGACAAACGTCTGGCAGCTGGGAGACACGTACAAACAATTTCTGGAGATGCTCAAGGAGGAGGATCCGGCACAGCTGGTGGGCACCAAAGCCGTCCAGGAGATCGAGCCCTTGATGCTGAAGTACTGTCGAAAGCTTGAATTTGGGGATGACTCTCACAGGGTCGCTGACGACGCCTGTAAGGTCTTGAAGCGCATGAATCGAGATTGGATGGTACAAGGTCGTCAGCCAGCTGGGTTGTGTGGTGCTTGTATCATCATAGCCGCCCGCATGAATAACTTCCGTCGGACTATTCGAGAGGTCGTCTACGTCGTCAAGGTCGCCGATTCTACCATCACCTCCCGCCTATACGAATACAAAAGGACACAGAGCGCGGCTCTGACGGTCAATCAGTTCCGAGAGTTTGGACCCCGTCTCAAGGTCAAGGCTCAGCCTCCCGCCATCTGGAGGCGCGCAGAAAAGGAAGAGCGAAGGGAGAAGAGAAGGCAACGATTACTTGAGGGGGGCGATACCGCGGCTACAGAGAACGAATCAGGAGATAGTGGAGTAGAGGGAAGGTCGGATACGGCGCCGAAACGCTCGAGCAAGAGGCGCAAGTCAAACGACGGTTCATCTCTACCAATCGCGACGCAGACTGAAACTTCAGGCACGCAGGACAGCGATCCGTCAGACGAAGTAGCGGCTTTCGATGGCAACACCGAGGCGGTCATTGAGTCTGTCGTTACTGCGGTCGAGGAAGTCGAGGCTGGTGAGACCACCGACCCAGACTTTGTCATGCCTAAGAAGCGCGGCCGACCGCCAAAGAAGCAGCGGGTACCCGTTGTCATTGCCGAAGAGGACCTTGAGATTGAGCAGGACCTGGAGGATGAAGTCACAAATACCATCAAGGACTGGGAGGGAATCTTCAAGGAGATTGCCAACAGCGAAGACCACGAGCTTCTTAGGCGTTCTGGTTGGACAGCAGCAGAGATGGCCCGCGTCGCCGCCGACACTCGCGACATCGTGCCCGTAAACCTGGATCCGGAGATTGGTGAAGACGAGTTTAATGACGACCCCGATGTTGCAACTTGCATCCTCAACCCCGATGAGGTTCGTCGCAAGGAAGCTATTTGGATCACAGAGAATGAACAGTGGCTGCGTGACCAACAGACGAAGATGCTGGAGGCTGAACTCGAAGCCGCCGAGGATAAGCCCAAGAAACCAAAGCAGAAGCGCAAGCACCACCAGATGGGCGACGGCAATGTGCTTGAGGGTCAGCCTGCGGCTAGTGCGGCGGATGCTGCTCACAAGATGCTCAAGAAGCGCGCCAAGGCTTTCAGTAATCACATCAACTATGATCGGCTCAAGGAGTTGTTCCCCGGTGGCGACACCTCAGCGAGTCCTGGTAGCGGCCAGGGTGCTAGCCCAGCTTCGAACGCTCAAGCTGTTGTGCAGCAGCCTACAGATGTTGATGCGGAAGGCGAGGAAGAAGAAGAGGAGGAGGAAGAGGAGGAGATGCAAGAGGTAGAGGAAGAAGAAGACTTGGAGCACAACTATTTGGAAGACGACGACGAAGGATTTGGCAACGAAAGCTACGACTACTAGAAGTTTAGTTTGTGGTTTAGTCCGGATATAGTAAAGAGGCTGGCGACTGGGTTTGCATTTACATGGCGAAAAGTTTACTGGATATCACGACACGCTTAGTCGGCCATCTTCCACAAAATATTTGAACCTGCTTTCATCGCTAGGTTGGCTGGAAAGTTGGATACGGAGTATCCTGGGTTTTAGACTTCGCATATATACCCCCGCCTGCAAGCGTAGCATAACATAGCATCATGGCAATGGAGTTTGGCATTTATCAATCAATACTCAAATTCGTATTCGCCGCTTTTGCATGTTGCATGGTCTCCACGTTCAAATCACAGTCAGAGTTTAGGATAACAAAGGTGTTTGTAGGGGAGGAATTCCCAATAGTAGATTGGTCCCTGCTTCGTAATTCATTCACACATGCTCATGCTACCCTAGATTTTTGGTATGCGAAACCCTTGCCCAAAAACGCCGATCAAGTCTATCATGGAAGACACAGGCGCCTCATTTCCCGAACGGTGGTGACGCCGTCCCAAACCTCACTCCACACGCACGAGACACACTAGCACATCTTGTACTGTGACTCTCCAGACGCTTGCCTGTGCATGTCGCTCGACTCGAGCTTGTATGAGATGCTAATGTCCAAATCGCGGTGGTTCTTCTCGTTGGGCTTGCTCTCTAGGATGCCGCTGATGGTCTCGCCCTCCTCGACCGTCAATACGTCCTTGAGGTAGAAGACTGTCTGCTTCCAGTGGGTGTACTTTGTGTGAGGACCGGTGGAGAAGCGGATGGGCTTGTGGCAGGCGGCGAACTCAATGTCGAACCAGGCAATGACGGCGTGGATGAAGTCGCTGCGGCGCGCCTTGAGCTCGTACGGTAACCGGAAAGCAAGGTCGGCGACAGTGCACGTGTAGAGGTCAAGTGTGATGACGGGAGAAGGGTCGGTGACGACGGCCTTGATGTCGACCGTGTCGACGAGGGGCTCGGTAATGGCGGTGGCCTTGAGGGGAGAGTAGTCGAAGCCCCAAACGTTGTCCCAGACTACTTGGTCAGCAAGGTTGAAACAGAATCGGAGGGATGCAGTGCTTACATCCAATCTTCTCCTCCTTGTACTCGCCATCCTCAATACCAGCCATGAAGATGGTAGCCTTGTCAGGGAAGATCAAGCCGTCCTTGACCAGGTACTTGTCGCGGGCGTATAGAACGGTGTCCAACATGGACTCGTAGAGCAGGAAGTAGCCCATCCACTCGGATATTATTATGTCGACCTTGTCGAAGGGTAGTACAACCTCCTCCATCTTGCCCTGTAGCAGGGTGATCTTGTCCGACATGCCGTTGACCTCGACGATCTCCTTCGCCTTGTCAATGATGGTTGACATGTCAACACCAATGACGTGCTTTGCGCCGGCCTTCACGGCGAACCTATGTCCAGTATATCAGCGCGTGGTCGTGTGATGTGGGTGGACGGGTTTGGGAGCGCATACATGCTCAAGATGGATGTACCGCATCCAACGTCGAGGACGACCTTGTCCTTGAATAGGTGGGGGTTCTGGTAGATAGCGTCGCGGTAGCTCTTGGTTCGCACTTCATCTTTCTAGAAGCGCATTGTTAGCTACGGTCATGGCAGAAGGAGGCTGGAGGGCAGGGTGGGGCGTTCATACCAGCATTTCCTCGTGGATGCCTGTGTATGCGCATTAGTGTCATTCATATCATCAGAGCAAGTCTGTACGGACCATGGTGGTTGTAGCTGCACGCAACAAAGTTAGCGAAACTCTCTGTATATCTGGACCCTCAAGTGAGCCTACCTGTTGAAGTAATGCGCCTCCGAGTGCGCCATGCCCGTGAGAGGGTCCTTCTTTCCGGCTTCTTGTTGGTTCGCCATGTTGAGAGTCGAGCGTGAAAAGAGGAGAAACGGCACGTTAACAAGAGTGAGGAAACAAAGACTGGCGTTGCACGGTGAAAGATAGGATAGGGAAATTTTGGTTTTGGTAGTACCAAGCACAGACTCGGCCCAGGGTCTCTCACCTGGGCAATCTCGGAAAGCGGGGCATCTGAGACTTTGGGCGCTAGGCTCGAAGAGGCGTGACACAGAGGATTCAATTTTTGCCATCCATCTCAAGGCTCGCAGTACCAGGTTTCTTTTCCATTATACTATATACGATAACTAGAGGCCAAGTGTTAAGAGCAAAACACGAGATTATGAAATCAGCAGTATCAATTTGTAGTATCCAATCAGAGGAAGTATTGAGAGGGGTATATCGTGCCAAACAAGCAGAACCGCCCTCGTCGTCAAGTCGTGTGCGTTTTCGTTTTGAGTCATTTCGTTCAGTCGTAAAATAATTTTGATCGTAACGTCGTGATAAAACATATCAGTAAATATGGGACAGATTGGTGGAGAGGAATGCTATGCTGGATTCGTCGCAGGTCCTATCGGATTCTGATGCGATAGAAGTTCTCTTTAAACTGCTTCGCATCTAGTCTATGTGTTAGTATCAAGCACTTACAGACGGCAGAAGAGTGAAATACCTTCAGATGTAGTAAAGGTCAGGCGGTATTTGCCCGTAGGGCCCTTGGGCAGTCGGTAGCTGTCACTAAAGATGTATGGATGCAGCTTTTCAAACTGGATTGTATCAGGACCGACGCGCTTCATCCAGTCACTTCGTCCGACATATGGCGTAACGAATGCAGTCCAGATGGGAATAGTATTCAGCGGCCCGCGACGAGCTGTCGCTTCGAACCGCACACAGCCCGAATCCGTGTCATAGTAGACGCGGAAGGCGTGGAGATACCTGTTATCTGTAGTCTCACTGAAAAAGGTCAGCATCAAATACGACTCTAGTGCTCATCACTTACCCTGCAAAAACGATCTTCTCTCCAGGCAGAAAAACGTCCTCAAGTCCCTCTGCAACGGTGGTCTGATCCTGCCGTTTCATGGCTATGGCGGTGCAATAGAATAGTACCATACCTGAGGGAATATTAGAGAGGTTTGTGCTACCAGTCCAAGTGTACTTACGTTCATACAGAGGGAAGCGTAGTCTGGCCCATAGGTCAAGTTGGCCGTCCTGACGATTAGCCCGACAGAGCTGCAAGCTTGGACCTGCACGCCGCAATGCTAATGCGGTGATTGGAATCTGGTGCCTCTTGCGATACCCATCGGAATCTATAGTAAGGAAGAGAATCCGTGCACGGTTGTCGTCGGCCCTCCAGTATATCCTTACCCAGACGTTGGTTGCTTCGAACGGTAGCTCTAGGACCTTTTCGAAGCCATCACTGTCTAACATCTCAATCACTCTTGGTTCATCCCTTCCAAAGCATTCAGTGGGCTCCGCAGGGCTCTGGGACGGTGTGGAACCGTGGCGTCCATCGAAGATTTTCATCGCCCAGTGAGCGACTGGCTCAGAGTCAGTCGACTGGCTGGAGTAGGCCTGTGACGATGCAGACGAATATGTAGGCGACTGAGGAATCTCTGGAACCGGTGGTGGAACAAACGGTATATCCCCTATGACTCCCCACGTTGGTGCAATATGAGATCGATGGGGTAGTGGCAGCGGCGGTGCCTGGTATGCGTACTGGGGCGCCGGATATGTAGGGTGTTGGTGTATCTTTGGTCTGGGCACCTTGGGGGAAGGCGGCTTTGGCGTCCTAGCTCCACCCTTCCCATCGCCATGTACCGAGAGCCTGTTGAAGTACGATTCGATTGGCATAGGCTTTTGCTTCTTGAGCAACCTTGTCAGCAGGACCTTGAATTTGGCCAATTCCACCACGTCTTCTTCTTCTCTGCAGCCAGTCAGCCGTCCTGTCGGGATACCTTGCTACTCTCACTTACCCTTTCAGAGTAGAATGCATAGCCTGTAGATAATTTCGGATAATCTCGAATCTTTTGGGCAGGGACATGCCCTGTGCCGTAAAATCCGTAAGCGCATCTTCCCAGATGAGTGCGTACGGTGGTGTGCCCGGAAAAGCACCGGGTGCAGTGTGTCTACTCTTCTTGGATCTGTTGAAGATGTCTTGCACGTCGTCAAGCGTGTAGCCCAAGCTCGGGAGGCAAACTTCGAGATCCTTCAGGATGTGGCCTGCATATCTGCCATAGCGGGACAACTCCAGCGCCTCGTGCAGCTCATGTAGAGCGTGCGATATGGCGAACAATTCAGCAATATGGCTCCTGATCTCTTTGCGATATTGCGGAATCTCGCTTTCGAAAGAGAGAAGGCCTGTTGCGGTCTCTTCAGCTTCCTTGGCGTAGTCGAGAAGTCGCCAGTCCATGATGGGGTGCGTGCCAGGGATAGATAGCCGAACGATAAAGATTTAGTAGCAATGCATGCTTTAGACGCCTGGGAATCGGCGGGGAGAGGGATGAGAAGTTGCTCCAGCGATGGCGCTACGAGATGAGCGTCTGGGGAAGACCTCTGGTGGCATGCGCGGTTGAGGAGGGTCGGCTCTTGACGTGTTTATGCAGCAGCACGCCGGTGAGGAAAGCCAATGACCTATGCCGACAAAATCCCTTACCAAGCCTGCATGTAGCCCGCGGTTCTCGCTTCCTCTTTCACACAATTGTTTTGCTCAATCAGTTTGGCCCCCAATCTTTTGAATTAGAATCCGTTAGTGTCGGCCAGCTTCCTGCACGCAGTTGCGCTGCAATGCTGGGCAAGGTGCTATTCTAGACAACCGGAGACGCCACTCCGGCACATAGCGGCAGCGCTGTGTTGTCAGTACAAGATCGTTCCTATCGTGCCGATTCGGACTACAAGACATGTCGAAGTGTCCAGAGCATTCGACGCGATGACTTTGTTAGTCCGCATGTCGGCTACTGGCGCTGCAGAACGGTGTTCTGCCTAACTTTCTCCACTATGGCATGGACTAGTCCTGCAATGTAAGCAAGCGCTGTTCGATGGTTGAGAAAGATGTCGAAGCCGTCGCACCGGGTTGTGTAACGATGTGTCTTTTGACAGTTGTCTCGCATCAAGGATCGATGTAAGAGTCGCACCCCATGCTTGAGCTAGGCATCAACGGCCAGCCTCAGACCATGTGGCTCAATATACTCACCCTCTGATGGACGCGCGTGAAGTAGCTACCAGTATTTTGGGGAAACAGTGGGATAGTTGTGTCAATATATATGTATTGGACGAAACCAAGGCTGCGCCTCACTTTGTCCAAGCCACCACCATAATGGGGCCACAAGTCACAGGGTGAGCCCCTTTCGAGGCAACCATATATTGAAGCTTGATTATTTGTTTTGGTTGGGTACTAGGTTGCAGCCATGACTTCTATGGCATTGACGGCCAATCCATCGACTTGGCGGCGAGAGCCTACTTCCGCATACGCATAGCCGCTGGTAGTCCAGCCTATGTATGCCCTTCACTTCCCAAGCTTCTTCAGCCTCTCGTCAACCAGCTTCGAAACCATCTTCTCGAGTATTGCAAATTCCCCGTTTGACGACCCTTCAAAGTATCCAGCTACACTTTTCTCCACGTACTTGCCGACCTGGTCTACCTCGACGTTAACGTCCTCGCCTGGCTTCTTGCTTGCCGTGACCACTTTCTCTTGTGTGTAGGCAATTAACATGACCTCCCACCAACCCTCAGGACCGTCTTGCACCTTTGTGACCGTCAAGCTGGCTCCGTCTATCGTGACGTAGCCCTTTTCGACAATGTATCGTAGCACCGAGGTATCGCGAGGCTTGAAGCGGAAGGTAAGCGCATTGCCATCGGGCGTTACGGACTCGATGGTGGCGGTGGTGTCGACGTGCCCTTGTACAAAGTGGCCACCCATGCGCGTGTTGGCGGAAACAGCGCGCTCCAAGTTGACCTTGGAGCCCTCCTTCAGCGACCCCAAGTTTGTTCGCCGGAGTGTCTCGGGAGCGCATCCGATCTTGAACGAGGACTTGGTAAATTCGGTGACGGTAAGACAGGTTCCTAGTCAAATCAGACCACGAACCACATCAAATCAGGGTCAACCTACCATTGACACTGATGCTGTCGCCCAAATGGGCGTCACCCAGTATATCCTCACATCCAGAGATGGTCAACGATGTGCCGCCGCCTCCCGAAGCCGTCTGGTCGAGCTTCTCAAGGGCGGCAACAGCTAACCATCGTCAGCCGAGCCGCGAACAAAAGACAATGTATCGTAGCTTACTGCCAATGGTTTCAACGAGACCAGTAAACATGGTGGGGATTGGGTAATTAGAGAAAGAAAGTTGGTGGGGTTCTGCAGCTAACCATCAATGAACCTCGGAACATGCAGGTGCTGGAGCTAGCTCATCCTCGGGAATATGCCGTGGACGCATGCCGTCATCAGGCAAATGTCGTGATTCTACATTCATTTGATCAAAATGGCAAATATGCTGCTGAGAAGCTCCAGACGTGCTTTCCAGGCGACTCTGTCAAGTTCACGGTTCAATGGAGCACGACCTAGCCATGTTCGACAACTAGCAACCGAGGCATCAAGTGCAGATGCATCAAATCTACCTCTAGCCGGCATCAAAGTGCTTGATATGACAAGAGTACTTGCTGGAGTAAGTGATGGACCCAGCATTCGCCTGAAACCTATCTAACTTTCAGTAGCCGTATTGCACACAAATACTGGGTGATCTGGGGTAGGCGACGGATGACCCTGTATGACCAACAATCAAAGTTGGCGAGGTGAAAGAATACGAGATTGACATTGTATTAGAGCGGACGTAATCAAAATTGAGCATCCAACAAGAGGCGGTGAGCAGACACATGCATCCATGGTATGCTATGTTCAGACTAACATCCCTAGATGACACACGAGCATGGGGGCCGCCCTACGCCAAGTACACCGATAACCAAGAGGGACCGGGAGAAAGCGCATACTACTTGGGTGTCAGTCTAGTAGCCATTCCCCGGCTTTTTTTTAAGAAACTTATCAAGAGTAGGTCAATCGCAACAAACGTTCGATAGGCCTGTCTTTTCAGCACCCAGCCGGTGTAGATATCTTACACCGTCTAGTAAAAGAGTGCGATGTTCTCGTTGAGAACTACCTCCCGGGGTCTCTAGCAAAGTATGCCATGGACTATGACACCGTGTCAAAGATCAACCCCGGTATCATCTATGCCAGCATCACAGGTTACGGGCAGACAGGACCGTACAGAAATAGGGCAGGTTACGATGTCATGGTTGAAGCGTACGTCTTCCCGAATCACTCTTCAATAACCATG
>JAESFQ010000577.1_pt1 | contig 13537 bp, 10 predicted proteins | sample 9269431 | NCBI WGS metagenome assembly JAESFQ01 (sample SAMN14502588, study PRJNA617103) | algae metagenome | isolation source: Plectolyngbya sp. WJT66-NPBG17 and co-occurring heterotrophs from well... | place: USA: Mojave Desert, Joshua Tree National Park, California | collected 2006-08-06
GTCCGAAGGCCCTATCACGGTCACTATGCCAGCCCCAAGGCTCCTAACAAGCTGTAGCGCACATCTTCTGTGAATATGGGATCGGAGTTGTCGACTGATCGGCCGTAGATCTTGAGTTGTTCAAGTAGCTTCTGTTTTTCTGTTCGATCTATCAGTGCAAGGTGTTGATAACAGGGGCGGAAGACGTACGTTCTGTAGACAGCTGCTTTGCGTCCAGGTCGGCATCCAATTTGGAAAGTATTCTAGTGATGTCGTCGCGCTTTGCTGTTACACGGTTAGCAATCGCAAGACATACGTAGATACTATTTGGGGGAAATACTGACCACTCCCCGTTCTTTGCGATAGCATGGTGATTGAAGTGCGAAAGACGATCAGTGCGTGTCACATCACGTAGGTGGGATGAGGCTTAAGCTCGAACGCCCCACTATTATGCGCCTGCAGGGGTCCACACCAGGAAGAGACGAACAAGGCGTGCAGAAGTCAGTACCCGTGGATGCTTGCGCATGAACGATGCAATTGCATATGGGGTTATGGACAAGTACATATGTTATGACTTGATGCGCATTAGTAATGACGGAGCTTTACATGATAATAGTAGAACCCTTAGATCGTAACAAGTAACTTCGCTGATATGTCCTCACCTAAGCAAGAAAGATCAGATGCGTTGCAAGATATCTGCACTGCATGGATTGCATGGCATCCAATCCAGAAACAAACAATGCCATGTTTCAGACGCAAGTGTCTGATGCTGGCCCGAGGGTCCGTCGTCCAGTGAATGGGCACTTGAGGTTAGCACTTTACGCGCACGAGGAGCGTCGCGCTAGACGCGTCGCCAACACCAACCTTTGACATCTAGACCGGGGTAGTCGATCACCTCCACACTCGCTCTACACGCTCACCCACGCATACGAAAGCGATGCGAGCGTCTTCTTTTACTTTTGTTCTCTTGTCTTGTTAGCGGTTTTCAGCATAGCCATGGTGTCGTCCAAATTCGAATCTCTCTCTGTTCGCCCTCCAACTCCGCCCAAAGACCAAGAAGACGCAGCCGCCGACGAAACGGTCGAGTTCCTCCAAGATCCCTTTGGCGAGAAGCCTATCCCACCCCGACTCAAAGTAGCGAAGAGATCGCCCAACACTCCAGAGCAATCGCCGTCCTCGGATATCGACATACCCTCGAGTTGTGCCAGCGCACGGAAGAGAGTCAACTTCGAGCTACAGCTATGCAGTATACCCAGCACGAAGGCCATCGCACAGTCCTGGACACCCAGCCGCAGCTCACCACTCAGACCGCTCCCCCAGACCCGCCTCACGAAGCCGCCCCAGACCCGCCTCACGAAGCCGCTCAAGTCGATCCTGAAACCTTCAGACGGCACGCCCACACCTCCTCCCGCAGACGACGCTGCCGACGCGCACAGATACAAGTCATTTGCCGAGATGCTGGATGCAATTGTAAAGCTACTTGCTTCTTCGGACCGCGGAATACGGCTAGATGCATACCATTCCTTGCAAAGGACCATGCAGGCATATGACAAGATTCCCGATGATCAGGCGCTGAAGCAGAAGATGTCTCTCTTGACTCAGTTCATACGACGGGATATGCAGGCTCCAAGCCCAACTGGTACTGGACTGGACTCACAACTCATTGGACAAGCGATGAAGTTGCTCATGGCTCTGTTCCGCATCACCGACCTAACATCCGCCATGGACGAAGACTTCTGCTCCTTTATCATAGAACGCATCATCCGCGTAGCTAGCGATACTTCCATGCCGAAGACTACCGTCAATACACATTTGGCTGTGCTCATGCAGCAAAGTTTTCGACACAGGACCATGACAGTGACCCGCGTCGAGAAGGTGCTCGAGGCGCTAGACACCATTCATGAGCGAACATCTGGCCACGCTGTACAGGCCTACAGAGTCCGTATATACAGGAAGTTGCTTCAACAACGCCCGGACGTCATGATCAGGCATACCGAACGGTGGTTCACGCATACTCTCAAAGCTCTGGTGTCAGTCCAGAAGGACATCAGTCAAAGTGCGCTAGACACTGCAGTAACAGCAGCGAAAACCATTGGCCATGATCAGCATGTCGCTAAATCCGTTTTGGCTGTTATGAATCGGACCAAAAGCGACGGTGCCACCATCGCCAGCGTTTTCACAAATGAGCTGGATCGTATGTTGGGCGGTGATTACGCCGTCTTGGTGCCCCAGATCTGGGCTGCTGTTACAGGTTTACTCAAAGACTCGCTTCACCCTGAGATGTTTACCGGCTTGAAGGATTGGCTCACGCTTCATCAAACCTGCATTTCTTCTGAGAAGGATCAGGTCAGGCTATACTCCAATGTTGCTGTTTCCTTCCTTGCGTATTCCGTCAATCTGGCTCCAAACACGACCAAGGCTTGGTCCAAGATGTTCCTCAAGATCTCAGTACATGCTCTGCAACGGAAAATACCAGTGAAGAAATCCGAGCGAGACGCTGTCTCGTCCGCATACTTCACTCTTCTATACTATGCTCTACGACCAACAGCCTCCTTTGAACAGCTCGACCGATATTGGACTGAATTCATAGTTGGTCTCTGGAACCCAATAATTCAGTCCTCTTCTCCCCAACACACTATACCATGCCGAATCGTGTCTGCTCTTCTGGACGGCTCTCGGAAACCATGGAACGAGCACCGGGCGCTGGATCTCCGACCAAACGCCATGGTTCAGAGAAGCGAACTACCTCTAGTGGATCCTAAGTGGGTGCGGAAGTCGATTGCTCTTGTGCTGCAGTTTGTGGAGACTATTCTAGACGCCGCACTCTTGGCCGAGAGCAAAGAAGCGGAAGATGAGCCAGTCCAGACAATGTGGAGAGCGGTCATCGACTCGTTGGTCGAAGCAAGCAGCAAGGAAATTGTGGCTTCAACAGAAACCAAAGATGCCATGGCGCATATCATCAACTTGTTACGCAGAATTTGGGATAGTCATACAGCCAACATTGCAGTGCCGCAGAAGAAGGAGGATCTCTGGGCCGACAAATTCTGCTTCCTGATAGAGACTGTTGTGCAGAGGCTGGGCGCTTTTCAGTTTGCGGACAAGTGCCTCACACGCAACGCCAATAACGAGTTCGAGGTCGCATCGACACCATCACAACGGTCACGGCATCACGGCACACGCTCATCCCCGCTCCTCTACCTTGTTGATCTTGTAGTCACACAATCAGAAGGTAAACTAGCCGACCCAGTTCGACTTCGCGCAATGGAAGTAATTATTGAGCCCTGTTTCGCCGCTCAGAATACCCGGATGAGCAAACTGGAGCTTCTTCGGGACTGTGCTGCGACCGTTGATGGCTCGCTGAAGGGTGCAGTGGCATCAGAGTTCTGGACTCGGATTGGAACGTTGCTCAATACCATGCTACAAGACCCAACAGTCCCGTCAGGTGAGCGCAACGCTCGTCCACTAGGCAAGGAGTATGAGATTGTGGTAGATATTCTGAGCCTGGGTTCCGTCTACTTGTTAGATAGCTCACTCGGACATCAAATTCTGTCCACTTTCGTCGGTACGGTCCGGCGGGAAGCTGGAGATGGTGCGCTTGTACTTGCAGTCATTGAGAAGGTCTCTGAGCAAGTCTTGAAGCGCACCCCGGACGAAGAGAAAGCTTCTTGTTTGGCGTACGCTAGCATTCTACTCCGCAACCTTCCGAAACAGATGAGCCGCAAAGTACTGGATCAAGGACGGCAGAACCTCTGGCCTTCAAACCCAACCACTGGACGGTCTCATGATATCGACCCTTATGTCCACCTTTACGGAGCCATTGCTTCTGTTGGATCGGCTGCTTACAGGGATTTCGACAGAGACAACGTGGAGCCGACTAAAGACTTTCTCTCTGCACTCAGCACCTCGGTCCAGCACTGCTCGACGTCTCATCTCGCTGGCTATCTGCGAAAGATCCAAGACGCGATTCAGATTTGGGTTGAAGACCCCGAGGAGAAGATGCAGAGCAAGGAAGTGCCACTGAAGAGCTTGCATCGTGAGGTATGTTTTTCTATCTGTGAAATCTCAAGTAAGTTCTAACCATGTCTAGGTCGTCAACATGTGGCAGGAAGTGAACAGAGCTATTGAACGATTGCCGCGGAAGGATAGCCAAATGCTGCTGCACTTGCAAGCGTTGATTACAGCGGGCTTCCTAAGCAGACGCCGAGGGGTCCTCAACGTATCGATCACGACTTGGAATGCTACCTTTGGAAAAGAAGATAGCCTACGATACCCCCCTCGAATTGAGCAGGCCTTGCGTCGGTTGCGGAACAGTGTCGAGCTATCTCTTCCTTCACTGGAAATACAAGACGAAGACGCTGTAAGTGACCATGTCGGTTTCTGCTTAACGTCACTAATGCCAAGACAGGAAGACAAGCTCTCGTTCTACGATTCGGATATGAGTGCAGATGAAGTCAAACGCGCTTTCAAGAGCCCGCGAGTGAAGGGTTCGCCCTTCAAGATCTCTAAAGCGTCGCGAAGGTCCATGTCCCGGTCTCCAGCGGTACCGACCTCAGCTACTAGAAGAATGCCTTCACGACAGACGCCGAAGGTTCGTCTCCGCCATGACAACTCTCAGATCAATTTCGAACCTATTGCGTCCTCGCCGTCAAATCCGTTCAATCAAGAATCCCAGGTGCTGACCGACCGCCAAAAAGAGATGCTTGATCGTCAGAGGCTTAGTAGCGGTTTGTTCGCCAAGATGGGTGCGACTTCACCACAGCCAGACGCGGTGCCATCGCCTATGGAGATTCACTCAGATGCATTGACAACAGATGATTTCCCAGACCACGCGTCCCGGGTAACTCCCCTCAAGGCTCTCGCAGCAATGGGACCCATGGACGCCTACCTTGGGTCGTCGCCAACTCCACATGCCCGCAAGAGTACCCGCAACATTGTGAGTGACGACACTGATATTGCTACACCAACGGCTGTACGAAGCATACAATTTACTGCAAACGACGACCTGAATTCTTCGCCACCCCGGTTCGAGAAGAATCATAAGCCGACCAACAAAGTAACAGAGCCCGATGTTCTCGTAGGGTCTAGCTTTGAGTATCGTCAGCCAGAAAGCTCACTTTCCGCTTCCTTTGATGAGGGGACCACAATAGATGAAGAAGCATTACTTGACGCTGTTTTACTCCACGATAACCCACAAATGGATTCTGAACTCCCTTCAGACATTGTCATGTCAGAACTGCCAAGTTCTACCATAGATCTGCAACTCACAGCGCAGATCGACGCCGACATGCAAAAACATGATGTTCTTGCTGAAGAAACCGAGGAGGCACAATCAGAGTCAGTTGCCGAGTTTGTTGATGCGGCGTCACACCCACAGTCATCAATATTGCATGACGATCAAGCTGGCAGTGACGCTGAGATGGACGAATCCCAGACGCCAAGTCGCGGCCCTGCCCGTAGAGATTCGCGCAAGAGCTCTCAGGCCGATACCAGCAGTACAAGTCGAGTGGGTGACTCCTTTAACCAGAGCCCCGTAAAAGGAACGCCATACTCGTTGCGCCGTTCTTCCCGCCATTCCATGGGAAGCCCTTCTCGACCGCCAAGTGGAAAGAAGCCTAGACGCACTCCCGCAAAGACCAAACCCAAGAGACAAACACAAGAAAGTCCTGCTCCTGCACTGGCACCTGAGCCAGTGCCAGAGCCAGAGCCAGAGCCGTCCCAGCCCGAAAACGGCGATATCCTCGACAACATCACCGTTTCATCTCCCAAGCCAGCCGAAAAGACTCGAGGCAAGAAGCGAAAGTCCATGAGCACTACCGAAGCCCCCGTCGGCGTGCCCACAACCGGCCGTAAACTCAACCTACGACGTTCCCAATCCCTCCTTTCCCAGGTCGAGAACTCGCAAGATTTAATCGTGGACGAAACACCAGCGCCCAAGCGAGCCAAACAGAGCGCAGACCAAGACGTCAGTGAAACAAAGAAAACCACACCCGGAAGCCAGACCAAACGGCTCAGCCACGTGCAAGTTTCGCCGCGTCCACGCTCCTCTGGAAAACCATCTCCCGGCAGTAAACAACCCGAACCAGTGGCCCAAGAAACCAACGAACATCCCACGCAAAACACACCCGAGCCCGAAGCTGAAGCCAAACCCAGCCACCATCAAAATCAACCCCATTCCCAATCCCAACACTCGACTACCGATACACCGATCCGGTCCTTCACCGAACGCGTCATCCTCACGCCAAGAAGTATTATCAACCAGCTCAAGAGCCTCAAAGACTATCTGTTTAGTACTCCGACGTTGGTGTTGGGGCGGGAAGAGGAGAGGGAGATTGATGATGCGTTGTTTGATATTAGGAGGCAGGTGCATGCTGCGGGGTTGAGGGGAGAGGAGGGAAAGAAGTAATTGTTGGTTTTATTGGCAAGGGCTAATATGTGTAACGATCGTTGAACCTCTGGATATGTGTTATAGTGGATGTAGGATAATGTCATGGTACATGAACTCGTGGTATGCATCGCTTCATACCTTAACTCACTCTGCGCATTAAACCAAAATGTTCTTAAATGTATAAGATACGTTTGCGCCTTACAACATTGCATTTGGGATCATGCCATTTCACATTCATCGAGTACATGTGCACAGGTTCTTTTGTCATGTAAATCATATTCCAAGGTATACCACCGAGTCCGAGCGACATTCTAGCCACACGGTGTATATGCCTTTTTCGTAACGCAAACGCCCACCCATGCTCATAATAGTCGTGAAGAAAAAAAGAAAAAAAAGCAGACCGCCAGTTCAGTAAAGAGTATTGATGCCAAGAGAACCACATCAACAAACAAGCTCCAACCACGCCGGCTTTTCCGCATCGAAAGCGAAACGACTATTGCAGGAGAGGATCGCGGAAATGCTTTTGGAAGTTATGGCGCTTCTCGTTACCAGCCTGGTAGCGGCTGCGAGCGGCTTGCTCCTTCTTTCGGTCGCGCATCTCAATGGCCTGAATCTCCTTCTTCTTGGCATCGGTGACACCGACCATACCTCGGCCACCGTTGGCGCGCGAAATGAGTTGGCGGCTCTGGTCGTGACCACGTCCACGAACTTGTAGCTGTCTGCCCTCCTCGCCCTCCTCACCGTCCATGGTGACATCACCGTCTTCGTCTTCATATTCATCCTCACCTCCAGCTGTGATAGCACCAGGTATCCGGGCACGTTGAGCCTCCTCCATACGCTCAGCGACGCCTGGGTAATTTCGCAGATTCTGACGGTAGTACTTGTTCAAGGAGCGGTGACCAGCAGTACGACCTGATGGAAGATGAAGCTCGTATTCGTCATGATAGACGGCTTGTGGGGTATGGTGCGCATGGGAGTGGAAGCCGTCTGCAGCACGGTGTGGACGGGGATCGGCATGGTTGTGGTGCTTCGACTTGCTGAGTGACTTGTGGCGGTGGCTGCGGTCGATGGGTACAGCTGTGATTTCATCAGTCGGTACGCTCGACACTGTGCTGTCAGTTTCCCAGCCCGCATCATCCTCGGCGTTGCTCGACATGGCTGCGTCATCTTCAGTAGTGATCTTGGTCTCACGCCTAGCACCAAGCTTGATGCCGCCTCCTGTTGTTGATGTCGAGTCATCTGACTCTTCAGCTTCTTCAGCCATGTCGTCAAAATCGGCAGCGTCAGGGTAAGAACTCCGGAAGTCGTAGAACTCGCCAATTTCGACGAGTTCAATATCAGTGTCGAAGGCAATCATGCAGTGACCGCGGTCGCGCATATGCGTTTGAATACCAGAGGCAGTGTGTAGGACCTTGTGGCACTTGAGACATTCATGATAGGTATGGACCTTCTCGTGAAGGTGCTTGATAAGCTCCTCGGGCTGAGCAAGAAATTCCTTCTCCGGTATGAACATGCCATGGTAGCGTCCCATGTGCGTAATGTTGAGTTGGAAACTAGGCGACTTGTAGTTGCAGAACAGGCAGTCTAGAAGAGGGTCGGTGGCAGGCTTGTTGGAGGCGGCGACAGAACTCTTGTCGTCTTCGGTAGCGGCGGACTCGTTGGCGGTTGGTTCGTCGCCCTCGAGGCTCGCGTTCTGCAAGCCATGGGCAACGTCTGAAACATCCTTGTCTGCATCCCCATTGACGGTGGTGACTTCAGACTCAGCCATGGACTCCCCCAACGAAAAGGCAGAGCTGACCATGGATCCAGTCACCGAGGCGGCATCGTCCAACTGCGCGCCGCTGCCCGACTTTGCCACATTGATGCGATGCTTGGAACTGTTGAGGTGGTTGTTGTAGGCATTCTCGCTGAAGTACGTCTTCTGGCACGCGGTGCACAGCTTCTCAAACGACGCCTTGGCGGCAGTGGCGGCAGCGGTGGCCTTGTTGGCGAGAACCTTCTCAGTGAAGATTTCGGAGGATAGCGGTGGGAGAGAGGCGACACGACGCTTGAGGTTGTAGCGATGCCAGTCGGTCTGCATGTGCGCCCGCTGCAGCTCGCTCGATCGGAAGGCGACTTGGCATGTGTTGCAGGTGAAGGGGTGGGTAGACTGGATATTAGCCTGGGTAGGGACTTGCGACGCCATTTTTGCGGTCGTTGTTGGACTTGACGGCGTGGTTGCACTGCGAGGGAGGAGTAGAAATAATAGGCGATTAGGTGGGGTTGAGTGTGGGATATGGTAGCGCCGACAGAATCACGACTTTATGACTGGCCGAGAGGCAAAACTCGACTAGGCCGAGCAGGGCGCGATTATGAAAAGTTTGAGCTGGCGCAGCAGTAAGCTCTTGGATCTTGTAAGCAGCCCCGAACACGGCGAAGATGGTGGAAATGCGCAAAAGGCCGGCCTGGGGGCGAATATTGAGGTGCACGAGCATGACATCAATCGGCAGGGCAAACGGCGCGCCAAGCCACTGGCACCTGCCATCCCTGCAGCGGAAGAGAGCCGCAGGGCAGGAGCACCCCTCGGCCACTACCCCAGCCAGCCCTATCGCCTACCACGTGTGGGTTGCTGATGCCTCTATCCGTTTGTCTATACCTTGGGCCTGACTCGACCGATGCGATGCGCCATGACAGCCGCACATCTGCTACCAGTCTGCATTCTTAGCCACCACTCTCTTTCCGACCAGCGCCGTCATCGATGATATGGCCACGTCCGACGGGATTGAGCATCCTCGCGATGCTTCGTACGACGCCCCATCGGCTTCTGCAACAGCTCGACGACGATTACGGCCATTACGCGCTTCAACACGTATCCGTATGCAACATGTAATAGACGTGCAAGACACCAGTCGCATCTTGGAATGCGCTCAAACAGAGAGACAGCGTCACTTTCAGCATCTCGTCCGACAGTACGCATGCCAGTGTCTTTGCTTTCAGACACATCGCTGATTCTTGACTAGCTACCTATCCCAGATCCTACATGGCTGCAAGAGCGCCTACTGCGATACTCCCACCTGCCTCTCGTGTAACAAGCGCAACGCTTCCAAACCCCACCGCCCGCCTACGCTGCTCACGGCTACGGCCCTCGCCCATTATCTTGCCGGCCAAGACAATCCAAATCGCGGACTGTGCCCACATGAGCTCAAGGTTGCCCCTGCGTCATTTGAGATTACAGACAGTCTCGCGCAACAGGCTCGGAACGACTCGGTTGAGGATTACCTTGTCTATCCGTCCTTATGGCAGTTGGCACAAAAGCGGCGGCAACATCGGCGGGGAAGTGGCTCTGGCCACGCAACTACAGACCAACAACAGGAGTCGGATGTCGACTTAATAACCTTGCTCAAGCAGCGGCAGCAAGCAAGGAAAGACCCAAAGGCTCTTAGTCAGAACTTGTACGACAGTTTGACCATGATATACTCTTATACCACGCAGATGCCTACACCTGTGTCTGTTCTTGCTTCGTTCCGCAAATCCGACCATGTTTCTGCAAATGACGCTCACCTTGCTGGACCGTCCGCTACACCAACTCTCCAGAGAGATGGCGGTCATCCACATCCCAACACCGAGCCAACGCAGCGCACAAGCGGTCATTCTAGCACAGCACAATGGAATGGAAAGTCGGCTATCGATCCTCAGCATTCACATCTAGCAACCGCCGCTCGTGACAGTTTACAGTCAAACAATGCTGTCGCCGAGGTTCTCACTAATGGCCAGCATATCCACAGGGTACCCTATCATCCCTCTAACGGCACAATTCGAAGACGTCCTTCTTCAGCTTCACATCCTGCTGCTGTCGATGGTACGAAAGATTCAGCAGTGCTATCAATCTCGAAAATGGGAAAGAAGAGTTTCACCATTGGTGGGGCCTACCCGGCTGCTGTACATCGCACAGAGCCATTGTCGATAGCCCCCGAAAAGCCAATAAAAGACGCCATCATCGCTGAGCAGCCCGCATCTGGTGTACCCGTTGTCCCAAAATTGAGCTGCCGTATCCTCGATGAGCTCAAAGAGGACATCCATCGCCATGGGAAGAGCCGTTCTACCGAGTTCAATTACATTGTAGATTTCGATCGTCGACGGCGGACGCGACGTACTAAACCACTTGTCAATCGCTCTTTGTTTTACACTTTGAGCGACCCAGAAAAGCTCCTAGCATCCTTCCATGATGACAACCTAGACTTCAAAGACTCACCCCTACCACATCTTGACTCTTCACGCTTAGTGATTTCCTTTCGAGATTGGAACCATCGAAACGGTGCGCTCATATTCGATAGTCTTTGGCTTGCACTTGAGGCCCTATTCATCTCTCCACCAGAGCTTGACGTTCAGAAGAGTCCTCGTCTGAGGCCGTCGAGGAAGGGCGCTTCCAAAGACAGTCAATCAGACCAGTCTTCTAATAACCATCAAAGAGTCAGGGTATCCTCGCGCTATTTTGATACCCACGAAGCTGCTCATATTGTCATGATATGTCTACATGCACTTACCTCACTAGTGCCCCTTGGATGGCCACACACTTGGGCACGGATACGGAAGCTACGATCTTGGGGTGTCATGGTGCCCAACGCAACTCCGAATACCGATGCCTTTGTGCATCCGTACATGGACATCATCGATGAGCTGGAGTATGAGCCGGCAGTCCGTCTCGCCGATCGTTTACTTCGCGCTATCGGAACGCGTACTTGCTTCGAACACATACTCGCAAGCTTGAATGTCGTAGAAACGCATCAAGGCGACCCAGGAAAAACAATATCTTCTGTCACACTCATAGATGTGGTTATACAGCATCTAGAAGTGGTTGAACGCGTCGGTATGGCCACCAAATTAAGACGGAACCCGAGCCATGATCTGGATGGAGATCCGGGGTGGACTGTTACCGCTACCTTTATGGAGTGGTTGAAAACTACCATCATCAAGAAATGGGACAGCAAGGCGCAGATCAACAAGTGGAGCAGTGTTGGTACGGCCGTAATGGTCCTTGACAAACTCCGTAAGTAACTGATGTGTTTGCACTTTAACAAGTCTAACGGTTACAGATTCCAGGCAGCAACCCCTACATCTGCGTCCCAACATGTTCGAAATGCCATTAATCAACGAGCGCATTGACACGGTAAATGAGCCTATCAACTACTTAGCGTGGGAGCATCACCCTAATACTCTCCACGTCTTTGACTATCCTTGTCTCTTTTCCACGCAACATCTTGTAGCGTTTTTTCGCACTATCAACTTCACGGAGATGATGAAGCAGTATGACCATACTATGCGCACTTGCCAAATGCAAAAGTCGCTAGAAATTTTCCTCCGAGAGCCTTATTGGTGGATTATCAAGAGGAAAATGAGAACCACTCTCAGTGACTACTTAGTATTGGATGTCAGTCGAGAGGAACCACTAAAGGACACACTCGACCAATTGTGGGGCCAGGACAAGAGAATGCTTCTGAAGCCGCTCAAGGTCAAGATGGGCCACAAAGAGGGTGAAGTTGGTCTGGATCACGGTGGCGTGACATACGAGTTCTTTCGCGTGGTCCTGAGTGAAGCGTTCAGGCCTGAGAACGGTGAGTTGCGTTTGACTCATACAGGCCACTCCACTGATTTTGCTAGGTATGTTTGCGATTGATTCGCAGACGCACATGACATGGTTTCAACCGCAAAGTTTGGAACCCCACTGGAAATTTGAGATGCTTGGTATACTCTTCAGTCTCGCCGTTTACAATGGCATAACTCTGCCCATCACATTTCCCCTGGCCTTCTACGACTGCCTCCAGACCACGGGCAATCCATACTGCAAACGTGTAGTTGATTACGACCCATTGGATTATATCAAGGACGGCTGGCCAGGTCTGGCAGAAAGCTTTCAGACGCTATTATCTTGGCATGATGGGGATGTGAAAGACGTCTTCATGCGCGAATACGTATTCAGCTATGAAGTTTTTGGCCAAAGGGTCAATCAAAACCTGGGACATGACTTTGCAGGAACTACAACATCGTTAGAACAATCAGCGGAAGAGCCAGTTTTGGTCACAAACGAGAACCGAGGGCAATACGTCCGAGACTACGTTCGCGCTCTGACATACGACTCGATTGCCCCGCAGCTTACCTCATTCATCAAAGGTTTCCTGACATGCATAAACCCGAAAAGCCTCCAACTCTTCACTCCATCATCACTCCGCGATCTCATCGAAGGCACACAGCAAATCTCCATCCCAGATCTCAAACGATGCGCAAAGTATGAAGATGGGTATACTGCTGCGCATTCGAACATTCGCGCTTTCTGGGAATTGGTAGGGGACTACACTCAGGAGGATTGTCGGCACTTGCTCGAGTTCGTAACGGCGTCTGATCGCGTTCCTGTCACAGGTTACGAGAGCATTACTTTCCACATTGTCAAGATTGCGGGTGCGCCAGAGGCGCTACCGAGTAGCTCAACTTGCTTTGGCAAACTCTATTTGCCTGATTATCAGGATAAAGAGATTTTAGAGAGGAAGTTGGGTTTGGCTATTCGAAATTCAAAAGGCTTTGGTAACGTGTAGATGAATACGTCAACCAAAGACGCAGTATAGTTCTAGTTGGTAGTTCCCAAATTGCGAGACACGTACACCGTACCCTAATCAAGTTGAAGCTAAACGTATTTGCAGCTGTCACCCAGCTTTTGCCCGGCGAACACTACGTCATACTCCCCATTTTGCACTGCCGATCTTGTATAATTCAACCACTCGCACTCCGCGGCATCGCCTCCGCATCATCCGCCACGTTCAACAACGTCCCCCGACCACGCAACGTAACCTGTCAATCCCAGAAGTTAAAAGCCTCCCCACAGTCGATCCCTCCTAGCCAAGCGCAGGCGTCCGCAGATAAGCTTCTCAAGCGCTAGTGGTGCCCTCTTCATCACCGCTCTACTCGCTGCACCCATGCCAGCCAAGTCATCCGATCTGCCCGCCACCAGAGCTTATCTGCGGCGAACAAGCTTCTAGAGCGGTGCGAAGGACATGGTGCCGGAAGATAAGGGCTTCGGGAATGTAAGTGAGTGGTCTGTTTCGTTTAGTTTGCTAACGATTTGATTGGGTTACGTGCGGGTGAATCCGGGGTTTAGGGTAAAGTGTGTGGAGAAGGGATTGTGGGTTACGTAGGGGGGATGGG
>JAESFQ010000578.1_pt1 | contig 13498 bp, 7 predicted proteins | sample 9269431 | NCBI WGS metagenome assembly JAESFQ01 (sample SAMN14502588, study PRJNA617103) | algae metagenome | isolation source: Plectolyngbya sp. WJT66-NPBG17 and co-occurring heterotrophs from well... | place: USA: Mojave Desert, Joshua Tree National Park, California | collected 2006-08-06
AGTGCGGACGTGGAGACTCTGGGGTGAGACCGGAAAAAAATACGTTCACGCCGTGAAAGCTGTTCGTAAGACTGGCGAAGGCCTTGATCCTGATATGATTCCGGGGTCGGCTGTCGGATCTGAAAAGCCTGCGACAGCCGACGAGGTGGTTCATCTCCGCTGGACAAACCCTCTGTCGCGTCACACGAGATGCTATCACTTTCAGTATGCCGGTATCGACTTCTTCTGGAAAGGGACAAGTTCTGTCAAGGAGTCTCGACGTTGCGGCATCATGTTGCGTTTCAACCACCTCAAGCTGGTTGCTAGGTTACCTGGCACTGAAGAGAAGGGGGAACAGCGAGATGAGGTCTGCCTGGGAACATACACGTCGTCTGTTGCGAGTACGAAGAGTGGCGTTTTGGAGTTGTTCGATGCCGTTATCTTGCGTTTGATCGACGCACATGCGCCTACCATGCTTGCTCGAATCGAGGAAGAGGCGGACGAGGAAGAGACAGATAGTGCGAGGATCTTGCGGGTGAAAAGAGGTAGGCTGTATCAGGTTTTAGTGGCGACTGCCATGTGCATGATCAAGAGTGAGAAGGAAAAGAGACATACTTTGATGGATTTGATATTGGCTATTGCTACTGAGGGCGGTGGTGCAGGTGGCTGATTGAGGAAGACTTTGTTTCTGAACGTATATTTAATTCTGTGATTAATCAAAAGATTGCAAATGTAGAACCACAGTGTGATGTAATTTCATCCGTGGTGAGGTGTGTTGGAGTGCCGGTGATTAAGCCTCGGCAGGTCTGGCTATCGATAAGAAGTTAGCCACTGGTCATGACGTAGGAGATGGCCATTTCTTCCATCTCTCCAGCGGCACTCTCCTTCAACACGCCACCTTCCTCTACCGACTTTCCTGTATGCCCGCATTTGTTGTTCCGAGACAGTACATCTGCGCACGCTGTTTGCGCACAAATCGAAGATCAAATGTCTTTGTGCCATTGCGAGCCACGGCGGGAGGGCCTTTGAGGCGATACAGGCAGACGGCAACAGAGCGCAAAGCGGTGGACGACAGAAACCATGGGCAGGAAAGTTCAAAAGATGGCAGAAATGAGTCAGGGGCGGGGGCTGAGAAGGAGGAAGGTGCATTCACGCGACGAATGCGACATATGAGTGAAGAGGCGCTGGAATCTGGAGGTCATGGCGCCCTCAAAGCTGTGGAAGAGGCAGGCTTCAGTGCAGGCCTCAAAGCACAACTTGAACAGCGCATCGCCTCGGCAAACCTCAGATCTTCCGAAGCAGAGCTGCCCGCCTTCGCCTCTCGCCACGCACGCGACCTTGCCACAACAGAAGGCTGGACGGGCACCGAGTCTATCCACGATGCCAGTCTACGTATGCTGAACGATGCTCATAAGCCGCTGCGGCTTGGGCGACCACCGAAGATGCCCGGCGTGCCGATACCGCAATCGATTGATACAGGACATGCTCGGAGTAAAGAGGGTCGTGGTTTGAGGTTAGCCAACGCACGCGACAGAAGTAACGTATATGCAACCATCAAGGAAGATGAAAGTATGGAGGCAGTGGACCGGGAGAAGCGGCTGCAGGACCTCAAGGACCGATTTGATCCACACGCGCGTGTCATCGTTCCTGGATCCATCCAAGGACTTGCCTCTCTTGCGAATAAAAGGATCGAAGATGCAATCGCTCGTGGACAATTTAAAAACATACCACGTGGTAAGACAGCCAACGCGGAGAGAGACTACAATGCATCGAGCCCTTTCATCGACACGACCGAGTACTTCATGAACAAGATCATACAAAAGCAGGAGATTGTGCCGCCGTGGATTGAGAAGCAGCAGGAACTTGCGTCGGCAGCGAGCAAGTTCAGGAGTCGTCTGCGCGCAGATTGGAAGAGGCATGCTGCGCGCGTAATAGCCAGCAAGGGCGGGTCGTTGGTAGATCAGATTAAGAGAGCTGAGGCATTTGCCAAGGCAGAGCTTATTGCAAATCCCTTGAAAAGGAAACAAGAGACGCTCACCGCCGTTGACGATGATGGTCATATGTCACAAATCACCTTGTCGGGAGGATTGAAAATCAACCCTGCTGGTGAAGGATCCAACGAGGAAGCTGTGGTTATGGAAGAAGTCGTAGCGAAGATGGTCACGCTTGATGCCTCACCAGAAGCTGTAGCGCAGGCCCCTGGAGCAACTGCGGTAGCTGGTACGACCACCCAAACCATCGAAGTGCCTGTCCACAGTCCCGAGCCAACTGTGCCACCAGCGCCCTATCCTTTCCGCGACCCAGATTGGGAACGCATCGAAGGCAAGTACTGGACCGTCGCTATCAAGGATCTCAACGACAAGGCACGCAGCTACAATCTCCAAGCCCCCGAGCTAGCCAAAAGACCCTACTTCAACCTGCAGCGCGAGCTGAACTCGTGCTTCGCCGACGTCGCGCCCCAGCTCGCAGGGGCGATCCTCGACCGTGCCCGCAAACCGCCCAAGAAAGCAGATGGCTGGCAAAACTCCGGCCAGAAGAGTGTGCTGGACAACATCATTGGAGGGCCTGTGCGCGTGCGAGACGAACGCCGCGAGAAGCAGTACGGTTTCCGCCAGTTTTGGAAAGATCTCTGGGCAGACAAGTCGAGCAATTCGTATTGAATCACACATTACCATGGCCAATCATCATTGCATTCCGCAAAACGACCCAAACCTTTTGATCTCATATGGTGCTTTGCCTTTTGAACCAAACTCGCTTGCCCATCCGTTTTACGCACCGCACCCATCATGCACGACATCGAGAAGGAACTTGATCGACACGCCGCACTTGGCTTTCTCGCCTACCCCAGGCTGGCTGGCTTGTTTTGTGTGTAGCGAACCTGGACTTGAGTCAGATCTACGTAGGATTTGCAGTTTGCAGGTTTTGCAGTTTTCTTTGGCTTGTTTTTACGAGCCGTCATGGGCAATATATGCACCTGTGTTCGAATCCGGACGTGGACTGACCATTCATTGACCCGAACCGAGTTGTGTGCCGCTACCGAAGCCCTGGGTCGATAATGCACGACGGAGGCGTCGGGAGTGCCGTGACAGACGGGGCAGGGGTTCGTACGACGTCTGGCACAGCAACAACATAGGATAGCAAGCCCTCCGGGACATGCGTTCCGCAACTGCCGGTGTCCGGATTTGTTGAAAGCTGCATGTTCGGGTCGCTGGGTGAGTCCACCTTGTAAAAAGAGGCGTCGTGCTCGAACCCGGTTTCCTGTCAATCACTGCAGAGGACATGTCTGGGATGCGGAAATACGCGAGTTTGACGGTATTACCCGGTCGATTCATTGGTCTTGTCCCTTATGCAAGGAGAGCGTAGTGTCTCTCTGGGATTAGAGTGGGCGTTAGCTAGCGAGCTGGCGATGGGTGCAAAGCCGAGGTCTCAACGGCATGTGAACTCAAGTGGGCAGTACCTGCATATGGTGGTCTTCGGGCTACTCAGGTGCACGAATAAGCGTCCTTTTATTATATGGGTAATCCTCGGAGAGTGTGTACCTGGACCCTGGTTAGCTTAGCGTGTAGACATGGCCCTGGAGGGTGGCAGGGTAGCAAGCAATTGACGCGGTTATCGGCGTGCATGCATATCTGTCTATCTATCAGGTTACAAAATTCTCTCTCGTATACTCAATGCATGGCTGCGGAGTACACCGCTCTGCTTCTGCTAGTGACGGTGGTGGTGATACCTACCCGCTCCTTGTTCTGTTCTTGTACAACATCGCCGATTCTTTTTTTCCCCTCCTCTCTCTCTCCCAATCACACTTTTCACTCCTACATTCGGCTCTCTCCCTCGCTCTGACTGAACTCTCGGCCCGTTTGCCAACACGCAATATGCAGTGATACCGTATTGCGAGACTCATTGATGTTAGGACTTTGCTGCTTACAAATTCAATAAGAGGGTTATGTATGCTTAAAGCGCGTGAGTGCATTGTCTTGGTACTTCTTTATGGGGTGAGAGTAAAAAGTTGTGTGTGGGTGGGTGATATGGAGTAAGTGGTAGGTAGGTAGGTGGGGAGGTAGGTAGGTAGGTACTCGAGTACTACCTAACTGCCACTCTACTGTAGATACGGTGTTGTCTTGGATGATCTAGCAGGCACGATACTAGGATAGCTTTTGCTTTCCCTCCGTCTTCGATAAAGAGCAATTCCGCAGTCCTTGGGTAAGGCTTCTATGTACTTTATCAGTCTTGACCGCATGGCATGCATCAACGATGCCGAGACGCGATGCCACTATTCGATTCTTCATGATTAAGACTTTTTTGGGTCATAGCACAGCATGAGTGGTGGAAGAACGTCCTTAATTCTTTGGAGGAAAGAAGTGCCATTGTCAATCATACCCGCATTACCATTCTATTACTTACCTACTTTCGTAATAACACTAGTACAATACTTTTAACCATGTTGCGTAAACCTACTTACACTGTATCCAAAAAGAGTAACGGATAGTACCATTTGCTTCTTTTCACATGCCAACCGAGGGAACATTCTGACTGCTACGCTATACCCTTTGCAGCAGCCCGAATGCCGGATTCAGATGTGATGGGTCCGCTTCATGTCAGGTCGGTACCGAACCATGTAACCATAGCTGTAATAGCTGTCACTGCTGATCCGGTCTAGCCCGTATAACTAGCCTCCCACGGTTGCGGTCCTGAGTGCTACACCCACGCTGACGGCACTGTCACTTCGCATTCGGGTGTGTTGCTGAGTGCCGGCAGACGAATGTGTCTTCTCCTTGTGCACCGTGGTGCGCTGGCGTGCAGTGTTACTGATCTTCCGTTTAGCTCCGGCCACAACCCGAGCGTTGGGTAAGGTTGCATCCACGTCGGTTTCCTTTGCGTCCGAGGGAGGGCTTTCCTTCTTCATACCGCCCTGCATATTTCCAGTGCGGTTGCTCTTGCCAAAGCAGGCTTTCTCCGTAGCGGCAGCGTGTGTCGTCTTGCCTACGCCGTCGTATGGCTCGCAGAAGCAAATCCGCAGAATGTGCCCGGCAAGCGGACCGAAGAGTCCTAAGTCGCACGTATCCATGGGTTGACGGGATCGAATTCGTTTTTTTCTAGACTCAGTAGTAGACTCACCTGCCCAGCTCCGAGGCATGCTAACGTATGCAGTTGCTGCGGCCCTACGGTTCGCAGCCTTTCGCTTGCGAAGAACCCTTCCTTTTCCCGACGACGTGCAGCTTGCTGTGATGGCTGTGATCAATCGGGCTTTGTGAAATCTCGCCTCGTATTTGACGTCCTCGGCGAAGGATCGAGCTGATCTGCGTGCTTTGTAGTGCGGACGTGACTTGGTTTTCTCGTATGAGTGACGCGGTCTGGAGTAGGGCGCAAGGATTTCGGTCCGCGCTATCCCATCGCAGCCTTGAACCGACGGAGCAGGCACGATGAAGGATTCCGTAGAGCTGATTGTAGAGTCGATCTGCGACTGCTCAGGACGTCTGTAGTTGTGATGAAATCGCAAATGCGCAGGGAGCGGAACCGACGACGTGGGCGGTGTGGTCATTGGCCTCAAAGAGGGTCTCGGGGGTGGCAGACATGTTGTTGTTGGGAATGCACGATAGGTCGCCGGTGCGCTTCTGTTATCGTAGTACGATGAGGTTACAGTGGGCGAGCCGCTCAAGTCCGAGGCGCTTGTTGTGCCAGGCGTCGAACTGCCCTCTGGCTGGATAAGATTACCAGACGGCGAGAAGAAGGAAATCTTGGGCGTGTCGTAGTTTGGGCGAATGATGCCCGATGCTGCGGCTATTGGTAGTAGAGACGTCAATGCAGATGAGGTGATTGAGCGACGCAAAGGTTCCGCTTCAGCAACTTGCTTCGGCTCAGGGGGAGATTCGGAAAGTGAAGCCTGTCTTTCTAGCTCGGCCATTTGCGGAGTGAACCATACTGGCGCGATAGGTGCGGATGAGCGTGAGGGGCGCACTGGATGAGGAAAATCGTGCTGAAGGTCAACATCGACACCAAGCACCGTTCCAGAGTAGGAAGTAGACGCGGTACTACAGAAACTCGCATTTCGACTAGCCTCTTTCGCGCGCTCGTGTTCTGTTAGCGTATGGTTGTTGCAACCTGCACCATAGAACGTGTGTCTAGCTGAGACAGTGTTCTTGACTTGGTTAGAGAGCGTTGGTGCTCTGGCGCTACCGCCGTCGTGCGGTCCATCGCGTGGTTCTGGGTGCACAAGACGTACAGAAGAGGTCCGTTCACGCTGACGGGCTATAGCCGGTGGTGGTAGCAGCTGCGATACGGCTCCCAATGCAGGTTGCGACTCCAGCGCATACGGATTGGCATCCACTAAGGATAGCGTTGCTTGAGCTGAAGAATTGGTCGATATGTGTCCATTCTCGGCATGATGCTCAGAAACTAATGTGCTAGTCACGGTCAGGGACTGGGATGCAATAGGTATACAATATGGCGTGGCAGAGCTGTCATGGACTAGTTGAGACATGTCAAAAACGTGTGATTGGCTTTGTAGGCTGTCCTCGCTCGTGCCTTGCCGATCGTCACGGTATTTAACGAGCGATGCCTGAGTCGAGGATGACCTAGACCGGGTCCTTGAGGTAGCTCGAACATTGTGTATAACGCCACGAAAGAAGCTTTTCACATTCTTAGTATTTGCGTCGCCGTCGGTCCTTCCACTCCGATATGCTGTAGATTGCGATGGTTTAAGAGTGGTGAGCGCCGACGGGATGGCGACGTCCCCAACCTGAAATGAGTCGCTGTGGTTGTTGCACAAGCGCGCATCGTACGCTTGACTCGAAGCTTTAAGCACATATGCCTGGTGTGTGTCTTCTGTGATGCGCTGGAGAGCGTGTTCTTCTGGAGTGTAGGAAACTCTGTTGGAGGAGCGTGTGGGCGAGACGTTTTCCGCCACATGCAGTGAAGGGAAGCGGCCCACGCTGAGGAGAGATCCGTGTGAGTTTAGCGTCGAGAAGGAGCCTTGCTCCACAATCGTTGCTAGAGGAGCGCCATTGGAGCGATTTGCGAGCCGCACGGCAAGGTTGTAGGGAACGGCTCGAGCTCTGACGTGCTGCTGGTACTCCATGTCCTGCTGCATGTCTCCGGTCGCGGAGATATCATGACAGGTGTAATCACCCTGGTCCGTTGCCATGCCCTGCTGGTCGCGCCCATGGCCTCGCATTTGCGGTTCGAGGTGCGACGAGCCCGTGTCCAGAAACGCTTTGTAATAGGCGAAAGGATCCGGCGGCAAGGCATGAATCGACCGTAACGATGACGACCTCGCGTTCGCTTGGTTCAACAGATGCAATGCAGCTGGACCGCATGCGGGTGCCTGGCCGTTGCTGCGATGCAGTACATTGGCATCACCGGACTGTGTGGTAGGCATCATACGCATATCATGTCATGGATATATCGCCAAAGATGAGATCCGATCGATGCTAGATCGTGAAGTGCATGTGTGTGGGACCCGCTGATAGCAGAGCGTCTTGGTTTGTCCGGCCCAGACATGCATGGAAGCAGCTGGCGTCCCGTAGCGCCCTTTCCGACGTTGGATGGTGCCGGTATGGGTTAGGCAGAGGCAGCCATGACTTGCTCCCTTCGCAACCACCCGGTCGTATCTCGTGCTCGTGGCTGCTCACAGTCCACTCGGACGCGGCGGAGCAATGTCCTGACCAAGGCCAACGTATTGACATGGGCCAAACTCTCTGTGCCTTCGAGATGCAGCGAAAGGAAGACATCCGAGGCGACAGCGTGCAGAAGCCCATCCAATCAAAATGCTCTGTCCGTGCGGCCCAAGCCCCGCGACCGTACCTCCACTAGGAAGTGAGACGCAAAAGCAAGACGACTGACGGTCTTTGACGCACTCAACGTCCAGCTCTCCTGCATGCATCTCCTGCAGCCATGCAGACATGCATACAGACCCTTTGCCCCAGTCCAGCTGTCCTTGGCTAGCGCCGCTACAAGATGGCGACTCATATTTATCGGCACAGTGCTCATCCCATAGATTACACAAGGTTGATACTTGGCAAAACGCTCTCCAACATCAACCCCCTCGTTCCGCAGCAATTGGTCACATCCAGCAGGGTCATCTCTGCATAGCCCCAACAGCCTCTGTTTACAGGCCGCGCATTCAAAGCTTAATGTGCACCGGCAAAAGAAGCCGGGACCGTCCAACAACACTCGGCTGCGGCAACAAATGGGTCGTTCCGCTTGCATCGTATACAATGCGCGCCCAAACCGTCGAACCAGTCTACTTTTGACGCTTCGCCGTCTAGCACACAAGCTGGTTTGACGCGAGCTCACCAGAGGCCATGGACTCGGGGCTGGGCTGGGGCTGAGGCACAAGTAAGTTGGCTAGGGTCACCTTGGAAAGCATAGCGTATCCTGGCTATGACGCTGATAGCGACAGGTGGAGCACATGTGGCTGGTCGTGCATCCTCTCTTGCCTGCAGTTTCCCCCTCTTCCAATAGACACGGGATGTCTTCTTGCTGTGAGCCAACATGATCATGATGCGCAAGGGGCAGCTTCTCAAGTCTCTGACTAGTATCCAACTTCGGCAAGTGGTTTCCACGGCACGCATCAACCGTGCGCTAGCAAGAGAATCGTTTGATTCGGCCTTAGCCGGGCTGGGGGGAGGCTTACTGGCACGGGAAAACCTTCCGCTACTTCCAGAAGTTGCTGAATCTGTTACATGCTCGATGGACAATAATCACTCTCCTAAGCAGATTGCGAATCTTAGGTACGAGATGCTCGCTTGCGAAATCGGTTCTGTTTGTTGATTACGCTTTCCTGTAACGACTTGAACGCTTCAGCCGCCGCCGCTCACCTTGAGCCCTCGAAAACGCCCTTGATACAGATTTAATAGATCACCTCGGATGATTATCCGTCGACCTGGACTTGACGGTCATACCTGCCTTCTGTGGCTGAGTACGAATGGGGCGAGCGTTACGTCCGTAGGGCGTTGACGGCTAGACTGTTTTCGGGCATGCTATATGTTTGACTTAGTTGTCCGTCTTGCGTGGGCTATGATTTGATGATCGGTATGTATGGACTGAGGTCTTCATCTCTTGTCAAGACATGACTCAGTTTGGGCCGTGTTGTCTTGAATTCATAGACTTCATCTGCGATGCCTCTCTTTTCGGCCGTCTTTGGCCCGCAACAGCTGGACGTAACGAGCCGAGCTACATTCATTTTGCCAAATACGCCACGTTCGTGAGCCGTGCAGTCGTACACTTCGCTGGTGGCTGGCATTGGCTGGACTCGACAAGTCTTCGAAGCAGTCATTCCTCTCCCGGCAGGAGATGCTGGTCGTACTCATGTCTGGCCAGCGCTCAAGTCCGTCGAGCTGGCTTTCAGGATGAGATCAGGTATTGGACGTAGCGGCCCGATAGTCGCAGTCCGGATGTTGTTTTGTCGTTGGGCTAAGAAAAGCCATCGCTGATGTAGCTAGCGCCAGAAAGACTGTATAATGATGTGGAGGAATCTGCAGGCCATTGTAGAAGCGGTGCACGACCCTAGATTTGGAGCCGTGTCCTTGCGGCAAATCAGCGCAACGGCTTTCAGCGCAACAATCTGCCGTTGCTGCACGGGAGGATGCGCGAGACCCATGTGATGCACCCTACCCACGTCAATACATGGGCGCTGACCAGGCATAATACTTAGCATTCGCTAGCTGCATGCGAAGCCACCTCAAGAGAATGGCGCCTTGACCATACGAGTAATGGTGCCATCACTCAGTATCTCTCGAATCGAATTTCAATCATCTCGTGCTGTGGCGTATGCGCCGTGTCACAGTGAAAAGGTTACATGACGGATCTCTACTTGTCACATGGATGCAACTTTCAAAGATTCTCCGGCCTCCAAGGTTGTCGCATCAAGGTATAAAGGCAAAGGGGGCCTGATTTTTTGTCGCTTACATCTGTTCGAATCTGGGCAGTCCCATTCGCACCGTTGGCGTGATGAATGATCCTTTTAGAGACCGTCGCCTGCCTCCTCTTCCCCAAAGCGCCAGCAAGACGGATCTCTTCAATCGACTTCGACTTAGCGAAAGTACACACAAGCTGCTACTCGTAGGTCTCCACCTGACGCTTGATAGGCATGCGCTGACCCACATATCTCGTGTAGAACGAAGCTGTAGCTGCTCGCAACGCGTTGAGCTCGAATTATGACTGTCTGACGGAGCAATCCAAGAAAGACTCGTCTGTTTTAGAGCCCTATAGATGGGACGAGATATCGGATACTGCAAAGCATTCGCAGATTCTAATGGTGGTGCGCGATGCGTGCGTCGAGACGAGACCGTACTATGATGTGGGTCGCTACCAGACCAAGGTCAACGAAGAGAACTGGGTTGCCCAATGGTACCTCTGGCATAGCTTTCGCTATAGGTAGGCTGATAAAGGTCGTAGCGGGACTGGGAACAATGCTCACTGTCCGTGTAGGGACAACCGGCCAAGGGAAAGGGCCGCGGCCAGCGTATTTACTCCGACTAATGTTGGTAAGTCTCGTCGTGATCTGCTGTTGAGATGTTGGATCGGTTGTTTGCATTGCAGTCGCTGACATTCTGCAGGAGCGCACTCGTATTATGACCCAGCGCGCGACTATTACCGCGGGTGACCGACGCCAAACTTTCGCTAGTGCCTTGAAGAAGTTCCAACAACAGAGGCATATTCATCTGCGACGGCATCTCTTATTGTAGATGTTGTAGATGCCGCGCAGGTTCGGCTCGTGTTGGATGATGTAGGTGTTGCGGTTTCGGTCTACTCCAAGGATCTGTTTGCTCTTCAGGGGTACTTTTTCTTCATTCCTACTCTTTTCTTTCGGCCTTTCACCCTTGGCAGAACCCCTTCCTTTGGCGTTTCGGCATTTCTCGTCGCCAATAAAGCCCATTTCGATTTCGGTTGTTCTTGGTTACAGTCGTTCCAGCGTTTCTGAGATTGATGACGATGTTCTTTGTTGTTTCGCACAAATCCCCACATGCGCCACATGTTTTCGTGCAGCTCCAAATCCATGCCCTGAGTTTACCGTGATTCAGCTGCGTCGAATGATTCCGCAGAGACACGACGTGAAGATGAGGCTTGAAGGTTGTAAAGAAAAAGGTCCATGGTCGAGTTACGCAATACGTGGGGCGTAATGCTGCTTCAGGGTCCAACCCTGCTACCGGAGCCCGGGCTGGAAGGAACAAGTTCGCTTTGGCAGGCGCGATGGACCGTCATATGTGAGCTCCTGTGACAACGTTGCGAACATGAAAGTAGCGGCATCTCCACATCCGCACCCCTACTAGAGTATTGATCATACCTGCAATCTCTTCATTTTTGGTCCGCCCCTGTCATGAATGTCCCTTTTCGCGAAGCGTGCGTAGATCTTTGCAGATTTGCGTAAATGGCGACGTAGATGGCTGTTGGCCAGACATGGCCACGTCCAACATCACTCCCTTCGAGCCGCCAAGCATGTTTGTCAAATAGTCTACCTGGAGCGTCTGGAACGACGTTTGCAACTTTGTTATTGTAACCTGAGTTAATTACTACACCAAGATGACTAGCCACTCGTTCTATCGCCATACGTCATACGTCATATTTCCCAAACGCCCTCGCTATGCAGAAACAGAAACACCTTCAGCCTTGAGGGAATACAGCTTACGCACCCTGTCAGGCTGTTGCAATTGTCGAAGTGCGTGCGACTTGTTCCTGCAGAGCTTTCTGGTACTGACTCCGCGCGGTGTCGATCGCTCGAAGCAAGGGATTCACAATCTGATTGACAGCCTGCGCCCCTCCTCTGATGGCCTCGGGATCGAATTTCCTCTTCTTCCTCTCTCGCTGGTTAGCAAACTCGTTTTCTTTCCGTGCATGATCAATCCTTGCTGCGCGCTCTGCTTCTGCCATATCGGCCACCGCCTTGATACGATCGAGCGACTTGTCCAGCGTTTCGATGAGCCGCGCAATCTCGTTCGCACGATCTGGATCTCCAGAGTAAAACACGGCCCAGAAATAGTGTAGAAACTCGACCGTTGTGTTGTGCGTCATGGTGAGATTGTCGAGAACAGCTTCTGAGATGTGGAGCTCCTTTGCTCGCTCGCTTGTGGGAATAGACTTGGACGATGAGTAGTCATCGTTGTGCAGCTGTCGTTTTCTGACAGCCGCTATGATTTGCGAAGAGGCGGCGATTCGCGCAGATTTACTGCCCACCTTTGTCTTTCTGGGAGCAGAGTCCTCCTCATCACTGCTACTTTCATCGTCGATGTCGATTGTGGAATGGAGATCGACGCTCAAGACATCACCACCGTCGCCGCCGAACTTGCGGAGATCCTTCTGCAAGGTCGAGAGAGCCTGTGCAGGGGTGCGTTTTGTGTAAGTGGCCGCACTGGTCGACGTGTGGACGCTCTGTCCAGCGGAGAAGAACCGGCTCTGATCCTGCACCCGGAGAACAACCCTGTTGTCGTCATCTGCACGCTGTAGATCCCGCAGCTGTAGCTCCTTGTATGTCTCTTCGTCTACCCCAGCAGGTCCATGCCGACTTGAGTCTGAAGGTGGCACCTCCTTCATCATCTTCTCACTCATGCGATTCAAGACGCGGAGAATGGGCGCTTTCTCGTAATTGGTCGGGTTCATGGTAAAGTCAGGTCGATTGCCTTGTTTCTGGCTGTGGTTGTACTCGTTCGCTTCAATATTGATAAAATTAGGAATGAAAGCCGCGAGCAGATCCTGGTTGTTGTCTGCCGTCTCATCGTAAGCCAGGTATTTGTCAAGCTTAGGATCAAGCACATCCTTTTCTTGGATCCGCTCGCCCTTGAGCTTCTTCATCAGGCGACTGTGGAAGAACCTCTCCCAAAAGTCACCCTCGCTCAGTTGGGGTACGTTCTCATTGTAGGCCTTTTGCACAATCGGATGCTGTCTGAACAAGAGCTCAATTTGTTCTTTCGTCAAGCTTAGCATGAGAGTGCCGTTTACAGATTTGGACTTGATGACGGAGAGCACGTTATAAGTTCCCGTAGCCTGGGACTTTTCCGTCGCATGAGACCTCAGCATGTGCACACGTGTAGACCAAAATTGCATAGAGAACTGTAATACGCCGACGGAATCGGGCTTCTCCAAGAGCGCGCGATCGAAACGTTGACGAAGTGCTGGACTCGAGTTGAGCAGCGACATTTGAAGCGCTGTATCAGCGAGCAGCTTCGCATCGTCGTAGTTTTCTTCGTTGCCTTTGCCACCAGCCGTCGCAGTCTGAGCCATGGCCATGGCAGCTGACGCGCCGCTGTCCCCTCCCTGCTTGCCATTAGCGGCTGCAGCCGGAGAGGGGGCGCTCTGTTGTTTGGACGCCTCAATCCATTTGCGCAATAGACTAGTTATATTCTGCTGGTCGTCGCGAGCGGTAGCGGAGGTAAAGGTGAACGTGTGGTTTCCGGCTTGTGGAGCAGGCTCTGGGACAACGATCTTGATGGAGGCTTTGGCAGAGGTCGCGGGCGTTTGCTGAAGATCTGCATGACATTAGCCATCCATGGAGTCTGTTGTGTAAGGCAAAGACATACTTCCGATA
>JAESFQ010000579.1_pt1 | contig 13486 bp, 8 predicted proteins | sample 9269431 | NCBI WGS metagenome assembly JAESFQ01 (sample SAMN14502588, study PRJNA617103) | algae metagenome | isolation source: Plectolyngbya sp. WJT66-NPBG17 and co-occurring heterotrophs from well... | place: USA: Mojave Desert, Joshua Tree National Park, California | collected 2006-08-06
GGCCAACTTTTCTTCCCCCATTGCCCTCGTCGAGCTTCTGTGAGCTTCTCGACACACATCGTGTCTTCTCGCTCTTCTCCTTCTCCCACCATCCTCCGATTTAGACGCCCCGAAGTTCTCTCCCTCTGCGACGGCGCCAGCGCAAGACGTTTGCACAGCGCCTTCCTCTGGCCCTCCACCAAGACAGCAACTCCAAGACACCAGGTAATACATATCTGATAATTATTCTTCAGTCGCGCCGCACCAATTGCCCGAGCATTTATACTGCGCTGATCCTTTGTTACCTGCCACATCTCTCACCCCTTGTTCTCTTACCACCAATCCTCTCGCCTATAAATCTCTAACATTTTCATGTAGAGCAGCACGTACGCAACCTACCTCCACCATGGCGCCTCCTACCAATGAGAAGCCCGAAAGACCTCAATTCAATACCCAAATAAGCACGCATCCCGCACTCCACCCCGAAATCACCAACGTGCCCGTTACTCCCGGCGTACATCTCTCTGGCAAGACCGCCTACTTTGACGAGTCCGCTACCGAGAAGTCCAATAGCCTACCATTCGATCCGGAGACGGCTACACCAGGCCCCTCTTGGAGCGCCAACTCATACTTCTCTACCAAGCCAAAAGAGGACCACGCTGGCGATCCGACTGAGAAGGCTGCGGGCGCACAGACTGATGGAGAAGTGAGGAGCAAACTAAGCGGCGTTTCCGACTCGTCAGCCCAGCGCGATTTGGCAGATGTAGATCCGCGTGCTGCGCACCCTGGCCTGAACCTCAGCGGCCGCGTTATCAGTGCGACGTTTGCGATACCATATGCTATTGGCTACTCGCAGGGCAACGACTGGGAGCTGAATCCGCGACGCGGAACCTCGGCCCTGTTTGACTCCTTCTCCTACCTAGCCTCTACCTCCTCTCCGTGGAACCATACCCTTGTAGGTTGGACTGGTGAGATCGCCAACGCAAAGACAGCCTCCGTCACGGCCACGCAAGCCCCCATGAACAAAGCTGCCGCGCCCATTCCCGTCGACCCTAAGAATCCAACACAAGCTCCTCAAGCCCCGAACAGCTTCCGGATAGGCCCCGAGGACCGAGCACGATTGGACAAACAACTCGAACGCGATCATGGAGGCAGAATCGTGCCAGTCTGGCTTGTCGACGAGGTGGATGACGGCAAAGATGAATACATCTTGAAGAACCAGAGCCATTGGAGAACGTACGCCGAGCACGAGCTCTACACTCTGTTCCACTACAAGCAGAATGAGCCAGCCGATGGACGCGCTGCCCGGAAGTCTTGGGCCGACTACTATCGTATGAACAAGCTTTTCGCAGACAGAATTCTCGAGATCTACAAGCCGGGCGATATCATCATGGTACACGACTTTTACCTAATGCTTCTGCCGAGTCTCCTTCGCCAGCGTCTGCCAAGCGTATACATCGGGTTCTATCTGCATATCCCTTTCCCGAGTAGCGAGTTCTACCGCTGCCTGAGCAGACGGAAAGAGATCTTGGAGGGCGTACTTGGCGCGAACATGATTGGTTTCCAGTCGTACAGCTACTCGCGACACTTCTCGTCTTGTTGTACTAGGATACTGGGTTTCGATTCGTCTTCGACCGGAGTCGATGCATATGGCGCTCATGTAGCAGTCGATGTGTTCCCCATCGGCATCAACGCCGTCTCGACACAGCGACAGGCTTTTGGCGACCCAGAGATTGACGAGAAACTCAAAGACATCCGCGAGATGTACGCCGGCAAGAAGCTCATCGTTGGTCGTGACAGGCTCGACGCCGTTCGTGGAGTGGTCCAGAAGCTCCAGGCATTCCAACTCTTCCTCCAGAAGTATCCCGAGTGGGTAGGCAAAGTAGTGCTCATCCAAGTCACAAGTCCCAGCGGTGTTCATACCGACAGAAGCGATGGCGCACAAGAAAAGGTGGTCAACAAGATCTCAGACCTTGCGGCTAAAATTAATGGTACATATGGTACCCTCGACTTCACCCCGGTCCGACACTTTCCACAGTACCTTTCCCGAGAGGAATACTTCGCTCTGCTCCGACTTGCAGACATTGGCCTCATCACCAGTGTGCGAGACGGTATGAACACCACCAGTATGGAATATATCATCTGCCAAAAGGATAATCACGGTCCACTCATCCTCTCTGAATTTTCTGGTACATCAAGCTCCCTCAGCAGCGCAAGCCATATCAACCCTTGGGACATGGGCGGAGTTGCCGATGCGATCAACGACGCTTTGAACCAGAGTGACGAAGTTCGCGCTAATACTCACGCCCAACTCTACAGACACGTCGTAGAGAACAATGTTCAGGCCTGGTCGAACAACTACTTGAAGCGGTTGATGACGAATCTGTCATCTTTCGATCAAGCGTTCGCTACGCCAGCATTGGATCGGGCCAAGCTACTCTTCCAATACCGTGAAGCCAAGAAGCGACTCTTCATGTTCGACTACGACGGTACTCTTACGCCTATTGTCAAAGACCCGCAGGCAGCTATCCCCTCTGATCGTGTCATCCGGACTCTCAAGACCCTAGCAGCAGACCCTGCGAATGCTGTCTGGATTATCAGTGGCAGAGATCAGGCTTTCCTGGATGAATATATGGGCCATATTCCCGAGCTGGGTCTGAGTGCTGAGCATGGCAGCTTTATGCGGCATCCACGCAGTAAGGAATGGCATAACCTGACCGAGACGACCGACATGAGCTGGCAACAGGAAGTTCTTGACGTATTCCAGCACTACACAGAGAGAACCCAAGGTCAGTCTTCTATGTTCTCAATCAGATAGTATATCACTAACAGGTAAACAGGCTCGTTTATCGAACGCAAGAAGATCGCCCTGACATGGCACTACCGGAGAGCCGATCCCGAATATGGTGCATTCCAGGCGCGTGAGTGCCAGAAAGAGCTCGAGAGGACTGTCGCAAAGAAACACGATGTCGAAGTTATGACAGGCAAGGCCAACCTTGAGGTTCGCCCGAGATTCGTGAACAAGGGCGAGATCGCGAAGACGCTTGTACAGGATTATGGCGAGGGCAGCGGTAATGCGCCAGAGTTTGTTCTCTGCATGGGTGACGACTTTACAGACGAAGGTATGTGCTGCACTTTTAAATACCCTGACTCTCCGCTAACACACACAGACATGTTCCGATCGCTGCGTCAATCCAAACTGCCTACCGATCACGTCTTCTCGGTCACTGTTGGAGCCAGCTCAAAGCAAACGTTGGCGAGCTGGCATCTAGTTGACCCTATAGATGTTATTTCTGTTATCTCGTTGCTGAACGGCTCAGCTGATGCTGGCAATGTTGGCGCGATCGCTGTCGTTGATGGTACTGTTCCTGAGTCTCGAGTAGTTGCATGAAGTCACGCAGCAAGGAGACCGTGTCAAGCAATTTTAACTGTAATGGAGCACGGAGCATGGTGAGGCTATAGATCTACGGTAGGCAGTGTGGCGATCCCTGGTTTTTTTGAGCACCGGATCTTGAAGAAGCAATCGAATCCTATGTTATAGTAATTTTGTCCTTATGCAGCGTGGGAAAGTACGTCTGTCCTGAGATCGGCGATTTCCATTGCTGCCCGGTGGATGAGTTTGCTACACAACGACTGTCAATGCGCCCCTGGAACGGGCGTCTGTCGCTAAGCCGGTGGCGTCGGCACGCTTGGGGCCTCGCCCAAGACCCCTGATTCCCACGTGAGGACCTGACTCGAGAACCGTGCGACCTTTGAATGCGAACACTGAGCATTTCGGAATTTCTGAGTCTACGGAGACGCTTCCGTGAGAACCGGTAATCACTTACCTACTGCCCAGGATACCTGATGAGGAGCCGCCAAACTTCGTAAGTGAATCTCGATGCAAACAAGCCACGCAATGAACGAAGGCGGCCCACGACTCACGATTCCGCAATACGGGCACGACAGCTTTTCTAGGCCTGGTACGTTTTGGCTTTCGGCTTTACTAGCCTATTTTCATGCAACTTGGGATTCGAGAACTGCCAGTGCATGAAACTTGGAACGCCTAGCAGTTGTCCCGCCCCCAACAACCTATCCGAGGCATGTTCCTCCTTCCTCCTGGAACTGCCTACTGTGGTCGTTGATCCCGTCTTTTACCAGCCATTCCGTTCCTTTTTACCACGCCGTTTCCCCTCCTACACATTTTTGCACTCGTTTACCATCTATCTATACCCATATAATCTACACAACAATCTTATTGCAGTGAATTGCAGTATTAAAAGACCCAAAGCGATATACCTGGTCTTACCTCAATCCGATACTGCATTTGCAACAGTGCAACAGGGAAGTGCTGGCGAGTACATTGCGACATTACAACCGTGCCGTATCTACGATACGCCTCTCCTTGGTATTCCTTCTTCGACACAATCACATACCTCCCGGCGCGCGGCACAACAAACTTCACACATTACACAATGGGTCTCATTGAGAAACTGCAAGCTCGTATGTCTTACCTCGCTTGGCCCTATCCTACCCTGGCCTTGATCCTCCCCGCCTTGCGACTGTAAACTAACAGAACCACCATCAGGCCTTGAACTCTACCGTCTCGAACAGCGCTACACACGCCGCGAGAAACGCACTACCTTTATCAGCGAAGCGCAATACGTCGACGGCGAATACGTGTACGCCTCATCGCCTTCATCAGCAAACTCATCCACCACAAGCAGCAAGCGCTTCAGCAAGATGCCTGCTATACGGATAAAGGAACTTGGCCGTATGGGAACTGGACGATCATAAACGCTATCTCGGGCTCAGCTGCTCATTGCGCTCCTACATGGTCGACGTCGGTAGACGGATGTCTGTCTGTGATCAGACAGACAGCGTCGTAGCCCGAGTGGGAACAAGTGTGCGACGCATGACACCTTACACGACATTGCAGCATAGCATGTCTTCACACTGTGATGAGGTCACATATGAAAACATGCTCCATGCGCAAGGAGAGAGGAGACGACACGCCCCGCAACACCAGCAGGCGCAGGATAATATTACGCAACGACATTTACGACAGAACAATCATCGACGAAGGGAACAGCGGACTAAGAGTTTTTTGCTTCCACTTCATGTCGAGATGCTCATTCTTTACACCAACTTTTTCCTTTCATTCTCCGACTATCTCTCTTCTTCAAAGTCATGTTTGCGCTATTTAGGAATACCCTTTCATTCTCAGGAGCAACCTGGAATGCACCAATACAAGTTGATATGCAATCGATAGTGCAGTATGGAGTACTGAGTGAACGTGTTCTTGCGATTCAGCCGTCCGTCCTTCTTCGGCTTCGTTGCATGACAAAACCAGAGGCACATCCAGTTCTTTCTCGATCGAACCCCGTCCAATTCTACATCGTGTCTTCTCAATGTTCTTGGATTGTCGATTACGGCGAACTTTGCGACGTTGATATGGTGATGGGGTCAATTGGCGGATGAATGGTTGCCAAGATTGGCCCGCAGATGCGTAGGGCGTGGGAACCAGATTGCATATCAGAGGGGTATGCGTAGTGGAAGGGCTGCAGGCGTAAGGCGTGTGGGCGCAAGGCGCGTCCAAACTAGGCACAGTATTGCAGATGCGCAAGGCGTGTGTTTACTCCGAGTAAATACAGGCACTATCTCGTGCGACGAAAGCCTTTCGAAAGCAAAGGTCGTTTGGCCATCGTTGAGTATAGCGATCAATTCATCAATTCCTGGCCTTTTCCTGCTCAACCCGGTATCGATATTGGCAACAGGCAAGATGTCTAATAATACCACCGAAAGCGCGTCTACAACAACCATCGTTGAACCAAACGACCAAGATCTGCCCACAAGAACTGGCACCGAAGCGAAATGTATTGAGCAGGTCTTAGACAGCACGATCGAATCCGCATCTAATTTACCACCTATGGATAAAGGAAAAGGCGCCTACCTCTTCCTAACTGCAGCCTTCACTGTCGAAGCCCTAGCCTTCGGTTCGTCTCCTCTCCTCCCAACCCCCCTTCCACTACCTAACCAACGTGCCAACCTAACTCCACCACAACACTTAGGCCTAGCCTTCTCCTACGGCCGTTTCCAATCCTACTACACCACCACGCCCCCCTTCTCCTCCTATTCCTCCGCCGCCGTAATCGGTGTCCTCAACCAAGGCCTAATCCTCATCTGCATGCCACCCATCGTGCACCTCGCCCGTCGGAAACCCGTCTGGGCACGCTGGATGGCAACAGCCGGCCTACTCGGCTGCGTCGTTTCCAACATAGCAAGTTCCTTCTGCCGTAGCATACCCCAGCTCATGTTTACCCAAGGCGTGCTGCTTGGTGTGAGTGGGAGTATAGCGTTCTGTCCGCTCCTTATTTTTGCGGATCAGTGGTTCGACAAGAAGAAGGGACTGGCTTTTGGTGTCATCGGTGCTGGGAGTGGGTTTGGAGGCCTCGTCCTGCCCCTTCTTATCAACTTCTTTTTGACGAGAACGGGATTCCAGACTACTATGCGTCTCCTGGCTGCTATACTAGCTGGTGTAGGGATTCCGCTGGCGTATTTTATTAGACCGAGGCTACCACCACCATCGCCGTCTTCTCCTGCGAAGAATAGCAAGGCGAAGAAGCGGTTCTGGAACTGGAGACTTATCCGCTCACGGTCGTTTCTTCTGCATCAAGTTGCCAATCTTGTTCAGGGCGCGGGTTACTATCTCCCTGGTATTTACCTCCCCTCCTTCACCCGCGACGCCTTCGGTGCGTCGGACTGGTTATCCACACTTTCACTCATGTTACTGAACTTGTCTGCTATGCTTGGTCTTGTCGTCATGGGCCACATGACCGACAGGTACAATTCACGAACCTGCATCGCCATCTCCGCTATGGGCGCTACACTGTCTGTCTTCCTTTTCTGGGGCTTGGCCACGCATATCGCCGTTTTATACATCTTCTGTGTCTTGTTTGGTCTGTTTGCAGGCGGGTTTCCGGCGGCGTGGCCAGCGGTTATGAGGGAAATGGCGGAGAAAGGGGAGAAGAGGGGGTTTGGGCACGTGGATACTATTTTGGTGTTTTCGCTATTTTGTGTTGCTCGAGGGGTTGGGAGTCTTGCCTCTGGTCCTCTGAGTGAGACGCTCGTTGATGGCATGCCATGGAAGGAAGATGCGATTGGGGGCTATGGGAGTGGGTATGGAGCACTTGTCGTTTTCTGCGGTGTGAGTTCTTTGATTAGTGGCGTTAACGCGTTGTGGTATCATCTGCCGTAGACGTCTGCAGGGTTTGGTTCGGGAGGGGTTTCTCCTGTTTGGAATGTGAACCTACAACTGTATATAGTCTAGAGATACGTTCAGATATCTAGACTGCTCTGTTGCTCCCAAGGTCCTTCCGTTTGGCATCCCGCATACCTAAATAATCCAGATCGTCTCAGTCTTCCAGTGATCACCACACAAAAAGGATGCTTCTCTCTCATACACGTATACACACATTCTCGACCCAAATCTCACATATACTATCATTCGACCGAACACTGTGCCACACAAACGCGATTCGCCTTCCGCTGATTCGGAGTGCACATGCTCCGGTAGAATTTCCAGTGACGACCAATTTGAGAGCGTCGTTGGGAGACTCTTCGTGATGTAACAACTCTGGCTTTACTAACTAAGTAAATCTGGCGTAATTTGCCATATGTTGTGATGTTGGCGTTACAGGAAAGTATCGACGGAGTCGGTTTCCACTTCCTTTGTCTTGGCGCATCTGCCCCGCACATCGTTCAATTCAGCAGTTCAACATCAGCTCATCAATCTCAATACACAATGCCAGGCCATGTTCAACGCATACTCCCGCGCAGCTATTCGGCAACTGAATGATGGTATCAATGGAGGGGAGCTGTGCGTGCCTTGCCAGATAGCTCTTGAGAAAGACGAGCGTGCGGGCTTCGCTAGCATTGGTACTCCAGCCTGGCTGAACAATGGCTACAAAAAACACGAAGGCTACGAGCATCTCACCGAACCTATTCTCTACTGCGATTGTTGCCGGCATGTCCTACGCGCAAGAGAGTTCGAGAAACAACAAGGAAGGGTCCAAGACGCACCGCCCGCTACACAGAAATATCCTGGAGATTTCAATGGTTTGACAACGTGTACATTCTTACATGACGATAGTGTGGACACTAAGAGCTACGAGGTCGCATTGAAGGGCTTCAAGATCGGGAAATCGGAGCATAGTAGAACAGTAAGGCATCACTGGGCAGATACAGAGATGATCAAGAGCTGGCTCAACGACTGCGAAGTCAATCACGGCGATGTGTGCAATAAACATCAAGGGTCCTCTACTGAGACTGGAACCCTTCTCCTTTTGGATGTCATCGACGATTGTCTCGCCGTTGGCAACTTCAACGATCGGTATTTCGCTTTGAGTTACGTCTGGGGCACGTCGAAACAGTTCCTAACCCTAGTGATGAACTACGACCAGCTGCGTGAACCTGGAAGCCTATCAATGCAGCCATTGACCCAGACAATCAGGGATGCTATGACTTTTGTTATGGAACTAGGTGAGCGATACTTGTGGGTTGATACAATGGTCAGAGATTCTAAAACGGTTAATACGAGCCTCTACTCATGAATGGCAGTGTATCATTCAAGACGATGCCGCCAACAAAGCGAGCGCCCTTGCCCAGATGTGTTCAATCTACAATTGCGCCATGGCCACAATAGTAGCTGTAAACGGAAGCTCGGCTGATGCTGGCCTACCGGGCATTCGGCCTACGGCTCGCAACACCACTGCAACTTTCGTCGCTCCTGGACTACACATGGTGGAACGATCATCCTTGGAGAATATGCTCAGAAACCATGTATACGATGACGTAGACGTAGACTGTGTATACAACACACGTGCCTGGACTTTCCAGGAACGGTTGCTGTCGAACCGGAGCATATACTTTCTCGGTGAACAGGTGTACTTCCACTGCAAGAAGCATCTTCTATGTGAAGATCGATACCTGTGCGATGACGATGGCTTCTACACCCTGGAGACGATGCGCACGTCAAGCGTAGAAGGGAAGTCAAAAGCTATCCAAGCTGGCACTTATAGTCCACTGGACGAGTTTCGTTGGTACGAAGAAATCATCGCGGAGTATACGGCAAAGAGAATGGGTTACCCTGACGATGTCATTAATGCATTCACCGGCATACAGACCGAGCTGAGTCGCATGTTCGACTGGTCCTTCGTCGCCGGCCTTCCGAGCTCGCTTTTAGATCTTGCGTTACTCTGGACTCCTGTTACTGCGATCAAGCGAAGGATCACTGCCTCAAAACAACCGACCTGGAGTTGGTCGGGCTGGATTGGGCGAGTCCGATACGCAGACCTGGTACGCCCAGGGCACAGGCCTATAAGCTCATTGTTCAGACCGCTGGGATCACATCATCTCGACACGCCAAGTACAATTGTCTTTGAATGCATGAGCGTTCCTCTAAACGCTTTCGAACTGGTCAAGATCCCCAAAGGGCTTTTTGACCCCTTTGAGAGTAGACCTAGCCCCATCACTGAAGATTCATACTACGTCTTCAGCGCAAACAAGCAGCGTTGCGGTATGCTCATTGGTCTCTCGCAAGAGGATACGCTTTGCAAGGACCTTAGGCTCCTTTCGCTATCTGCATGGAAGTCGAACAATAGCGTTACAAGGTACGGGCCAGTGGCTGCTCATCTCATGGACAATGGCTATTTCTCGGATGAGGAAATATACGACAAAGCCTTCCGTGACGCAGAGTGGTGTACCTACAACGTCATGCTCGTCCGCTTGGTAGGCGTGGCGTACGAGAGGGTCGCAGTGGGCCAGATGCACGTAGACGCCTGGTCTGAAGCAGGTGAGACATGGGGAAGGTTCGCAGTGCAATGAATGCATGTCGATGTAGTTGCGATGATCTGGGTCACAAGCCGTAGCATCCAATGGTACCACGCAAACAACATTTACAAGTAAAAAGCCGACGGGCCGGTGAACACCAGGTACAGTATAAATTCTAAGTACCACACAATATATTGGAGCAAAAAGAACTAACAACATGATTCAATGCCCTCTCTTCGCTCGAAGCTTTGATGATGGCGTAATAGGACGATATGGAGAATACAATGTGCGAGGCTGTTGACAAACTGAACTCTACGGTGACCTGGGAACACAACTAACCCGGGGAGTATGAGTATGAAGCGCATACCCCCGGCCTGCTCATGTGTCAGCTACAAGATGACAGGAGAATATGCCTACCTGTTCGGGGCAGTGTCGTCAGGAAGAGAAGGACATTGTATCACGCAACCTGCACACGTTAGCGAAGGGGCAGATGGGCTACAAGCCTCTTCGATGGCTGTGTTGTCACTTCATCACGAGCCCCATGCCTTGGGTCAATCGTTCATCTGCTTCAGTGATCTGCGGTACCGATGGACCGATTGTCTGGCTTACATATGTAACAATTACATCTAAGACACTATAAGGATCCAATATCCTAACCTCCAAAACAACACCAAGTCAATCCGTCAACTCATCCTCAAAACCCGCAAACCGAAACGTCCTTCCCATTATTTCCTCCCCATCCACAATCAATCGTGCAGCAACAACCTCATAAGCATCACCCTCGTACACCCTCAGCGCATCCTCCTGATCGACCGATGTACACGCATACACAAAACCATTCACCATCGTCCCTGGCTCATCAATCAAAGCTCGATACTTGCCCGCCCACGTTCTAATGCGCCCATCTAGCAAGACAGCAGGTCGCAATATTTGCAGCTCAGACGCACAGACACCAAAGAGTCGTGCAAGCCGCGCCGGATCCGCCAATGTCCCGTAGAAGAAGTAGAGAACAGGATATTCGCACACATGGTGTTTGATGGCAATAAGGCTATCTGAGAAACAAGGACGATGGTGAGGAAGCGTTGGGTCGCGGCCTAACAACGGTAGCTCCACCCCAAGATCCTTGTGCGCAAGCCCGATGCGGATTTTCGTGAATGTTTGGTTCGGATAGTGCGTCGCAGTCCATGCATCGAGGGCGTTGATGCTGGATTGGTAAAGCCGACAGAAGTGTGCTTCGCCGTTTTCAGCGGTGCCATGTTCGAGTTGTGGTACGCGAGAGAGGCCGAGAGCGTTGGCTACATGTCGAGGTGTGGGGAAGGGGTTCTCGAGGCGCAGGAGATATGTAGCTTCTACTCGCCGCCGCCGATGGGGATGTGTTCGTGGGGTGGTAGAGGGAGAAATATAACGCCGTGATGAGACATGTTGTACGTCGATGTCTCCACCTAATTCCTCGAATGCTTGCGTAGCAGCGTCATCTAGCTCGAGATAGTCCATAGCTGATGATGTGGTCGATAGTGGACTGTTGTCTGTGAATCCAAATACTTGAGCGAAGTGCACACAATGAGATTTCGAGATCGATAAGTTTGTGACACTGTAGAATTTAGGCGGGAGGCAGTCTAGTTCTTATAAGGAGTTGATGGCTGGGTAGTTGGAAAGTAATGGAACTTTGGTGACTCAAGAGACTGGTGCAGCAATCACGTTTTACGAAAAGAATTACTGTTCCGTGGTACTATTGTAATGACGCAGAGCAATGAGCCACTCACAGGTTCCGGAACAACATAGTACATTGACACGACAAGATACGCTAGAATACAAGACGTTGCAAAGATTAGCAACTATGTCAAGATTTATCTTGCTATATAATCGGGTAGTGTAGGTATCAGTGTTGTAATAGGGTTACAGGAAGTCTTCGAATACTGAACCAAGTTAGGTCAGATAAGAAGCTAAGAGGTATGGCTTCCTAGTTCTGATATACAGCTACATTTAGTAAGGCTACAGTAACCACCATAGTACACATGTGAAACGCTTGGTCAAACACATTCAGTGTCCAGCCAGATATCGAAGAGTACTACATGAACAAGTTGATCAAGCATATTTTCAAGCTATTGGTTCATTAACCGTTTCCGTTCCATTAAGCATTACACTAGATAGTAATATTCCCTTGTTTCCAAAGGTGGTAGTGGCAGGCCCAAGCCAGCCCATTCATACCACCCATTCCCAGATCAATGCTGCCATTCAGCAGAATGCATCTCTATCCATGCCATTCATACCCTCAACATCGTCAACTCCCTATACAGACACCCAGCCGCTCAAAAAGAGGATGTGGAAACGTGGCGGCCGGGCGCTGAAGCGAATGTATACAACACAGACACAAGTGTGCCAGAAAGCCAAAGTAATAAGCGACCGACTTGGGTATCAAAAAGGGGTACAATAAACCACGCGTGTAGCGCTAGAGGAGATACCACGAGAAGAAAAGTGTGGTTCCCCGATGCATGCATGCTGCAGAGTCATCTGCCGACGCCAGTGATTCTATGCCGTCAAATCCATAATGTAAACAATGGATCGCTGAAATGCTTCGCAAACAAGAAAAAACTCCGCTCCAATGCATAGGTCGTTAGAGGCCGTCACCTGATGAGGTAAGGTGATAGTGCGAAACGTAGGGATGAGTATATGTCTGAGGCGAGAGATGTGTAGATGGTCGTAGGTCTTAGTCCTTACGGAGGGTGGTAGGTTCGGTGTCGGATCCGACGGTATCGCCTTCCCAGAGGCTTTGAGAGTCGTCGGTGGGCGACCGGGCGCCGATGGGACTCCTGCCACCAGTGGAGTAGGAGGAAGAAGAGCCGCTTGCCCAGTCGTCAGAGTCGGAGTGGGGCTGGAACTCGTCGTAGATGTCGAGCATGCTGTAGCCAACACCGTCCATGGGGTCGCCAATCTCGACATAGTCGTAGTCCCAGCGGAACTCCTTGTCGGATTGCGGGCGGGGTAGGAACTTGGCGCGGCCGAAGAAGTAGCAGACACCGGCAACTATAGGATATTAGCAATAGTAAAGATGGGGTAAGATGTGAAAACTCACGCAGACTGCCGGCTACCAGGTCAACGGCGTAGTGATGCGAGAAGTACATGGTCGACCACCAAAGCCACATGGTGTAGAAAACGTATACCGGGAAGAGCCTTGGGAAGACGTGTCCCATAAACAGCGTCTCCAGGGTAGCCCATCCAGAGTGCAATGATGGGAAAGCACCAAAGACCATGGGCGAGGCGAGGAAGGTGGAGGTGTAGAGGTCGAATCCCGTCAGCTTGTCAATTGCCTTGAGTCCCGCAGCGTCTCCAGGGATACTGTAGTTGGCGGGAGCCAATCCATACGAGTTCTCGTACCAGGGGGGCGAGCAGGGGAAGACGATCTGGATCAGAACAGCCGTAATGTTCATGTATCCAAAAGAACGTGCCCAGATGGGCAGGGTGCCGGGAGGAGCCCATATGAACATGCATCCGCTGACAATAACAGGCGAAACATAGTGTACCACTCCGTAGGGTAACCAGGCGAGGAGATCCAAGACTGTGTGCTTGTGGGCAGAGAGGATGTTGCTGAGGTTGGCGCCGTAGAGTATGTTCTCGAGCGCGGGGAGGACGCGGACCCAGATTGCAGGGCGGTAGTCGGCGGAGATGTATCTGGTGTGGATGTTAGTACAGCTCTTTT
>JAESFQ010000580.1_pt1 | contig 13485 bp, 15 predicted proteins | sample 9269431 | NCBI WGS metagenome assembly JAESFQ01 (sample SAMN14502588, study PRJNA617103) | algae metagenome | isolation source: Plectolyngbya sp. WJT66-NPBG17 and co-occurring heterotrophs from well... | place: USA: Mojave Desert, Joshua Tree National Park, California | collected 2006-08-06
CAGTATAAGTCGTGAGATGTGCGGTGTTGGTTGGCGCATTGATTGGGGAGGGGTTGCTGGCGTTGTATGACGCAGCAACTCCGTCGGACTCCCGAGATATAATTTCCGTGGGGCTCTGGCGTCCACGACTGCATGCGATACGTGTCTGCGTTACGTTCCACCGCTTTGTCGGTCATAGCTACACACTACTCTCGCCTTAAATATTTCACTCGTCACTTTACGTTCTTCAAGATAGGACGCAAACACAAAGCACATCGCCAACAGGCGCAGCAAAACAAGCCGTGGCGCAACGCTGAAAAAGGTCGCAAGGGCAAAGGGAAAGGAGGGAGAATGGGTCAGGACGAGTCACGGGTGGTAGACCCTTCTACGCCACCCCAAACTTTGGAGGCGCGTACTTTGGAGGCTCTCGCGCAATACATCAAAGACGGGCGTGCGCAGAAGATTGTCGTCATGGTGAGTTTGAGTGCGACGGGACGGTTAGACGCGTGCTGACGTTGGGAAGACAGGCGCCGGCATAAGTACTTCAGCCGGGATACCAGATTTTAGATCACCAGAAACGGGCCTATATGCCAACCTCGCTCGCCTGAACCTGCCATATCCCGAAGCCGTCTTTGATATCGATTTCTTTCGCAAGACCCCGGAGCCGTTTTACGCTCTCGCTCAAGAACTTTACCCCGGAAAGTTCAGGCCGACGATAACACACTCCTTCATAAGCTTGCTACACAAAAAAGGGCTACTGCTGAAGTTGTTCACGCAGAACATCGACTGTCTAGAGCGCGAGGCTGGAGTCCCAGGCGACAAGATAATAGAGGCGCATGGCAGTTTTGCGACGTAAGTGGACTCGCAGCAGCTAGGTGCCAAGCAATACTGACGCGACATAGGCAATGTTGCATCGAGTGCAAAAAGTCGTATCCCAAAGAGCGCATGAACGAAGCTATTCATAACAAATCGGTGCCTCGCTGTGTCGATGCGTCCTGTAACGGCCTCGTCAAGCCCGATATCGTCTTCTTCGGCGAACAATTGCCCTCCGCCTTTTTCGATAATCGAAGCCTCCCCGCACAAGCCGACCTGTGCATAGTCATGGGCACGTCGCTCAGCGTACATCCCTTCGCTTCGCTACCGCAGCTTTGCAAAGACGAGACCCCGCGCTTACTCATAAACTCGGAGAGGGTCGGTGACATGGGTCAACGAACCGACGATGTGCTGCTGCTGGAGGATTGCGATAGTGGTGTGAGGAAGTTGGCTGAGGCATGCGGGTGGGCTGATGAGTTACAAGCGCTCTGGGCAACAACGGCGCCTGCTGACGATCAAGTGGCACCCAAGGAAGAAGTCAAGAAGAGCCACGACGAGCTGCTGGAAGATGAAGTCGACAAGCTCACACGAGAAGTCGAAGAGAATCTGAGGCTGAGCCAAGCGGAACACGAATGGCTTGAGAACCACGTCGATAGCAAACTGGCAAGGAAACAAGAGGATGATCAGGACATAGACACCTCTACAACTGAACGGCAACCAACTGTCGATCTGGAGTCTAGGGCAAGTGCCAGTGAGACGAAGACGGACCCTGGCGGTGGGCTAGGACATGTGTTTCCGCACATGAATAAGCCTTCGCTCTAGGTTTTGTACAATTGGCATGGATACATTGGATATAGATACAAGTCTCACGATCATGAATGACGATAGCGTAGTATACGAGTCAACAAGGCCACTTGTTCCGGGAGTAGTGCACTAACGCCTGCCTAAACTCTTGAATCTGAATCTGCTCTTTCCTTCCTCTTTTACACCCTTACCTCATATTCAATCTCTCCAAATAAGTAGCCATAGCTTCGATATTCGCGCTTCCCGTTGATTTGCTAGAGTATACATTCACGGATCTTGACACCCGCGATATCCTCAATCTAGCTCAAACATGCCAGGCCCTTCACACTGCTGCCATACTGGTAGCTCACCACATCATCACCCCTATGTGGGCCGACACAACCGAAGACGAGACGGATGAAAGCAGAGATACTGTTCAAAAAGCGCTCAGGATACAGTCGCTCATCCGTACCCTAAGCAAGAAGCTCGAATACATTGAGTTGATCTGGAGTTCTGTGCGGAAGGATGTCTGGCGTACAACTTCGAAGACATCTGCGGCTCTGATTTCCCAGATACCGAGTTTGATGCGAAAAATGAAGAACGGGGGGGAACATTATGTTCAGTGTCTATGTATAAGAGGAGAGGCCGTGGAGCTGGGGCGCTGTATGGAAGGATGATGCCCGGCACATGATGGTTTCGCTGCTGGTCGGCACTTGTCAAGCGCATCTTGTGTGTTTAGACTAGAGCGTATGAGTTCTTCTTACATAATCCTTAGTTTCCTATAATGATAAAACATGGCATCGCGAAGAATGCGGCAGCGTCTGAAGCACATGAAGTCAAACCAGCATGTTTCGCCAAGTGAAAACCGTACACGTTACCTCGGGAGAGACGGACGAGGCGGAAACGTGGGAATACGATTTCATATACCAATAGGAGACCCTGCTCCTCTTCTTCTACCTGCCGGTCGTGAAGTCGCTCCAGACAGTTGCGTGCTCAGAGAGGAATGAAGATGACAAAGTAGTAGGCGAGGAAGAGAAGGTCGACAGCGCATTTGAGTGGCCACTGGAGACACCTCGTCTATCGCAAATACTGACGACTCTTCGTCTGATTAGTTCTTCGATCGGTACACTCACCATTCACTACCTGCTCAGGCAAACTCCCAACTTCAAGGTCTGCTAATACAATAGCCATATGCACCCATACCACGTGTCTCTCCAACTGTCGACCTTGAAGAATGCACTGCGTCATATCCGCACTACACTTACCAATCTGACTGTGCACTACCAACACTATAACAACATATGTCTAGATGTCGTTACTCGCGAGAGCGACGACACAGTGGCTAGTAGCCTAGGCCCACTAAAACAATTCTCCCGTCCCCACCACCTTGACAGCATCTCTTCCAGTGCTGTTCAGTATCGAGACCGCTATTTCGGATGATACACCTACTCTTGCGGAACATCTTCCCGGAGCGTTGGAAATTTTGACGATTACGGAAGACCTGTGGGAATATGAAGGACTTCAAGGGAGATCTGAAGATGTCAACTCCATTGCTTTCTTTCGACAATACCTTGCGGCTGAAACACCGAAGACCAGGTTAGACACAATGATGCCATGCAGATTTGAGACGACAAGGGGAAAGGTAGATCTAGATAAGATAGAGAAAGGACTCGCTTGGGTGTAAGATCGGGAGCCAGAGTGGAACAACCCGGTTGAGAAACTGACATATGATGTGACAAAGCTGTACTACGGATACTGGCTTTTGTCCAAGCCTAAAGAGTGGCTACAGGGGCTATATGAGAGCCAAGAGATCGAAGTCGAAGTTTTACAATAGCCTACCAACTCATACCAGAGTCTAGTAGATTCATTATCGTAGTAACCCATGATTACTCTAGTAGTTTGTTTTCTGGCGATCATCTGTTCAAACGATTAGTGAACATGTCCTTTTTCTTTCAAGTTCTGGTCTTTCTACCAATTTTCTCGTGCGCACCTCCATCAACACAAATAGCAAAAGGTATACTCACAATTCGCGCCCATGGCTTTCCTTAGCTTCAGCGTCACAGCCTCTTCGTCCAAATCTTTCTTATCCCCTGTCTGGATCTCCACAGCATAAGTCCGGATAACTTGCTTGACCTGCCCACTCTGGAAGCTCATCTTGGCTTTGCGCATTACCTTGGTTTGGGGCCCTGCAGAACGTCTTTAGCGATCTCGAGGTGGAGAATTGAGGAGGCATGACAGACCTTGCCACACGACAAAAGCAAACTTGACGCGTTCGCTGTACTCGTCGTTTCCTAGCTTCATGCGCACGTAGGCGTATGCTGCTTCGTCGTCGCCGAGACTCTCGGTCATTTCGGCAATGTCGCCGGTTCCTGTGCCGGCGAGTTTGAGGCTGTCTGACGTTGCGGATGCATACTGAATGACAGTCAGTCGTGCATCCCTTCTTCGCTTCTCGCTCAGCCTCCTCAAAGAAATCCCGACCGACAATACCTCAGGGATGCAGTGTTGGAATGCCATGTACCTTCAAGATAAGCCACGTGGTCTCCGACTTGTCTGAGCGCACGTCTTCGTATGCTTGTGCGATTTCAGGATCGCTAAGAATATCGGATGGAGCGGGCATGGTGGGAATCAACTTTCGTTATCGCGGATTGTGGGACGGACGATAGCAGGGGTGAGAGCGATGCAGAAGGGGAGTTTTGAGGAAGTTGGGATGGGGATTCAGGGTTCAGAGATGCCGGTCGCGCTAGCCCTAACTAGTGCGGGGCTGGACCGCTGTCAGAGGTCCAATGGGGAAGGGGAGGTGTGGGTCTGGAATATGGAAGCTTTAGGCGCGACCTTGTTACTCTCTACGGTCTGGGTTGCTGATTCGCAGCATCTGACTGTGTTTGCTAGTATGAAATCTTTGCGTTTTCGTGTTTGACAGCTTCATTCTGTGCATTATGAACGCATTTAATACCTTCAGCGACGAGGATCGACTAACGATACCAACGAACAAGCAGACGCCGTTTATCGTTGTACAGTGGCGATTGCACAAAGGCTGCGGAGCTGGTTCCAAAACGGACCTTTTTTCAGAATTAGGCATAAGCATACCTCTCAGAAACAAATGCACGCTATCAACTCATTTCAATCTGTCAACAACAACCCGGCCTCGAGCCCTTGACATCCATGGGACTCTGCCTCACCCTTCACACTCCGTTCTCACTGGCGATCCGGGTGATGCAACACCAATTTCGCTCTTCAGATGAAGCGGCGTTTACATCGGGACTACTTTCAACGTTCTCTTGCAACTTGCGCAAGCATCTAGTACAATTTTTGCATCAACCGGGGACAACGCAGATTTGCGCTTTGTTCTCAAATAATGAGTTTGAACAGATGCTGAGTGGTTATTTATATGACTGTAAGACAAATCATGTCATCACCGTGGCCTTCGGTGCGATGGTTGCGGCGACCAGCTTGTCGAACATGAAGCCGGTAGACATCCAAGAGATAAAGGAAGAGCATCGAAAAAAGACTTGATTGGTGATCGCTCGAGTACGTCAGAAGAGGAGGTTTCAATAGACAAATGAGGGCTCAACGTGGCTCACGCAGCAACGTGGCGTACTCATGAGAGCCTAATATCCTTTATGCATTCAGCTCAAGACATGACACGACGAACTTCAAGGCGGTGATACCAACAGTCGCACCGTGCTGATGTTTGCAGCGCGCGGGTGCATTACGTTCACAAATTGTGCGATAACGGATGAGCGCGTCTGTCCCACCCGATCTCGATTCTGTAATGAGCCACATACTACATTTGCGCACTACACGTCCAAGACATTGTATGCCATTGCGTGGTGACTGCGTGGGCGATTCGTGAGGCCAGTTCGGGTCGGATGAGAAGTGCGCGTGTGTGATGGCGCGTGACGTAGCATAAGCTGCTAAATCAATCTGGCATAGCGCCCTGGATCACGAGCCACGGCCGTGCGCAAGGCGGCGACTCAACCATCGACGCGCTTATCATAACAGTCCGAACTCTCGCCCTGTCGTCTCTTCTGCAATGTCCATACATCATGCCATCAACAAACTCAACTCCTAATCACCGGAGCAGGCCTTCTACCCTTCTATTCGCCTTTGGTATCCTCGCGCAGGTCGCGTTGCTCGCCTGTATCTTCTGGACTTACACTAATTATGGCAACCCCCGTGAGCCGACCATCTTAGCGGAAACAGCAGCTAAGACAACACCGAGACCAAGAAGCTTCACCCTGCGTCATCTTTTAGATCACGGTGCTGGCCAAGCTGGGCCGCGGGCACGAAGGTTCGATGTGACAGCAGAGCGATTTGCGGTTGCTGGTGTGGATTCCCGCGTCGGGCCCTTCATTATCAAGACAGCACCAGTGAAGATAGAGAGACCTGCGTTGCGTGGCTACGACGCACAGATCCCCATGTCATCCATGTGGATCACCGAGGATATACCGGGTCCGGATGTTACGGATAAGAACACGATTATCAGTTTCGCCAACATGTCCGAGGATGCTTACAAAGTCGGCCGTGATGACGCTGGATGGATGGACGTTGATGGTCATTACAACTCTTCGATCCCTTTCGGTTGGGATGATAGTGGTATCCGGGGTCATGTGTTCAGCGATGACACAAACTCTACCATCATACTGGCTGTCAAGGGAACGACTGTAGCCATGTTCGAAGGTGACGGAACTTCCGTACACGACAAAGAAAATGACAACTTGTATGGCTCTTGCTGTTGCGGCCAAGGCGGCACATATCTTTGGCGCAAAGTGTGCGACTGCCAGACTGGTACCTACAGCTGTGACGAGCAATGCGTCAAAGACGAACTACGGAAGCCGAACAGGTACTACGCTGCGACTGTCGAGCTATATCGGGAGGTTCTCAAGCTCTATCCGGATGCGCACATTATGACGACAGGACACAGTCTGGGGGGTGTCTTGGCTTCTTTGATCGGCCTGCAGCACGGTATTCCTTCGGTGACGTTTGAAGCCTACCCGCAAGCCTTAGCAGCTAAACGCTTGGGGTTACCAGCCGCTGGCGATGTTGCTCCACTCAGGAAGAACACAGGCGGCTTTCATTTCGGACATACTGCTGACCCAGTATACATGGGAACTTGCAATGGCGCGACAAGCTTTTGCTCTATTGGAGGATACGCTTTCGAAACCCTTTGCCATACCGGGAAGAGATGCGCATACGACGTGGTAAAAGATTGGGGATGGAGACAAAACACGCAAACCCATAGTCTGAGGTACGCCATTGACAATGTGTACATGAAGTACGATGAGGCAGCAATATGCCAAGAAGAGGATGTTGGGTGCGTCGATTGCTATCTATGGAAGTTTGAGAACGGGACGCATACCACGCAGACGACTAGTTCAGCAACTGCAACCAGTACTACATCCTCAAGGACACGGACGGAGACATGTAAGACGCCGGGGTGGTGGGGATGTCGTGATGAGACAACCACGATGGTATCAACGACATCATCCAGCCCGTCAAGTACCGCATCTAGCACAAGTACAAGTACCTGTCAAACTGTGAGTTATTAAGTTTCAAGACCGCACATACACCGCTGACCTGCGAAGCCCGGATGGTTTGGTTGTAAAGACAAAACGACAGCTAGTACAACTAGTGGTATTACTACTACCACAACAATCGCAACGACTTCGTTGAGTGTGCCAACAACGACTACATGCACTTCAAAAGGCTGGTTCGGCAGATGTTACGACGATGTTCCTGCGACGACTACACCAGCCATACAAGGTCATGCATACTGGCAAACACCAGCAACCGTGACGCAGACGGCTTCATAGGCTGTTCAAAGTCACTTCTACCCTGTGTGTTCATTTTGGAATAGCTTTGGTATACCCTACCAGAATAAGGAATTGAATCAAACTTGCTGACTCTTCATCTTCACTTACATGATGCTTTTGCTGAGCCTTATCTTTGCATCTATTGCGCTAGTCGTAACCTCCACCCCCTTGTAGTATGGACCTTCTATCTGTGTACCCGGCTCTAGCTGCGACGTATTGACGCGATACCGACGCCGATCTGTAACCCTGCAATCAAACGAAGGCACAGGTGGATCAAATTTTGTGCTTCCGGGCGTAACCTATAGGCTAAATCCGAACGACATAAGCCGTCTTCCGTATCTTTAGGCAGCCACCATGTAGCATGTTAGGAAGGAAACATGTATAGCCCAGATCAGCCATCAGATAAGCCTCCTCACCCTTGCACAAAATGCTTGACTACGACTTCCACATTACGACACTGCGCCTGTTCATACCCCACCTTAATCCTGCGAACGATGCTCATTGCGATTTCATGTACGAGCTAATACTCAGTCTAGGCATCGCTAAAGAGATGCCTGCAGCCGACGCAGAGAAGGCAAAAAGTATCCCCGCTCGCGATGCTGGAAGGAAGTTTATCGTAGATTGTGTTGAGAAAGTGGAGAAGACGGGCTATGGTCGCTACCTGGTATCGCTAAGGCGGGCCTCAGCCCTCGACATCAATTCGTCACATCAAGACATTAAAGTGCCTTTCTCGCAAAGGCGACCAACGCCAATCGGCGTCGTATCAATGCAACATGCACGCTTCCCATTCACCCCGTCAGCACCAACAATCCCGGATGTTGGCTTCGGTATCCTATCACGGTACTTCGGCAACGGCTACACCACTGAGGCTGCAGTCGGCTCTAATGGAGTACTTTAGGGAGGAGAAAGGACAGAGGGAATTTTGCGCCTTTTGTAGGCCGGATAACGAAGCCAGTGCAAACGTGTTGATGAGGTTGGGGTTTGAAGCAAGAGGTCTTAGGGAGGTAGATGGGGTTGTCGATGGAGAGACTCTAACGGCGCACTGGAGGCGCGAGGCTTGCAACGCATTGTGAAGCTTTCATGAAGTGGTCGGCAGTTATGCGTCTGCTCAGGTGGCGTTGAAGCCATGTGCTAGTTGCATTTGTCGCAGACTCCTATCACTAGAGAAAACGTTGCTGTAGATCAAACTCAACTTTGTTCTTGTCTTGCCGAACAGGTGTCCGATGAACGCATCTAGTGATGAGGATGCTGCTGGACACCTGTTCGGAAATCGTCCGCACGATGACGTTTGCCTCGGCCTAAAATCATGCCAAGCCCACTACCAGCCGAAGTTCTCATCCGTCTCCACAGCTCCGACAGCTCCGACAGCTTCGTCGGAACGCCATCGACACAAGACGGAGGTTCCGTCGAACGAGTCCTGCCACAGTGTGCAGCCACGCGCTTTGGTAGCACCCAGCTGACACTACATTGACCATCAGAATGTCCACGACGTCGGATCAGCTGGCGACGCGTCCGGAGAAACGCCGTCGGCTTGAGCGCGTCGCTGCAGCTTGCGATCTTTGCAAGAAAAGAAAGGTGAAATGCGATGGCGAGCAACCATGCGCCTATTGCTCACGAAAGGACCGCGCAGCTACTTGCACATTCAGCGGTCCTCATGCACGCCCTCACGCCCGTTCTGTCGGTCACACTCCTATTCACGGCATTCGTTCTGACGACATCCACCGACCTCACGCTCGTTCTGCAGGCCATACACCAAATGATCGCGATCGCGATGGACATGACGATGTTCTGCGACAAAGGAATGATCATGAAGCTGCCGAAGTTGGGTCATCCCTCTCCCCATCATTGAGTAGAGATGATCAGCAGGGCGACACAGTGGTGCCTCTTGAAGGTCGCATTCTCCGTGACGCCCAGGGGAAATCCATCTTTATCGGCGACTGCGCCCCACTCTCTTTCCTGCAGACGGTCAGGCACCTCATCACATCTGAGGTAGACCCCAGAGCCACTGTCCAAGCCACTCGCGACCCCATCATCGAGATCGCACGTTCTGAAACAGCAGATCAAAGTGCTTGTCCTCCAATTGACGTGCACCAAGTCGACGCGCTAGTTGATGAATACATGGCTGCAACTAGTGGCATCGTCCAACTATTCCAACGAGAGCATCTCGCTCCAGAATTGAAGGTCTGGGCAGATGGCAGAACATCAAGCCCAGGCGACGCTGCAGCTGCAGTCTTTTATCTCGTCCTTGCAATTGGTGCACAAGAGCGATCTGAAGACAAGGCGGAAGCCTGGTTTAAGACCGCTCGGGATGTGCTTCTGATGCACATGTGCAGTAGCATGAACGTTTCTACTGTCCAAGGCTTCGCGCTCGTAGCAATCTTCATGCTCCGAGCATCTCAACCGAATGGAGCTTACTTGTATTTCTGTATGCAGATTTGAGTATAACCTTGAAACACAAAATTCGCTAACGTGTTCCAGCTCTGGCTGCGCGTGCAGCATACGCAATCGGCATCCACCGAACAGAAGTGAACGCTTCCTTTGGTGAAACCATCAAGCTGGTGCGGGATCGTATTTGGAAGAGCATTCGCGTCACTGACCAACTAATAAGGTAAGAAATGACCATGTTCAGTCCGACAGTGGCCTACTGACGCATCATAGGTAAACTTGCTCCCTTACAATACTCACCTCGATGAACCCACCATGATGCGATGTTTTCGTAACTTCGTTTTGATAGCGTATGCTAATTAACTTACTTCACGGTTTAGCAACGCTTTAGGTCGACCTCCTTCTACTTCAGATGTCGACTGTACCGTCAAGTACAATGCTTTCGAGGAGACGGTGCAAGCTAGCGATGTCAGTGTACTCGACGCAAGCGTCCAGATCTTCATGATTATTGAACGAGTTGTCGTCGAAGTGTATTCCCGCAAACGTATCTCTCTACGTATTGCAGATTATGTCTCGCGACAATTGAAGAACTGGGCATCTAAATGGCTACAGAAACTATCTGATCTCACGACTAGGCGTAATGCCCGCGAGGCCGTGGTGGGTGCTTGCTCTACGCTGTGCTCCTACTATTATGGCATAATGCTACTCACGCGGCCATTCCTCATCTACGAGTTATATGAGTACATGGGCGCTCCGCTGAAGAGCGGAGGCACACAAGCTGATCACCAAGAGAAGCGCAAGTACGCAGACGCTGCACTTGATGCGGCGTCAACATTGGTGGAAACATTGCTGGTCGCGACGCGTACAAAGCAATTGCCTCGCAAGATGCCATTGATAGTGTAAGCGAGACCATCTTGCCGATTTTACAGGCTGACAAGCAACAGATCCTGGCTTTTCACGGCTACGCTTGTTCTTGCAGTTGGTGTTCTTGGGGACTCGGGACTTATGTTAGCGGACAGCTGCAAGGATGCGATCACCTGTATGGACTACTTCGGTCAAGTCGATCCTCATGCCCGGCAATATTCACAAGTCGCCCAATCGCTGCTCAAGATCACCACTTCACACGCCAAGAAGAGAGAGCTATATTTGCGCCGGAAAAGGAAGCAGGCATCGTCAGATTTGTTTGGCTTACTGTCTAATGAGCCTACCAGCTTACTACTCCATACAGACGAATGTGACGCACAGCTCGGCCATGGTTCGTTGGTTTCCCGAGAATCTACTCAGCGCAACGTCTCCTCCGCAGCACCACTCGACTGGACTATATACGATGCTGACTTCTTCGCTATGCCATGGCCCAGTGAGAACGACCAAGGTCTCCAGGATTTCCTCCAACCAGGTACTCACAACCTTGATGGTGTCTCCGTGGCCGACATACCGCTGTTTCCTATACACGACCAGCAGATGGGCAGCGACTTCTTCCCGTAGACTCGGGCTGGACGACAGGGTGTTGCAAGTAATTTTCTCTTTCTAGGTCTCTTCGAAAACACTTCAATGCACGACTTTCGTTTCGCTGGTCTCATCTCTTGAAGTTCGTAGAAACGGTATCAGCTTGGTACCTCCGGTTCCAACTAGCTCCTGCGTTTTTGGCTTCTCTGAAGCCAACTCCGTCGAGGCAGAGGCGATATCTCTTCTCTTGGGACCAGTGGCTGGTTTTCCCATGCGGCTCGGTATGATGATGTATCTGGTCACTAAAGCGATATGTTTGTCACGGAAACCGCTGAGTGCCGCGATCGCGTCATTGAACGCTGTTAAAAGCTCAATGTTGTCTCCATGGCTGTCCACATAACTTCGAATATTCGCAATCGCTTGGACGTCGTCGAGGAAGCGGGCGTGGGGTCCGGGCATGTACCCACGCATTTCCGCATGGAAGCCGCCGCTTCTGGAATGGTCGACAGAGAGGACGGCGTCGAAGAACTGTAGCAGCGAAGACTGCCCGTTGGAACCGCCACGATACGTACGCCATGTGCCCTTTCCGTTGCCTTCGTCGTAGAAAACGCCGTTTGGTAGACCCGCAGTCGCCATGTTCATACTCCCAGCCAGGAAGGGTCGGATGGTATGGTAAAACATCTGCGGGTTGCACCGCTCGTCCATGCGTTCTAAAAGCTGACCAATGCTGTTCATCCCCTTTTGGAAATATTGCAGAGCGTGTATGATTGTTGCGACATCATCGGTCTCGACTGCCTCGATAGCGCCTAGCATAGTCTTGATCAACGGGCCTGCTCTTGCCTCCATGGCATTCGAGATGATGAAGAACCACGATTCATCATCAGTGCCGGTCGCTGTGTGTAGTGCCACCATGTTCTCTGGTTGCGTCAAGTCGGCATCTTCGCTAAGCGGTGTCCAGTTCCACAGATTCAGAGCCGCATACGTGGCCACCGGATGTACTTCAAGATACTCAGCAGTCTGCAGGAACGGCACAGTAATTGCTGGGGGCAGTCGCTGCATTTGTGTCAGTGCGTGGAGTCCTGGGAGTACGATGAATCATGATGGCATACCTCTGATGGCTCGGGACCAGTCCATATATAGCCTTGAGCTATGACAGCCAGCATTGAATGGGCTCTCTGCCATTCTGCCTCGCTGGAGAGATGCAATGTATCGAGAACCGGCAACTCATCGACCCATTGCCGGATCTGCTGCGTCGCGATGAGGGTCGGTAGCTGTTCAACAATCTTTTCCCATGGTTGGTAGTAGGTATGCGGTAGGCGAGACAGTGGTGGTTCGGCAGGTAAGAACCCGTTCTTTGAGATGCTGTAGCAAGGAAGTGCGGCGGGTGAGGGTAGGACTGGAATTCTGTGAGGGCTCATTGCGGAAAGGTAGCGACAGTAAGGTTACACAAGAATATCGGAAGGATACGTCCTCCCTTGCAGCGGCGGCCTCGTGCTTTATTGCGCTGGAAAGCGAGGTCCACACTCACCCACGGTTGCGTTCCGATGGCGGAATGACGGATGCGATGTCGGATGACCGTCCGACGGCCCAATCAAGAAGGTGCAAGCTTAGTTTGATGCAAGCTTCAAGGCTCTTGCTTCGAGACGTAATTGACAGATGGCGATGCATATATAGTCTGACGCCGTCTCCCCAACGGTATCCTCGCATTCGTACACCACATTGTAGTATCATCGGCATTCCACACAACATACCCTCCTACCAACAGCACGTTACCATGGACGCAACCGCCGCCATCAAGCAGCTACGCCAAGGGCAAAAGCCACAATGGCCAACAAATGCCGAATCATCAGACTTTGCGCATTCCCTCGACCAAAGTGCAGATATCCCCAAAACGTTCCGACCAGAGTTTGTTGTTCCAAGCAAAGCGCAACTAAAGCGGAAAACCCTAAATGATGACGCGCAAACTGCCAACCCAGCATCGACTCCCGACGACGAGGCTATCTACTTCTGCGGCAACTCGCTGGGTCTGCAACCAAAAGCCGTTGGCGAACACTTGAACGCATACCTAAAGACATGGGGATCCATCGCCGTCGGAGGCCACTTTACCGCCCTTGAAGACTCGCCACTCACGCCCTACCAAGACATGGCTGCTGGATGCTCAAAAAAGATGGCTGACATTGTCGGTGCATCACCTTCAGAAATCGTTGCCATGAACACGCTGACCATCAACTTGCACTTGATGATGGCTGCATTCTACAAGCCGACG
>JAESFQ010000581.1_pt1 | contig 13475 bp, 12 predicted proteins | sample 9269431 | NCBI WGS metagenome assembly JAESFQ01 (sample SAMN14502588, study PRJNA617103) | algae metagenome | isolation source: Plectolyngbya sp. WJT66-NPBG17 and co-occurring heterotrophs from well... | place: USA: Mojave Desert, Joshua Tree National Park, California | collected 2006-08-06
GGGTTGTGATGGTAGGAAGGGGTGTGGGTAAGACTGTGGTGGAGGGCGGCGAAAGTACCGAGGTCCAGTGACTACAGTATCTGCTCTTCGACGCGGTCTATATGATTCTTTGTGCGTTTCATTTTCATCTTGTACATTTGCTCTGCTACGCCCTTGGTATGGCCGTTGTTTGTCGCGATGTATACGCAATGCTGTGTGAGATGTACTCAAGTGCTGTTGATTGTAGGTGCATGCAGGTGGGAAAGAGCCGGGCCCCCACATGCGTGGAGCGCTAGCGTGGGCCGACGCGCTTTCCCTGACCCTGGGACGCGTCAAACTTCACACCTGTCACCTGCTATCATCATGCTCACTTTTGAAGACTGCGCAACCTCTAGTGTTCAGCTCTTGTTATGTACGTCGCAGATTGCTATGCAAAGGGACTGTGATAGTGGCTGCTACGAGGCTGCTGCAGGTGGGCTCTGGCATGACGTCAACGCGACTCTATTAGGTTGAGACACGTACAACATGAGCACACCCGTTCTAGCTAACATAAAGGGATGTCTAGGCGCGAGCATGTATCAGTAACATGGTTGCTGGGTTGTATTTGGAGCGTCCAGTACTTGCTGTTGTTTTCCTACACGTTTTCAAGTAATTGCAATCTTTTCAAACCATCAATCATCCTCTTGTTCAGATAAACGAGTCGCACCCTCGAGGCAAACATTAGCCATACGCACACATGGCAGAAGAGCATGGAGAGCCCCGGTGGTATGCATATTTGGTCAACTCCCCCACTATGTGCGGGCGGTGAGAGCAGGTCAATGTTGTGTAACGCTGTCGCGTACTGCCCCGCCAAGCAGGCTGAGACTGTATCCAGTACTATCGTCTAGTGAAGGGAAAGAGGGAAACAAACAACCAGTTCCAACGCAAATATCGTTGGATTACCTATGATCTCTCTCCACCTACACATATCGCAACATGTCGCTGAAGCCGGTTCATATCACACAGGGGCCATTCTTTTACCCCGTCGGCAATACTCCTGCTGTGTGCTTGACGCAAGCCCTACCACCCGACCAAGATGCCGCCTTACTACTGCTCGGCTGTGGAGATATTCGAAGCATCCTCTTCACTGCATACAGTGGAGCCGGAGCTGGTGAGTGCTATCATCCGACGATATTCGTTCCCACATACGCTGACCATGATGCAGATGATCGAAAGCTCGACTTCACATGCTGCGATCTTGAAGCGGAGATTATTGCGCGTAACATCCTTGCCCTGACACTCAGCCTCGACGATACGAAGGGCACATGCGTGCGACAGTTATGGAACATATACTACCACGTCTTTCTCGATGGCGAGTCTGCCAGCCTTCTGCGGTCTCAGTCACAGAAGCTCCTGAAACTCGCGCATTCATTGAAGAGTTGGAATGAAGGTCCATATGGCACAATTATCCGGTTCTGTGACAGCATCACACTCGAGAAAGCTACCATGCTTTGGGCACTCTATGCGTTGGACCCAGTGCAAGACAAGACGTACAAGGAGACACAAGATATGCTCAAACATCAATGGAAGGCTGCCAAACCATTGCAGGCTGGAAAGATATCTGGCACTGGGTTCGTGGGGGACGGTATTCGCGCGTTCGCGCCGCTTCTGAGCCAAGGCCTCGATGACGCTAGCAAGTCGTATCAGACATATTGGAAGAATGGTACATGTCTGGAGGACAACAAGGCCATCAAGAATCTCTCCATCGCTAATCCGATGTTTGTCTGCCATCGCAGTGGTCTCATTCTCCATTACGGTACCAGTCCGCTCACTGGATTTCATCTTGCACCCATGTATGCCCAACTCTCCGCAGACTCTCCCTTATTCGTGCGGAACGAAACGACAAAGGGAAAGGTGCCAAAGTCCATGCAGTTAGCGCTCGCTCAGCTGTCTGCTTGGTGCATCGCGTTCAGGAAAGCACATACGCGCATCACCATCCGATATGTCAACTCTGACGCTATTGCATTTTGTCATGTTCTTCAGCATCAACACGTACTCGGCGAATCACGTACGGCTCACTGGTATCGCAATATGTGGACATACACCCCACTAGTCCTTGATGCCGCTGAGTACGAGCAGGGCGGGTCTGCACCGAAAATCTTTAATGTCATCGACACTTCCAATCTGTTGGATCATGTTGGTTGTCTCAACATCCTTGCTGCTACCGCATCACTGATCCGCAAAAACGTATCTTCCATCCTCCGGACTGAGATGCTGATACCATCCGAGACCGGCGTTGCAGCATCAGCTAAGGCTCTGCTTTGTGGACATCTTCCAACGGTGGCTTTGTTGCTCGGTCTCAAACCCATTCAGCATTGGACGAATGCGACACCCATCTGGTATTTGAATGCGTCCAATTTCCCTGGCTTCGCCGAAATCGAAGTGTTCACTGCAGCCACGTCTCGACCTATCGTGCTGTGGAAGCCCTTTGATACTTCCAACGTCCGTTACGATGCCGCTGATTTAGCCACACTTGTTCTCTCTATCTATCTGAGCATGTTTCAGGATGAAAGACTGGGTAATCTCTTTTCTATGTTTGGCTTGGGCGATCCAGAACTTATGATGATGAAGCTTTCAGCGTACGAACTGTATACCCGAGCAAGCTTTGTGTCGTTGCTTCAGCATATCAAGGTGTCCAATGTTGTCGATTGGTCTCCTTTTATGCAAGCTCTAGTCAAGAAAGGCATCATGAACGACAGAACCTTGAACATGGGTCCACGCCATCTCCAGTCCCTGCTCGTTCACCTGGATATGTTCTCGGTATGGAAGGCAGAAGATCACTTTGAGTGGTGGCATCCACGAAGCTTCGAGCTGGGCAGCCGTTTCCGCAAATGGAAGGACATCCCAACACTGATGTGTGTTACGCTTGTCGTTCCCCATGCTAAGGTATCGATGTTCGGAGACCTTGGTAACGGTCATGGTACTCCCTTGTGCCAACTCCAACTCAATTCGTCGATCACTCCGAAGGAGTCTCTCTACACTGACATCCAACTGGGGTTTGGAACGATCGAGACCTCCGGCATGGCATTCACGAACGACTATCGGCTAACGGTCCGAGAAGATGAGAAGGGTTGGGAGGGAAAACCGCCGTTGATCGTATCCGCTATGGTCTCCACTTGCAGCCTCACCGAATACAGAGATGAGAACTGCGGCGTTGTTTTCGGTCTGAAGTGCAATCCAGCAACACAGCACAATTTCACTTCCATGTTTGGCATACGGTTGTATGTGCACCAATCTGCAGTTGGCCAGGAGGACGTCTTCGTTTCACAGTACCGTCCAGGCTTGCAGGGGTTCAGTTCTGTGAACAAGGTTCCTACCTCCAAGCCGGCTAAGGGCAAGTCATGCTACCTTCAGGTCAGACATCTTGCTAATTCAAGTCTAGTACCCGATGTTGTCGCTACCGTATACCCGCTCATCAGACGCAACAGCAACGAGGTCGAATCACTGCGAGTCCACTACGCTATTCAGTCAGGTGAAGCTAAAGAAAGTCTGCAGAGTGGAGGTATTGTGGCATTCGAGATCGCGACGGCATTCACACTAAGGCTTTCCATTGGAAAGACATATCGAAAGGATGTCCTACTTCCTTTCCCACTGAACGCGGCCAGCGCCAAGGTCAAGACTGCGCGCAAGTCGCTATGGATAGAGTACACAGCCAGCGTGGAGAACGAGAGGGCACTCTCCAGGCGCCCGGACAACATGATACCCGCTCATCTTGGTGAAAGGTAAGTGATTTACAAGTATTGCATCGCGCTTGCTGACACACTCCCAGATCTGAGGTCTTTCTCGAACAACTGCATTACATTCAGCCCGATGTTCTTCCCAAGGTTCATCTTGATCAGCATGCGTCACACGCCGCGTGGATCTGCTTACATGCTTCTCCTATGGCTACCATGTCGGCAGGAGAGTTACAAGCCTACAACAAGCTACGAGCCAATGAGACATTAACCATGCCCGGACGTCTCGGTGTGAAAGAGTCCCTGCAGAGTATCTACGCGCACCTTGTCGGAGCAGACAACCAAGTGCAGGCAAAGGCCTTTCAATTCTGCACACCCACATCATACTTCGGCTTGCTGTTCGTTGATTCGGTCCGCATGGATATCTCAAATCAGTCTATCCTCGCCGATGCCGCATTCATTCCCTGTCACATAGGCGTGGAGATGGTGCCGCTCGTTGCTGTCCTTGGAGCGCGTCGCGACAACATTGTCTGTATCAAGATGAAGGAGGATGAGATCACCTTCTGGAAGCACATACTACCGGGATTTGCCGAGCGATGCCGCCAGTGGCAGCACAAGTCGACATGCGAGTACAAGATCGCAGGATGCATCCCTGTCTCGACAGTTCCCGGCAAACGCTATATGTGCACTTGCGGCTACGGTGTCTTCCCAACGAAGTACCTCAAAGATGTCAAGCAGTCTAAAGACCTCTTCAAATACGCCGTTCGTGTCGCAGTTCCGGTCATCTTTGCTTCGCCTATCAACACGGACGATCCTGGGACTTTCACGACGCCACCACAGCATACTAAGCCGCACGGTCAAGCTTCAGTACACAAACCCGAGCCTCATCTGGTCGACCTTAGTGCGAAGGAACACACGTGTTTTGAATGCGGTGCTAAGAGGTGCGAGGATGGTGCGGCCTTGTTCAGATGTGCGAGGTGCAAGATGGCTCAGTACTGCTCTGCAGAGTGCCAGAGGCAGGACTGGAAGAAGAACCACAAGCAACTGTGCGCACAGCTGAAACAAGATTAGGAGGGTGTTTGATACGGCGAGTTGCGCCTCTCAGCACGGGCGTTTGGTTAGGTTGTCAGGCCTGAAAGTAGGGACGTTGACAGTAGACGCCATTTTGACCACACATATACACACGCTGTACAAATGCAGATGGTTCAACACTCCTGTGCTTGTGGTGTGTAGCAGCCGGCTCGTGGTTGGCCTTGCAGTGGTGTGAGCGGCTCTTTGTGGCTGGTTGAGGTACACTAATGATGATGCAGATATTGGTGATCAGGCGACCTGAAATGTGCTCGTATTTTGCCGCTTCGTCCCGAGCTGGCGGTAGTAGGTCCAACCCCACAAACAGGAGTACAGTTGCACGATACCGTCGACAGCGTAATGTACAACTGCTATGCGTTTTGTGATGCAAGCGCTCGTGAGTGAAGTATGACGATAAGATACCGGGGAGTCAATGGGGAAAGGAAGCACGTGGGGCACGAGGGTCCTGCAAGGTGATCCAATAATAGTCGCTAGCGGCTATGGATAGACGCAGGGTGGCAATAACGGTGCGCAAGAGCAAGATGGTCAAGGCCGGCCATGCAGGGCGATTGTCAACTGTCAAATTTGTTTTTCGAGGGGTAAAACATTCGACACTGTTCCACGAGTTGTACCGCGCATGTATGCGATCACGATGATGTCGGAATCACGGTTTGTGTGGGACGCTGACCCGCGTATGCATTTAATGTGCAACACAAACGGCTAGCCCTTCCGCGATTTACGGCCTAGCGTGATCGCAGATGGATGGTGCCCCGTATTCGCGTGGGTCCACCCCTTCTTCAAAGAGAGTGTCGCTGCTCGCTCCTGCCTCCATTCACCTTCCAGTACACGCTTCTTATCCCTCGGGACCACCTTCGCTTTACTAACCCGAAAGCTTAATTCTTTTTCGTTTCATCAACACACTCGCTTTCCTAACCGCGTCGTCTCATCTTAGGGGAACACAAACCACGAATTTCACGCGTGCGCCCTGCATTGCTCCGCCGCACAACCGCCCGGACCCCTACACCTGCCGTTCCATCCATCCAAGTCGACAGGACCTACCCACGATAACTGCGAGAGACGTCGTGATACCTCAGTCGTCATCGCTCCGCTTCTCCACTTGACGACGATAAAGTGCTTACACGACATCGAAGATCCCGCAAACGGTCCGAAGCCATGGTCCCACGTCTACTGTCCGCCGCCTTTGCTGCGGCAGTCTTTGCCGGAACAGCGCTTGCTGGCGCAAAATGCACAAAGGATAGCCATTGTCCCCAGGACACGCCCTGCTGCTCTCGTACGTGCCACAAAGTCGTGTCGCATCGGGCGCCTTGCTAATAGCCCCACAGTATATGGCGACTGCGGTGTCGGCGCCTTCTGCCTCGGTGGCTGCGATCCCCTCATGTCACATTCCTTCGACTCTTGCGTTCCTGGTCCCGTATGCAAATCCGGCAAATACACGCTAGACAGCCTCGACGATGTGCAGACCATCGACAAGTACCTCGGTGATGCTTCCAAAATCAACTGGCAGTCACAGGGCATGCCCACCATATACACAGACCCCAAGACTAATGACAAGTCGACACTATTGACCATGGCCCAAGGAACAGTCGGAACACTACTGGCATCTACCTACTACGTCTGGTACGGCAAGATCTGCTCCAAGCTTAGCACAGCGCAAGGCAAGGGTGTCGTCACTGCCTTCATTCTCATGTCGGACGTAAAGGACGAGATTGACTTTGAGTGGGTTGGTGTGGATACTACCCACGTTCAGTCCAACTATTACTCTCAGGGTGTCACAGTGTGTAAGTAGTCGCACAATCTGACCGAGCCGCGCTTGCACAAGACTAACACTAATCCAGATACCAACGGCAAGAATCTTACCTTACCAGACTCCAACAGCGTCGAGACCATGCACGAATACTGCATTGACTGGAAGGAAGACACACTGGAATGGTCCGTTAACGGCAAAGTCCAACGTACACTCGAGCGCAAAGCAACATGGAACCCGGAACATGGCCGCTTCGACTACCCTCAGACACCCGCGCGCATCATGCTTTCCCTCTGGCCTGCCGGTCTGCCTACCAACGAAAAGGGTACCATCGAGTGGGCGGGAGGAGAAATCGACTGGAACTCGCCATACATGACCAATGGATACTACGCCGCCCGCTTCTCAGAAGTTACCGTCGAGTGCTACGACCCACCGGAGGCGGCGAAGATCCAGGGCAAGAAGACGTACAAGTACACGGATGAAGCCGGTACGAACAATACCGTTGCTATCACGGACGACGTGGTTGTTCTGGGCTCGCTCATGGGCACCGGCGAGAACCCAGGTGAGGCCAAGGACAACAATGACGATTCAAAGGCCACCGACGTTGCTATGGTACCTGGTGGTAACCCGGGAGGCGGTGCCGGACGGGAAGTCGAGACATCAGCCGGCGTACAACCAAACTCGCCTGCCCAAGAGACTGGCTCAACTGTTGGTGGCGGTGGCGCCACCGCTGAAGGCCAGTTCGTCCAAGGTGGATCTGGTACCACTGGTGCTGGATCTGCTGTTCAGCCTAGCCTCGGACGTATGGGAGGATCCGTCTTCGCTATAATCGTAGCCATCATGGGCTTGATTGCATTGTAGTCGCATTGTTCGTCTTACATTTTGCTGCATTACGCCTTTCTCATGTCTATCTGTCTGCCTGTCTCTGGCGTTTAGTTCGATACCTGTGGTTTTTGTGTACTGGGGCGAAGAGGCGCCTGAGTTGCATACTCCCTTGTCGCTTGTGTATAATGCATACCTTTTCCTTTTTTCCAGCTCTGTCCAGTCTTTTGTTCATGATATCTTTTCTTTATTTTGCATTTTAGATCATTGAATCTATTCGATACAAAAATGTAATACCGCATGTCAACACGCTGCCTACTTTTTCTGGTCGTATATGAAAATCGAGGCATCGAATTTGTGGATGTGCGCAAAAGAGTAGGGATACTTTGGGGTCGCATCTGTTGACGTTTTGTGTGCATTTCGCATCCTTTATACTGGTGTGAATGTGTTGCCAGTGTCTTGTCCCCCAACTCAGCTCGCCTGCATAGGATCCCAGGGCAAAGAAAGAAGAATCACTTATACCGGCTTGGATCAGTCACGAAGAGATGGAAGCAACAATGTCAGAAGGTTGCATATCACCACTATACACTCTTCCATGCAGAGCCCCTTCTGCAGTACAGCAACAACGGAGAACGAACCCATTTCTGTCACTGCTGCATCGCGACAAGGTAGATGCCAGCCGTTAAGAGACCCATATTGTTACTACCGGAAGCACTTGTGTGCATGCCCCGCGCGGGTGTGGCGGCATGTTTTAAGATAGTTGTCGATATTTGCCGGATGGATACATTCGAGGTAAGGGTAGCTGTAAGCACTGCAGTTGTGGGTCTCGGTTAGCACAGCAGCAATCCAGTGAGTATGTTTACTCCCCAGTCGTAGTGGAGCTTCCCTGCTCCTGTATATTGCCATGTTGATGACTGCAGCCTTGTTCAGGGCCAGGACGAACGGATTGAGAACGGCTTGCTCTACAGAGCGCATCTGATGCCTGCCTTTGCATCATGCATGCTCGACCGATTGGGATGGTTTAGTCTGGATAGCTGCCCCTCGCGGGAATAATGCCGTGGCCTGGATATTTGTTATAACATGCAGTTTCCACTGTACTTTTCCTTACCAAGTCGTCTCGGAGTACTCTGCAATCGCTCGAAACTTCTTCTCTGTCACCATGTCCTTCGCATTCTACGCTTTACTAGCTGCCCTGGCAGCAGCAACAGCCTACATGCTCAGCAGCATCGGTCGCAGGCCAACCAACTACCCTCCAGGGCCACCAACACTGCCCATCATTGGCAATCTACATCTAATGCCGACATCGAAGCCACATCTGCAATTTCAAAAATGGGCCGAAGAATACGGTCCCGTGTACTCGCTCATTCTCGGCAAAAAGGTCATGATTGTGTTATCGTCGGACCAAGCTGTAAAAGATCTACTCGACAAGCGAAGCAGTATCTATTCGTCGCGGCCTGACATGTATCTTGGACAGATTGCGAGCGGAGGGTTTCGCATGCTACTCATGGTACGCCTTTGGATAAAGGTACTTGATCGATGAGGTGAGCTGATTGCAGTAGCCGTACGGCGATACATGGCGCATGATTCGGAAGATCGTGCACAATAACCTCAACATCAAAGCAGCGCGCACATACGTGCCCTACCAGGAGTTGGAAAACAAGGCCATGCTTGTCGGGTTCTTGGAGAGCCCAGATCTCTTCATCGATCATATTCGACGTTATACCAATTCTTTGACGACGCAAATGATCTTTGGGTTTCGCACGACGAGTATCGACGATCCCAAGTTGAAGCAACTTTTTTCGGTGAGTTGATCCCATAAGAATGCCTCACTCTTCTTAACACTGCTGCAGGGCTTCGAAAAGTTCTCCGAGCTCATGGGCAAGACTACCACAGCGCTTCTCGATTTATTTCCCATACTGCGGGCTTTGCCTGATTGGGCGCTTCCGCTGCGGAAACATGCAAAGGAGTTGCATGACAAGGAGAGCGAGCTCTACGTCGGCCACTGGCTCAATGTGAAGCGGGCAATCAAGAATGGCACTGCGAAACCATGCTTTTGCCTAGATCTAGTCCGCGCGCAAGACGAGGAGAAGTTCTCGGATGAGCTGGCCGCCTACGTGAGTGGATCGTTGCTGGAAGCTGGATCTGACACGACAGCCGCAACGCTCATCGGGTGTAAGTTGACCTACACCTCATGCTTTTCGAGACCGCACTAATCGTCCACAGTCGTCCAGGCGATGGTCTTGTTCCCAGAAGTCGCAAAAACCGCCCGCTCAGAACTCGATCGCATCTGCGGCACTCGCCTCCCGACCCTCGAAGACGCTCCAAACCTGCCCTACATACGCGGTTGCGTCAAAGAAAGCATGCGCTGGATGCCCACAGGCATCCTAGGCGTTCCACACGCTGTAATTCGCGACGACGAGTACATGGGCTACAAAATACCGCGTGGCGCAGGAGTAATGTGGAATGTATGGACCATCCACAACGACCCACGCCGCCATCCTGATCCGCGCCGCTTCGACCCGCACCGTTATTCCCACGACCACCAGACCGCCGCAGAAGCAGCGAATAATCCCGATGCAGCGAAACGCGATCACTTCCTCTTTGGCGCTGGACGCCGGTTATGTCAGGGCATGCATATTGCGGAGCGATCGCTGTATCTCGCTATCGCACGGCTGCTCTGGGCATTTGAATTCCAGCCTCGCTGTGACGCGCATGGGAAGAGCGTTATGCCTGATCCCGAGGATTTGACTGAGGGCATGTTGGTGCAGCCGAGGCCGTTTCCGGTGAGGATTTTTCCGAGGGATGCGGAGAAGGCGGCGTGCGTGAGAGAGGAGTGGGAGAAGATGGGGGGTTTGCTGGATGAGGAGATGCAGTGGAAGGTGTTGCCTGAAGGGCTTATTTGGAGGGAATATAATGACGCGGCGAAGGTGAGTTAGATCTAAGGGGATCGCGGATTGTGTACACATTTGGTTATGCGTGCGATGTTTCAATGGGAGGGGTAGAGGGAAGATTGAAAATTCGCTACGTCGTTTCTCCACGAACATGGTAGCAAAGGATTAGAGAGTAACACACAAACTTCCAAGGTCGAATCTTCACATGAAATAGTCTTATGCAAGAATCATGAGATTGGTAACTTGCATCATGTAATTGCTTACTGTCTACATCACCTCTCGGGATCTCTATCAATCCACGCCGTATTCCCAAATTCCCCCGTAAACGGTTGTTGAAACACCTTCTCCAGCGTCGAGTACGGCTCATACTGCTTCCGGTCCATAACAATACTAACATTACTCGCCAGCCGAGCAGTCTCATTCCACCCAGGCCCGTAGTCCTTGTACTCTGCCATTGTAGTATTGGAATTAACCCTTGGATCCGTAGCACCCCACTTAATGTAGCCATTTGGCTGAATCGAATCATCGAGATTACAGTTGGCGAAGATGGAGCGATGCAGAGCGTTCCAAGGGCGGCCGAGGGCGCATTTCCCGGTTATGGAGAGGGAGGAGTTCGCTTTCTTTACGTCCGAGTCGTGGATGTAGACGCCGTATTTGTTGACAAAGGTTGTGTTTGTTCCTTTCCACGCTGTGATGCCGCCGCCGCAGTTGCGGAGAGACACGAGACTGGACTGGATCCACGCCGTGCCGAAACCGTAGAAGAAGTCTGTTTGGCCGGCGATTTCGTTCTTGTAGAAGTATGCGTTTCCTAGTTTGCCGACGTATACGGTATCTTGGTAGGAGTAGAAGCCGCAGTAGTAGAAGCCGGTGTTTGCGTAGCTCACTGAAACTGCCAGGGCCGGACCAGCGGAGTAGGGCGCGTATAGATTGCTGAAATCTACGTTGTACGCGCGGAAATCGGAGTTTCCGAATGGCGTGCCAGCAGGTACGAGGTCACCGGTCGGCCCTGTGCCGGTCTTACTCGCGTTGAAAGTCGGCGCAACTGTAAGGACCGAAGTGTATGCGTTGTCCAGTGTAGATAGGCCGGCGCCGGTAGCATTGCGCCATATCACATTGACCGTGTTCTTGCTTTGGTCGTTTGGCGCTTTTGTTTGACCAAAGAGATAAACTGGGCCAGGCCGAGTGACATTGACTTGCTCAGTGTAGTTCCCAGGAAGGATGAGGATGTGATGGGGTGTTGTATCGTTTGGTAAGCTAAGTACTGCGGACTGTATGGTTGAGAAATTTCGACCAGGGCCAACGAGAATCGTATTCTTAGGGCAACCGTCCAGTGGTTTTTTCGTCGGGTACTGGCACGCTTTGCGATTTACTGTCGACAAGGCAGCGCATGCCTCGATTAGGCCAACGATCAAAGCAGCCCAATGCATGGTGATGACCCGAGGTATCTCAAAATGGTCCAAGACGTAAAGGGGCTTGGCCGGCTCTTTATATCAACCCAGCGTGTCCGCTACGCGCAGTCTGCCAGGGTTTCCATGTGGCTCAAGACATCCGCGATGCCCGGTTACTGGGGTACGCTCAGCACCATTATCAGCCGCAAGTACGCTTCTAGTACTAATTATCCGTTCAATGCCTCCAATCAACATTATCACTACGCGTACTGATCGCGGGGAGTATCCACATGGAGAAATCCGGAGAACGTGGGGAAGAGGGAAGGATTTTATCCACCAATTAGCCCCAACACTAACAAGTCTCGGAAATGATCTCATGGCGTCCGAACAACCGAAAAACCGATGTGGGGAGGGAACAGAAAACCATTGTCAAACGCCGTTGTGTGGGTATGATGTGTGCCGTCGGTGAGGCTTTCGTGGCGTCGACCAAGCTTCGGCACGGAGCTTGCTGATGCTTGTTCGGATGGTGCGGTGACGCGTCCAGATCAATTACTAAATATGAGATGAGATACAGCTGCCAAAATTCCTGTAGGAAAAGAAAATGGCGTTCATACGTAGTAAATGGGCTACGTCGCAAGCGCTTCGGGGTGATGCGATGGTTCTTTCTTTCCGGTCATCACGCGCCAAAAGGACTCTTGCCGAGATCAGAATCGCAAGGAAAATGCTTACGAACCTTTACGGGCTGGAGAGCCGTACTGCGCCATGGCGAACTTGAGCTGTAGGTTGTGATCGTCTGCCTGTGGTGTTGGAGAGGGATGAGCCCCCAAGGTCTAGTGTCGGCGCTAGAACGGAAATTACGACGCTGGGAGGAGACGTGTGAAGGCTTCACCAACTGCTTTCACCCACACTCACGCCGCCAAACTGTCCGCGACAGCTGACCGCCTGAACTCGTCGCCGCGGCTTGCGCATTCGCTCACATGACCTCATCTCAACGTTCTCGCGACACCGGGCCCCCCTGAGACAGTCGATTGCGCGCTGCGGACGCTTTCAGGACAATGGTCGCTTACACCCCCATAAGGTTGCGAAGCCTTTAACAAGACGAATGTGATGGGCACTGGAGTGAAGTTGAAAGCATGCAACAGGCGCCAAGGGCGTTGGTGGTAGGCTAATAATGCCCAGCGATCACGACATCGCCCTTGCCTTTTATGCGCATCGTTGAGAGGATGTACCAAGACATTCCAACCAACGACTTGCTTCACCTTCCTGTTCAGGCTTCTTGGAAGCCATCAGCTTTGCACACCACAAGCAACTCCAGCCTCATAACGTTACAGCGCTTGCTGATCGCGACATGGGAGGATGGAATTCGCAATTTATTTCGCGTGGCATGCTACAACACCCTTATCGCGCCATTGTCGACGGCTATATGACCCTACATGATCCCGGCTATCGAGTGCCTGTCAATCGTCTGCACGACCTGTCTCTGGTGAGGCCATCGGCTATACCTTGATCACCAACTCCAGCGAGCTATTGGTGCTCCTAGCAAAGCGCAAGCATGGCCGCGATCTCCGACGACGACGCGAAGGTAGCGCGGTACGCCAACGATGAGACCTCGCCCTCTCCGCCTGCGTATGAGGATGGCAGCGTACAGGAAGATAACGCCTACGTGTATGACGACTCGCAGAAGCTAGGTTACACGGGCACAGTCTTTGTGATCCTGAACAAGATGATCGGTACCGGTAGTACGTATTCCCCGCGCTCACACCTTCGGATAGCTGCTTACTTGTCCCAGTCTTCTCCACTCCTTCTGGTATCTTCGCTGTGACGGGATCGGTTGGTGTTTCACTCTTCC
>JAESFQ010000582.1_pt1 | contig 13472 bp, 12 predicted proteins | sample 9269431 | NCBI WGS metagenome assembly JAESFQ01 (sample SAMN14502588, study PRJNA617103) | algae metagenome | isolation source: Plectolyngbya sp. WJT66-NPBG17 and co-occurring heterotrophs from well... | place: USA: Mojave Desert, Joshua Tree National Park, California | collected 2006-08-06
AACACTATGCGCCGACGCCCCAGAAGGACTTCAGCACCACGAGTGCGAGCAGATCACTAAAGCCTGTGAATGCCTCTCTCTCGCAACCCCCACAACTACCGTAGTAGTCAGTAGCACCGCCACAGAAACCGTCATCTCAACATCCACCGCATTCACCGAAACCGTCGTAACAACAACAACCACGACAACCCAAGAAATCGCCGCAACCGCAACCGAAACCGAAACCCCGACTACGACTGTCGTCGGAACTGCCACAGCCACATCCGGACCCGATCTCAAGAACGACCCCAACAACTGCGGCGCATGCAGCAACGTCTGCCCCAGCGGCGCCTGCAACGGCGGCATGTGCACAAACCCCGGGTGCGCTGCCTCCTCCTGCAACAACTTCGTTCCCTGCAATTCAGGAGCCGGCTGTGTCTGCGGCCAACTTAGTGGCGGAGGCGGTCTCTGCCTCCCTGGCAGAACGCCTTGCAGCAGTCCATACTGCGATGTACACTCTGACTGTGGGCCTAACCAGTTGTGTGTCGTGAAGTCGTGCTGCAGGGGTGGTGTTGGTGGTATTTGTGTGAATGCCCTGAGTACTTGCACGAATGAAGATGCGCCGAGGATGTTGTTTGTTAGGAGGCCGGCGGTTAGGGATACTGTTATTGGATGAGATGTAACCTGAGTTTTGTTTTCTTATGTCCAGACTAGTGGTTCCATGTAGATATTTTCGTAGCGTTTGTTTTAATAAGTATCATTTTCTTGCATCGAAATCAGACGACTGGTGCGGGGACTCGCTCAACAGTGACTGTTAGATGAGCACGTTGTTGGTTGGCATTTACCAAGATGCTTCCTAAGTGAGCTGAATGTATACTATACCACCTAGAAGACGATGACTTCGTAGTATTTTCACATCTATCTACACTCGTGTTCCTGCTCTCTGCGAGTATGGAAGGTGATGTTGACATGCAGGAGTGATATGCTAAGAGGCCCTAGTTTGTAACGGAGTGGCTGGTCGAGCAGAACACTGCGCATGGCGTGAATTGAAAAGGCTGGGACATTGGCGATGAGCTGGCAGTTGCGGTGTGCTCTAATGTTGAAACTAAGTGCGTGGTTTTGTGTATTTTGATGGCTACGATGTTGAAGTTGATGGGGGAGTGCCTGTCGAGGTGCAGGAAAAGCACAATGTGAGTGCGCAGACCGTCGCAGCGGTGAGGCTGGAGTATCATGTATCCCGCAAAAGCAGAAACAACGTATTTGCCCTGCGTCGAGACGTTGATCGTGATGTGAGCACATTGCACCGTCTAAATGCGAATAGGCAATCTATCGAGATGACCGGCGTTGAATCGCGCAAACTCCTCCCATAGCGACAGGCCAAGAAGATCTGGAATACAACGTCCCAAAGACTCACTGAACTACGGTTCGTCCATCTATTGCCTAACCCTAACCGCAGGGCCAGCGCGAGAACAAGCCTGGCAGCGCCATCCCATCTCCACAAAAACCAACGTCATAGTTACCTAATCCATCTTCCCGTACGCATCCAAATCAATCACACACACCCAACCCCCCCTTTCCCAACACAGCTCACGGCACACGCATCATCCAAAAGCGAAATGACATGCAACGCCAATTGCGGCCAAAACCTGCATGACTGGGTGAGAAATTGCATCGAGGGCGTTCTCTATGTGCCATGCCTGCCTAGCGGGTAAAACTAGGCGGGGTGGAATGTGCGACGGGCGGGAAGAGACGACAGGGGTGCTGTTCAAGGAAGCGTGCCGCTTAGGGCGTGCAGACATGCATCATAGGTCGTCTTCTGGATGGTGTAAGGGAAAAAGTAGCTACGTCATATAGTGAGGCCAAGGGGGCTGGGACATGGGACCACGGCCAGGTTTGGGAATGGGTCTTAAAGTTGGCACTGCCACATGTTGGGAATCTACTTCTTTGTCCTGCATACTTCTATTTACCTACTTACTTTGCATCTAATTCCTGCATTCTGCTCTACCGATAGTTAATTTGTCGTGGACGTTGAGACGTTGAAAGTTTATATCGCTTCGCATCGCATCACCCGACGGGAACGGATAGTCGATCGATCGTAACGGTCGCTGATCACTGAGAAGAACCACCGATATCATGTCTGGCACACAGGAAAAGCCGCTCCATGAGTACGTTTTGACTTGCAATGCGCGGCGCATCGTCGCATTCGCGGGACTGAATGACATTGCGCATCGACTAACACACCATCCACAGGCTCCTCTCCCGCTCCATGGTCGACATCTACGTCGGCCCCGAAAACACGCACTGGATTCTCCACGAGAAACTCCTCTGCTACCACTCGCCCTTTTTCCGCAAAATCTTCTACTCCAAGAACAACTCGGCATCGCGAACACAAGCCTTTGGCCTCCCTGATGAGGAAGATGTGCCCTTCAAGACCTTTGTCGGCTGGCTATACTCGTCCTCGCTGCCCGTGCCGCGCGAGGAAGCCGACCTAGGCGTATGCTTCGACCTGTACCTGATGGCGGAGAAGTTTGAGATCCCCAGCCTCGTTGCCGACGTCCTGCAGGTAGTGCGAGAATGGTACAAGTACAGCGACACATACCCCGGACTACGTCGCGTGCAATACATCTACGCAAACACCGAGGAGGGAAGCCCAATGCGCCACATGCTCGTGCACGCCGTCGCACGCATGATGGTGATTGAAAAGGGCATCCCAGCGCACTGGGACAAGGCACTGCGCAAGAACGGCCAACTCGCCGTCGACATCATCAAAGCAATCCAGGACTGGCGTCTCGACGAGGAAGTCGTGCCCGATGCGCGCGAGGAACCGGCCGAGGCCGAGGACCTCGTCGACGTGGAGCAGGAGACGCAGAAGCTGGACGAAGAAGCCGAGCAGGAGATTGACGATGAGATCCGTGCGGAGAGGGCTGAGGAGGCTGACGACTCTGAAGACACCGTCGTCGAGAGCCCGACTAACGAGTCGAAACGCCCGCAGCCCAAGTCGCAGAAGAGCGGCAAGGATGTCGATCAGGACACTACGCAGAAAAACAATGACAAGGACATCGGTCTTGTCAAGGACTTTAAGAAGTTCAGTCTACAGGAGATGCCCAATGAGTTGACCAACGGCGACTACGGTACTCTTCGCGCCTAAGCTGGGAATTTCCCTTCCACTTGCGACACTTACCTTTTTGGATTCAATTTGCACAAGTTCGTCGTGCGTATAGGGTGGTGATATATTCATGTCCGGCGTTTGGATTTAGGATTCAAGGCTTTTCATCCCCCATCTTCTCGGTTGCGTTTTGTTCTTCCAAACAAAAGAGATGATAATGTTTTAGTAGCCTTTTGTAGTGAATTCGAGGTTGTAACATTACTGTTATCTTTGCATTTATAAGATGCGTTCTTATTGTATGACGTGAGTTTGAGCTACGAGATTGGTTACGTCTTCCAAGTTTTTGTCGTCGCTCCGAGACTCGATTCGCACATTTCCTTTTGCGGGCTGCGTTTAACCTTACTCTTATGCATTACGCCCTCAACTCTCCTACCAAGCAGTTCTAATAAAATCCAATCTCCCGACCCTTAGAAACGGTACATCATACTGGTAAACGGCAAACTAATAGCACCCTTACATCAACCCGTTTATCAAGATTCGCAAAGACGAATGAGAGATCTTGAAAGAGAGCAGAGATGTAGCTTCCGAAAAGTAGAGACTAGAGAATGAACAGATATGCAACATTACATAACTCATGCCCAATATGCCGTCAATCGATTCCTGTTTACCTCCCGTATCACGCAATACCATGGTCGTTAACCATGGTTCGTCTTCTCATTCACCAATTCCAACTTCACTCGTTCATATCCCGATGGCTGGCTATTTCACAATCGTCCCCTTAGTCTTCATGTCCTAGGACGTGTCTGCCGTAGGAGAAGTGAAGAAGAAAGAGTGAGATGTGTCAGGCGGGGTGAAGTGTATGCTTTGAGTGTAGGCTCGATTTGATGTAGTCATGTTTGCATAGGCTGTTTTGTGTCGTTGGTAGGATTTACCTCGCTCTATTAATCATCCGTCGTGTGCTAGTAATGGTACTGGTGAAGTGGTATATTGGGTTCAAGATCCCCATCTCGTGAACACGCTCTTTTGCTTATCCCGATAGACAAAGGACAGACATGCGTGACAAGGTATCCCTTTGCATTCAAGAGCGGAACAATTAAGATTGACATGAGTTATACAGACCCCAAGATCTATATTTATCCTGCCAAATAGAGCGACGCTGACAACAGTGTTCAGGAAGACTAGCTTGGTTGCGCTGTCCTCGAAGCCTCCCCACTCCAGCCCATCGTATACTTCCCCTCCTCCACAGTCCTGTAAAGGCGGATGCCGCCATACCTAGCATGTTGCTAATGTACGACGCGACACAAACGGGTTTACCAGCACGCGAAACGGGTATCTTCTCCGACGCATATGGTAACGCATAGCAATAGTCACGATAATAATACATAGCAACAGACTGGGTAGCAGCAGATGGCGTCTGTCGCACGGTATCGAGATGGGTGCATGTAGTGATACGGAGTAGAGTATGCTAGCTGGATGAGCGTCAGCCCGAAGATGGAACAATGACGATGACAAGGCTATGTACTACGCCTGTTGAGCGGTCGCTTGCGCGCTGATCTCCCGAGTGCCGCCTACTTCAGAACGGCTCTTTGAGTGACCCAAAGTATTCGTGTTGGCTGTTCGGGCCGCTTTGGAGGTTCCGTTCTTTCTTCTCGCCCGCGATGCGTGTTCTACAATAGCGTACCTGTCGTGAGCGAAACTGGTACGTAGGAGTAGGACATGGCACCGTAACGGCGGGTGATGATGCAAGCGATCTGCTGTGCATCATGTACTTGTCCATTCGGACGAGCTATAGTAATAGATGATGGTAGTACTACAGATGCCGGAGTTGTTTCGTGTCGTGCGGCCATGACACCAATAGGTAATGTTAGTTCTCTCGCAATCTACCATGGATGAAACAATTAGGCTGGGAAGAGAGTCAGACACACGCGATGGACCCTGAGGGCCTCGATGATAGTCAGTGGCAAGCCTCATCGACGTTGCTTTTGTACGAGGCGCACCACAGAACACGATCTACGCCGCAGATCAAACACACATCTATCCAGCCACCAGAATGGCGTTGCTCCTGCCGTTAGATCCGCGACGGTCGAGCTGCATAGCGCTGCGCATCTCGGTACGACTGCGGAAGCTGACAAAAGTATTAGTACAACAGCACATGCTCGCAGCAACGGGTGCATTCGGCTTGAAGCGGGTGCTTGAACGTGAACTGGAAACGTGCGACGGCAGATCAGCGTTGACGCAATCACCCAGTGGAGAAGGTCGCACACGGGTGTTGTGGTACGGGCTGCATCTGGGGAAGTGAAGTTGGCGTGCGTGGTTGGAAATGGAAGGGGCGCTGCGCTGGTTTCTGTGCCGCATGTTGCAGGCTGTACACGTTGTGCGGGCCGTAGATGACGCTCGGCTCTCACTTCCATTCAGCAGTTCATTTCCCTACGCGATGAGAAGACATTATCAAATGCGAGTCAGTATCTGGAACAGCGTGCCGAGAGCATCTACTTGAGACTTATCCCAACCGATGGCAGTAATTGCTCATTCCCAACAGCAGGGTAATGGCACGCGTGCTAGAGTGCACCATGGCTAGAAGTGATACGATGACTACCCAAAATAGGACTTGGGGCGATCCTTTGCTTGATTGGATGGCGGTGGAAAGACAGCCCTATCCCGGTCGCTCGGTTGGATGCAACAGCATGTTAAGCCCCACTGGTTCCATATTGCAGAAGCGATGGTGTCATTACCGGATGTGGATGGACTGCCTGAAATTATCCTGGAGGGTGTCGAGTCGGTACCTGATCGGCCTGCCAACTGGGGAGGTGGAAGAATTGTCAAAGGCCGGCGGCTGAGCGGAGCGGGCAGTAGCGAGATGGATGGTGAGAGGAGTCAACAAAATGAGCCTGAGTGAGGCCCTTGGCGATGAGTCAAGATGTGATATAGGACCAAGAGACAGTCGGAGATGGCAGAGATGTGGTGGTCGGCGAGGAAAAGCGACGGCAGTGCTAGCCGAGGCATGGCTGGTAGGCGATACACACGGCATGGAAGTAGTTTCTGCGCAACGGTCGGAAAATACTTTGGAGGGTGTGACTCCGACGGTGGTGTATGGGAACTGTGGCAACGCAGAGGGTGCGTGTTTCAAGAGGTGGCTGCTGGGTTGGGCTCTTTGTAGGAGATGACCTCGGTCGGAGTTGAGCAGGAAGGAGCGCATATGACTGAGGAAAGCGCATCCATCTGACAACGGCAGGGGTGGGAGCAGGACATGTGACAGGCAAGGAAGGAACGAGAGAGAGGAGCGGAATCCCAGGACCGGGCAAACGTTGCCGGCCACGTGCGAGAGATGCCGATGACAGACCCTGGGCTCAGGCCGAATGAGCCAGGGTTGGCCCGGCACGACGACGGCGACGGCTGGAGATTGAGAGAAACAAAGACGGGCTAGCGGTATTGGAGCGTTGGCAGCGCTGAAACACGAGGGCCATGAACGATGTTCCTGGCCAATTACTCCCTTTCCGCTCCGTGTCGATGGCAGCTGCTTCGAGCGTGGTCAAACCGCTGATGCGCCGGCGTGAAACAAGTCAAAGGCTCGTCTAGGGCCGGCCGGCAGGCATGTGCTGGCGGCAGCGTCATTGGCCGGCGTGTGCATGCAGCGCGTTACAGGCCCATTGCCAATACTCCAGTGCTCGCCCGTCTGTCCACTCATGCTGAAGGTTACACGCCGCTGGAATGGGCGGCGTGGTCGACGTCGACTTGGTCAGAACCAAGGCGGCGCATGACGGCGCTGAGCGATGCTGACTGGACTGACTGAACTCATTGCACTAGACTGGACTGTACTGTACTGCTGGCGACGGCGGAGACGATGGTCGTGGGTCTGTCGCTCCTCTGGCAGTCTCGCACCATGCATGGCAGGCCGTGGATGCGAAACAGTGGGTTGCTGGGTGGCGTCTGTCTGGTGCAGCGAGCTCCCGCAGAGGGCGCGACCATCTGCTCGCCCTAGCCCCATGCCCAACTCACACTACCCATCGCCCGCCTGCCTCACACGCTCGCGATAGGGCCGCCCATGCCAATCGCCCACCACCCCCGGCCTGGCGTCTGGAGGCACGTCGTCTACTGCATGCCAGCCGCTGTGTCCAAGACGCTTCCCTGCCCGCTCTCCAGAGCACCCTTCCCTGCCAGATAGAGCCATTCCCTGCCCGCCCTGTGCCAAACGCACGAGTCTGTGCGAGCCATTTTTATCCCCTCCGCACCCGCGCCCCCCAAAAAGACACGACGTGTGCTGCTGCCCTCTCCCACGCCTCGCTGCCCTGCTTCTTGTCGCATCTCCAAATTCTTTTCTGCCTCTGCACCCACTGCATAATTGCTGGCCCGCACGCTGCCCCGGCTTAGTGTTGCACCACCCTCTAACCCGCCCGGGCTGCCCACATCCCTCGACACTTGGTGTAGCGGACTTCCTACAAGACCCTGCCACCCTTCACTCCTACAATCTATCTGCCCCTCCCACCGATACCACACGGACGCCCACACGCGACCATGACCACCGTTGTCGCCAATCCCCCGGCCCCTGCCCAGCATGCGGCACCAGCGTCGGGAGACCGCGTTGGCTCCTCGAGGACATATCCTCCCATTGCGCCCTCGACTCTCTCTCCCCACCAAGTGACGCCCAACTCTCGCTCTCAGCTGCCACACCGCGACGATGCTTCACCTACCTCCTCCAGTCCAGGTGCACAGCACAGAGCCGAGACCAAGCCCTCACCTTTTTCGTACGTCGTTTAGTCTTTCTTCGAGATCTTCTTCCTCCTCATGCCGTCCTCCTTCGGCCTCCTCTCCCACCTCCACCTCCATGTCTCCTCCCCACAGAGACATCATGTCACTCATGTCTAACCGTCCCTCGTCTCGCAGGTCTCGTGGCCCAGCCCCCAAGATTATTGTCAAGAAGGAGCCCACCTCGCCAGACATGCCCACCACCACCCGGCATCGTCCCCAACGCCTCAACCTAGCCAACCACAACATCGTCCACTCCTCCGGTGCCCTGACTGCAAGACCTTCGGGCCAAGGCAGTGCGAACCTCCACGATGTCGGCATGGCCTGCCTGTCGCCTGGCTTCCACACCCAGGACCCCGGTATGCGTGAGCAACTGCAAAGAAGCTTGGACGTAAGGGAACGTCAAAGGCAAATAATCGAGGCACGCCAGAAGGGCGGCAAGAGTGGACCACCCCAGATGGACGACACACGCAACACCGAGATTGGAGCTTTTGGACGAACAATCAAGACACCCCAGACTTCCCGCCGGAAGGGCCCCCCACCTGGTCTCTCCATTGCGCCTCCCTCGCATGAGTCCTTCTCGAGCGACCGTGTTATCCAGTCGGCACCGATAAACCAAACCTTCACCGGTCTCCGCGACAATGCACCACCTTCGCGACAGCTTGCCAGCGGCCCGTCAAATCTATCGCAATCATCTCACATCCACCATGTACCCGCACACCAAACTAACAACCGGTTACCACCCATCTCCGACGTCTTCCCAGAGCCCCTCGGCACTGCGCGAAACCCATACCACCAAAGCAGTCCTGGACACTCGTCGCATTCAAATGTCCAGCCCCCAATGCCATCACCGAGCTTCCCGCCCCCACAGTTTGCACAACCGCCCCCAACATCAAGACCCCGAGAGTACAAGTCCGCTGAGGAGGCTGTCCAACAACTATCTGGGGGCCGCGAAGATCTCCTTCCCCGTCTAGTCCACTACGGCGGTCACCAACCCCCAACACCCCCCTCGCCCATGCCCAAGAACGGATCATCAGCATACCCGTCGCGGCCTGATTTGCACCGCAGCGGCAGCTCTCGGAGACGTGGCCGTGACGAATACGAACAAGACAATGGTACTCCGCCACTCGGTCGCCAACAGCCTCGTCTTGGTCCATTCGGAGCCGGTCGTGACTCACCAGAAACTCAATTGAAAAAGAAGGAAGAATTCATTGGACTGTGTGCAAGAGCTTGGGATCTATTTCACTCATGATGATACCCGGCCCCGGCTTTGACTCGATAATTACTATTCAGCGACAAACTTGATCTTTACTCATCTTTACGGCGCATCCTCACTCTCGCTTTCAATTATTACCATTCTTCGAGCAGGACATTCAACACTGCAACTTTTTACCCTTTCTCCGAATTCGCCCGTTGCTGATTTCCCATACGTTTTTTTTTTATAAAAGCGCCAGCGGTCTAATACTAGATACGCAGGGTTATACCCGGACACACGCACCCACCGCCATATTTCTACATGTTGTTTCGTTTTGTCATCTTCTCAAACTTTGCAGTTTTGAGTTTATTTTGCGAGAGATTACCATGTTCATACGAGTTTTAAGGGATGAGGGCATTTTCGGCAAGCAAATGTTTTGCCATACGTGGCTGAGGCTGTCTTGAAACACACCATGTCTCATGACCATTCTCATTTTTCTTTCATATTTCCTCACCTTTCGACTGAAACCCTGACCGCCATTGGTGTGGTGGGTCGTTTTCTTGTTTGGCATCTCATGCGGAGGAAATACCTTTTCGTCTTGTTGAGGGGTTATGTTAATCTGGTTCAGCATGCGCAATGTCTAGTGGATCGGCGAGAGGCAGGACAAGTTGATTACAGTAGCGCTCACGCACAGTGACGCACTTTACCCTAGCTGCCGCAATACCAATGTTCAGTTTTTCACCCAAGTATCACGTCTTTTGCGTCTTTGGCCACGTGTTTGTGTGCATTGGTTGGATCCACGCGACAACACCGTAGTTCTCTGTACCTACTACACTAACTACCAGACTACTCGATAATGATTGGACTACAACAAGCCAGGTTTCCTAGTCTTGTTGTTGGGCTTCAGACATGTTGCCAGCGAATGCGCGACGGGAAGCAATGCATGCACAGCCTAGTTTAGAGGATACCAAGGCCAGCCAGCAAATTCAGCCTCATCACCTCACATGTGAGACTACACGTACCCACCACCCCTTCACCTTCCTTCCCCACACAACATCACCAATAACAGCAGTGACGCGCGCATGAGTACGCACAATCAAAACACCCGTATCACTCATCCCAGAGCCATGATTTAATAAACCAGGGTGACAAGCAAAGACGTCGCTCGGTATATTGAACATGACGAGAAGCACCGAGTTACCTACTCTGCAAGAAGAGATTGAAGACATTCTCTTCATCTCCAGCGCATTATTCCATCTCCAGCGCATTATTCGTATCCCCGTTCTTGCGAATAAGGTAAATTTCAATAAATCCAATAGTGTGGTTCCTTGTACCAGACACACCATACCATGTTGTATAATCCTTCTTGTTATTATTCCAGACCAGGCAAAACAACCGCTTCAAGCCATCTCGGTCGAAATTACCTACGCGCAAAAGGGTGATTGTGAGAGCTGCAAATTTCTCGTCATGGCTCCTCCAGGATGCCGCCCCGCCCTCCTCGCTCTCGCTCTCTCTTTGTTTTCCTTTGGGAAATTAATCCTAGTGCACATTCTGCGCATCAACATCACAACAACCACATCCCAAGGTCCCACACATCACTATTTCTCTTCGCTTGTCCCGGTCGTGCACCCCGGTCGGTTTCGAAACAAAAGTCGTTAGTAGCAGTTAGGCTTTTGCCCTACTTCCCACTAGTCCCCCTTGCACACACACACCAGGTCCCTGCGTCACACCAGGTTGAAACAGCCGCTTGTTAGCCTCGGACGTGGACATGAATTGATTTCGCTGCCAGGATGGAGGACGGATTGTGGAGTATGGATTGTCGACTACGATGGGGGCATGGGGGTAGATGCGAGATGAGAAGGATTTGCGTGGGTTTTGGAAACAAACAAACATGTCGCGTGCGTGTGGCGCGCGAATACTACTATAGAGGGAAGGAGGGAATGGGATGGAGATGCCGCGTACTTGTGTGCCGTGTGGGTAGGTGGGAGAAGCGGGACGCGTGAGAGGATGGCGTGGCGGCGCGGTGGCAGAGGCATGTCTTGCTCTTAGCTAGAAATGCGCGTCATGCGCGAGACGCGATGCAAAACGGTGGTTTAAACATTACGTCGTCTAGGTAAATAGGACTTGAGTCTCTCGGGCAGGGATACGTCGTCTTGTCATTACTGCATTGGGCCTCGTGACCACGTTGTTCAGCTGGGATTGTGTGGTTTACTGGGACGACAAGGGCATTCCCATGTGTGTGTGCTGTTCTCGCTGACTAGTTGACAGTTTGGCCTTCCATCGGTTCCTTACTCGGTGCAACATTGTCAGATCTGACGATGCAGATGCGCGTGGTAACCACTCACCGCCCAGTGCAGATTTTCGATAGTGCTAAAGCTATGAAGCTAAAAGTTCTTGATGCGCTGTGCTTGGACTTCATTGCCCCACGGTCCTTGTCGTTATTGAATCGCGCGTACGTCTGGGGATGCTCGGCGTCCGATGAAGGTCCTTTACGCATCGGAAGTTCCCTGCGTAGGGCGTACGTTTCGCTTGTCCGGTTGACAGCCGACATGCAGGAGATGGTGGCAGGTGGGAAGAATGCATACCCTGTCTTCAACCGACAAGGAGCACGTGCTTAAGACGACTTCGATTGCCATCGCGATGCTCTCGCAACAAGGTAGCAAGTTCCGCATGACCCAAGCGCTCCGCGCTCGCAATCATCCCCTCCGTAACATCAGCCCTCAAGTCAAGCAGAAGCTGGACCATCGACACCAGCGACGCTTTGATGGCACTCTCCAAGGCGCGATTATTAAGAATGGCCCCATGTTCCATCAGATACCAACACAAATCCTCATTCTCTGACAGCACTGCAAGCGCCATCAGCCAGTCTTTTCTCCACTTTGTATTATCTTCATCACAAGTAGATAGGAACCTGGCTGTGATACGTGCGCCGTACTCTACTAATATGCGTACCATATCCAGACGCCCTTGTTTTACGGCTTCTTTTAGAGTGTCATTTTCACCGACCCTAGCATCCGCTCCATGATCCAAAAGTAGACGAAGAATCTGCTCGTTGCCACCTTTGACAGCGCGCATAATTGGGTTCCACGAATTAATTACGTGAATATCTTCCCTTCGTATCTTGATGATATGCGCCTGTCGCTGCACCAAAGCTCCTTGCTCGAGAAGCCATTCTGCCACGTCAACCCTTTGTGGGCTAGTGTATGCGACGTAGCTCAAGAGCTTGTCGTACCCAAAGTGTCTCCGTATGGTATTATCAGCTTTCTCCGATCCAGTTGTCAGCAGTCCCAAAAGCTGGGAGCAGAAGTCGACCGATCGGCTTCTCAACATTCCAGTGACCAGATTTTGCGAATCCACCCAGTACACAGGATCAAACTCGGGCAAGTGCCTACAAGGTTCTATTATGAACCTCGCGACGTCCAAACGAGCTTCTGACATGGCACCCTGAAAGGCTCTTCTACGAACTACTTCTGGCTTTTGCTGGAAATTCGGATTTTGAAAGATTTGTGCGAGTAACACTATATCACCACGCTCACCAGCTAGTTGAGCAAGATCGGCGAGACAGTGATATGTAGGGGGACTGCAACTATTCGATATCATGTCGCTCAAGACTGGGTCTTGGAGTGCGGATCTTACGCCCTCTTGACAATCGTTCACCAAGGCCATCTCCAGAAAGTATAACGACTCGTTGAACGGACACATCCTCAAAGACATGAAACGTGTCCTTGCAAGTACGCGCCGGAATTGACGGCAGTACGCAGAAATGTACTGCCTGATGACCTCGTGCGACGTATCTTTGCTGATTCCTTGCGGATAGCTCATCTGACAAAGACGCTCGGCGATGCAGTATATGCGTCCACATAGGTTGACATTGGTGTACTCCTTCCGGATGATCTTATTGGTAAGGTATGGCTGCCAAAACGCGTCGGGCTCTAGCGACTCGGGCCTGTTACAACGCCACCCCTTCTCGGCATCCTTCAGTACGTGAGACTGGTAAAGCGCGTTCTTAACCTCTTGAGAAAACTCCTCTGTCGAAGTGTTAGCACGCGGCGTGGCTGCATCACAGCTGCTGAATACCTGGGCATGCATACTATTGACGAGTCTTAACCTCAGCGCCCGCTTGAAACCTCGGAAACTGACTGCGTGTATGAGGATTTCTCGCAGCACTTCCGCTGGGAGCGCCGAGAGATCCGTCATGCTAGAATGCCTTGGGCCGTGAGTGAAGGTGATGAAGAGGGGTTGTGTCTTCCGAGTTGGATTCGCGCTAGGCAGCAGCGGATCAGGCCGCCAACAGCCACAAATCAAGGGAGGCAACGGCACAAGTGGAATCATGATATCCTGAAACTACGATAACATGGTTTACAAGCGAGCGCCGCGTACAAGCGAGCGCCGCACCCCACCAACTTTGCGCACCTCTACAATCTTACATCTCAACAACGTGATAATATA